>Ga0126369_10002478_pt1 | contig 13142 bp, 15 predicted proteins | sample PanSoiMetaPlot_1_FD_109646 | JGI IMG/M metagenome (GOLD analysis project Ga0126369, IMG submission 109646) | Tropical forest soil microbial communities from Panama - MetaG Plot_1 | ecosystem: Environmental > Terrestrial > Soil > Tropical forest > Bulk soil | place: Panama | collected 2016-02-17 | reverse complement strand
TCGCGCAGCAGATCCAGGGCCTCGACTTCCTCGGCTCGCCGATCGTTGCCGACGTGAGTGGCGACGGCCAGCCCGACCTGGTGGTGGGCAGCGACTCCTCTGCGCTGATGGCCTACCAATCGGGTGGTGCCATGCCCATCGGGTTCCCGAAGTTCACGACCGGCTGGGCGCTCTGGGCGCCGAGCTCGGGCGACCTGCTCTCCGACGGGCACACGGACATCGTCCAGCTGACGCGCGAGGGTTACGTCTTCGCGTGGCGAACCGACGGCACCTACGCGGGCAACCAGGAGTGGTGGGCGGGACATCACGACGAGTGGCGGACCGGCCGCTACGGGGTGGACTCGCGGCCGCCCGGTGCGATCCGCAACGCCAGGCTCTCGAGCTCGCAGCTCACCTTCACCGCCCCAGGTGGCGACTGGTACGACGGCCAGGCCGCCAGCTACAGGGTCAGCTTCTCGAGCGTGCCCGTTCCCGCCACGGCGCCCGCCGGGTCACAGCAGTCGATCACGGTGCCCGCCGGCGTCACTTCCGTCACGATCCAGGCGGTCGATCAGGCTGGCAACCTCGGGCCGGCGCTCTCGGTCAGTAGGAGCGGCGGCGGCCACTGACCCCCCTGTCCCCTCCCTCAAGACTAGCGTGAACGGCGATTCTCGAGAGCAATCGCCGCTCGCTGCTCTCTGAACCGGTCGCGCGACTTCCCCGAAGCGCGGACACCGTGGTCCTATGGCGCCCAGGCAACGACCGTCCGCCCGCTTGGTGCGGCGCTCCCTGTACGCGGTTCGAGCGTCACCTTCAGTTCTTCGGGGAGTGCTGCGAGCGCCGGGTCTTCGGCGATAAGACGGGCGCTCCCTTGCGCGTCGGGCTCGACGGTGCCGAGGGACGTCCAGGTCGACCCGTGCCGCGCCCAGGCCTGGTAGGTCTGTCCGGCGGCGCTCGGTGCGAACTTGGAGAAGGTGACGACGGCGATGGCGACACCCGGACGAGCGCGATAGCGGGCGTGGGTTTCCTCCGGCGTCCCGGCCACCGGCGCCAGGCGGAGGTTCACGCTGTCGCTCGCAGTCACCATCGAGAGCGCCCGGTCGTAGCGCGCCATCGTCTCGTGCTCCGAGCGGTACCGGATGCCGAGCGCTGCCACCAGACACAGCGCGGCGAGCGCCGCCCAGTGCGGCCCGAGCGTGCCACGGAGTCTCTGGAGACCCGAGCGGATGCGCGTCTTCGCCGTGCCGAGCGGCAGGCCGAGCTCGGCCGCGACCTGCTCGTGCGTGAGGTCATCGAGGAAGGCCAGTCCGAGCGCCTCGCGCTGCGGTGGAGGCAGCTCGTCGAGCGCCGACTTGAGGACGGCACGACGATGCTGCTGCCACGCCGCCTCCGCGGGCTCGGGGTCGTTCGCGGGAAGGCCCGAGAGCACGAGCCCGTCGGGATCGGGCACGATCTCCGGCTGCCGGCTCTGGCGGCGGAACTCGTTCAACAGGCGGAAGTGCGCGATCTGAAGAATCCATGAGCGGGCGGTGCCCCGTTCGCGATCGAACTGTCCCGCGTTTCGCCAGACGGCGAGGAACACCTCCTGCACGAGGTCTTCGGCTGCGGCGCGGTCGAGCGACTGGACGGCGACGCGGAAGATCAGCGGACCGAACCGACGGTGCAGCAGTCCGAGCGCCTCCGCCGAGCCCGCGGCGATGTCGCGCATCAGCTCGTCGTCGCCGGAGGCGTCTTCTCTCGAGGGCATCCGCCGCTGTCCGTTCCTGGGAGCGTACATGCTGCCGGGTGGTGGCGCGAGCCAGGGCCGTTCAGGCGGCGCGTTCCACGGTGGCGCTGTCACCCATGTCTACACCGCGCGAGCCGATCTGGATTGGGTCCGTCGCAGAGACCAGCCGGACGAAGCGGACGGGATCGGCATTGACGAGGAAGAGCACGGTGAACGCGACGCCCAGGATGAGAGGGCTGTGGGGATCGGCACCGGGCGTGAGGAAGCAGGATGCGGTCCAGAGAGCCATCAGGATGGACGTCCGGTGGGCCGATCGGACGGTAGAAGCCGAGGTCGGACATCAGTCCCCTCGCCAGCGGCCGCAACACTCCGCTCGCGCATCTCAGCACCGGTGCGGGGGATCGGGAGGGTAACCACGCCGTGCGACGCGAGTTCGTACCGCGGCGGCGTCGAGGCCGAGGGTGTCGCAGATCCTCCGAAACGAGTAGGGCCAGCCCTCGTCGTCTGACGCGAACCATGCGTCGACGTCGGCCGCGAGCCGGCGCATCCGCAGGCTGTGGCGGTTGGCGCTTCTCCGAAGATCGCGCAGCGCCGCCTCGAGGACGGCCGACATGAGCCGCCTCTCCGGGGACGACGCGGCGGAGGGGCGGATGAACTGCCCGGGCAAGATGGTCTCCGATACGAGATCCGGCACGTCGACGGAGCGGAACACGGAGTCAATCATCGAGTCGAGTCCCATGACGCATGCCTCTCTAGTCGACGACGATGAACTCACCGGCCATGTCCTCGTGGCCACTGCCGCAGAACACATCGCAGCGGAACTCGAACCGGCCGACGCGGTCCGGGACGATGGGGACTCGCGTCGTCTCGCCTGGCTTGATGTCGGCTCGCACCCCGAGCTCGGGCACCTTGAAGCCGTGGTCCCGATCCACCGAGGTGATCTCCACGATGACCGGCACGCCCTTCTTGAGCGTGATCTCGTTGGGTGTGTACTCGAACTTCTTCGCGGTGAGGCGGATGACCTGCTCGCCGCCGGCGGCAACCCTCGCACTCGCGAGGTGGCGCCAACCGCCCGCGATTGCCAGCAGGCCGAGGAACGTGATGACCGTCGTTACGCTCGCTCGCTTCATCGCTCAGATCTTCTCGACCCCTAGCTCGGTGAGCGCGAACTGCGCGCTCGGGGCCTTCGCCTGAACGGTACGGATGCCGAGTCCTCGGTACGGGTTCGCAGCGTCCCAGGGGATGGGTGCCTTCTTCGGCACCGAGTGCGGAGCCGGCAGCGCGAACATGAGCCCCTTCGCGGCGTGATGTGGAATGTGGCGGGTCATCTGATGGTGCTCCTGGTGGATGTGGCCGTAGAAGACGGTCACGTACTCGTACGGCATCGAGCTCGGGCCAGCCCGATCAGGTCATCCAGTGGAACGGGACGCTCCTCCAGATACTCCAGACGCCGGGGACCCAGCCGGCCACCGTCCATCCCACTCGGAGCATGGTGATCGCGCTCTACGACTCCAAGTACACTTACCACGGCTGGCGTCCCGTCACGGCGGTCCGGGCGGCCGATGACGACGGCAATCCGGACACGACCGGCGATCCGACTTGGACCCCGCTGGCAACGACGGCGCTCGACCCGAGCTATGCCGGCGCGCATGCCGAGATCAGCCAGTCGGCGGCCACCACCCTGCGCGATGTGTTCGGCACCGATCGCCTGACCTTCTCACTCACGAATCCCAGCCTTCCGGGCATCGTGCGGACCTTCGAGAGCTTCTCTCAGGCCGCTGACGAGGCGGCCGCGAGCCGCATCTACGCGGGCCAGCACTTCCGCTATGACGAGGACGCCGGCCAGACAATCGGCGACCAGGTCGGTGACTTCGTCTTCGACCACATCCTCGGGTCGGTGCCACACGGCTCGCGCCGGGTGTCCGGGCATGCCAGCCACCGGCGTACTGGAGAATCTGGAGAATACTGTAGGCCATGCCGACGGCCCGCAAGGGCCGACTGCGGGACGACAAGAGCGTTCTCGAACGGACGAAGAAGATAGACGACACGACGTTGACCGGGGCCGCCGCATGACGATGTGCGGCGGCCGCCGGTCTCGACTTCGAGGGCCAGGCTACGAGGCGCTGCCTATGCCGACGACACCATTGATGTTCGCCGAGCTCACGCCCTTGGTCACACAGTCCTGGTCCTGGGTGGTCGGGCTGAACGTGAGCCCGGCGGTCGCCTGCTGGCCGGGCACGAACGCAGGCTCATCCGTATTGATGGTGAAGGTAGGTGGGGCGCTGAATCCGGCCGGCACGCTGCTCGCGACGAGCGTGAGCGTCATGCTGGCCACGACCGTGCCCTGCAGCTGCACGGCAGCTAACGCCCCCGTCGTGTTGTAGGTGAGGACCGTGTTCTTGCCGTCTCCCCACGCCTCGAGCGCACTCCCCACGGTCGTGCTGTTGCCGCAGCTCCCGCTGCCCTGGGGGATGGGCTCCTGATAGAGCACCGTCCCCGTCGTCGTGCCCCCAGTGCTGTTGGTGAGGGTGACGGCCTCTGGCAGTTGGACCCCCGCCGAGACCGTGCCCGTCGTCGGTGCCCCCGCGACGTTCGATTGGCAGCCGCTCAGGTTGCCGGTGAAGTTGTAGAGGAAGCTCCCGGAGGTGGTGCTGAGCGGTGGGGCGATATTCGCTACACCCTGGAGCTGGCATGCGCCGCCGCCGGGACTCTGCGCCCCGGCAGGGCCCGGGGCCCACAGCACCGCGGCTCCCAGACCTCCAGCGAACACGATACCTAAGGAGCGAACGCGCATGGCTTCATTCCTCCCTTGCTTTCCCGCCCGCGACGCGGTGAGGGTCGGCTGTTGGTGTGAGACGCCTATCTCCTCTCCAGCACGTACCGGCTCAATTACCGATTTGCGGGAGATAGCGTGCCGCCTCGAAGGGGAGAGCGTCCGTATCAATGACGGGATCGTTCAGGCGGTGGATCGGGGATCGAGAGACGGGCGGAGGGTGCGGTTCTGCACTGCGCCCGTGATATGATATACTATGAAACTAGCGTGACAGGTAGCAGGCGGTGTTGGGCGAGCTGCTGGGGCGTGCGGCTACGGGGCGGCTCACAGAGAAAGTGGCTACGAGGACGTCAGGGCCTTTCAGGGCACGAACTCGTCCGCGCCGATGTCACAGCTCGCGCCGCTCGGGCGCGGGTCGCCCTCGAAGTCGGACGGCGGCGCCCCGCCACAGGTTCCGGCGTCGATCAGGGGCGAGCCGGCGAGCAACCTGAAGCCGCCGGCCAGGTCCGGGTCGACGTCGAGGTTGCCGCCGAGGTCGTTCACCGTCCCGGACACGAGCGCCGTGTCGCCCAGGTCGATGTGGTCGGCGTTCACGGTGGGGACCGCCGGCCCGAACGCCTCCTGGTGGAGGTCCCGACCCGTGCCGGCCGCCGCGCGGTTTCCCCAGAGGATGACGTTCGTGAGGCTCACGGTCACCGGCGAGTCGTTGCTGGCCACCGACATCCCCCCGCCACCCACCGCCTCGACGTACTCGGGGACTCTACCGAGCGAGCGGTTCCCGGTGATGGTCGTGTTCACGATCGAGACATCGGTCGAGGAGCCAGTGTAGTAGGCGGACACGCCGACACCGCCACCGTCATACTCGACGTGATTGCCCGCGATCACGCTGTTCACGATCGACACGGTGACGTGGCTCGCGGTGGTGCCCCCGATCGACTGGATCCCGACACCGGAGAAGTACGGAGCCCTGTTCCGCGTGACCGTGACCCGGTCAAGCGTCGCCGTCACGGTGCCGCCGTCTCCACCGCCAAATCCGTTTCCCAGCACGAGGATGCCGCCCGCACTGTCGTCGCTCTGACTCCCGGTGACGGTGGTGCGGCGGACGGTCAGCTGGATGGCGCCCCCGTCCTCGGCGAACGCGGCGAGGCCACCACCCTTGCCGATACAGCAGAACAGCTGGGAGAGATTGCTCCGGGGTTGCCCCCTGCGGAGCGTGAAGCCGTCGATCGTGACGTCCATCGACTGGCCCGCGCCGGCGTAGAGCGTCCACACCCGCTCCCTGCGGCGGCCGTCGATCACCGTCGGGTGGGCGACGGGGTCGGGGGGCTCGGTGAAGGTGGCATCGTACCCTCCCTGGAAGGTGAGCTGGGTCGATGCGTCGAGGCGTAGGTTCTCCCGATACACCCCGTTTCCACCCGCGATCTTGACGATGTCAGCACTCGCCGCCTGCGTGACGGCGTGGCCGACCGTGCGGCACGGGCTCGCGCTCGTCAGGCAGTCGTTTGCCGCGTCGTTCCCCGACGGGGAGACGAAGCGGTCGGCCGCGTCGGCGGGGTGCAGGCCGCAGGTGAGCAGCAGACCGAGGAGCGGCGCGGGGAACGTACGCATGACTCCCTCCGTGGGGCGATGCTCCGCCTGGCGGGGAGGTCGCGTCAAGGGAAAAACTTCAGCGGGCGATCGTGACGGGGAAGAAGACCCGGCCTGCGCGCATCTCGCCGGCAAACCAGTCCGCGAAGCCGTTCTTGATGACCCACTCCAGCCGGTCGCTCCGCCACTGGACCCGGTACGGATCGAAAGCGGGCCGCCCTTCCGCCCGGAGCCGTTGCAACGTTTCCAGTACGTCCGCGTTGTCCCGCGCGACGGCTGGACGCTCTTGCATGCGCTCCATCCAGCGCAGGAGCGCGGGCTGCTTCGTCGGGTCGAGCGGGAAGCCGAGGAACGCCGCCGCCATGAGGTGCGGTGCGATGGCGATGTCCGCCAGGGAGAAGTTGCCGCAGAGAAAGTCGTTGCCGCCCAGGCGCTGTTCCAGGGCATCGTACAGGCGCCGCAGATCCCGCCCGGCGGTTTCGTGCAGGGCGGGGTGGGACTCGTGTCGGCCGAGCTCCACGATGGCGACGGCATAGGTCGCGGCGTCGAGCTGCGTGTCGGCCAAGTCTTCGAGGAGACGACAGGCCGCGCGCAGCCGTGGATCGGCGGGGTAGAGGGACGGCTGGGGATACCGATCTTCCAGGTATTCGCAGATGACGGTCGAGTCGAAGAGCGCGAAGTCTCCATCCACGAGCGCCGGCACCTCCGCGCGCGGGTTCACGTGCAGGAAGTCCGTCCGATTGCAGTCGCCGTGCAAGGCCCGGACCCGCTCGAAGGGGACGCCCTTCTCGTAGAGCGCGATGCGGACCTTCCTCGCGTAAGGACTGAACACGTCGTCGTAGAGCGTGAGCATGCGACGCTCTTACCAGCCGGGAAGGGCTGAACCCAGAGGGGCGGCGTGAGGAGGCACGCCGCGGCTACGCCGCCCGGCGGAGCGGCAGCACGAAGGCTCGGCGCAGGTTCGGTGCATCCATGCCAGGCAGGCCCGTCTCGATGACCGTCGCGGAGGTACTGTCGGATCGCGTGCTGAACAGGCGATCCCAGGTCGCCAGGATGGTACCGAAGTTCGTGTCTCGCTCGAGGCCGCGCTTCGTGTGATGGCGGCGGTGGAGCGCGGGCGTGATGAAGACTCGCCCCAGGAGGCGCTCGAAGCGGAGAGGGAGGTCGATGTCCCCGTGCTCCAGGAGGTTGGCGATGCCGAACACGATCTCGAACACCACGACGGCCCCGGCCGGTGCTCCGACGACGGCGACGGCGGTCAGGCGGACCGGAAGCGAGAGGAGGAGTTCTCCGGGATGGAAGCGGACTCCCGTGGACGCGGTGAAGGTCGGGTCCGAATGGTGAACCTGGTGGAAGCGCCACAGAAACGGGATGCGATGGTTGGCCCGGTGCCAGAGGTACGAGACGAGATCCAGCGCCACGATGGTCACCGCAATGCTGAGCCACTGGGGGGCCGGCACGGTGTTCAGCAGGCCAATGCGGCCATGCGCGGCCCAGCGAGCGACCGTACAGGCGCACGCCCCGCACGCGACGCCGAGGATGATGACGTTGGTGAGCCAGAGGCCGCCGTTCACCTGCCAGCTACCGCGCAACCGGGCATGCGGCTGTAGCCGCTGGAGCACCAGGGCGAGCATCACGGCGAACAAGAACCCCGCAGCTCGCACGACCTGAAACCGCCCCTCGGTCACGGGCGCGAGTATAGTGACGTCTGTCCGGGACGCCAGGCTGCTCTGCCCTCGCGAGCCCCCCGGGTTCGGCCGCACATTGCAGCAGTTCCGGCCAACGCGGGTGGTATATTGACTGACTCAGTCGGTCAGTTATATTTGGGGCTAGGCACCATGGCCCGAGCCATCCCGGACGACCGACTCGCGCGACTCGTGGAGTGCGCCACCGAGGTGTTCATCGCGCAGGGGTTCCGGCGCACGCAGATGGCCGACGTGGCGAAGGCGCTCGGCGTCGCGAAGGGAACGCTCTACCTCTACGTCGAGAGCAAGGACGCCCTCTTCGATCTCGTCGCTCGACATGCGGACGACGACGGTTTGTTCGTCGAGGTCTCAGAGCTGCCCATCCGAACGCCGAAGCCGGGCGCCACCGCCAGGTATGTCCGCGAGCGACTCGCGAGGAGCCAGGTGCCCGCCGCGCTGACCGCTGCCCTCGGGCGGAGCCGCGTACCCAGCCCGCGCGCCGAGCTGGAGGGAATCGTGTCCGAACTCTACGAGACACTCGCGCGCAACCGCCGGGGGATCAAGCTCCTCGATCGCTCGGCCCCCGATCGCCCGGAGCTGGCCGCGCTCTGGTTCGAAGGGGCGCGCGGCGGGCTGGTGGAGCTGCTCGGTCAGTACCTCGAGGATCGGAGTCGGCGGAAGCTACTCCGGCCGGTTCCGGACGCGCGCGTCGCTGCGCGCCTTCTGATCGAGACGGTCATCTTCTGGGCGGTCCACCGGCATTGGGACCCCCATCCCCAGGCGGTGAACGAATCGGTCGGCAAGGAAACCGTCGTGCGCTTCATCGTGAGCGCGCTCGCAAAGGAGTGAGGAAATGGAGACCACGCGAAGACCCGACATCGACTGGCTGCGTGTGATCGCGGTCTACCTCTTGTTCCTGTTCCACGTCGGCAAGGTCTTCGATCCCGCGCCTTTCTACCACATCCGCAACGCCGACCTGTCCTTCGTCATGCTCGTGGTGTGCGGGTTCATCAGCCTCTGGCACATGCCGCTGTTCTTCCTGCTGGCAGGGTGGTCGGCCGTGACATCCCTCCAGGCGCGGGGCACGCGCTCCTTCGTCGCGGAGCGCGTGCGAAAGCTCGCCATCCCGCTGCTCGCGGGGTCGGCCCTGCTCGGCCCGCCGATCAAGTACCTCGAGCTGCGCAGCGGGCTCGACCTGAACCATGCCGGCCTGTGGGCAGCGGCGCCGCTCCAGGCGGGCTTCCGGACGGTGATCCCCGGCGGCTTACCGCAGGCGAACCCCTTCGACGAGAGCTTTCTCGCCTTCCTGCCCACCTTCTTCACGCATCTCGATCGCTTCACGTGGGCGCATCTCTGGTTCCTCGCCTACCTGTTCACCTTGACGCTGCTGTATCTCCCCGCGTTCGGGTGGCTGCTGCGACGTCGCGATCGCCTGACGGGCCTGCGGCCGGCGATGGTCTATCTTCCGATCCTCCCGCTCGCCGTCATCCAGATGACGATGCGAAGCCGCTGGCCGGGCATCTACAACCTCTACAACGATTGGGCGAACATCGCGTACTTCAGCGTCTTTCTGGTCGGGGGGTTTCTCCTCGCCTGCCACCCCGCGCTCGAGCGACTGGTTCAGTCCGAGTGGAAGCGGAGTCTCGCGCTTGGCTCCGGGGCGTCAGCCGCTCTCCTGTTAGCGGTGCTCGGCGTCACGGCCTCGCCGGCAGTCCCGCTCGTCGGGTCCGCCGTCGCGGGCTGGTGCTTCGTCGTGGCGCTCGCCGGCCTGGCGCATCGCTTCTGCACGGCGTCCGGCCCGATCCTGCACTACCTGAGCGAGTCGGCGTTCCCCGTCTACGTCCTGCATCAGGCCGCGATCGTCCTCCCCGGCTACTTCCTCGTCCGGCTGCCGCTGGGGATCTGGGCGAAGTTCATCCTCCTGCTGCTCGTCTCCACGAGCCTGACCCTCGCCGTCTACCAGTGGCTCGTGCGACCCCTCGCCGTCCCGCGCTTCCTGCTCGGAATGAAGCCGAAGGTGTGCCGCTTGCGTCGGCCGGTAGCGCTCACTGCGTCCGCCGCGGCGGTTCTACTCGCCGTCGTCGGTCTCGCGCTCCCCGCACGGGGTGCGGCGGCGACGCCGGTGGGGCTGTGGTACGTGGAGGGCGGCGCCGCCCAGGTGGCGATCGACCCGTGCGGGACCGCGTTGTGTGGCCGGGTCGTCTGGCTCCGCTCCCCGTTCGACGACGACGGCTGCGATCTGCGTGATCGCCACAACCCTGACCCGAAGTTGCACGGGCGGCGGGTCATGGGGCTCCAGGTGCTTCAAGGGTTGAAGCCGCGGCCCAACGGCACCTGGGGAAGTGGCAGCATCTACGATCCCGCCACGGGGAACACGTATACCTGCTATCTCGCGCTCGACGGTGACGACCGGCTGCGGCTGCGCGGGTACGTCGGCATCCCCCTCGTCGGGCGAACCACCATGTGGACGCGCGTCGGCACCGAGAACCGGATGTGCCGGGAGGACGACTGATGAACGCCCCTCGTGTCCGCTTCTACTTCGACTACGAATCTCCCAACGCCTATCTGGCGTGGACGCAATTGCCCAAGCTCGAACAGCAGTACGGCGCCACGCTGGACCTCGTCCCGGTTCTCTATGCTGCGCTGCTCGACGCCCACGGGCAGCTCGGACCCGGTGAAGTGCCGGCGAAGGGCCGTTGGATGACCAGGAACATGCTCCGCAAGGCCGCGCTCCTCGGCGTCGCGTTGAATCCGCCGGCCTTCCTTCCCTTCAATCCCCTCCTTGCCCTCCGGCTATCGTTACTTCCGCTCGAAGAAGCGCAGCGCCGCGATCTGATCGACGCGCTCTTCCGGGCGGCCTGGGTTCGGGGACTCCATCTCGGCGAGACGGCGGTCGTCGAGAGCGTGCTGAGCGAGATAGGCTTGGCGGCTTCGGTGCTCGTCGCACAGGCGCAGACACCCGAGATCAAGAATCGCCTTCGTCAGCAGACGGACGAGGCGATTTCCCGTGGAGTCTTTGGTGTCCCGTCCATGGAGGTGGGAGACGAGCTCTTCTGGGGATACGATGATTTTCCCTTCCTCGAGCTCTTCCTGGCAGGGAAGGACCCGCTCGTTCCCAAAGAATGGGAAAAATGGCTCAGACCACTCCAGCCTTCCTCGGTGCGTGGCCGGTTCCGAGCCACTGTGCCGGTCGCTCGGCCTGGTACGTAGCTGCCGCGATGAGGTAGCCGACGGAGGTCTCGGGCTGCGCTGCAGGCGCAGCCCGTCGCCCGCCGGATCAGGTCGTGTGCTGCTTCGCGCGCTTCCTACGCGGGGTGCCCCAGGGCCATGAGGATCGCAACGTTCGAATCGATCGGCCCAACCGGTACGGTCAGGCTCCCCTTCGACTCCGCCTTGTCCGCCGCCGTCCGGATACGTTCGAGCGTTCGATTCGCTCTCTTGAACAGGCGCGCCTGGCGAGCCGGCTTCGCCGCGGAGGCCTGATCCAGCTCGTGGACCGCGCGCTTGGCGAGGCGCGCGAGGACGTGCGCGACCCGTCGATCCTTGCCCTTCGTTGCCGTGGCGGGGTTCGGTAGGGTTGCCATGAGGGCGACCTCGCAGGCCGTGAGGCTGGAGCACGTGCCGGAAGCCCCGAGGGTCGTACTCGTCGTACGTAGTGTTGTCGTCGTCGAGTGTGCGCTCGGGGTGGTGGTCGTGGAGCCCATCCTCGTCGTGGTGGTGTAGATCGGCATCGTGGACGTCGTTACTCTCGCCGCGGCACCGGAAGCCAAGACCACGGATGCGCCAGAGGAGAGGAGCAAGGTGCACCATCGCGCGAGCTTCCTTGATCGCATTTGGCACCTCCCTGTCGGCGTGCGACTGCACACGCGACTTCTTCAAGACACGAGCAAGCGCCGGACCAAGACCCGCATGACGGATGCGCCGAGTGTCGGGGCCGCAACGGGTGGGACGCACGGCCACAGACGGAGCAGCAGGCCGCGGTCACGATGCCACGCCCGCATCAGTCCGACAGTCGTGGTAGCATGTCGGCGCCGAATCGCGCTCAACCGGCGCTTTCCGGAGAGCACGAAGCCGGAACGCCTTCCGATCTTAGGGACTAGTCCGACTTCGCCTTGAAGTTCGCGGCGTCGTTGGTGATCGGCGTCGTATAGACGGCATCCCAGCACGAGCCGCTTCCGTTCGACAGCTGCACCGTCACGGGCGGCGTGAGCGGTAGTGCCGGGCGCGGGAGGCGCGGACCTCTCCCCTGGACGAAGAGCTTCGCGGCACCGGGTGGTCCTGCCTTCAGCAGCATCTTCGCCAGGCCGTCGGAGGTGAGCGCCGGATCCAGGTACTGGAAGCCCGTCGCCGAGGCCAACCAGCAGGCGAGCGATCCACAGGTCCCGCCTGCGGGTGCGACCGCCGCGAGCTGGAGCGTCGGCGTGCCGCCCGTCTGATCGTAGAGGCAGAGCTGATAGCTTGATGTCGCGGTCGGATCGTCGAAGTCGGCCTTCGTCGTCCCGGTTCCGCTCCACTTCCAGAGGAGAATGTCGAGAGTGGCCGGGCTCCGGTCCTGGAGCAGCAGCAGGGCGCGACCTGGAGCCGGAGGCTTGCGACACGCGGGCGAGGGTGTGGCAGGGCACGGGCTCGATGGCGCTGGGGCAGCGACGTATGTGAGATGCAGCCCGGCGAGCGTCGGGGGCTTGCACGTCGGGCAGGTCCTCGGATCCGCCACGGTGTGGAGGCTGTCGACGGCGAGGGCCGTGCATGCGATGTGGACGTCCGTCGCCACCACGCGGCCCGAGCCATTGGCGAGGCTGGTGACCGGCGCTTCCAATGTGATGACCGCGTCCTCGTGCAGAACGGCCGTGCCACCGGTCGCGATCGTCACGGTGCGTCCCGGCCCGACGGCGAGGAGAGCTCCGTTCCCCGCGGCCACCTGGTTCCCACGCACCCCGCCCTGATCGAAGACCTCGAAGCCGACGTCCACCGCCGCGGGGGCGAGGTTGGTGCAGATGACATCCGTGTCGATCTGGTTCTTCTTGATCACCCCGGGCAAGAGGGCAACGAGTTGCGCCGCCTTCCCATCACTGAAGGTCGGGAGCGGCGTGTCGGTGACGCCGCCGTGAGCGGGCGCCATCAGGCAGAGCGTGGCTGCCAGGCCCAGGACGGCGCGGGGAATCCTCATCTCACCCTCCGCACTACGGGAGCTTGACGAGCTGAATCTCGGCCAGCGAGGGCGGCGGGAGCGAGGACACGGCCGGATCCTGGACCGTGTGCAGCTTGTCGGCGACGACGGCGGTGCAGGCGATGTTCTTGGAGGTCGCGACCACCCGGCCCGAGCCATTGCGGAGGTTGGCGACGCCGTTCCCCGCCGTGTTCAGGGCGAGGGTCTGATCCTCGTGCAGCTCCG
>Ga0126369_10002477_pt1 | contig 13143 bp, 8 predicted proteins | sample PanSoiMetaPlot_1_FD_109646 | JGI IMG/M metagenome (GOLD analysis project Ga0126369, IMG submission 109646) | Tropical forest soil microbial communities from Panama - MetaG Plot_1 | ecosystem: Environmental > Terrestrial > Soil > Tropical forest > Bulk soil | place: Panama | collected 2016-02-17 | reverse complement strand
TGGAGCCCCGCCGGCGGGATACGACGGCGATTGGACGGTGACTGATACCAACAACGCCGCGCAACTCGAGATTACCGATACTTCGCTGACATCGAACGTCGCGACCTACAGCTACATTCTCATCAGTGGCGCGAATCCTACGGTGGGATCCCGCGTCACGGTCGGCAACACGCTCAACGGCAACGGAATATTCAACGTGTCCAATGCCACTATCACTTCCACCAGCCCGGGGCTTTTCTCCATCAGCCTCGTCAGTCCGGATATTCCCAATGCGGCGGAAAACGGCACGGGCATCGTTTCCGGAACCGTCTTCAAGTTCGAACCGGGCAAAGTAGTGGGAAATAAAACCGGCGGCACGGTGGTAGTGAACGGAAATTTCAGTTTCGGTCAGCGCAAGCTTTGCTATTCGTTCCTGACGCGCAACGGATTCATCACCAGGCCTTCGCCTATTCTGACCGTAGACGTGATCATCGGTTCCACGGGCATTGCCGTATCCAATCTGGCTACCGGGCCGGATAACGTCGTTGCGCGCATCCTGCACTTCACCGGAGCGAACGGAGGCCAGTTCTACAACATTCCTGACCCGGTCATCGTCGTCGACACCATCACCGGCCAGAACATCGTGAACGATTCGACCTGGGTCATGGACAACGTCACCACCAACGTGGTGCTCAGTTTCTCGGACGAAGTGCTGCTCTCTGCAGACGAGATCGACATCCAGGGCAACAACCTTTTCGCGTGCTACGAGCTGGGAAGCTGCACAGCATTGGTGCCGTATTCTGGAGCCGCAAGACTCGCAGCTATCGGAGAGCAGAACAAAGTTTTCAATTTCAGGAATCATTCCTTCGACGGCGGAGTCGGTGGCGGAGGGCTGACCGCAACCTATCCTCTTGGCTGGACGGTGGACCCGGCAAACGGCGCCGGCGGCAGCGTAGTCAATTCACCGATCTTTGGTTTCGCTTATCAGATCGCCAATGCCACGGGTTCGCCTGTAGCCATTTCCGGCATGATCTCTCAGGCTGCCTACAAAGACGAGTTTCAGGTCGATATCATCCAGGCCTCGACCACCTACAGCGTGCGCGTCACGGCTGCGGCGCTTGCGCCTATCGCTTCCGGCAACCTCATTATCGATCTCTACAGCCCGTTGCTAGCTACGGCCCTCGGCACGTTCTCGCTGCCGCTTACTTCACTGACCACAGACATGCAACTGTTCACCGGGACGTTGTTGACCACGGGACTTGCCCCCGTACCGCAGGATCTGCTGCTGCGCGTGTGGGCGCAGAACATTCCCGACGGCGCCACCGTGCTGCTCGATCGAGAAGAGGTCTTCCCAACTGAAGCGCCGAATCTCGACACCCAAGTCATCTTCAGCTATGCGAACAATTTCGAATCCTTTGACCGCATCACAGGCCCGATCAAGCCCAGCCAGAACTCGCAAGCCATCAAAAGCGCTTTCGTGCAATTCGATACGTTCTACATGGGCAAGATTGGCTCGCTCTTCTCGACCGCCGACAACGGGACAACTGAACCTGTGGTGGCCGGCGGAGGTTGGGGCATAAAAACCGTTTCTCTGTCGGTCGGGTGCGTCAGCGTGTATGGAATCACGACAGCCATCGATCAAGCCAATTCCGGTGAGGACTTCGCCATCCTAGCGAATCAGGCTGGAGGTTACATTTACGACGGCGGCGAGCCCGTGAAACTTTCGGAAGAGATCCAAAGCATCTGGAACCAGATCAACTGGGCTTATCGCGAAACGATTTGGGTGCTGAACGACATCATCAACCGCAGAATCCTCTTCGGCGTCCCGCTCAAAACACACTGGCTCGATGCACGCGGCAATATTACCCGTGGAACGTGGCTGCCGGACGGCGTAATTCCCGACGATCCCAACCCGACCACGCCCAACGTGATTCTAGAGCTCAACTACAAGCAACTGAACACGGCTAGTGCCCTCGCTTCTAGCGTTGGCGTGCATCGCAGCTATTCCGGAAAGCTTCTGGCCAGCGAAATTACGCGAAAATGGGCGCTCTGGACGATCAAGACGCCCGCTGCAGCCTTTTTGACGCGCGCCGACAACTCCACACCCGTTTTTGTGGGCAATTCAGACGGTAATGGCAAGATTTTCGAGTTGGTGGAAGGTTTGTTTGAGGACGATGGGTCGCCATTCAGCGAACGCTATGTCACTTCCGCTTTTTTGCCGACAGAAAACGCGGAAGGGCAGCAACTGGGTGCTCTGCGCTACGGTTACACCACTTTCACCATGGTCATCGACGGCGAAGGGACATTTCGCGTCAGAGTGCATCCGAATTACGTCGATGGGGCCGCTTCCCGCGATCTTTTGCCGGACTTTGTATTCCCGATTGCAACATATGGCGATGCGGAGTGCCCGCTCGACGAAGAAGGCAACCGTTTGTTCGTAGAGTTCATCGCGCAATGCGTCGATTCGGCGTATATTCTTTCCAGAATCGTAATGTCCATGTCCACGAGCGGATACGCGCCATATTCCGGTGTGAACTACTGATGGCTGTTCAGGTTGACCGACATATCGACCAATTGAAGCGCATGCCGATCTTCGGGCGTTACTTATTTCGTGCGCTTTCCGGTTTGCAGGACGGCATCAACAACCTGGCGGTTAATATTGCTGCCGACGCGACGAAAAATCTTCCGCCGCCGCCTCCACCGCAAAAGATCGATGTAAAAACCGATAACAAGGGATTTGTGCATGCCGTCATTACGGACCATGGGCAGATTCGCCGCGGCATCAATTATTTCGTCGAATACGCGAATGAGCCAACCTTTCTGCAACCACATGTGAAGTCGCTCCATGCCAGCCGCACCATGGAGCAGATCGCACTGCCCGCGCTGCATGACGACGGCGTTACACCGCAGCGTTGGTACTTCCGCACTTATTCGCAATACCCGCATGGCAAGGCCAGCGCGAAGATTCTATTCGGAGGAGATACCGCCACGGCGGTGAATCCCGGAGGAACGCAGGCTTTGACGTTGCTGCCATCCACCGGAAGCGGAACAGCTCCGGCCAATGGACAAAGCGCAGGCCAGGGATTCGGAGATGTGCTGCACCGACCGGCTACGTTTGAAACTAATCCGCGATGAGAAAATTAACTTATAACGCGGAAGACCGCACGATCATTCGCGAGTTTAGAGAAAGCGATCTGCCGGCGGCCAGAGACATTCACAGCGCCAATGATCTGCCGGAAAATTGCTTTCCCAATCTGTTCGTATACAACGAGCGTGGAGATCTGGTGCGCAATCCGCTATTTATGATCACAGCCGTGCTGGAGGGCGCCAGAGGTCCGGCCATGATGGCGTTCTGCAAACTGCAGGGCGAATTGTTTCTACTACTCGATCATCGCGCCGGAGAGCCGGAAGAACTCTGGCAATGGCTCATCCAGTTCAAAGACTACATGGCACAGGAAGCCTGGAAGCATGGCCTCGAGCAACTTTCAGCGTGGGTCCCAAAAGAGATTGACTCCAGCTTCAGCAAGCGTCTGAAGGATCTGGGATTCGTGAAAAGTCCCTATGTGTGCTGGACTTTGAACCTCTAATTTCCTAGCCAAAGGAGCAATCAATGCCAATCTTTCAGATCATCTTGGTATTCGTAGTTGTAGGTTTGGTTTTGTGGCTCATCAATTCCTATGTGCCCATGGAGGGGGCCATCAAGAAGCTGATGAACGTTGCGGTGATCGTGCTCATGGTGATCTGGCTGATCTCGTTGCTGTTTCCCAGCCTATGGAACGTTAGGATAGGAGCACACTAGAAAGCGTGGGGGCTTGCGCCCCCACTTGTGCTAGACTTCGCCAATCGGGGTTTGAGGTTTCCATTGGCCAAAATAACCGTCAATCCCCGTTTCCGCTGGAGCGATACGCTTGAGCGCTTTGTGCTCATCGGCCACGATGGTCAGTATGAAATTCCCGACAACGAAATTTTGATGCGCGCCGATCGCGGCGCCGTGCAGCAGGGCAAGAACCTCGGCAAAACCTCCACACAACAAGCAGATCAATACGGCACCCGCGGCACCACCGAATATAACGCCGTCATGCCCGGGTTGGTGCAGGAAGCGCAGCACCCCACTGGATTTACGCCGCTAGAGAAAAGTTCCATGGTCACTTCGTCCAACGAAGCGCTGGGCGGAGTGAACTCCGGTGCTGCAGGGGAAGCGCGTTTGAATGCCATGCGTACGCGCAATGCCTCAGGGTTTGCGCCGGCACTGGCGGAAGCGGCTCGCGCCCGCGACAGAGCGGCAGCCTCGACCAACCTGAATATCAACATGGCGGATGCCCAGCTTGCGCGGGAGAAGCAGGACGCAGCGCGGCGGCAACTGGAAGGCTTGTACGGGATCGATACCAGGCAGCAGTTGGGCGAGCAGGGGATGGCATCGCAGGATCTGCAAGATCAGTTGGCTGCCGGACGTCAAGGCTGGTATCAAAACGCCTTGGCTGGCATCAATACGTTCCTTAATGCACGGAAAGCTTTTGCTCCTACGGGCACTGGTGGCGAAGCTTAAATGGCATTCTTCGATCTCAACACGATTAAGAACTCGCCGACCGATCCCAATGATCTGCATCCGTATCTGCAGAGCATTGGCGTTATTCCGACGCTGCCTTCTCAAGAGGAAACCACTGCAGCGACTCTTCCGCCGCTGCGCCCTCCAGTTACCGAGAACACGCCAAGGCAATTGCCGCCGCTTACTCGGCCAACCAATGCGCCCGATTCGTTTGGTATCCAGACGGGTCTTGGTACAGAAGGAAAGATGCCTGCGGTCAAGTCATCGGAACTTCCCGGGGAGTTGATGCCGCCTCCCATGACTAAGCCTTCTGGCATTTACGGGCGTTTCGGCAGAGAGAATACAGGAATGGAACTGCCCAGGACTTTGGCGGAGCCCTCCGGCGGGACATTGCCTACGCTACAACCACCTGCGGTTCCGATAGCATCTTCGCTCGAGCCCGGTGTGGCACAACCATTCGGTGAATTGCCACGCGAATTGCCCACGGTTGAGGGGAGCCTCGAACCTTATCGCCAATACAAATTGCAAAACGCACTTGAGGCCGCCCGTCCCGACAAGATGAGCGACCACCCATCGTTCTTGGGCAAGGTCGGACATGTGCTCGGACGCATCGGAAACGTAGCGCTTGACGTTGCCGCACCAGGCATTGCGGAAAATATTCCTGGCACCGATATGTACAAGCGGGACACAGTGCGCAACGCGGAAAAGAATCTGGAAACTACAAAAGCGCTTGAGGGCAGGGAAAAGCTGGAAGCGGCGGAAACGAAGGAAGCGGAAGCGAGAGCCAATCAACTCGAAGGGGAAGGTGGCGATCAACTCGTCAACGATTCTGCCGGAAACTTGGTGGCTTGGCGCGATAAAGATCAAAAACTGCATTCTTTTGAAGAACCAGGAACACCAGAAGTCCTGCAGCAGATTCACAAGGACTGGCAGGGCAAGAATGCGCGGCCGGAGAATTTCGAGCAGGCCATTGTGGGAGCGATGCAGGGAGCCCAGGCCAAAGGAGAGAGTCCTAAGGACAATCAGCAGGTCCAAGATCTGATGAAGATGTACAGCGACTTCAAGGCCAGCGCTCCGGAAAAGGCCGGCGCCGTAGAAGGTTTGAAGAAGGGCATCATCGATGCCATGAACGCTGGCGACGTAGAAAAAGCCAAGAAATTGCAAGGGCAGTTGCAGGCCACCGATCCCGAAGGCATGCAGCGTATGGCTGAAACCCGCCTGCAGCACGCCTTGTTGAATGAAGACCGCATGGACAAGCGGCGTGAGCGTGAAGAAAAAGAAGCCGAAGATATTGTTCGTGGATATGACAAGAACGGAAATGAATTTATTACGTCCAAGGGCAACGCCCGCGATATGGGCTTGCAACACATGACCAAGGCATCGGGTAAAGAGATCGACGATGCCAAGCAGAACTACGCAGCGTTGAATGACATGGGAGCTAAAGTCGGCAATCTACGCAGAAGTGCAGTGGCACTCGATCAGAATCCTTACCAGAAGACTTTGATTCAGACTGCGCTGCGTGGCAATCCAGACGATTACGGAACGCGGGCCGCCGTGGCGCTTATGAGCCCACAATCGAAAGAATATGTGCAGGATGTTTTCTCTCTGCGTGAAGCGGCTCTGGCGCTCCCGAAACAGACTACCGGCGGATCTCGCGTCAGCGAACCGCAAGCGCATGCTTTGTGGAATACAGTGCCTGCGGCTGCTGGTGATTCCAAGTATGCCGATAAGCAATTACGCAAGTTCGATGAGAACCTGACCCGTCTTTGGAAGAAGGTTCCCGGCATCGAGGGCCAGACAGCAGAGAAGCCATTTGGCGGAGAAGCTAGAGCAGGTGGCGGCGGAGCACCAACTCCGCGACCGGGCTATAAGATCCAGCAGAACAAAAAGACCGGAGAGTATCGCGAAGTTCCTGAGAATCAGTAAATGGCGCAAAACGACGATTGGGAAGATGTAAAGAAGCCAGCGCAGGCTGGCGCTGCCACTGCTGATGAGTGGGAGGACGTTCCCAGTGTGTCCGCTGAAGAGAAGGAACCAGAGCAATTGCCGGGTGGCACCGAGAGACTGAAAGCGCAGACCGGCGGGAAATCTTTCAAAGCTCCACGTCGTATAGAAAGAGAAACGCCGCAGATTCCCGAAAATTATGGTTTTACTCCATGGAATATTGCCAAAGGAGTCGGTCAAGGTGTCAGCGGTGTGATCGGATCCACGGCGCAAGGCCTGTACGATCTGGCTCTTGGCGAAGGCAAGAATGCTGCTGGCGAAGAAGAGCATGGACTTGGCGGATTGGTTGGCTATACAGCAGGTGGATGGAATCCGGCGGCCCGCGCCAAGTGGCTAGCGCAGAAATACATTACGGAGCCCGCCGGAGTCGAAGCAGAAAAGGCGCGGCAACTCGAAGCAGCTTCACGGCAAGAGGAAGCGGCAGGAACGCCAGGATCTCTGGGGCACGCTGTGGAAGCAGTAGGGCACCGCATCGCCGCTGGTATTCCGTTAGTAGGTCCGTGGGCCGCCAGCCTAGGCGAGCGCTCCGGAACTGGAGATGTCGGCGGAGCCGTTGGCGAAGCTGGCGGAGCGGCGCTCGGCGGCGAATTGATGTCACATCCAGTGGAAGTGGCTAAGACGACTGGACGCGTAGGTGATCTAGTTGCTCGCGGGACTCCATTAACGGAAGCGGGACGCCTGGAAGCTGCAAAGCGGCAAGCCCTCACGGTCAAAAAGCCTTCCATGACCGAAACGGAATACGCTGGCAAAGTCGATGCAGCGATGCCGGAACTGCAACGCATCGCACAGGCCAACGCAGGAAAGATTAAGACACCGCGGCAAGCCGTGCAGGCTATTTCCGATCGAATCACGCAAATCGAAGAACCGATTCGCCAGCATTTGGAAAATGTTCCTGACGCACAGCAGATGGTTGGCATACAGAACGTCAATGGCGTTATCAGTAGGGCAATCGATGATGCTCTGGCCCGCAAGCAAGGGCACTTTACTCCGGAAGAAATTCAAAAGGCTAAGGATTCGGTATTCAACTTTGTCGGTGATCAGGATAAGCCATTGCGTGAGTTGGAAGGTAACCGACGGCGCCTGAATGCCGATGCCGATGGATATTTCAATTCTTCACCGGCAGACAAACGGCAGATCAATGCCTCCGATGCCACCGCTCTGGCGCAGCGCGCTGCAGCGAATGCGATCCGTGATGTGGAATATGGAACACCGAATATTCCAGGGGAGATGGAGCGCATCGGGTTGCAGGCTACGGATTCGCGTGGAAATCCCACCAACTTTCGCGACGTACGCAAGATGGTCGGAAATCTGACCGAGATTCGAGATCACTTTGAAGACGCCATGACTCGGGCAGAAGCTACCGGGGATTGGAAGGCATTCGATGTAATGCGGAAGGGGCCATCGTTGGCCATGGGAGGCTTGGGAGCTATTGCTGGCGGAGTTGCTGGCGGAGGGCTTGGTGCAGTGCTGGGCACGCTGCTTGGCGAAGGCGGAAAAGCTTGGGCTGACTATCGCAAATCGACCAATCCCAATCTAAATGTCACGAAGATGTTCCGTAATCTGGCGGATACATCGAGGCCCAATACTCTCGACATCACTGCCCAGATGCCGCAGCCTGCTTTGCCTGCTGCGCCAGCAGCGCGATTGCCTGCGCCAGCCACGCCCATGCCGGGTCCGGTGCCAGTTGGCGGATCGCCTGGATTCCAGAACAACCGCTGGGTTACGCCGGCAGGCCAGTTGCCGCCAGTACAACCGATTCAGCCGACTTTCATCCGTGAGATCCCGCCTGCTGGCGTGGCAGCACCACCCGCTCCGCGCATTGCTGGCCAGTTGCCAGAATCGCTTGCGCCTGTTCCACGTGAAACCAATATCCCGCCGGAAGTGGAACCGCAGTTCGCACGCGAAGATGTAGGAGCACCGCTAGGCGAGCGCAGGCCTGAAACAGTGCTCGGTACGCCCGCTGGGGGAATTGGTGGCGTGCGTCAGAACATTAAGGCACTCTTGCCCAATATCTCGGGCGAAGCGGAGCGCGGTTGGCTATTGATTCGTTCCACGCTCGATCAATTGGAAGCTGGCGAGCGGCCGGGACGCTATTACGACGAAACAGAGCAAGGAGCGCATAACCTGAAAGAGAATTTCAAGACCGGGACGCGTCGCTCCGGCCAGTGGCGCGGGGTTAAGAGCATGCGCACTATGCTGCCTTGGTTGCAGGACAACGAATCGCTTACACCGGAGGACTTACGCCACGCATTGCGCCAAGCTGCCCGTGGAAAAATTACTCCCGTGATGCGGAGCGCTATTGAATTTGAAAAGAACCGTGCGGCCAAAGCACCACCCGAAGAACCAGAAGAGGAAGTCCCATTTTAATCTGGTATTGTCGCGCTAGCAAGTGATAGCCTCTTCTGCGTGGAAGGTCAGAAAGAATCCATAGAAAAAAGCATTGAGCGGTTACGCGAAGGTGGTACAGTTGTTCCTATTGCCATTCTATCCTATGATCTGGAGCAGGACCGCTTCAAAGTGTGCATCTTGGATGACGTGAATCCGCAAGAGGCTAGCGCGCTCTTGAGTAAGTTACACCTTGAGATACTTTCCTCTTGATTTGTAAGAGCGATGTAGGGATAATTCGCAGCGGGCAGTTTGCGCTGCCCGCCACTTTCATCTCAGAGTCATTGGAGGACTCATCGATGCCGACTGCTAGTGTATCAGCCTATAAGAAATTTTTAGAACTAAAACAGATCAAGCTCGATCCTTCCGGTTTTGAAGTTGACCGTAAAAAACTGAATGTAAAGCTGTTCGACTTTCAAGCCGACATCGTGGCATGGGCCTTGCGAAAGGGGCGTGCTGCGCTGTTCTGCGACTGTGGCCTGGGTAAGACCATCATGCAGTTGGAGTGGGCGCGGCATATTTCCGGAAAAGTGCTCATCTTAGCGCCGCTGGCTGTGGCGCAGCAGACGCAACGAGAAGCAGCCAAGTTTGGCATCAAAGCCGTTTACGCCCGCCAGCCTTGCGACGCGCAGATTACCGTCACCAATTACGAGATGTTGGAGCACTTCTCTCCTACGGATTACCAAGGAATCGTGCTTGATGAGTCCAGTATCCTGAAGTCCTTCGATGGCGTATTCCGCAATCAGATTATCGACGCGTTCAGCAAGACGCCTTATCGCTTGGCCTGCACCGCCACACCAGCGCCAAACGACTACATGGAACTCGGCAACCATTCGGAGTTTTTAGGTGCTCTTTCCCGCACCGAGATGCTTTCCACGTTCTTCGTGCATGATGGCGGCGATACGTCCAAGTGGAGGCTAAAACGGCATGCGGAGCGCGACTTCTGGAAGTGGATTTGCTCCTGGGCTGTGATGATGCGCAAACCGTCCGACCTGGGCTACGAGGACGGCGACTTCATCCTTCCAGAACTGATCTTCCATGACATCACGGTGGAAGCCACCAAGCCGACCGAGGGCATGCTCTTCGCCATGCCGGCATCAACGCTAGAAGAGCGACGTCGGGCTCGGTCGGGCAGCATCGAAGAGCGGGCCAAAGAAGTGGCGCGGATCGTCGCCTCACGCAAAAAAGAACCGTTCCTAGTTTGGTGCAATCTGAACTCGGAAAGCGATGCAGCCATCGAGCGCATTCAGGGATCGGTGGAGATTCGCGGTAGTGATGATCGCACCGACAAGGAATCACGCATGTTGGCTTTTTCGGAAAGCGAGATTCGTGTGCTGGTAACAAAACCTTCGATCTGTGGTTTTGGCATGAACTGGCAACACTGTCCTAATGTGGTTTTTTTTGGCTTAAGTGATTCTTACGAGCAATTTTATCAGGCGGTGCGACGGTGCTGGCGTTTTGGCCAAAAGCGCAAAGTGAACTGCTACATCGTGACCAGCTCCAATGAGGGTGCCGTTACCGAGAACATCAAACGCAAAGAAAAAGATGCGGCCAGAATGGCAGAGCAGATGGTGAATCACATGCATGAGCTAAATCAAAAAGAGATTCACGGAGGTAACGTGCGCAAGAAAGAAGAATACAAGGTACATTTGGAGAGCGGCCAGAATTGGGAGATGGGACTTGGCGATTGCATAGAACTGATTCGCGGGGTAAAAACGGATAGCGTCCACTACTCCATTTTCAGTCCTCCGTTTGCTTCGCTCTATACCTACTCAGCATCAGAGCGAGACATGGGCAACTGCCGCACGCATGCTGAGTTTTACGAGCACTTTCGGTTTCTCACTCTGGAACTACACCGCGCATTGATGCCAGGTCGCTTGCTTTCCTTTCATTGCATGAATCTGCCTACGTCCAAAGAGCGCGACGGCGTTATCGGAATTACCGACTTTCGTGGCGATCTCATTCGTATCTTTCAACAGGCCGGATTTGTCTATCACTCAGAAGTGGTGATTTGGAAAGACCCGGTTACCGCCATGCAGCGCACCAAGGCACTCGGACTCCTGCACAAGCAAATCAAGAAAGACTCCTGTATGAGTCGGCAGGGGATTCCTGACTATCTCGTGACTATGCGCAAGCGAGGCGACAATCCTGAGCGCGTCGCGCATACCAATGAATCCTTTCCCGTTTCGCTCTGGCAGCGGTACGCTTCGCCGGTGTGGATGGACATCAATCCCAGCGATACCTTGCAGCGCGATTCAGCGCGAGAGAATGAAGACGAGCGGCATATTTGCCCGCTGCAATTGCAGGTCATTGAACGCGCCATCGAACTGTGGACGAATCCCAAGGACACGGTGTTTTCGCCCTTCGCAGGAATCGGCAGTGAGGGGCATGTAGCGGTGCGCATGGGCAGAAAATATCTTGGCTTTGAACTGAAACAGTCGTATTTTGCTCAAGCAGTGATGAACCTGAAAGCGGCCAATCAGCATACCAACGATCTTTTTGCTGAATCCGCAGAAACTGCGAAGGCATGAAGGTAGCCATTGTTTCCAACATCGACGATGGTATAGGGCTGAAACGCGATTACGAACTGCTGCGTGGCTATCTTGAATCCCGCGGCCATGAAGTGACCGGATTCCAGTTCGACAAACCGCCGACGGAACTGCCCAAGTTCGATCTGGCCATCTTCCTCGAGGTGATTCCGTATTCCTATCTGGACCTGAGTGAAACCTGCTGGTGGTTCCCGAATCTCGAGTGGATCAAGCCAGACATGCTGGCGCTGGCCAAGCAGCACATCCAGAAAGTATTCACCAAGACGCATGAGGCGCAGCGGGTGCTGGAACCGCTCCTCGGCAAGAAGGTCTTCTACACAGGATTCCTGGCGCGGGATCAATACGATCCGATGGTGCGGCGCGAGCCCAATGTATTGCATGTTGGCGGCAATTCATGGATGCGCGGTACGGGTCCGGTGCTGGATGCTTGGCGGTGGAAGCGCAACGGAGAATATCTCAACGTTCCCCTGACCATCGTAAGTTGCGCTCTGAAAGAGAAATACCTCCCGCCCAACGTCACGCATTACGAGTATGTGGATGAAGCGCAGCTTCGCGAACTGCAGAACTCGCACTTCATCCATCTCTACCCCAGCGGAACGGAAGGCTACGGCCATGCCTTGCACGAGAGCCTGAGCGTGGGCGCGGCGGTCATCACAACCGACGGGCCGCCGATGAACGAGATCAATGCGACAGTGAAGGTCAAGACCTACGGCAAAGGAAAATACAATCTAGCTGACGTCCACCATGTTTCGGCATTGGAGATCCGCGCCGCTGTCGAGCAGGTAGCGCATACTGCACGGCATGCACAATTCCTTGCCGCTGACCTGATGATTAAGAATGCGCGCCAAGAGTTCCTAGATGACAATCTCAAATTCCAATTCGCCATGGACCGACAACTGGCTGAGTTCACTCCTGTGGTGAAAGCGGCAAGCGCAACGAAGACTGCCAGGGAGCGCCAGACGGTAGCGTTCCTCGGCAACTTCAAGGCCAGCGAATCCACCGAGAACATGATTGCCTGGGCGCTCACAGAACGGTTGGGCATGGATCTGGTCAAGTTGCAGGAGAACGAGATTGGGAACCGCTCGGATCTCGCCGTGGCCGAATACGCGGACTACTTCCTGTGGGTGCGTACCCCGGGCTGGTTGCAGATCGACGACGAAGAAATGCTGAAGTTTCTGGAAGTTCTGCGCGACAAAGGCGTGCCTTCGCTTTCCGTGCATCTGGACAAGTTCTGGGGCATACCGGAGCGGGAGAAGCTGATCTGCGTGCATACGTATTGGCGCACCGATCATGTCTTTACTGCGGACGGTTCGCGGGCGCAAGACTTCGAATCCCGCGGTGTGGCGCACTACTACATGCGCCCAGCGGCGAGCGAAGTCTTCCACCATCGCGGCAGGCCTCGCGAAGATTGGAAATGCGATGTGGCCTTTGTGGGAGCGCGCAGCTACCACCAAGAACATCCCTGGCGCGAAAAGCTGATCTCCTTTCTGGAGGACACCTATGGAGAGCGATTTCGGCTCGTGGAGAGTGGACTACGAGGACACGACCTTAACGACTTCTATGCTTCAGCCAAGGTGGTGGTCGGCGACTGTTTCGGGAGTGGACACATCGCAAATTACTTTTCAGACCGGATGGTGGAAACTCCTATGCGATTCGGATTCCTTTTGTCACCCGCAATCA
>Ga0126369_10002476_pt1 | contig 13147 bp, 11 predicted proteins | sample PanSoiMetaPlot_1_FD_109646 | JGI IMG/M metagenome (GOLD analysis project Ga0126369, IMG submission 109646) | Tropical forest soil microbial communities from Panama - MetaG Plot_1 | ecosystem: Environmental > Terrestrial > Soil > Tropical forest > Bulk soil | place: Panama | collected 2016-02-17 | reverse complement strand
CTCGGTCCGCGCGGTCCGGTTTGCCGGCTGTCGCAGCCCGAGCTCGGTCAAGAGCCTCTGGAATCGCTCCCGGTCCTCCGCGACGTCGATCATCTCCGGGGTGGTGCCGATGATCGGCACGCCGTTCCGCTCCAGATCGCGCGCGAGCTTGAGCGGCGTCTGGCCACCGTACTGGACGATGACCCCGAGCGGCTTCTCCTTCGCGACGATTTCGAGCACGTCCTCAAGCGTCAGCGGCTCGAAGTACAGCCGGTCGGAGGTGTCGTAGTCGGTCGACACGGTCTCCGGGTTGCAGTTGACCATGATGGTCTCGAACCCGTCCTCGCGGAGCGCGAGCGCAGCGTGCACGCAGCAGTAGTCGAACTCGATCCCCTGGCCGATGCGGTTCGGCCCGCCGCCAAGCACCATGATCTTCCGGTGGTCGGTCGGCGCGGCCTCGCACTCCTCCTCGTAAGTGGAGTACATGTAGGCGGTCCGCGTCGCAAACTCCGCGGCGCAGGTATCGACGCGCTTGAACACCGGCCGGACGCCGAGCGCGTGGCGGTGCGCACGAACGGCGTCGCCGGTCGTCCCGAGCAGCTTCCCGAGCCGGCGGTCGGAGAAGCCGCGGCTCTTCAGGTCGACGAGCTCCTCCTTCGCGAGCGATCCGAGTAGGCGGCCCGCGAGCGAACGCTCGCGGCGCACCAGGTCCTCGATCTCGGCGAGGAACCACGGGTCGATCTGGGTCGCGCGCTGGATCTCGTCGAGGGTCATGCCGCGCCGGAACGCGTCGGCGACGAACCAGATCCGGTCGGGCCCCGGATCGCCGAGCTCGGCGTCGATCGCCTCGAGGTCGGCGGTCCGCTCGTCGAGCCCGTCGGCGCCGACTTCGAGGCCGCGCAGCGCCTTCTGCAGCGACTCCTGGAAGGTGCGCCCGATCGCCATGACCTCGCCGACCGATTTCATCTGCGTCGTGAGCCGGGTGTTCGCCTGAGGGAATTTCTCGAACGCGAATCGCGGCACCTTCGTCACGACGTAGTCGATGGTCGGCTCGAACGAGGCCGGGGTCGCGCCGCCGGTGATCTCGTTCGCGAGCTCGTCCAGCGTGTAGCCGACGGCGAGCTTCGCGGCGACCTTCGCGATCGGGAAGCCGGTCGCCTTCGACGCGAGCGCGGACGAGCGGCTCACGCGCGGGTTCATCTCGATGACCACCATCCGGCCGTCGGCCGGCGAGATCCCGAACTGGACGTTCGAGCCTCCGGTGTCGACGCCGACCTCGCGCAGCACCGCGATCGACGCGTCGCGCATCCGCTGGTATTCCTTGTCGGTCAGCGTCTGGGCGGGCGCGACCGTGATCGAGTCGCCGGTGTGCACGCCCATCGGGTCGAGGTTCTCGATCGAGCACACGATGATGCAGTTGTCGCGCCGATCGCGGACGACCTCCATCTCGAATTCTTTCCATCCGAGGACCGACTCCTCGATCAGCAGCTCGTGGGTCGGCGAGGCCTCGAGGCCGCGCTCGCAGATCGCGACGAACTCCTCGCGGTTGTAGGCGATCCCGCCACCCGAGCCGCCGAGCGTGAACGACGGCCGGATCACGACCGGGTAGCCGATCGCGCCCTGTACCTGCAGCGCCTCCTCCAGCGAGTGCGCAAGCGACGAGCGCGGGCACTCGAGCCCGATGCGCCTCATCGCGAGCTTGAACTGCTCGCGGTCCTCGGCCTTGTCGATCGCCGCGCGCGTCGCACCGATCATCTCGACCCGGTGCTTCTCGAGCACGCCGTGCCGTGCCAGGTCGAGCGCGCAGTTGAGCCCCGTCTGGCCGCCCATCGTCGGCAGCAGCGCATCGGGCCGTTCCTTGGCGATGATCGACTCGAGCACCTGCCAGGTGATCGGCTCGACATAGGTGACGTCGGCCATCTCCGGGTCGGTCATGATTGTGGCCGGGTTGGAGTTGACCAGGATGACCCGATAGCCTTCCGCCCTCAGCGCCTTGCACGCCTGCGCGCCCGAGTAATCGAACTCGCACGCCTGGCCGATGATGATCGGCCCGGCGCCGATGATCAGCACGCTCTTGATGTCAGTGCGTTTGGGCATCCGGTGGGGAAGCGGTTCACGCCTTTCGCTTCGCCATCAGCGAAACGAACCGGTCGAAGAGATAACCGATGTCGTGCGGGCCGGGGCTCGCCTCGGGATGGCCCTGGAAGCAGAACGCCGGGCGATCGGTTCGCGCGAGCCCCTGCAGGCTGCCGTCGAAGAGCGAAATGTGCGTCCGCCGCAGGTTCGGAGGCAGCGTCGCCGGGTCGACGGCAAAGCCGTGGTTCTGGCTCGTGATCAGCACTTCGCCGGAGTCGAGATCCTTCACCGGATGGTTCGCGCCGTGGTGGCCGAACTTCATCTTGAGCGTCCGAGCGCCGGACGCGAGGCCCATCAGCTGGTGCCCGAGGCAGATGCCGAACACCGGCACGTCGGCGTCGTCGACGATCTCCCGGATCGCGTCGATCGCGTAGGTGCACGGCTCCGGATCGCCCGGGCCGTTCGACAGGAACACGCCGTCCGGCTTCGTAGCGAGCACCGCGCGCGCCGGAGTCTGCGCGGGATAGACCGTCACCGCGCAGCCGCGATCGACGAGCATGCGCAGGATGTTGCGCTTCACGCCGTAGTCGTAGGCGGCGACGCGGAATCTCGCGCGCTCGAGCTTGCCGTAGCCTTGGCCGTGGCGCCAGGCGCCTTCGGCCCATTCGTACGGCTGCTCCGTCGTGACGACCTTGGCGAGATCCATTCCGGCCAGACCTGGAAACGCGCGCGCCTCGGCGAGCGCCGCGGCCTCATCGACGGCCCCGGCCATCAGGCAGCCGTTCTGCGCGCCCCGCTCCCGCAGGATGCGAGTGAGCTTCCTCGTGTCGATCCCGGCGATGGCGACCACGCTGCGCGACCGGAGATACTCGGGCAGCGTCTGAGTGGCGCGCCAGCTCGACGCACGCACCGGTAGATCGCGGATCACCAGACCGGCGGCGTAGACCCGTAGCGACTCCTCGTCGTCCTCGTTGACCCCGGTGTTGCCGATATGCGGGTAAGTGAGCGTGACGATCTGCTCGCAATACGACGGATCGGTCAGGATCTCCTGGTAGCCGGTGATCGCGGTGTTGAACACCACCTCGCCGACCGCCGTCCCGTCGGCGCCGATCGAGCGGCCGCGGAAAACGGTGCCGTCGGCGAGCGCGAGGAGAGCAGGCGACGGCGAAGCGGACACGAGCCGAGAATATCGTCGATGTAAAAACGGGACCGGCGATACGCCCGTCCCGTTTTCGAGCGACGAATTGTACCGCAGTGCTACGCGGCCCGGCTAGTTTTTCGCCGCGGCGAGCGGGGCGCGCGCGGCTGCGAGGAGCCACGCGGTCGCACCGACGACGAGCGGCGGCGTGCGCATGCCCGGCTATTTCAATCCGAGCACGTCGCCCATGTCGTAGCGGCCCGCCGCACGGCCGACGAGCCAGCGCGCGGCGCGCAGCGCCCCAAGCGCGTAAGTCATCCGGCTCCCAGACCGCACTGCGATTTCGACGCGCTCGCCCTCGCCAGCGAAGATCACCGTGTGCTCGCCGACGATGTCGCCGCCGCGGATCGCATGGAAAGCAATCGTCCGGGCGTCGCGCTCGCCGGTGATGCCTGCGCGCCCGTAGATCGCGCACGCCTTCAGGTCGCGCCCGAGCGCCGCGGCGACGACTTCGCCGAGCCGCAACGCAGTGCCCGAGGGCGCATCGACCTTCTGGCGATGATGCGCCTCGACGATCTCGACGTCGTAGCCGTCGCCGAGGATGCGCGCGCCGACCTCGGCGAGCTTGAACACCGCGTTGACGCCGACCGCGAAATTGGGCGCGATCGCGGTCGCGACTCGCCGCGCGGCCTCGTCGATCCGCTTCGTCTGCTCGGCGGTGAAGCCGGTAGTGCCGATCACCACGGCCTTGCCGGCGGCCGCGCAGGCGATCACGTGCGCGACTGTGGCCTCGGGCTGCGTGAAGTCGATGAGGCAGTCGGCAGCGGCGACCGCCGCGGCGACGTCCGCTGTCGTACGCACGCCGGAGGCCGCGCCGAATGGTTCGCCGGGGTCGCGGCCGAGTTGCGGGTGGCCGGGCGCCTCGAGCGCGGCGCCGAGCGCGAGGTCGCCCGAGCGAAGCACGGCTTCGATGAGCGTCCGGCCCATCCGCCCCGCCGCCCCCGCGATCGCGACCTTCACTTCGCGCCCTGCGAGACGCTCGCGCCCGGTGCCCGGGCGGGAACCACGTCGCCTTCGACCTGCATGAGCTTCCCGTCCTTGAAGAACACTACGAGCTTTCGCTCCTCGAACGTCCGCGAGTTCTCGCGCTGTCGGCGATAGACGTAGTCCCAGCGGTCCTCGTGAAAGATGTCGGTGAGGAGCGGGGTACCGAGCACGAAGCGCACCTGGTCCTTCGTCATGCCGAGCTGGAGCTTCGCCACCGTCTCCTGCGAGAGGTAGTTGCCTTGCTGGATCTCCATGCGGTGGATCTTGCACGCGACGGCAGTTGCGACGAGTGGAACAAGGGCGAGGATGCGGAGCGCGCGCATGCGGCGGCGAGGCTTTTTCTCAGACCGAGACAAAGCCAGTATCATAGCGGATCGCTCGCGCGACTCGCGATGACCAATCCGCACGATCTCAAGACCATCGGCCTCAAGGCAACGGTGCCGAGGCTGAGGATCCTCGAACTCTTCGAGAAGAGCTCGGTCCGGCACCTCTCGGCGGAAGACGTGTACCGGCTCCTGATGAAGGACGGTCTCGACATCGGGCTCGCGACCGTCTATCGCGTGCTCACGCAGTTCGAGCAGGCGGGCCTGCTCCAGCGCCACCACTTCGAATCCGGCAAGGCGGTGTTCGAGCTCAACGACTCGAGCCACCACGACCATCTCGTCTGCCTGACGTGCGGTCGCGTCGAGGAGTTCTACGACGCCGAGATCGAGAAGCGGCAGAACCGCGTCGCCAGGGATCGCGGGTTCTCGATCCGGGAGCATTCGCTCGCGCTCTACGCCGACTGCACGAAAGCCGACTGCCCCTATCGCGTGAAGTCCGTGCCCTAGATGGATCTCATTCTGTGGCGGCACGCCGAAGCCGAGGACGGGGTTCCAGACGGCGAGCGTGCGCTCACCAAGAAAGGCCGCAAGCAGGCCGCGGCGATGGCCGCTTGGCTGAACGAGCGCCTGCCGAAACGACCCCGCATCCTCGTCAGCCCCGCCGTCCGCGCGCAGCAGACCGCCGCGGCGCTCGAGCAACCGTTCGCAACCGCGCGGGAGGTCGCGGTCGGTGCCTCCGCCGCTCAAATCGTGAAGGCGGCGGAGTGGCCCGCGGCTGGCGGCACCGTCGTCATCGTCGGGCACCAGCCGACGCTCGGCCGCGTGGCGGCGCTGCTCCTCACCGGCGCCGAGGCCGACTGGTCGATCAAGAAGGGCGCGCTTTGGTGGCTCAGTCGCCGGGCGCGCGATGGCGCCGAGGAGGTCGTACTGCGCACGGTGATCGGGCCAGACTTGGTCTGACGTGCATGCGCCCGCTCATCCGGCGGCCTGCGCGCGCGTGGCCGCGAGCGAGCGCACGTCGAAACGCAACCCGACGGCGCGCCAGTCCTCCGCTTCCGACTCGAGCGCCGCGGCGGTCAGCGGATGCTCGTCGAGCCAGCCTGCGGGCAGGGCGAGCTGGAAGCCGCTGTCGGTCGCGCGGGCCGCGAGCCGTGGGAGTGCGAGCTCCACGCGGCTGCGATAGAGGAGCGACGCGACGCGCAGGCAGAAGATGAGCGCCCAGTCTGCGCTCCGCGCCGGCAGACCCTCGATCTTCGCGAGCTTCCCGCGGTGGGCGAGGACGATCCGCGCGAGGCGGGACTGCTCGTCCCGCGAAAACCCGGGCATGTCGGCGTTCGATAGGATGTACGCCGAATGCTTGTGATACGCCGCGTGCGCGATCGAGAGGCCGATCTCGTGCAGCCGGGCCGCCCACGCGAGCATCGGGTCATCGCTCTCGCGCGACCGCTCGGCGAGGTCGCGATAGAGCTGCAGCGCGAGCACTTCGACGCGCTCGGCCTGCGCCACGTCGACGTGATAGCGGCGCATGAACTGCTTCACCGTCACCTCACGCATGTCGTGGTGCTGGACGCGGCCGAGCAGGTCGTACAGCACCCCCTGTCGGAGCGCGCCCTCGGAGACCTCCATCTCCTCGAGCGCGAGGCGCTCGAACACCGCGATCATGATCGCGAGCCCCCCGGGCAAGATCGGCGCGCGATCGGCGCGCAGCCCCGGCAGGTCGAGCTTCGCCACGTCCCCTGCCTTGATGAACTGCGCACGGAGCCGGTCGAGGCCGTCGGCGGTGATGGTCCCCTTCCCCCACCCGTTCGCGGCGAGGATCGCGGCGAGCGACCGCACGGTTCCCGAGGAGCCGACCGCTTGCTTCCAGCCGGTCCGCCGGTACTCCTTGACGATGCGCTCGATCTCGTTCGAGGCGGCGAGCTCGGCCTTCTTCATGCCCGATTTCTCGATCTTCCCGTCGGGGAAGAAGCGGAGGCTATGGCTCACGCAGCCGATCCGCAGCGACTCCATCAGCTCCGGCTCGAAGCCGGTGCCGATGATGAACTCGGTCGACCCGCCGCCGATGTCGACGACCAGCCGCCGGTGAGGGGCCGGCGGCAGGCTGTGCGACACCCCGAGGTAGATCAGGCGCGCCTCCTCCCGCCCGAAGATCACCTCGATCGGGAACCCGAGCGCGCTCTGCGCGTCGGCGATGAATTGCGTTGCATTCTTGGCGACGCGGAGCGCGTTGGTGCCGACCGCACGGACCGCGGCTTGGGGAAACCCGCGCAGCCGCTCGCCGAACCTGGACAGCGCCTCGAGGGCTTTCAGCTGGGTCGCCCGGTCGAGGCGCCGGTCGCGCGTCAGCCCGCCGCCGAGCTGCACCGGCTCCCGCAGGCTGTCGAGGAGATAGATCTGGTTGTCGACGACCCGCCCGACCTGCAGGTGGAAGCTGTTTGACCCGAGGTCGACGGCGGCGAGCGAGTCGAATTGCACGAGCGCGACCTTAGCACCCGCGCGTCCCCGCGACAACGCCCGCGCCTCGCGTCCTAGGACTTCACCGCGGCTTCGATCTCCTCGAGCGAGACGTGCCGCACGTCCTTGCCCTTGATCATGTAGATGACGTACTCGGAGAGGTTCTTGGCGTGGTCGCCGATTCGCTCGAGCGCCTTGGCGATGAAGATCACGTCGATCGACGATGAGATCGTCCGCGGGTCCTCCATCATGTAGGTCAGGAGCTCGCGCAGGATCGCCTTGAAGTATTCGTCCACCTCTTGGTCCTGTCGCGCGATCTCGGGCGCGTCCTGGGTCTCGCGGCGCGCAAGGCTGTCGAGCGCCCGGCGCAGCATGTCGGCCACCACCGAAGCGACGAGACGGATCTCCGCAAAGCCGGGTGTCACGTGCTCGCTGATGTGGAGCCGCTTCGCCACCCGCGCGATCTTCTTCGCCTCGTCCCCCACGCGCTCCAGATCGGTGATCGTCTTGTAGATCATCATCAGGAAGCGCAGATCGCCCGCCGCCGGGTTGCGGCGGGCGATGACGTTGGTGCAGGCCTCGTCGATCTCGCACTCGAGCCGGTTGACCCGGCGCTCGTCGTCCTCGACCTTGCTCACGAGCGCGATGTCGCCGGTGCGCAGCGCCTCGACTGCGTAGCGGACCTGATACTCGACGATCCCGCCCATCGCGAGCACCTGCGAACGGATGTGCTCGAGCTCGGCGTCGAAGTCCTTGGAGGTGTGCGCAGACGGCTGCATCGTTCCCCGCCGGTTGCGGCCAAATTTGACGAGTTTAGGGCGCGAATATGACAATTGCGCGTCGGCCGTCATCGCGCGGTAAGATCGCCGCAAACAACAGCCCATAAGCTAGCGCCCCGCCACCCCATGGCCGTCAAGACCGCCCCGCCGCCGAAGCACATCCAGAGCCACTTCATCAACCGCGAGCTCGGGCTGCTCGAATTCCAGCGCCGGGTGCTCGCGCAAGCGGAGGATCCGGCGGTCCCGCTCCTCGAGCGGCTGAAGTTCCTCTGCATCGTCTCCTCGAACCTCGACGAATTCTTCGAGGTGCGGGTCTCGGGGGTCAAGGAACAGATCAAGATGAACATCCCGGGCGCGGGTCCGGACGGCAAGACACCGCGCGAGGTGTTCCAGGCGATCAGCCGCATGGCGCACGAGCTCGTCGCGCGCCAGTACCAGCTCCTGAACGACTCGATCCTGCCCGACCTCGAGCGCGAGGGGATCAAGTTCCTGCGCCGCGCCGAGCTCACCGAGCCGCAGGCCGCCTGGGTGCGCGACTACTTCTTCCGCGAGATGACGCCGGTGCTCACGCCGATCGGCCTCGATCCGGCGCATCCGTTCCCGCGCGTCTTCAATAAGAGCCTGAACTTCATCGTCGAGCTCGAGGGGCGCGACGCGTTCGGGCGCGACGCGCGCGTGGCGATAGTGCAAGCGCCGCGGATCCTGCCACGCATCATCAAGCTGCCGCCGGAGATCGCGAGCGCCCATCGCACCACCTTCGTGTTCCTCACGTCGATCCTGCACGAGCACGCCGGGCAGCTCTTCTCCGGCATGCATGTCCTCGGCTGCTACCAGTTCCGGGTGACGCGCAACAGCGATCTCTTCGTCGACGAGGAGGACGTGAAGGACCTGCGGCACGCGCTGCAGGGCGAGCTTCCGCAGCGGCACTTCGGCGACGCGGTCCGGCTCGAGGTCGCGGACGACTGCTCGCCGCAGATGGCCGAGTTCTTGTTGCAGCAGTTCGGCCTCGGGCCGGACGATCTCTACCAGGTCAACGGGCCGGTGAACCTCGTGCGGCTGATGCAGGTGCCGGGCGAGGTCGACCGCGAAGACCTGCTGTACGCGCCGTTCCGGCCCGGCTTCCCCGCCGCGCTTGCGAAGCGGGTCAACATGCTCGAGGCGATCCGCGCCGGCGACATCCTGCTCCATCACCCGTACCAGTCGTTCGCGCCGGTGGTGCGCTTCCTGCAGGAAGCGGCCGAGGATCCCAACGTCGTCGCGATTAAGCAGACCGTGTACCGCACCGGCACCGATTCGGTGCTGATGGAGGCGCTGATCGAGGCCGCGCGCAACGGCAAGGAGGTGACCGCGGTCGTCGAGCTGATGGCGCGGTACGACGAGGAGGCGAACATCAACTGGGCAGCGCGACTCGAGGAGGTCGGCGCGCACGTCGTCTACGGCGTGGTCGGCCACAAGACACACGCCAAGATGGTCATGGTCGTGCGGCGCGAAGAGGGCAAGCTCAGGCGCTACGTCCACCTGGGCACCGGGAACTACCACCCGCGCACCGCGCGTCTCTACACCGACTTCAGCCTGTTCACCTGTGACGAGCAGGTCTGCGCCGATGTGAACCAGGTGTTCAACCAGCTCACCAGCCTCGGCAAGGCCGGCAAGCTACACTACGTCTGGCAGTCGCCATTCACTCTCCACCAACGGACGATCGAAGCGATCCGGAACGAGGCGCAGCTCGCGCGGGACGGCAAGCAAGGCCGGATCATCGCGAAGATGAACGCGCTGCTCGAGCCCGACACGATCGAGGCGCTCTACGAGGCCTCCCGCGCCGGCGTGAAGATCGACCTGATCGTGCGCGGCGTCTGCGGGCTGCGGCCCGGGCTGGAGGGCGTGTCGGAGAACGTCAAGGTCCGGTCGATCGTCGGCCGTTTCCTCGAGCACCATCGCGTCTTCTACTTTCGCGCCGACGGCGAGGAGAACGTCTACCTGTCGAGTGCCGACTGGATGGATCGCAACTTCTTCCGGCGCATCGAGCTCTGCTTCCCGATCCTCGACAAGAAGCTCAAGGCGCGCGTCATCCGCGAGGGCCTGCAGGCGTACCTCGCCGACAACGTCCAAGCCTTTGAGATGGGCGCGGACGGCACCTACGCGCCGAAGCAGCCGGGCAAGTCTCGCCACAGCGCGCAGGAAGAGCTGCTCGAGATCCTCGCCCGCGAGGATGCAACCTGAGCCCGCCGATGGACAAGAGCACGACGAAGGTGTCCGGCGACGAGAGCCCGTTCAAGGGCAAGACCGGGCTGCAACGCATCTGGAACGCGTTCACCTTCTCGCTGCATGGCCTCGCGTCCGCGTTCCGGCACGAGGAGGCGTTCCGTCAGGAGGTCCTCCTCGCGGCGATCTTGATCCCGATCGCCCTCTTCCTCGACGTGGGCAGCCTCGGCAAGGCGATGATGATCGGGAGCGTGGTGCTCGTCCTCATCGTCGAGTTGCTGAATTCGGCGATCGAGGCCGCCGTCGACCGCATCTCGTTCGACCAGCACCGGCTCTCGAAGCGCGCCAAGGACATCGGCAGCGCAGCGGTGTTCCTGAGCCTCCTCAACGTGGCCGTTGTCTGGGGCCTGGTTCTAGCGGAAAAGCTCTGAAAATCAGCGGCTTGTAACCCAAACTTCACGTTTCGGTCATCTGCGCTTCACGCCGCGCCCGCAGAGTAAGGCGTGTGGGCGAAACGACCAAGCGGCCGCTCCGCATAGCGGTCGTTACCGAGACCTATCCCCCGGAGGTAAACGGCGTCGCGCGCACCATCGGCGCGATGGTCGACTGCTTGCGCACGCGGGGACACTCGATCCAGCTCGTCCGGCCGCGGCAAGGGAGCGCCGACGTCGAAGCGAACGGCCCGGGCCTCGAAACCGTCCTGCGGCCCGGGCTCCCGCTACCTCGCTACCGGGAGTTGAGAATGGGGCTCCCCGCGAAGCGTGCGCTCCTCCGGGCTTGGCGCGAGCACCGGCCGGATATCGTGCAGGTCGTCACCGAGGGGCCGCTCGGGCAATCCGCCGTAGGGGCCGCCCGGCAGCTCGCCGTCCCGGTCGTCTCGGAATTCCACACGAACTACCACGATTACACGCGGCACTATGGATTCGGCCTCTTCAGCAAGGTCGTGGCGGGATACCTGCGCCGCATGCACAACCGCTCCGACTGCACGCTCGTTCCGACCGACGAGCTGAAGATGCAACTCGCGGCCGCCGGGTATCGCCAGCTGGCGGTCGTCGGGCGCGGCATCGATCTCGACCTTTTCGGCGCGCACCGCAGGGACGCCGACCTCCGGCGTACTTGGGACGCTGCCGAGCGCGACCTCGTCGTCGCGTACGTCGGGCGGCTCGCGCCGGAGAAGAACCTGCCGTTGTTCGTCGAGGCCTGTCGCGCAGCGCAGGCCGCCGACGCCCGCCTCCGCATCGTCCTGGTGGGCGACGGGCCGGCCGGCGAGCGGCTCCGCACCTCGCACCGCGAGTTCGTGTTCGCCGGGATGCGCTCCGGTATCGACCTCGCGCGGCACTACGCCTCCGCCGACGTGCTCCTCTTCCCGAGCCTCACCGAAACCTTCGGCAACGTGACGACCGAGGCGATGGCGAGCCGGCTAGCAGTCGTCGCTTTCGACTACGGTGCGGCACGCCAGCACATCCGCGATCGCGCGAACGGGCTGCTCGCCCCGTTCGGGAAACCGGCGGCGTTCATCGCCGCGGCGGTAGAGCTCGCCGCCGACCGGAACCTGCGCGAGCGGCTGCGAGCCGCGGCCCGGCGGACCGCCGAAGGCCTGTCATGGGACCGCGTCGTCGACGACCTCGAGGCGGTATTCCGCGAAGTGATCGGACGCCCGCGGGCGGGCCGCGTCGCGGCGCCGAATACTGGTCGGTCGCACGGCCGGATCCGTGAACACGAGGCGGACCGTGCGCCGCTTTGACGCGCCGCTGCAGGTTCTGGCCGGATGGGACGAAGCCTGGTGCATTCGCTGCAACCACGCAGCGAGCATCGCCTGGGTCCGCGCGCTCTTTCGCGCGGTGAGCCGGCTCGGCGACGGGATATTCTGGTACGCGCTCATGGCGGGGCTCGCCGTCGTCGGCGGCGCCGCTGCGCTCCCGGCGGTGGCGCGCATGGGCGCGACCGCCGTCGCGGGGATCGCGCTTTACAAGTGGCTGAAGTCGCGTACGTCGCGCCCGCGGCCGTATCAGGTCAGGGCCGTGATCCAACCGGGCGCGGATCCGCTCGATCAGTTCAGCTTCCCCTCCGGTCACACGCTGCACGCGGTCTCGTTCTCGATCCTGACGGTTGCGTACTATCCCGCCCTCGCCTGGCTGGTAGCGCCGTTCGCCCTGCTCGTCGCCGCGTCGCGGCTCGTGCTAGGGCTGCACTACCCGAGCGACGTGCTGGCGGGCGCGTTGATCGGAACGATCCTCGCGCTCGCCTCCCTTGCGGTGGCGTAGCGACCGTCCGGCCAGGCACTCGTTTCAGAGGTCCGGCCGCATCCCGGTGCTGAGCTGCAGCCTGACGATCGCATTCGACAGGTCGGCCACTGCCTGCCGGTATCCGAGATAGACGTCATCGGCCGTACGCTGGGCATTCAGCAGCTCGAGGAGTGAGGCGGAGCCCAGGCGGTAACTGGTCCGGACGCCTTCCAGTACCCGGTCCGCATCGGCGAGGACGCGCGCGATGTAGTCCTGGACGTTCTGGGCTGCCGCCAGATATTGCGTGTAGGTCACGCGAACTTCGGTCTCCGCCCTGAGCAGCGTCGACTGCAACTGGAGCTGCGCCTGAGTCACTGCCGATTCGGCTTGGATGAGCTCACCGCGCTGCAGCCGTGACAACGGGATCGGAATCGTGACGGCCACGCCGAGAGGGTTCGACTGGTTGGCCGGAAAGTTTGTCACGTTCCCGGCGGCGTCGAAGGTCGGGTTGACCCTCGGGATGTTCGTGACGCCGGCGCTGATCACCGGGTCCACCCACCGGTTGGCCTGCGCGAGGCCGAGGTTGTTCCGCGCGAGCTCGAGAGCCGCCCGCGCGACCCGTACGTCGTCACGGTTTTCCATCGCCTGGCGGATCAGGGCATCCAGGTCTTCGTTCAGCGCCTTGCGGCGCAGCTCGCAACCCGGCTCGCCGCCGGGAAAGAGTTCGACGTAGCGCCTGCCGAGCGGGATGGAGAGCGCGAGCTCGGCGGAGAGCGCATCGCCGCGCGCGGTCACGACGTCGGTCGCGAAGCGATCGGCCTCGACGCGCGACTGCGTCAGCTCGAGCTTGCCGATGGCGCCAGAGTTGAACCGCACTTCGTTCGCACGCACGATGTCCCGCATCGCCTTCAAACTCGATTCCTT
>Ga0126369_10002475_pt1 | contig 13147 bp, 9 predicted proteins | sample PanSoiMetaPlot_1_FD_109646 | JGI IMG/M metagenome (GOLD analysis project Ga0126369, IMG submission 109646) | Tropical forest soil microbial communities from Panama - MetaG Plot_1 | ecosystem: Environmental > Terrestrial > Soil > Tropical forest > Bulk soil | place: Panama | collected 2016-02-17 | reverse complement strand
TCGCTCCGCTGGCCATCCGTGGACATGCACAAAGGCATTCTGAACATCCTTGCCCAGAAGACAGGAAAGACGCGCGTCGTGCCACTCAATACAGAAGCACGCCGTGTGCTCGAAACCTGGGCAATGGGCAGGAAGAATGACTTTGTGTTTTACAACCACGAAACCGGCAAGCCGTTTGTTGATCTGAAAGCGGGCTTTGCTCTTGCATGCCGGAAGGCAGGCATCACCGATGTCTCCTGGCATACGCTGCGACATACGTTCGCATCGCGCCTATTAGATCGAGGCGTGGACATCGTGACCGTTCAGCAATTGCTTGGACATTCGACTGTCACAGTGACCATGCGATATACGCACACAAATCTCGATTCGAAGAGGGCCGCAGTGGCAAGGCTTGTGGATTTTGGTGACAATTGGGTGACAGTTGCACCAAAATGCAGCAATGAAAAGGTTCAACTGTCACAAATAGCCCTCTAACCCATAGAGTGCGCTATAGTTAAAAACGGAGGAGTGGGTGAGCGGTTGAAACCGGCGGTCTTGAAAACCGTTAGGCTCGAAAGGGTCTCGGGGGTTCGAATCCCCCCTCCTCCGCCACTAAAAACAAGGTCCGGCCCGGAGACATGGGTTACACAACGTACCTAAGACATGGGTAACACTTTTGGGCCGAACGGATTTTCGAGCGGTTCGAGCACCCGAGTCTCCAGATCAAAGTATCCCAGATCATAATCCATAAAGCTCACCAGCCAAATGTCGTCGTGGACTTCTTTGATGCCCACGGCCTGTCCGGCAAAGACCTGGCTGAAATTGATTTTCTTCTTGCCCAGACAGATGCGCCCGCAACGGGTGACCACGATGGTTTTATCGTGGAGGGGATAGTCGATGTCCGGCAATCCGGTGTACGGGCGCGGGGAAGGTTGGTAGACCTCCGCCGGACATTTCATGTCCAGGGCTTCGTGAGGACGCTCGTTGTTGAAGACCTCGATAAATTTGTCAAAGCGGGCCTGCTGTTGAAGGAAATTTCCGGCGGCCGGCTTGGTGGCTTCTTTTTTTAGGGTCAGATGCATGCGTTCATGGCGGCCGTTCTGTTGGGGGTGGCCAGGCTTAATCCGCTCGATGCCAATACCAAGCCTGAGCCACCAGACCGCGAGCTTGCTCAGATTAAACAAGGCATGGGCGGAAGCGAAGGGCACGCCGTTATCGCTGCGGATGTTGGCCGGCAGGCCGCGCTCCTTAAAAAGCCGCTCAAACACAGTGAAATTTCTGGCGCGTGTCGGGTACGGGCATCTCGCACCAGCCCTGCGGAAGTTCTGGCCAAGAAATGGTCCGTTTTGGGATGCGCTGGCTCGGATTGAGGCCTGCTCATCGAAGCAAAAAGTCATGTGTCGGGAGGTTTATGGCGATGGCTGCGGAGCTTCCGGTAGAAGCTAGCAGAAGACTCAGATGGTACTCGACGCTATAAGGCTCGCCTCGGAGTGTCTTTAGAGGCTGATTGGGTCGGACGCATCTATCAGTTTCGCGAACCGTTATGCGTTCCTGCACGTCGATTGGAGGCGTTGAGGCGTTTCTCGTCAATGTGTACTTCATCGGTGACGCCGAACATCGACAGGAAAGGAAGAATGGGAGGCTGCAATCTGGAGCGTGAATAAGGAGCTTGGCCTCGTTCGGGAAGTCCCGAACAGTTCGGCGGTATTCCTAATAGCAGGGTAGGGCGAACCATATACGCGGACTCGTGAAGATTTCGCGGGGTGTTGTCCATTCGTAACGTCCAAAGCGCAGTACTACGGTATACACCTGACGCGGTATTGCGGTTTCTTTAGGATTGATCCTCCTCAGGGAGTGGCATTCAATTCAACAGCGTCTATACCAAACGGGTGCCGCTGAAGCGAAGCTCATGTGTCCTTGGCGCCTCGGCGAACTGGCTGAGATTACTCCAGAGGATGAAAAATCTCGCGTGCGCGGAGCGGTTGTTTATTGCCAGAAACATGATGACGCAGGCTTTTTGTCGGCCCGAAGTTTTCCCAAGGACCGGACCTCTTGGCTGATTTTGAAAAGATTTGACGGAATATGAAATCGGCCCCGAACAAACTGTAGTCCAGGTAGAAGCATGTCTTTTGGGCAGTGGTCGATGGCTCTATTGCACATACGGAAGTAACGGCGTTTGATTCTCGTGTTGCGCCTGCCCGGTCCTCACACGAGGTATCCATGCCAAATAGAACTGCTGTAGTCATGGCGACCGGGCACAGTCCGCACCGCTGCGAAACGCGGACCCCAATGAGGGTTCTTGTCGAACTCTGTAGTTTTGAGAACGTGGTCTATGAAGTAACTCACACCGTCAATGTCAGCGCTCGAGGCGCACGTATCTTGTCAAAAGATGTTTGGAAACCCAACCAGCGTCTGAGCGTCAGGTCGATAGAGGGAAAACTGAATTCACCCGCGCGTATTGCGTATTGCGATCGAACGGAATCTGGAGCCTACGCCATTGGGTTGGAACTCGATCAGCCCTCCCAGGGATGGGTCTTGCCCTCGAAGCAACCACATTAGCATCACAGCCAACGATCTACGCCCGGCTGTCTAGCAGGTCTCGCAAACGAAGCATCCTCTCAATCCGCGCCTTGGCGCTGGGCCACGCCGAGTCGACAATGGTGAAAAGAACATCGTGACGCATGATCGAATTCGTGGGGATTGTTGGGCCTTCAGAGCACTCTTCGTCAAAAGTGCTAGCGGATAGAATGGCTTCGCGCGTGAGCATGTTCACCCAATCTGTCAACGTACTCGATCGCAGCCCTACACGGATACAGCCTAGCTCTTCGAAGGCGTGTCTCAGTAGTAGGTATTTCGCTTCGGTCGCTACTACGACTCGCTCCCACTCCCGTTCCACCCACGTCCAGCCGATCTCCAAGCGACCGCGCTTATGGTCGATATTCCCATAGCGCGTGCTTCCAATCACGCGTTCCTGTCCCTTTTCTATGAGCACGAATGGCAGTGAAATGCCGCGCTCTTGCTCGTCAAGCGCGCTCTCGATATAAGCCACCATTTCTTTGCTTGTTTTGACGGGGGGAGCTATCCAACGCCACGAGGCAGGGTCTAATGCAGCGTCGGCCAGCCCAGTAAGATGAGCACTTTCTAGCGGCTCCAACCGTACGCGCCGTCCCTCCAGAACCACTGGCTCTACCTTCATCTCTTTGAACATCTTGTGCAAAGAAGCCTTCCTCTCAACGAGCTCCAACGGACCCAGGGAAGCTTTACCTTGGATGTTCGATGATTTGAGCGGTCAGGTTTCCAAAACCGCCCCTACGCATAGGGATGCCAGTATGGATCTATCGCGGACCGGGAAACATTGGCGCGCCACTGGCAGATTTGCGAAAATTTCCAAACCAGAGAGGCATCGAGCCAGCCATACATGGCTTCCTGGTGGAGGATCAGGAGCGCCTCATTAGAGGAAAGGGCTTCCCGGTAGGGGCGGTCGTTCGTCAGGGCGTCATACACATCGGCAACTTGCAGGATGCGTGCCTTCAGCGGAATCTCTTCGCCGGAGAGGCCGTCAGGATATCCTGTTCCGTCCATTCGCTCGTGATGGTGACGGATGATCGGAAGGATGGGTCGCAGTGACTTGAGCGGCGCGCAGATTTGCTCACCCGTGAGAGGATGCTGCCTCATGATCTCCTTTTCTTGCGGGTTCAACCGCGCGGGCTTTAGAAGGATGCTGTCCGGCACGGCAACTTTGCCAATGTCATGAAGCAGGCAGCCCAGCCTCAACTCCTGCAAGTCTTCCTCGGTCATGCCCAGACTCTCTCCCAACTGTGCGGCGTAGTCCGCGAGCCGGTCGGAGTGTCCATCTGATAAGCAGTGCTTTGCTTCGATACTTCGGGCCAAAGAAAGCACCACCGACTTTGCCTGCTCATCGATATAGCCCTTAAGCCGCAAAAGCGATTCAATGCGACCTAGGCCGTCCCGCAGCGAGGACGGAGTGCCCCAGAAGTCCGCCGCGCCCGCTTCGAGCCCGTGCTCGACTTCCGTCGCAGAAGGCGAGGAGGAAACCAAGACAACGGGCGTCAATTGATTGAGGGGATTTTGTTTCAGTCGCCGACAAAGCTCAGTCCCGCAAACTTGGGGAGGATGATCGTGAAGCAGGACGAGGTCAGGTTGAAGCTGCAGACACAGTTGCAGCGCGGATTCGGTGTTTTCCGCCGTATGCACGTCGTATTGCTGATTCTCCAGGAACGCCTTCCAGTTTTCCCTGTCAGGCGAAGAAGGGTCCACAAGCAAGATGGTTGGGTTCACGAGCTTGTACCTCAACTCAAGTTGTCTTAGTAGAGGTCGGGCAAGCTTCGAACTCCGAGCCCTGTTTCCAGGGTTTTTGGCCTCCGATTATTGGGGACTAGGAGACATGAGGTCGCTAGGCACGATCATAATGTGCTTCTTGGATGCCAAAGCGGCGCGATTGTAAATAACCCAGAATCTGTGTGTTGCAAGAAGATTCCGAATTCTAGGTGTGTGGCGGAAGGGTGTAATTTGCCTGTGAGCGGTAAAGATTACTTTAAAACGGGCACACTTTCGCTTTCATAGTCCCCATTTCGCTTGGCAAGGCTGGATATCACAAAGCTAGAACCGCACCTAGCTTTCCTGCTTGCCGCCAATGCGAGTCCCTTAATCGGGCGATCCAATTCTCTAGAACTACCTCATCGTTAGATTCAACCTCGGTAAACGCAACTCCCATGCCTGCGTTCGGTAATGCAAGCGTACGCTTCTCCTACTGGTTGTCAAGAGGAGGGATTCCATGCAATTCAACGCAGGTAAAAACCTGACGTCGCGATGGCGCAAGTCGCGACGTACGAGGAGAGGTCCAGAAGTACGATCTCCGCCAGTTCTTTGTTTTCAAATCCAGAACTAGCTAGCTGCCAAGTCCCCTAACAACTTCAGAATTACTCGGATTGAAAAACTGAGGGGGGCACGAGCGTGACTCGCGTAGCTCGTTGGCTTGGCCTTTATCACACTTTATCACAATAGGCACCCAATCCTGCCCAAACCGCCCAAATTCAGCCGAACACTGTCTTGTGTTATCAGTAGTTTAGGTGGGAGCCAGAGCGCAATCACCCGTCTTGAAAACCGTTAGGCTCGAAAGGGTCTCGGGGGTTCGAATCTCCCCTCCTCCGCCACCAAACACCTGAGTGTCTTTCAGGTAGTAGTTGATATTCCAGCTAATCCGGGGAATTTCGAAGCGCCAGCCACTTAGTGGAAGTCTATACTGGAATTGCTGAGCGTATGAGTACCTCCCGTGCGATCACCTGGGCTGTAGGCGTATGGATGGCTGTCCTGGCCCTTTACGCGGGCGTCTCGCTGTCGCTGCCCCGTGGTTCGCAAACCCTAATCGTATTTGGAGATGTCGTCCAATGTATCGTGCCCTTGGTTGCGAACGCCGGGCTGCTTCTGAACGCCGGTACGCCCTACTGGCGGCGCAACATCTTCTGGATGCTCATGGCGCTGAGCTGCACGCTGTGGATGATGGGGCAGTTTCAGTGGACTTATTATGAGATTTATCTTCATAGGCCGCTTCCTGGGCTCTATCCGGGTGACATTCTGTTCTTCCTGCGCGGCATTCCCTTCATGGCTGCGCTGGCCCTTCAGCCGCACCGCAAGGGCGGTGAAGTTCGCACGCGCCTGGGATATATGGACTTCGGCTTGTTGTTGACGTGGTGGACCTATGTTTACGTCTTCTTTGTTCTCCCCTGGATTTATGCAACCGCGTCGTCGCCGCAATACAATCACAATTTCAACGTCATCACCGACACGCAAAATGGCGTCATCGTCTTCTGGCTCATCTTTTTGTGGCTGCGAAGCAAGGGCGCTTGGAAAAAAGTGTACTTCCAGTTGCTGGGCGCTTCGGTGGCCTACATGCTGGCCTCTTTGGTGGTTGATGTGCAGAGTGATGTTGGCATTTACTACACCGGAAGTTTGTACGATCTGCCGCTCATCTCTGCATTTTTCTGGTTCGGCCTCGCTGGCTTGATTGCCTATTCGAACCGCGCCCAATTGGATGCTACCCAACCCGAGGAGGCGTCCGATTTGTTGGAAGATTCCACACAAAGTGTTCACGGCTGGTCCAGCCGGTTGGCCATGGCCGCTGTGATTTCTCTGCCCCTGCTTGCTCTGTATAGTTTGCGCGCCGACCGCGCGGAGCCAGACGTTCGGGACTTTCGCCTGGTGACAACTATGGTGGCGGCACTGCCCCTGGCGGGGCTGATCTTCGTGCGCAGCCACTTTGCGGAAACGGACCGCGCACGGCTGCTCGTCCAGTCGGAGCAGGCGCTCGAGAATCTAAAACGTCTTCAAGCGCAACTTGTTCAAACCGAAAAACTCGTCTCGCTCGGTCAGCTTGCTGCCGGAGCCGCCCATGAAATCAATAATCCTCTTGCCGCAATCCTGGGTTTTTCGGACCTGCTGGCAGATGACGAAGCTCTTCCCGACAAAGCGCGGTCGACGGCTTCGAAAATTCGCGAACAGGCGCGCCGAACGAAAACACTCGTTGGGAATCTGCTCAGTTTCGCCAGGCAGGTTCCCCCCGAGCGAACTCTGCTCGACATCAACACCGTCGTTAACAATGCCGTGCAGCTTCGCACGCTCGATCTTCGCTCTTCCACCACGCGCATCGAGCAGCAGCTCGAATCCGTCCTCCCCGGAGTGCGCGGCGACGGCAACCAACTCATGCAAGTCTTTTTCAACCTCATCAGCAACGCCATTGACGCCATGGAATCGCACAAGGGCGGCGTGTTGACGATTAAAACCATGCGCGACCGCGGCAACGTGGTCATCTTGTTTTTGGATACCGGGCCCGGCATCAAGGAACCCCAACGCGTTTTCGACCCCTTCTACACTACAAAACCTGTCGGCAAGGGAACGGGCCTAGGTCTGAGCATCTGTTTCGGAATCGTCCAGGAACACAACGGGAAAATTCTCTGCTATAACCGGCAGGAAGGCGGAGCGGTTTTCCGAGTCGAATTGCCTGCCGTCCTCGCGGCATTTCCAGCGAAGGAATTACAACAACTCACAACGCAAGGGTCGAATCCGCGCAACCTTGGCTAGTCTGAAGTCGCTGCTTCCTTCCGTGCCTGTAGCCTCGTTGAAGCGCACGCAACTCGTGTTAGAGTTTTTCATCCCAAAGCCTGTTCGCTCGGGGGGAGCCGGAATGCCGGAAATTGCGATTTGCACGCAAAAACTGTCCCGCACGTTTGGGAATCTCACGGCGGTGGACGGCATGAATCTCGAAGTGGCTGCGGGCCAGTTCTTCGGTTTTTTGGGGCCCAACGGCGCCGGGAAATCCACGACCATTAAGATGTTGACCGGCTTGCTTGCCCCGACGTCCGGAAGCATGGAGTTGCTCGGGCTGGACTTCGCGGCCCATCCCGTCGATGTAAAACGTCAGATCGGCGTGGTGCCGGAAGGAATGGGGCTTCTCGAAAGGCTTACGGGTTCGGAGTATCTGCAGTTTGTTGGGCGCATGTATGGGCTCGACCGCGCGACGACGCAGCGGCGCGCGGCCGAACTGCTGGACTTTATGCAGCTTGCTGACCGTCCAAAAACTCTGATTGCAGATTACTCGCACGGCATGCAGAAGAAGCTAGCGCTCGCAGCTGCCGTCATCCACGGGCCCCGCATTTTGTTTTTGGACGAACCGTTCGAAGGCGTGGATGCTCTCGCTGCCGGCGCGCTCAAAGCGCTTCTCGGCCGCATGACCGAACGTGGCACGACCATTTTCCTGACGTCTCACGTCCTTGAAATTGTCGAGCGTCTTTGCAGCCACGTCGCCATCATTCACAAAGGCAGGCTGGTAGCGCAAGGTTCCCTAGAAGAATTGCGCGCCGGCATTTCGGGTGAGGCCGGCAGCAAGACCACGCTCGAGGAGGTGTTCCTCTCCATCGTCGGTCAGGACGGCGCGGAACGCCCGCACCTGGAAGAACTCTCATGGTTGATGTAGGTGCCCCCGTTGGGATTCTCACGCAAATTGGGCTGGTGGCCGGCCTGCGCTGGCGCATGCTTCGCAACGGTCTCCGCAAGAAGAGTAATCGCTTTGATCTGATCGGCCTGATTTTTGTCGGGATTTTGAGTGCTATTTTTGTATTCGGCTTGTGTTTCACTTTTTTCGCTGGGGCCTATAACTTTCTTTCTACCGGCCGATTTGGCTGGTTGAGCCTGCTCTTTTGGGGCATTTTCGTTTTCTGGCAGCTTTTTCCAATATTTGCTGCCGGGTTTGGGGCGAGTTTTGAATTCCGGACCCTGCTGCGCTTTCCGCTGAATCTCACTTCGTTTTACATCATTAGCCTGGCCTATGGTCTGGCAGACTTTTCCGCTCTCGCGTCCGTTTGTTGGCTTGTCTCCATGATGCTTGGCGCGGCGGCGGCAAAACCGGCGGTGCTGCCTGCGATGTTGCTGGTGGTGACTCTACTTTTGATTTTGAACGTGACTTTGGAGCGTCTCATTGGCTCGTGGTTCGAGCGATTGTTGTCGCGGCGGCGGACTCGCGAACTTTTCTTCGCGCTGTTCATCCTTTCGATGGTTTCTCTGAACCTCATCGAGCCCATCATGCACCGCTATGGCGCGATTCTGCGGCCGCTGGCGCATCGCATCGTCCCTTATTTTTCCTGGTTCCCGCCAGCGCTTGCCGGTAAAGCAATTGCTTCCGCAGCGCAAGCTCATTTTGGCGGAGTGGTTCTCAGTTCCGTGGGACTGCTGCTTTATGCGGCGGTGTTCAGCGTGTTCCTTTGGGCTCGTTTTGCGAAACAGTATCGCGGTGAAGAGTTGAGTGAAACGGCTGCACCCGCTCCCGTCGCACCGCGCGCCGCTGCGAAAGTGGACAATGCTCCCGATCATTTGAGCGCACTCTCGCCGCAAGTGGCGGCGATCGTCCGGAAAGAATTCCGCTATCTTACGCGCAACAGCTTTTCCTTCTTCTCTTTGATTGTGCCGCCCATGCTGATTCTCATCCTCAGCGCCCAGCTTTCGGAAGCCCGGCCGCGTGGATCCCAGTTTCACGTGTCCTCGGAGATGTTATTCCCGGGCATCATGGCTTACCTAGTTCTCATCCTGATGGCACCAGCCTATAACTGCTTTGCATTTGAGGGCCGCGGCATTCAAACCTATTTCATGGCCCCGGTGCGTTTCCGTGAAGTCTTCCTTGGCAAGAACCTGATGCTGCTTTCGGTCCTCGCCGTGGAAATGATTTTGTCGCTGGCCATGCTCGCCTGGCGGCTGGGCTTGCCTTCGCCCCCCGTTTTTGTGGCCACAATAACCGCAATCGTGTTCGCCGTCGTTGGGCAGCTTAGCCTGGCCAACTGGTCTTCCCTTAATTTTCCGCGGAAGTTGGAATTTGGCCAGATGCGCGGGCAACGGCAGTCCGGCATGGCTGTGCTGATTGCCTTTGGCGCACAGTTCCTGTTCGGCGGTCTTTCCGCGGTCATTCTTTTTGCCGGGCGGTGGACGGAAAACCGCTGGTTTTCAGCCGAGGCGTTTACGCTGCTTGCCTCAGCCGCGCTAGGCGGCTATTTTGCTTCGCTGGACGCGTTGTCGCGCGTCGCCGAGAAGAAAAAAGAAGTGTTGATCGAAGCTCTGTGGCGTTGACGCAGTTCGATTTGCTTTTCCAGCAGGAGAATCATTCATGAGGCAGCGCGTTCCAACGTTCGGTTCCCTGATTGTGCTTTTGTTGACGGCTTGTTACGCAGCCGCGCAGGCGCCAATGGACGTCTCGCGGCTCGAGCAAACCCCTGCGGTGTCTGGTTACGAGCAGCCGCTCATGGAGGAAATTCGCAGCCAGCTTCGCGAACGCTCTCCCAAGACTGACAATCTCGGCAATCTTTGGGTTGGTTTCGGCAGCGGTTCGCCACATCGTTTGCTGGTTACGTCCGTTGACGAACCCGGATACTTTGTGAGTGATATTACACCCGACGGTTTTCTGCGCGTCCAGCGCCTGCCGCAAGCCGCTCCCAATCCCGTATTTGACACGCTGCATTTTGCCCAGCCCATCTGGGTCATGACGCGAGCAGGAAAGAAAATCTCCGGAGTCTTTGCCGGGCTCAGCGTTCATCTCCAGCCCGCTCGGGTGAATCCTCCCACGATGAATCACCCCGACGAAATGTACGTGGACATCGGGGCCAGCAGCGCCGCGGAAGTGCGTGCGTCTGGCGCGGATCTTCTCGACCCTGTTGCACTGCAACGAAAGTGGTTCCCCGTCGGGAACGATGGAGAAGCAGGGCCAGCCACCGGCGATCGTTTTGGATGCCTCGTGCTCTTGCAGTTGCTCGAACATATGAAGGACAGCAAATCAAAAGGTACGACGACCGTTGCTTTCGTCACGCAACAATGGGTCGGCGGCCGCGGCCTCAATCGCTTGCTGGAGGAGATAAAACCCGACGAAATGATTTTTGTGAAGCGCATCGCAGCAGGCGGCAAAGGCACAACAAAGCCCACACCAGGCGACGGCTTGCTCCTTGGGGTGGAAGATGCGTCCGCGCAATTGAAAGGTTTCTCCGCTGCCATCAAATCCCTTGCCGAAGCTGATGGCGAACGACTGACTCCGGTGAATGCCGTGCCACCTCGCATAGCGGGCTACGCAAAACCGAACGCATTTCCGGATCGCTTTGTGCAACTCGGAATTCCCACGCTATGGCCAGTGACTTCGGGGGAGGTAATTTCCTTGAACGACCGAGGAAATCTGGAGCGTCTGCTGGAGGCATATCTGCAGATTCCCAAACCCACCAGCGCGCACAGAGTGGGCGGTGGCACCGGTGGTGGCAGCGAGATTTCCGCCTTTCAGGCGCTCGTCGAAGCTTATGGCGCAAGCGGGCACGAGGAGAACGTTCGCAGAGTGGTGTTGAATCGGTTGGATCCCAGGTTACAAAAACAAGTGCAAACCGATGCGGCGGGTAACCTGGTCCTGCACCTTGGTACGCAGGCAGCGAAGGCGCCGCACATCGCCTTTGTCGCGCACATGGACGAGATCGGATACGAAGTCAAAAAAATCGAAGACGACGGCCGCTTGTTAGTGTCCGTGCTCGGTGGCGGATATCAGGAGTATTTTCTAGGGCACGTTGTGTTGATTCACAAGAGCGATGGCACTTCGACCGGGGGCGTACTCGAGCTCCCCGCCGGCTGGGAGCAACAAGGTTTCGAGTGGCCGCACGGCGCACGCTCGTTAGATGAATCGGTGCACGTCTATGTAGGTTCGCGCTCTGCGGAAGAAACGCAAAAACTGAATATCAAAGTCGGGGATTGGATCACGATTCCGAAGGAATACCGTCCGCTGCTGGGCAAACGCGCCAACGCGCGCAGCTTCGATGATCGCGTCGGCTGCGGGGCACTGGTGGAAGCGGCGAATGCGCTCGGACCGGATCTGGCCGGCCGCGACGTCACTTTCATTTGGTCAACAGAAGAAGAAGTCGGCCTGAAAGGAGCAGCCGCTGCAGCCGAACGCATGGCTCGGGAAGGTCGCGCGCCTGATTTCGTTTTTGCAATCGATACTTTCGTTAGTTCCGACTCGCCCCTCGAATCGAAGCGTTTTGCCGACGCCGAAATCGGCAAAGGCTTTGTCATTCGCGCCGTGGACAATTCGAACATCACTCCGCGCGAATACGTCGACCGCGTCGTCAAACTGGCTCGCGAAAAGGACATCGCCGTACAATTTGGCGTGACCGGAGGCGGCAACGACGGCGCGGTGTTCACGCGCTACGGCTCGATCAATATCCCGCTCGGCTGGCCGCTTCGCTATTCGCATTCCCCGGGCGAAGTCATTGACACGCGCGACTTTGACGCGCTCTCAAGAATCATCACTGTCCTGGCCAAAAGCTGGTAGACGCAGGTACCCCAGCCTACTTTCCTCCCGCGGAAGCGCTCGCGGAAGGCAGCCCTTTCATTACCAAAAACTGTGCATACCGCGCCGCAATCACATTCCACGAAAAATACCGCTGTTGCGCGATCCAGCTTCGCTGCGCCAGAGAAGCACGATAGTGCTCATCTTCCAACACGTGCAGCAACACTTCTCCCAAATCGCCCTTTTTTTGTGGCGAATAAAACGCCACCCCGGCATCCTTGATGAGCGAGGACGTTTCCGGCCCTTCGGCGGCAATCACCGGCAAACCGCATGCGATTCCTGCAATCGCGCTACTGCGCCGTGTCGAAATAGGTCCGCGCACAAAAAGCAGCACGTCGCAATTCGACATGGTTCTCACTACATCTTCATTCGAAAGCAATCCCAGCACTTGAATCTCCAGGGGAACGCCATTTAGCTGTTTGCGCAATTCGCCTTCCGCATCTCCCGAATGCCGTCCGAAAACTGTCAACTTCAAATTTTTCACCCGCGAAGAAGCAAAGCGCACCGCGTCAGCAATTTCTCCCGATTCCCTCTGCATGAATTTTCCACCGGTTACACTGAAAACCGCGATGTTCAAATTGCAGTCGCTCGCGACGCTCCTTCGGGAACCAGCCTCTCCCGATACAGGAAGATTCGCACCGACGGGAATGAACACCGAGTGTGTGTAATGAGGTTGCATCCAGGTGAGCTTTTCCATCGGAACGGTGAATACTGCAACTTCGCAGGCATCCATGGCGCGCCGCATGGCGTGCAGTTGGGCACCACGCCGCACGCGATCCACAAATCGCGGTCCGGTAAACGGCTCAACGTCGTGGTAAACAACGCCAATGCGCGCTCCCACTCTTTTCAGGATGCGCAGCACCTGGAAGAACCGCAGCGGAAACCCTCGCGCGGACCACGACAAGGCTGTGTATTGCACCAGGACCCAGGAATCTTTCCACGCTTTCGCGCGCCGCCGCAGGGAGCGCAAAGCGCGAGGCCACCCTCGCTCGTCCCAGTTGACTCGCTCAATGGCCAGGCTGATTCCGCGCGCGCGCAGCGCCTCGCCAAGATGCCGGCAATACTCTGCCACGCCGTCTGTCGGCTTATCTGCCCGCCCTAGAAGTGCTATCGCGCCTTGCCGGATCATTCGCGAGCGCTCATTTTTCGACGAGAAAGCTTCCGATGACCAGGGCGTCCATCCGCGAACTGAAGAAAGGTGCGAATCGCGTCGGTGGGCGTGTGCACGATGGCTTGCGCTTCCTCCGAGCATAATCAAACAGTGCAAATGATCATAGCCCAAGACCGGTGCCG
>Ga0126369_10002474_pt1 | contig 13149 bp, 14 predicted proteins | sample PanSoiMetaPlot_1_FD_109646 | JGI IMG/M metagenome (GOLD analysis project Ga0126369, IMG submission 109646) | Tropical forest soil microbial communities from Panama - MetaG Plot_1 | ecosystem: Environmental > Terrestrial > Soil > Tropical forest > Bulk soil | place: Panama | collected 2016-02-17 | reverse complement strand
TGTTTTGAGCTTAACGATCTGCGCGACAAGGAGATGGGATCGCCTTTGGAGCCGTAGTTGTTGCAAAATCCTCATCTCACTCAAAATCCCCGGACAGGGGAAACACGTGTACAATCGCTGCCGTTCTCGAAATCCCAAACGGGAAAGGAAGGACCGATAGTATGAACTGGAAAAGACTTATTCTTGGAGTGCTCACTGCTCTCGCGATGATGGCGGCGACGTACGTCCTGCCCAGAGGAGGTACACTGCGGGAAGCCTCTCTGGCGCAGTTTCCTATGACGGTCGGAGTATGGGCGATTTTCGTGTTGCTCTTCGTGAAACTGAAATAACAAGTTGCCGCTTTCGGAGTCCACCGAATCGCCTTCGGCATGGATGAGACCGCTCAGTCACCACAAATCAACCAGTCTCAGGAGTTTCTACATGTCTGCACGGAATGGCGACAAATCCAGATTTAACCGGGACCGCAAACGGAAGATCGCTCGGCGCAAGCGCACCCAGGAACTACTAAAGTGCGTAGTAAAGGCACGCAACTCAGCAGACAATCCAGTCCGTGCGCAGCCACGGTCGGTACCGGCATGAACAGCGCACTTCTCTTCCGGCTAACACTCTAAATTCTCGGAACGGGATTCTGAGTGCTATGGCCTGATTGCGACAAGTCAGCGCTCCCGGACCCAGGTGCATGCAAGATGCAAGTTCTCCTTGCCGGCGCTGCTGAGTATGTTCGCCTCACCTCCTACCACACAGCTGGAAACGTCCTTGATTGAGAATCGGCACACTTCCCACACGTACACCCAAACTCGGGGTCCAGTGGCATCGCGTTATGACCGCAGTTGTCGCAGCAGAACCAACCTTCGACACGTTTCAGCATCGGGCGAAATTCGTCTTCGACTCTGCAATATGGACAGCGGATTATCGATGGGGTTCCGCTTAGCATCGGTAAAGTGCCAACATGGTCTATATAGCAGCGTTCATGCACAGCCCTGCCATCGCCGTCAGTCTTGGATTCCTCGAGAGAGACGGGCTTTACGCAAAGCGAACACGTCAGCACAAACGCAGGCTTGTCTGGCATTGGAACAGTCGATATTCATAGTCCGTTGCATGAAGCCTAAGGGTGCAAATCAGAAAGAGACAAGCGCCAAAGTGCGCCACGTTATCACCCCAACGTCAAGAACAGCAACCTTCGAGCCGACCTGAGGCATCCGACCGCCGCTATGAAACACTCGGCGTTGCTTCTGTTAGCGGCAGTTGCCCTCGTTGGCTGCGGTGCGGGTCATGCAAACTTAACTAGCGTCACAGTTAGTCCGCAATCGGCGACGGCCCCAAGCAACCAGGGACAAGTTGGCTACACAGCGACGGGAAATTTTGCTAACGGCAAGAGTCGTGAACTATCCCAAGTGGATGGCCTTTCCTGGAAAACCTCGGCTACAAGCGCCGGTACTGTGGCAGCTACCATCGGCTCGACTGGCGAAGCAACTTGCTCCGCGACGGGCACCGTCACAGTCACAGCGAGTGCACCCGAGAATCTACAGTTCACGGTCAACAACGGGGTACAGAACACATCGGCAACCATGAGCGGGACTGCCACGCTGACTTGTCAGTAAGCCACGGACCATAACCCTGAATCGCGACTCGCAACGATAGAGATTGAGCCGAGGCAGGTGGATGTCTGGTCTTCGTCGGGAATGTCCAATCGGACGATCAGCATTTCAGCCCGCACCTGATCGGATTGACTGCCTACTACCACAAAAAAAGCCCCCGCTATCTTTCAGGGGGCACATAACATTCAGTTCTAAGGTGGAGCCAATCAGTAGTGGTTCATATCTTTGTGCTTTTCCATGCCCTCATGTTTCATTTCCTTGAACCTCGCTTGCTGATCGGGCGTGAGCACAGCGTTGATCTGATCGTGTGTTGACTCGTGAATTGCTTTCTTTTTGGCTGCCTTCTGCTCTGGGGTAAGCGAGGTATCGTTGCGGAGTGACCTCAGTTGTTCCGCCTGATCTTCTAAGATCGGCTTCAGTTTTGCTTTCTGATCCTCAGTGAGATTCAGTTTCTCGCTGAGCATCTGCAGGTGAGCTTCGGGACTTCCAGTCGAGCCCATTGCTTCGTGGCCCTGCGGTGGTGTTTGTGGTGCGGTGGCGGTCTGTCCCGTCAAGAACAAGGCTGTGGCTAGTACCACCAACACCGTGAGTGTTGACCAGCAAAACTTCGACATGGTGACCTCCTTGCGAAACCCTGAGACTGGTTTCGAGGTGGCTGACTTTCGAACAGCGCTCCTGCTTCCCAGTAACCATTTTACGCCCTGTCCGTCATGCCACGCTGGGCGATAGAACGAAGGTCAATTAGGCATTGCCAGGGTTGTCGGCAAGCACCAGAAGATTGGGCTGAATGAACCAACGTAGTGACGAGCACACGACAACGAGGTCTGAGGATGTCAGGTCACGTAGTAGAGGCGTGCGGGGCATTTGAAGCTAGCAGCGCCCGTGCTGAACGGAGTTGGAGTTCTCTGGCGTCTCGATAATCGAAGGGAACATCTGATTCGGCACCGATAGCCACGGCATGTCTCGTGTACCCAACCGCATCAGGTGAGCCGGAGAAAGATGCGGCAGCACGAAAATGGGGATAGGTCAACGCTGTAAGCATCGTCAGAGTTCCACCCGTGCTCAAACCAGCGACGTATAGCCTTGTCTCATCGATAAAGGGTTGGCGGCGAAGGTACTTGGCAGCGCTAATCACAACGTCAACCTCGTCATAAAACATCGTGAAGACTCCCGGCTGGCCGCTTTCTCCCCTTCGGTTGGGAAACATTACAACGAAGCCAGCATCCCGAAATGCAGCGTTACACGGAACTCAGGGGATCCCAGGTTTTCATGCCTGGTGGTGGCCCATCGGTTCTGCGACGCTCGGGTTCGCGGGATAGTATCCATGCACTCATTAGGCGCCGCGTGCTGACATGCAGCACCGAGTCTCCGGGTCGATCCTATGCCCCCGCGGATAACCCAAAAAGCCATAGGCCTCGAGCCTCACACAGGATGATGGTTGGCACTTGAGCCAACGCTAGGCTTGCGTAGCTTCGTAACCGACGGGCGTCGAGCGCCACCGTAGGCAATCGGGGAAGCGCCGGCAACCGGTAGCCGAGCCACCACAACCGTACCCTCTCCGTTAGAATTTACCTCCAAGGTGCCGCCCAGTTGCCGCAGCCTCTCGCGCATCCCTCTGATTCCGACTCCCGGCGAATCACCTGAGTCCATTGCCGCGCGCTTTTCCGCCGGTATGCCTTTGCCTTCGTCCTCCACCTCCACGCTGATCTGGGCGTCAGAACGAGTAATGCGAACCCGAGCGACCAAGCTTTCCGAATGACGATGAATGTTGGTGAGGCACTCCTGCACGACTCGGAAGATGGAGGTTTCCGAATCCTGCGGGAGACGCCCCAGATCCTCCGGGAGTTCCAATTCAACTTTAATCTTGCTACGTTCAGTAAATCCTTCCAGGTACGAACGAAGACCCGAGGCAAGTCCCACTTCATCGAGTAGAGGCGGATGCAGCAGATGTGCAATGGTTCGCAGTTCGCTCGACAGTTGTTGCACAAGACTCAAACATTCCTTGATTGCTTTGGCAGCACTGGGAGCGATGGTGGCATTTTCAGATTCCACTAACGACAAGTTCATGCCGAGGGCAGCGAGTATCTGCCCAGCGCTGTCGTGCAACTCGCGTGCGATGCGCCGCCTTTCCTGATCTTGCAGATGCAGCAGTTGGCCAGAAAGTAAACGTAAACTCTCCTCCGCCTGCTTGCGCTCAGTAATATCACGAATGGCGCTCGTAACCAGCATGCCCTCGTCCGTTTGTAACGGGCTGAGGCTAATCTCCACCGGAAATTCCCGACCATCGCTGCGCACACCAAATAGCTCCAGACCCGCACCCATAGATCGCACTCGCGGTTCGCCAAAGAAACCGCTTCGGTGTCCGGGATGCACGCCGCGAAAACGCTCCGGTACAAGCACCTCAATTTCTTGTCCCACTAACTCTTCCCGTCGATAACCAAACAACTTTTCCACCTGGGCGTTAGCTATGACGATTTTGCCCTCGGGATTCACCACCACCATGGCGTCTGGCGCCGCCTCAAGTAGTCCTCGGAACTTCGCCTCCGCTCGCTCGCGCTGACGGGCTGCTTCTGACTCGGAGTGAAGTCGCTCTTCGGCGAGACGCCGCTTTTCAACCTCGATGCGAGCTCGCGCTTCATTTCTCGCGGCGGCCCGCAACACGCGAACAACCAAGACGAATACAACGATTGACAGCACTGCAATCGCTAAGGCGGCGACCACGGCGGCCCACTGATCGCGTTTGGCGAGAGTTGCCCGCACCAAAAGCAGGCGATCTTCTTCTTTCGCCATATCGGCTACCACACGACGAAGCTCGTCCATCCGCTCTCTGCCAACCCCGGAAAGCAGAATCTTCCCGGCTTCCTGGTCGTTGCCTTCTCTATCGAGTTTGATCATGCTTTCCAGAAGGGCTAGTTCTTCTTGTTCGAGCCGTTGGAGGTCGTGTATCCGTTGTTGCTGAATGGCACTGTTTCTCGTGAGATTGTCGAGTCTAGCCAGCCGGCCCTCGATTTGAGAAGTCGCTGCTTGATACGGCTCCAGGTAGACTGGATCATCCGTGATCAAGTATCCCCGCTGGCCCTGTTTCCGCATCGACTACCAGGCCCAGAATGGCACTCAACTCTTCTTTTATTTCGTGGGTTCTCTGAACCTGAGCGTTCAGTCAGTCATAACCCAAGGCAGCACGGCAGGTGTACGCCACCACACCGAGAGTGAGGAACAACCCAATACTGAGGATTAGAAGCAGACGCCGCTGCAGAGTGGCTAACATGCAGGCGCCTCCTGCCACGAAAAGATCGCCACGACATTGGTCGTAGCACGCACGGGGCCATGCGGAGTTGCCGCACACTGTCCTCGCGAAGACACTGCCTCCAGAACTCGAAGGGCAGGAGCGGAGAACTCATGGAGCTAACCGTATCGCTAACTTTGTCAGAAAGGAAGCGCCAAACTGCGCCATGCAGATTTGCAGGAGTAAGACCGCTTGCTCGTAAGTTGCACGACCACACGGTGACCGCATCACCAAGTGACGATAGCGATGACTCCAATTGACAAGTCAGTGAAGCAGTCCCTGTCACCGTATTGGATGTGTTCTGGACACCGTTATTCACAGTGATCTGTAAGTTTTCTGGAGCACTAGCCGTGATCGTGACCGTGCCAGGCCCTGAACAAGTAGCTTCGCCAGTCGAGCCGATGGTAGCTGCGCTCGAGGCGCAATAAATTAAATAAGGAGATACCTTACCTGCAAGGTCGGCAATACGGTAAGGCTGCGATCGCCATGCCATTGACCTAGTGAATCCTGGCTACTCTGTGGCTTTTGCTTTGTTTGAATGCAATTCCCGAAAGGCCGGGTTCGCTTTGAGGTGCGTGGGAAACTCTTTCTCGAAGTGTGCTAGTGCCGGGCAGATAACGCGGTGAATTCCTTTGAAACCAAACAGCCTCATCTCCGACATGGCTTCGTCGGCAGACCAGCCTTCATCGGCCATACGGTAGGCTGCGATTGCCATGCCGGTGCGGTCGTCGCCGAGGCGGCAGTGCACAAAGATCTTCCTGCCCGGATTCTCCTCGATCACTTTCAGAAATCGAATAAAAGGCTCGTCACTCGGAAACGGGCAGTGCCACGGGATGGAAACATAATGCATGCCCAGCTTGGTGACGACAGCTTCTTCGTGATTGTTTGGGCCGCTCCGCATGTCGACAACAATGAATACTCCCATCTTCTTTAACGACCGGAAGCCGACAACTCCGGGCTGGCCTCCGCGGTAGAGAGTGGACGTAACTGCGCCGAAGTTGGGCAAGCCGACAGCATTCTTTCTGCTGCCCATGGATTGTTCGGTGGGAGTATTCGGGTTGGACTGGGCCGGGACGCACAGCGGCAACCCCGGGAAGAGCAGTAGCGTGATAAACCGCATGCAGCGTTTCAGATTCACCTTGTTATTGGATACCGAGTCACGCCGTTGCAGCATTCTCGCGATGCCTCGTCTGACACAGACGCTTGCCGGCGCTTTTCTTGGCTTTCTCGCGTCTCATCAAGGAATCAATCACGCATGACACCAATAGCATACGGCCCGTATTGCGCGGTGAGGTCCTACCAAAAGTGGTAGTAAGTACCTAGCATAAGCCTCCTGTGTGATTTACCCCACTCGTTTTGGGACATAGGAGGCCGCGGGTTCGAGTCCCGTCGCTCCCGCCATTTCAGATCTGTGCCAAAGCTTAGAGCAGCATGGCTTCCCGCATTTTTAAGAGCCAAGATTGCACGCCGGTGGCCGGGAGATAAGTGGGGAAGCTTTTGCCATTTTTCCACAGAGGGAACCTGATTTCTGTGTCGATCATTCAAAGCATTCTGCGACCAACTACCAATTGGGAGGCGAAAACGTTGGTAGAAGCACAAAGGCGTGCGACTCGATCACTTCCTGCTCTCACGGAATCCGTCAGACCGACCCGTGGACGGTGGTGTTGACCAATGGGCGCGTAGGTAGGTGCGAGCTGGAGAATCGCACGAGCCTCCGCATTGCTGGTCGAACTTGGATGCAGCCACAGGCGGAAATATATGGATCTATGGGATCACACGGAATTTCTTGTTGCTCTTCAGCGTTCCCTTGGATGTAGTTACGGTGACAAAGCCGGTGGTGGCTCCGCTGGGAACGATAGCGGTCACATACGTGCTGGATTTGACAGACGATGTTGCGAGCAGCCCATTGAAAGAAACTGTGGTGGTCGATGTGAAGTTCTGTCCTAGAAACTCCACGGTGCTACCTACTTTGCCCGCATTGGGAAGCATACTGACATACGCGCGCAGATGGGCGTTCAAGCCGTAGAACACGCCACAACTACCCGTAGTACAAGGGCTCACATTTCCGGTACCCCCTTGTAGAGTGTCTCCGTAGATGACCCCGTTTGTGTGTTGCGTTGGGGTGACATAAGGGGTTGAGCCAGTGGTGCCGTCAAAGTTATAAACGACAGAGTAACTGCCACTTGGACTCATTCGAAAGATGGTCCCATCATTCAGGGTTCCGCCACTGCTCGTCGTTCCATAGAAATTCCCGTCAGTTCCGCGCGCCAGTCCCCCAAAGGTGGCTGCGCCATCTGGTCCACTGAAGGTGTACAAAGTGGTCACCGTTCCGCCTGGTGTCATCTTGAAGACTGATCCATCACCGTTTGCTCCGCCTTCTCGGGTCGTCCCATAAAAGCTTCCGTCCGTTCCCTGAACCAGTCCGTCCACTGGAACACAACCGTCATCCCCGCAGGTGAAATTGTGAAGTACGTTGAAACTGCCGGCGCTGGTAATCTTGAAGACCGTTCCGTACCCGTACATGCCGCCGCTGTCGGTGGTGCCGTAGAAACTTCCATCGATCCCCTGAACCAAAGGGGCATTAGGCCCGGCACCGTCAAAGTATTGGAAGCTGTGGAGAGTGTTGAAGACACCGGTTGGACTGATTTTGAAGACGGTTCCATCCGCTGCAAAGGTCGTCCCGTAGAGATTTCCGTCTGCCCCTTGAATCACTCCGGCGACCGGTTCACAACCGTCCGTACAGTTGAAGCTGTGGAGTACGGTCAGACTCCCACCGGAAGTGACCTTGAAAACGGTTCCGTCATAGTTCACACCTCCTCCCAGAGTAGTGCCGTAGAAATTACCGTCTGTTCCGAGAGTTAATCCAGAAGAGGGGTAGGCTCCGTCTGTTCCGCCCGTGAAGCTATACAACACGGTCAGCGCGCCTGTCGGTGTGATCCGAAATATTGCGCCAGCGCCGCTCGCCCCGCCAGACGGCGTCGTGCTATACAAGCGACCATCACGGCCCTGCGCGATTATGCCCGAGAAACTGGGGTTGGCCGGGTCTCCACTCTTGCTGCCGAAGTTGTAGACGGAAATACTTTGCGCGCGCACAACGGTTGTAGCGAACACGAGCATTGCCCAAGTCAAGAGTCCACGGATACTCACGTCCTTCATGCGGATTCTCCTCGTCAGCGGTGTCCTCACGGGTACATGGCATCGATTCAGCTGGGTTCTCTAGTTGCGACTGCAGGGCGAAGACGCGGGTCGAACTGAGCGTCGCAATTGTGCGACCGGCCCGACTCGCCGGTCAAGGTGAAACACTTTGCACTTTGGTAGGTGTGATCCCGAAAGCCTCGTGCCGGTCAGGTCGTGAGTACGACAAAATGGCTTCAGATTCCCGCTTGACGTCAGTTTGGACGCGGAACATAATTCTCGCGGCCCGGCCGCCGTTCCCGTTGTTCCGCAGTTCTGATTGACCTGGCCCGGATTGTCCCACTGAGCCCTACTGCATACGCTGCAAAAATAGCGATCCGGAGGATTGGCATGAGCAGAATTAACGGGTGGAAAAATCAATGTGCTGTCTTGGTGGTATGTGCCATAAGCGGGATACCTGTTGCTGCACAGACTTTCACGACGTTGCACAGCTTCACGGGATCGGACGGCGCCAATCCTTACGCTGGACTCGTGCAGGGACTCGACCGGAATTTGTATGGAACGACGACCGACGGCGGAGCTTATGGCAGTGGCAATGTATTCCGGATTGCTCCGTCCGGCAAGGTGACATCTCTTTACGACTTCTGCGCGCAGAGCAATTGCAGCGATGGTCAATTCCCTGTCTCGACACTGGTGGTGGGGCCGGATGGCAATTTTTATGGCGCGACCCAGAATGGCGGCGTGTACAACTACGGGTCGATCTTTAAGATTTCGACTAGCGGTGCGCTGACCACATTGCACAGCTTCAACATCATCGACGGCGTTAGTCCTTACGGGGCGCTCCTGTTTGCGAGCAACGGGAACTTCTATGGAACAACGAACGAAGGTGGAACTTGCACTACGGAGGCTGGCTGCGGCACGGTGTTCGCCATCAATTCCCAGGGAAAGTTCAAGACCCTTTATAACTTTTGTCTACAGACCGGGTGTCCCGACGGCGAATTTCCGGTTGGGGGACTGATCGAGGGCAGTGATGGCAACTTCTACGGGACCACAAACGCAGGTGGCAACTCCACCTGCCCCGGAGGTGGATGCGGCACCATCTATAGAATTACTCCCGGAGGCGCGTTGACGACCTTGCATCGATTTAATAATGGCGACGGCGCATATCCAGCGCCGGCCCTGGTCGAAGTGCGCAAGGGTCTGTTTTACGGAACCACGGCCGGGGGCGGCGCGAACCGCGAAGGAACGGTTTTCTCCATAACTGCGAATGGCGTTCTGACTACGCGGCACAACTTCGCTGGCACAGACGGCTTTAGCCCTTTCGTGCTCACTGCAGGAAGCGATGGAAATCTATATGGGACCACTCTCGGGGGAGGTACCGAAGAAGCGGGCACAATCTTCAAGATCACTCCTGAGGGGACGCTGACCACGATGCATAGTTTTGCTCAAGCCTTTTACTACTACTTCGGCGGACTGACACAGGGCACCAATGGGAATTTCTATGGGACCACTTACTTCGGCGGTTCCGCGGATGACGGCACGATCTACAGCCTGTCAGTGGGTCTGAAGCCGTTCGTAAAGGTGCAGCCGTCAGTCGGAACTGAGGGAGCGACGGTCGGCATTCTTGGAAGCAATCTAAACCAGGTCACTCGCGTTACGTTCAATGGAACCCCTGCGAGTTTCCAGATCATATCCCCAACATTGGTCAGGGCTACTGTACCTTCTGGGGCCACGAGCGGCAAAGTCGAAGTGATGACCCCCAATTACAGTTTTAGAAGTGATGTGCCGTTCTTTGTGAGACCTTAAGGCCGAATATCAAAAATCGATGGCGCCCGAGATCCTCAATTAAGAGAACGGTCTTCTATTTTTGCTAGTTGGCCGCTTGATACGCATCGTGACAATCTAAAGGTCTGAAAGCATCGATCAGATTCAAAAAGGACCGCTTCAAGATCGCGGGGCGAGTGAATCTGTTTGTATCTCGAGCTTTCATCTTATGTTTGTTCCACCACCGCCGGCCTCGGTGCGCGCGAAGACCTTGAACAATCCTGGGCGCTCTACCCGGTGGTATTGGAGCATTGCTGTTCTGTTGGTTATCGGGATCGGTTTTGCTATCTGGATCCGAATTGTGATTGCGCGCGCTCAGCCGATCCTTCGCGGCAAGATCGTGGAGACTCTCTCGGCCCGTTTCAATAGCCGCGTGGAACTTGGGGACCTGCACGTATGGATTGACGACGGACTGCACGTTGAGGGCAAAGAGTTAAAGATCTTTGGTGTCACCGATCCCAATCCAGGGGAGCCAGGTGTGCAACCGCTGATCGACATCGGAACTTTTGAGTTTCACTCCACGGTGCACAGCCTGTTTCGCGAACCGATGCACGTCGGTACCGTCTACGTTAGCGGCCTCACGATGAACATCCCGCCGAAGGGCGATCGCCAGCAGATGATTGACCTGCACCAGCGATCGACACAGACCAGGTTAATCGTCGACCAATTCGTCTGCACAGACGCCAAACTGATCATCAATACCGCCAAGCCCGGCAAACAACCTCTGGAGTTCGACATCAAGACGCTACGCATGAAGGAGGTTGGCGCGGGCCAGCCCACGCCCTTCGAAGCGACGCTCGTCAATCCAAAACCGCTGGGAGATATCAAATCGACAGGAATGTTCGGACCGCTAAACGAAGAAAACGTTCGCGACACAGCAGTGAAGGGAAGCTACTCCTTCACGAACGCAAATCTCGGAACGCTAAACGGTATCAGCGGAATCCTTTCGTCGGACGGCAAGTACTCGGGAGTGCTTGGCCGGATAAACGTCGAAGGCAAGACTGACACGCCGGACTTCAGCCTCGAGGTTAGTGGCCATCGTGTGCCTCTTCATACGCAGTTTCACGCAATTGTCGATGGAACTGACGGCGATACATATCTCGACCCGGTAAAGGCAACCGTTTTGCGTTCTTCGTTAACCGCAAGGGGTAAGGTTATTCGCCTGAAGAATGCGCCGGGGCACGACATTGAACTTCAAGTTTTTGTGGACCGTGCGTTCATCGAGGATCTGCTGAAGTTGGGTGTCAAAACGAACCCACCGATTATGACAGGCCGAATCGACATGAGGACCAGCCTTAGTCTGATGCCGGGCGAAGGACATATCGCAGGTCGCCTGAAACTTGCGGGCAGCTTTCATATTCGGGAGGGCCACTTTACTAACGAGAAAGTTCAGGGCCGCATCGATTCATTGAGTTTGCGCAGCCGTGGCGAGGCCAAGCTCGCCCAGGAGCACTATGAGGAAAACGTGCTCAGCGACTTGCAAGGAACTTTCAAGCTTGAGCAGGGAATTCTATCGTTCTCGGATCTTCAGTTCATGGTTCCAGGAACTCGCGCGGACTTGACCGGGCAGTACAGTCTCGACGGGAAGACTTTTGACTTTCGTGGGAACGTGAAATTCAAGGCGAAACTCTCGCAGATGACAACGGGATGGAAGTCTCTGCTGTTAAAGCCGGTGGATCCATTTTTTCAAAAGCATGGTGCCGTGACGCAACTTCCGTTGAGAATCACCGGCACGCGGGATCAGCCGCATTTCGGGCTCGACCTATAAGAAAATAAAAAACAAATTTCCAAGCAGATATGACTGTCGCTGACGGGCGTTAGCACAAGTCTGCGCGTTCTTTCGCCGCGAAATGGCTGAGGTTACGCCAAAATCGAGCAGAGCTCGTGTCGCTCCCCAAAACAAAAAACATCACAGCGGTCACCAAAAAAGCATCCTACCGTCGCGAATGCCTATGACCCAAGCCAAAATTTGGGATATGTTGCGGCTCCTTCGTCACGGTGGCCCTGCGTTGTGCAACATTGCTGTTACCAACCGCTGCAATGCGACCTGCGACTTCTGCAACTTTGCGAATGGCAAAATTCCTCATAAGAACTTGCGGTGGATTGACGCTACTCGGATCGACGGAGCGCTTCAGATTCTTCATGGACGCGGAATCCGTTACATGGGTTTTTTTGGTGGGGAGCCCCTTCTTCATCCTCATATCGCCCAAATGATTGCCCACTCGATTAACAAGGGCATGGGTACTGCCCTGATTACCAATGGCTGGCTGCTGGCGTCCAAGCTTGACGAGCTAGTGGCTTCAGGACTCAAGACTATTTACATCTCCATCGATGCGGCAGACATAGAAACTCACGAAGCGAACCGAGGACTGAAGCGACTGGGCGATCGAATTCGGGAAGCAACGGCAAGGATGCCTGACTTGGGTGTCACCCCGCTGGCTCAGGTGACTATGAGCAAGCTTATTGAGAACTATCATCTTCTCGCACCGTTTCTTCGTGGCCTCGGGTTTAAGGCGGTTGCATTCTCCTATCCACAGCGCACGCGATTGGGATCGTCATCTCTTGCTTGGTCAGATACGTCGAGGTTGATGAGCTTCACGGACCAGGAACTAATTGAAGCTTTTGAAGCCGTGGACAAACTGCGAACGGCGTTTCCAGTTAACAATCCTCACGCTTCTATTGCAGATATGAAACGTCACCTCATTGGCGAACCGGAGCGTTTTGTATGTTACGGGGGATACAAAAGTTTTTACATGGATTGGAATTTCGACGTGTGGCGTTGTGATGCCTGGCGAGAACGGATGTGCTCAGTATGGGACTTCGAGGAAACTCCCCTTGTGCGCGATGGTTGCACTGCCTGTATCGCTGATTGCTACCGGGATTCGAGTGTGATGCTGCATTTTGCTGTGTCTCTCGGCGGCGCATTGGATGAAATATGCGAAGGGAGACTCGTTGCAGCGCTCAAAATTGTCGCCAATACACGAAATCTTGAATCGTTGAGCGCAGTGTTTGAAAATGCCCGGATCCTGTCTCGGTTGGCTCGCACCGGATAGCCTGTCGCTTGCGACGGTGATCGAAAAAATGCCTCTGACGGCCAACAAATAAATGGCGAGTTTTCATCAACTACACACCATTTCCAAATTGGCGACGATTCCCCGGCACTCGGATGCAAGTTACTCCGAAAACCACGGAAACGAGAGAACCGATCGCAGAGATCCAGATGTCGCTAAATCGCAAATGCTGACCGTCGGCATGAATCCGGCATACAGTGTTCGCCTGACCGCTGCCCAGCTCCTAGCCCCAAGT
>Ga0126369_10002472_pt1 | contig 13153 bp, 8 predicted proteins | sample PanSoiMetaPlot_1_FD_109646 | JGI IMG/M metagenome (GOLD analysis project Ga0126369, IMG submission 109646) | Tropical forest soil microbial communities from Panama - MetaG Plot_1 | ecosystem: Environmental > Terrestrial > Soil > Tropical forest > Bulk soil | place: Panama | collected 2016-02-17 | reverse complement strand
CCGTGGCCATGAAGTGCGGATAGTTGAAAAGCAGCGCCAGCAGGTAAAACGCGAAAGACCATTGCGCGGATTTGCTGGTAGCCGTAAAAGCGGTCAACAAAAGCAGAGGCGCGGACCAGCCGCCGCAACCAATCAGCAAATCCAGGGTTGGTGTATATATCCACGCGCGTTTTCCGTGGCTAGCACCCAAAGCCGCTTGCGCGTGGCTGCCTGACGGATTTGTCAGCGTGGTCGCCATAGATTGCAGTCTAGCGCATCGCCCTCGATCTACCAGGCGAGTGCTATCGAGCGTTGGTCGAACGGTAACTCGGCGGCGAGTGAAGTTCTAGTGCTCTGCTAGTAAAGCGTTTTACGCTGTAAATGTTTGCGGCTGACATTTCCAACTCCGCGTGATATACGCTGAAGGCCAATTTTGCATCTTAATATTGTAGGTACACACGGGAGGGTTTATCGATGAGCCAGCTAAAGTCCACTACCTTTCTGGGAACGCTGCTTGGTGCAGCGCTGCTTTTTACTTCTGGGGTTAGCGCACAAACCAAATCAACCAGCGGCAACGTCACTTTTACGGTGACCGCGGTTGGAAAAAAGGACGCCGACGTCTCCAATATCGGCAAGGACGACGTGCAACTGTTCCAGGGCAAAGAACGCAAGCAAATTGGTGACTGGAAGAAAGGCGACAGTCTTTTCCTCGCAATCCTGATTGACGACTCGCTCGACAGTACCGCCGGTGGCCAGTGGGACTACCTGAAGGAATTCATCATGTCCCAACCAGCGAACACCGCCATCCTGGTCGGCTATATCAGCAATAACGGGACGCGCGTCGCGCAGGACTTCACGCCGGACCACGCGCTTGCGGCAAAGGCCTTGCGAATTCCCCTGGGCATTAGTGCGCTGGGATCGAGTCCTTACCTAGGCACGATTGATCTGCTAAAGCGTTGGCCGGAAAACGCAGGGCCTCGGCGTTCGATCGTTCTGATCACGTCCGGCATCGATTTTTTCCGCGGCGGAGGTTTCGGCATGTTCTATCCGGACCTTGATCCGCTGATTACGCGTGCCCAGCGCCAGAACACCAATGTCTGGTCTATCTATTACCCCAGCGCCAGTCACCGCGGCCGCGCTTACTGGCTGGTGAACACAGCGCAAACCAACATTGACAAACTGTCCCAGGACACCGGCGCAGAATCGTACTTCCTGGGCGGCGGAACTCCAGTCTCCATCAAGCCATATCTCGATGAGGTCGCGAATCACCTTGGCAATCAGTACCTGCTCACCTTTGCCGGTACCGGTGGCGCAAAAGGGAAGATGCAGAGCGTGAAGGTCAAGACCGAACTCAAGGACGTGGAGTTCTTCACTCCCGCGATGGTGTTCTTGCCACCGGGAAGTTGAAAGCCTCCAAACGTTGAAAAAAACAGCAAAGCGCGAAATGCGAATTTCGCGCTTTGCTGTTTGTGAGCGTCGTGTCGCTTGACTCAGATCGCGCGCGTGGAGTCGCGAATCACCAGTTCCGGGTGCAGTTTATGCGCCACCACGCTCCAGTCGCGGTTTTCGTGGCCAGCCTTGATGGCTTCCATCACGATGTTCACCGCGGCGCTGCCCATAGTTTCCAGCGGCTGGCGCACGGTGGTCAGCGCCGGAGCCGATAGGCCGGAAATCGCCACATCGTCAAATCCGACTACCGAGCATTCCTCCGGAACGCTAACGCCGGCTTTGGCCAGCGCACGAATCGCTCCGAGCGCGGTCAAATCGTCGAAACCCAGTATCGCTGTGAACTTCTTTTTCTTCTGCAAAAGCTCTTCGGTCAGCCGGTAGCCGTGCTCGAAGCTGGCGTTGGCGTCGAAAACCTCGGGGAGCTGCATCACCAGGGCGGGATCAATCTCGAGTTTCACCGCCTGCGCGAATTTTTGAATGCCTCTCCAGCGCGGAGCACTGTCGATCAATCGCTTGGGCCCGCGGATCGTTGCAACCCGGCGGTGGCCTAACTGGTAAAGATGCTCGAGGGCCATGCGGCCGCCGCTTTCGTTATCCACCATGGCAAAGCTGACGCGGTTTCCGGGAATCTCCCAGCCAATGGTCACTGTCGGAATGTCCGCTTTGTTTAGGTCGGCTAGAACGTGAATGTCGACAAACAGCCAGTTGGCCACCACGATCAGTCCGTCGACATGGCGTTCCAAAAGCATTTCCAGATAGCGCTCGAAGCGTTCGTGCTGGTTGTGTGCGTCGGTGAAAATCGGCAGATAACCAACTGGATAGAGTGCGTTTTCTATGCCGCGCAGGATGGGCGTGCAAAAAGGATCGGTAACATCAAAGAGCATCACGCCGATACTTTGACTCCGCTTGCTGCGCAGAAAGCGCGCCATGGCGTTGGGGCGATAACCAAGGCGTTTTGCGGTTTCTTCAATTGTTTTCCGTGTACTCGGCGCGATGTAGCGCGCCAGTGGAGCGTCATTGAGAACAATGGACACCGTTGCCGGCGAAAATCCAGTTGCCTGGGCAACGTCCCGCATGGTAACCAGCGCGCGCCTGTTTCTGGCATTCATGGCCCGAGCCTCGCGCGGATATCATCGGGCCACATCGCATCGAATTGCAAACAAATAAGGAGAGGATCTAGTCTTCCGCCGGAATGTCAAACGAAAGCGTTTCGCGAAAACCCTTGGTCTTCCATACGCCAAACGCAATGCCCGCCGCCATCCAGATGGAGCCGACAATGATGGCGGGCCGGCTGAGGTTGAGCCACAACGCTAGGCAAATGATGAAACCAAAAACGGGCGGAATCAGGAAACCCAGTTTCTTTTCGGTGGAGCGCACGTAATAGCGAAGGAATGCCGCGGCGTTCACGCCCATGAAAGCGATCAGCGCCCCGAAGTTGAGCATTTCCGCGCCCAAACCGTAGGCCTCGCCGCCATTCATGATCTTCTTGAAGGTCTCCCATGTCAGCCCTGTGGTGGCCAGCGAATAGGTCTTGTAGCCGGCGACGACTTCCAACAGGAATGCGCCGATCAGAGCGACGGCTCCCACCAGAAAAACGTTATTCCGGGGAATGCGGTGCTTTTCATCTAGTGCTCCAAAGAAGGATCTAGGCAGGGCGTTGCTCCGGCCCATCCCGTAAAGCAACCGTGCTGCGCCGATCTGCGAACCAAATCCCGAGCCGAAGTTTGCCAGCAGCAGTGTAGCGCCAACGATGGGGAACAGTGGCGCCCAAGACCGCCCCGCGACGTAGGAATAGGCGGTGTTTATGTCTGGAAATGCTTCCGAGGCCGGCCAGATAAGTTGCGCGACATACACTTCAAAGGCGGAAAGGATTCCGATGACCAGACAGGTCAAAACTGTTGCGAGCAGAATGTTTCGCCGCGGATTGTCGGCTTCTTCTGACAGCGTCGAGATGCCGTCGAATCCGATATACGTCAAAACCGCAATCGAAGTGCATCCGAAGAGGCGCCCGAAGGTAAAGGTCTGTGGGTCGTAGAAAGGCCGCGTGTAGTAGGCAAGATCATGCGGCGCGCCGAAAATGTAACGTGCCCCGGCTATGAAGATGGCCACCACGACGATGCCCATGAAAAACGCCATACCGCTGTTGATGCGTGCGGACGTTTTGATGCCGCGAATGTTCAGCAGGGTGAAGACGACCGCAAAGAAAATCTTCCAGATCCAGGGCGGCACTCCCGGCGCGAACTGACTCGCCTGCCCCGCGCACCACACCGTGCAGATTAACGGATTGAGCATGTAGTCCATCACCATGCTCCATCCGGTCACGTAGCCGACCGCCGGATTTACCTCCTGCGCCACATAAGTGAACGCGGAGCCCGCGCTTGGGTAGGCGCGCGCCATGCGTCCGTAGCTGATGCCGGTGAACAGCATCGCCACCATGGCGATCAGGATGGCCGTAACAACGTGTCCCTGACCGCGGTCGCTCAGCACGCCAAAAACGGACATCGGCGCCACCGGTTGAATCACGATGACGCCGTACAGAATCAAATCGGTGAGTGTGAGAGTTCGCCGGAGGCGAGGTCCCCGGTCGGTGCTGCCAGCCGCTGTGCTCAAGCACCTCTCCTTTTTTTCGCAAGGCCATTGCCGTTGGAGCCGAGCACCACCGCGCGCGTCAGGTTCTTCGGCGCGTCGGGGTTGAGCCCCTTCCGCAGACCAATTGCGGTCCCAATCAGGTGTGCCGGAATTGCCGAGACAGCGTATCGTGCAAACTCCGGTCCTTCAAGCCCCAGTTCGACGAGCAGATCCGAATTTTTTCGCAGTGCCGGCGTGGCTCGATTCGCGATCACGCAAATGCCCGCACCGAGTTGCTTGAGCTCTTCGACCAGCAGAGTCTCTTCTTCGGCTGCCGCGTCGGAAATATAAAAGGTGATCAGCGTGTTCGGGCCGGCGATGGAACGCGGGCCATGGCGGAACTCGAGCGAATGATACACCTGTGCATAAGACGAAGACATTTCTGTGACTTTGAGTCCCGCCTCTTGCGCCAGCCAGTAGTGCACGCCCTGGCCAAGAAAAACGTAGTCTGCAAATTTCGTTCTTCCCGCGAAGTCGCGAATTTTTTTTGCCTGGCCATCCAGCCAGCACTGACCGCGCTGCGGGAGTTGGTCGAGCGCCGTCGAATACTGGTCATCGCCAACGAATTGCAGGCCCAGCCGCTGAAAGGCCAGCAAAATCGCCGTGAACGAACGGGTCATCACCGTGCTTTTTTCGTCTGCCCAGGAAGGTCGGAAAGTGTGCGTGCAGAGCGGTTCGAGGGGACTCTGGGGATTGCAGGTGACCCCGAGCGTCTGCACGGTCTTATACTTTTGCAACAATTCCGCCACGCGCAGCACCTCGGTAGTTTCTCCGGACCGGGACATCAGCACAATCTGTTCCGCACCCAGTCGCCGCAAGGTCTCTTCCGGGGCAAAGAGCAGCTCGGAAGCCGGCACACCCGTCGCGGGGATATAAAAATGTTTGGTCCACAGCGCGGCGATCAGCCGCGACAAGTAATAACTGGAACCGCAGCCCACAAAGAGCCACGGGCTGCGCGGGGAAAACAACGTCGCGTACTTCTCAAGTAGTCGGGATTCACGCAACCGGGTGTCGGTTTCGCCCCAGATTTGTGGTTGCGAAAGAATCTCCGCAAGGGTATGTTCGCCTGGTTTGCTGCGCTGCGGCCGCGGGGCCGGCGCGCTTTTGGCGGAATGCTTGGTCAAGGGGAACCTCGTATTGAATCGTTTCAATAAGGCTATATTGCGCAAAAGCGCGGCTGACCGCAAGTCCTATTTTTGCGATGTCCGTCCTCCGGTTGAGCCAAATGCGGGAGAACGACCTGTACCTTTGGACAGGCGAAATAATTTCCACAACGGATATCTCTTCGTTCACACATGGCAATTCCGACGCAACAGGACTGCCGGCTTTCGCGTCTAATAGGCTAAGGGGATAGGTCCCGGTAGCGGGTAGCCGGGTGGGCGCCATGGGCCAATATTCGATCATCTTCGAGCGGCGGCAATTTCAACGTGTTTTTTTGCACGCGGCCGGCTTTCTGTTGATCTTTCTCGCGGCGGACTGGCTCCGCGAGATTTCACTTCGGCCAAATCCCATCCTGCAGGGCTATCTTCAAATTACCACTGGGATTTTTGCCTTTGTGTTTGCGGCGGTGGCATTGGTGCGTTTCCAGGGCACCCAGGACCGCATTTCGTTGATTCTCGGCTCTGGTTTCATGCTTTCCGGCGGGACGCTGATCGCTTCCAGCATTCTTTTTTTTCAGTTGATCCACGAAAACCAGACCTGGTTCCTTTGGGCACCGGTCGCTTGGTGGATGAGCCGTCTCCTGTTGGCTCTGCTTTTTGCAATGGCCTTGGTCGTCGAGCATTTTTTGCCGCGGTCGCGCCATCCCAAACTGGAAATCGCCGGCGGGTTGTTTGCCGTGCTTGCCAGCACCTATCTGATCACCGCTTCCCTGCGAAAATTGCCACCGGATATCTCGCATCAGCCGGAAGCGCTCATTCCCAATCCGTTGCAGCTTGTGCCTGCGGTGATTTTCCTGATCGCTCTGCTGGGATATCGCCGCCGCAAATATCTGCAGAACTCGAGCTTCGACCAGTCAATCTATCTGGCGGTCTGGCTGAACCTGGCGGCGCAACTGGCCGCTTGCCAGTCAGTCAAGCTGCTCGACGGCCCGTTCGTCTTCGCCCAGGCCATGAACGTTTTGAGCTATGCGATCTTACTGGGCGGCGCTCTGTTTGACAGCGCCAAGGTTTTTGAGCAGGTGCGCCACCTCGCGGCCAGCGACCCACTCACAGGGCTTGCGAACTACCGCAAGCTGCTTGACGTGCTGGACACGGAAACCGAGCGTACGCTGCGCACTGGTCGTCCGTTTGCCGTTCTGCTGCTCGACCTCGACGGCTTGAAACGCATCAACGATACCTATGGGCATCTGGTAGGTAGCCGCGCGCTCTGCCGAGTGGCTGACATTCTGCGCTTTCATTGCCGTGCGATCGACACCGCCGCTCGCTATGGCGGCGACGAATTTGCCCTGATTCTGCCAGAAGCCCGCGAGGAAGAAGCCGAACGCGTAGCCGCACGCATTCGGGAAACGCTCGCCGCGGACCAGGAACACCCGCCGCTATCGGCTAGCATTGGCGCGTCGGTGTATCATGGCGAAGGCGAACGCGTCGAAAAGCTCCTCAAGGAAGCCGACCAGAACCTATACATCGAAAAGGCGCGGCGGAAGGAAATCGCCCGGTCTTCTGACGCTTCCCGTCGCCGCTTGAAGAAGATTTAGTTTGTCGCGAGCCGCTTATTTCCCCGATTGAAACGGCGTTAACTGGTCCGTGATCTGCGATTTGTCGCCCACTACAACAATGGTCATCTCAGCCGGCTTGATATAGTCCTGGGTCATCTTTTGCACTGCGGCCGGCGTGACCGCGTTCACCTTCGCCACGTAGGTCTTCAAGTAGATCTCGCCGAGTCCCTGAAAATCCACGAATTGCAATTGGCCGATCAACGCCTCGCGGCTGGAGTTCTGGATCACAAAAATACCCGAGAGGTAGTTTTGAATTCCCTTCAACTCCATTGGAGTTACCGGCTCTTTCTGCATGCGGGTGATTTCGCCAAAGATCTCCTTCAGCGAGGGCCCGGTGAATTTCGTGGTGACATCGGCGGTTTCCGCCCAGTAGCCGTCGTGATAGCGGCGCGAAATCTCGCTGTGCGGAGAATAGGTGTAGCCCTTATCTTCGCGGATGTTCGCGGTGATGCGCGAATTAAAGGAGCCGCCGAGCAGGGCGTTGGTGACAATCAGAGGAATGGTATCGGGACTCGTGGCCGGGGGCACGGGCAGGCCGACCATCAATGTGGACTGGGGTGCGCCCGGGCGGTCGGTCACATCCAGCACGTGCTGCGGTTTGAGCACCGGCACGTTTTCCATGCGTGCCGGGCCCTTCGCCCATCCGCCAAAGCTGTCGGCAATCGCCTTCTTCACCGCCGCCGTGTCGAACTTGCCCGCGACGTAAAGGTGCGATCGCTGCGCGCCAAAATTCCCGGCATAGAAATCCTTCACGTCTTGGAGGGTCAGTTTTCTGACCTCATCCTCTGTAGGCACCACGATCGCGTATGGATGGTCGCCGTAGAGGATCTTCCGGAAGCGCGTAATGGCCATTGTTTGCGGTTGAGAATTGCGCAGTGCGATCTGCCGGAGGGCGTCATTCTTCAGCCGCTCGAGTTCCGATTCCGGCAAGCGCGGATGCAGGGCCACATCGGCAAGCAGCTTCACGGCATCGGGCGTGAACTCCTGCAACACGTCGAGCCCCAGTTTGGTCTGGTCTTTCCCCACACTGATGTCGAGAGTGCTGCCCATGTTGGCGGCGGCCTCGGCGACCTGCTGCGAAGTAAGCTTCTCGGTTCCTTCTTTCATCAGGTCGGAGGTGAGGCTCGCGACGCCTACGCGCCCGTTGCCTTCGTTGATTTCGCCCGCGTCCACAGCCAAACTAATCGCCGCCTTCGGAATGATTCCATAAGGAACGAGCGTGACTTTTAGTCCGTTCGGTAAGCTGTAAGTTTCGTTGGCCGGCACGGTAAAGGCTTTGGCCGGACCGCCTTCGGGCGGCGCTTGTTTCTGCGCAAGAGTCGGATTGCCCCCCGTGAAAATTGCAGCAACAACCAGCAGGCTTATCGTCGTGATCTTCATTTTTGTCGCCATTCTCCTTTCCTACTGGTTTTTCGCCGGCCCGGCATCTTTCGGCGAGGGTTGCAATTCGATGATCGTGCGGTTGGTTGAGCGCAGATACTCCTGCGCAGTCTTCTGCGCAAGTTCCGGCGTGACTTTATTGAACTGCGCGACCAACTCGTTCACGCGCCCCGGATTGTCGTCGAACAGAGCGAAGCTGGCCAACAAATCCATCAAGCCGAAGCCGCCGAATTGACCCATGGTGTCGTAAAGGCTGGAGCGGAGTTTCACCCGCGCTCGGTCCAGCGTTTTCTGGTCCACTACCTTGCTGCGCAGTGGCTCGATCACCGCGTCAATCGCTTCGATTACCGTTTCGGGTTTCGTCGTCGGGTCATAGGTGACGTCGGCGGCGAGCAACATCGGCCCGTTGTAGTTGAACATGTTGCCGAGCATGTTAATGCCGCCTTCGATGCTATCGGTCAAGCCGCGCTTTTGCACTAGTTCCTGCCGAAGCAGCGAGTCATCGCCTTCGATGAGCATTTGTTCCAGCAAACCCATAGCGTAATATTCCGGCGTGTTGCGTTGTGGCATCTGGTAGCCGACGGCAAGGGCCGGGCGCGGCGCCAGGGGATCTTTCTTCGTTACGATCTTTTCTTTTTCCTGGCGTGGCTCGGTCAGGTCGGGCAGCGGGGGCACCTGCGCCGGTTTGATATCGCCGAAATACTTTTCGACGAGTTTCTTGGCATCGGAAATTTCGAAATCGCCGACGATCACCAGCGCGGCGTTGTTTGGAGCGTAGTAGGTGCCGAAGAACTGCTTCACCTCGTCAAGTTTTGCCGCTTCGATGTCCGTCAGGTCTCCGTAAAAATTGTGTGCGTTGTACCAGTTGGTGTTCGCGGCCATAGGCAGGTCAATCCACGGGAAGCCGCCATAGGGGCGGTTGAGCACGTTTACCTTCACTTCGTTGCCCACAACGCCCTGCTGGTTCTTCAGGTTTTCTTCGGTCACCGCCAGGCCATGCATACGATCCGCTTCCGCCCACAAAATCGTCTCGAGCTTGTTCGAGGGAACCACTTCGAAATAGTTCGTAAAATCAAAGCGCGTGGAGCCGTTAAGGATTCCCCCATTGGTCTGGATCAGCTTGATGAATTCCATCTTGCCGAGGTTCTGCGAGCCCTGAAACATCATGTGCTCAAACAAAAGCGCGAAGCCAGTGCGGTCCTTCGGCTCGACCCGGAAACCAATGCGGTAGTAGACGCCCACGCAAACCGTCGGCGCGGTGTGATCCGGCGAAAGCACCACGCGAAGTCCGTTGGCCAACTTGTAATACTCAACGGGTACATGGAACTCTTCCGCGGTAGTACCCGGCAACGCGATCGGCAACAACAGGCTCAGCAGTGCCAGCACACACCGCCCGGCACTCCTTTGTGCTACTTGCATGCATCCTCCCGATTTCAAACCGTCTAAGTAAATTTGGGAAAGGCTTGGGGCGAACTCCTATACAGGTAATGACGTAATTCGTTTGAGAAAGTTTCGTTGACCCTGGCCACCGCTAGTGGACCGTGCGGGCTTTTTGGGTGGCCTTGCTGGCCAGCGAGAAGCGAGGTTCCGCTTTCTGTTCGCCGCAAACCAGCCCGGCCAGATGCTCACCAAAGGCCGGACCGTGCTTGAATCCGTGGCCCGAGCCGCCCCCGGCGAGCCAGACGTTCGGCATCTCCGGGTGGCGATCGATCAGAAAATCCCCATTGGAAGTGTTCTCGTACTGGCAGACGCGGGTTTCCGTGATTGGCGCACCTTGCAAGGCTGGGAAACGCCGCGCCACGTAGTTGCGCGCCCACTCTGCACCCTCCGCGCTCACGATGCGCGATTGTGTATCGGGGTCGGCGGAGGGCCCGTGGGTGTCCAAGGCCAGTTTCAAGCCGCGTGATTCGATGTCCGGCATGCCGTAGACTTCGTCGTTGTTAAACAGCCATGTCGGCAACGTATCTGAGCCGAAACGCGGGTCCCCGGCGGGTGTGCCAAAGAAGAACACCTCCTGCCGTGTGGGAAAGATGCGCGATCCGAGCAACTCCGGAAACACCTTTGCCAGCCAGGGCCCGCACGCAAAGACAAAATGGTCAGCCGAAATGTTCTCACCGGATGCGGTCGTGATCGTTGCCCGCGGCCCTTGTCCTTTTGGCGTAACTACTTGTGCGATGCGGACCTCCACACCTTTTTTCCTTGCCTCTTCAATTACCGTTAGCACGCCGCGCCGTGCCATTAGCACGCCGCTGTCGGGTTCCAGCAAACCACGCGTCACACCCTCAAAATTCACCTGCGGATAACGTTCGGCCAGCGCCGCATGGTCCATTACTTCGTGGCGGATGCCGCAGCTTTGCAAGGCTTCCTGCGAATCGCGGAGCCGGCCGATGTCGTCGCCTTCCATCCAAAGCACGCCGGTCTGCTCAAACAGTTGTTGCCCAGAAGCGGCAGACAATTCTTTCCACTGCCTTAGCGAGCGCTGCGACCAGCGCGTGTAAATCTCGTCTTTCGCATAGCTCATGCGAATGATACGAGTCTCGCCGCCCGAGCTTGCGCGCGAATGTGCGCCTCGGTAGGCCTCAAGCAGCAACACCTTTTTTCCGCGTTGTGCCAGGTGCCAAGCTGTCCACGAGCCGAACACTCCCGCGCCAACCACAGCGACATCATAAGAACGGTCCGCCATGCTGCAGCTATTTTAGCGCGACATCTCTCTTCCCGCTGGCAGAAGCCCGCTTCGAGGGAGTACTATCTTCGTTCGCTGTATGGCATTTCAGGGGGACGATGTGGGCCGCCAAACGCGTTCAGTCTGTTTCGCCGCTGTCTTGTTCGCCTTCGCTGTGAGTTCTTTTGCGCAATCTTCGGTCGATCCCAAGGTTTATGAAGGTATGAAATGGCGTCTCATCGGACCGTTTCGCGGGGGACGTTCTTTAACGGCGGTCGGCGTCCCCAGTCAGCCGAATACCTACTACTTCGGCGCCGTCTCCGGGGGCGTATGGAAGACCACCGATGGCGGCCTTACCTGGGAACCGATCTTCGATAAACAAAGCGTTTCTTCCATCGGTTCGATCGCCGTCGCCGACTCCGATCCCAATGTTGTTTACGTGGGAACGGGCGAAGCCTGCATTCGTGGCAACATCTCTTACGGCGACGGCGTCTACAAGTCGCTCGACGCCGGGAAAACCTGGACCAACGTTGGCTTGAAGGATTCGCGCCATATCGGTGCGGTGATCGTGCACCCTAGCCATCCTGATATCGCATTTGTGGCTGCGCTCGGTCACGTATACGGACCCAACGAAGAACGCGGCGTCTTCCGCACGCGCGATGGCGGCAAGACCTGGGAAAAGGTTCTCTACATCAACGACCGCACCGGCGCGATTGACGTGGTGTTCGACCCGCAGAATCCGCACATTGTTTTCGCAACCATGTGGGAGGGCTACCGCACGCCCTGGAGCCTCACAAGCGGCGGCGACAAAAGTGGCCTCTATCGTTCGATTGACGGAGGTACCACCTGGAAGCGTCTGGAGGCCAATGGCTTGCCCGAAGGACCGCTGGGCCGCATTGGTGTCAGCGTTCCCGGCGGCGACGGCAACGTGGTTTTCGCGCTTATCGAGGCGAAAAAAGGCGGCCTCTATCGCAGCGAAGACGGCGGCGATCACTGGTCGCTCATCAACGACGACCATCGCTTTCGCCAGCGCGCTTGGTATTTCACGCACGTCTGGGGCGACCCGAAGAATCCCAACGTCGTCTATATCGCCAACACCGGCTTATATCGTTCGATTGACGGTGGAAAGACTTTCGAGCGCCTCAACGCACCACATGGCGACCATCACGGCCTATGGATCGATCCCAGCAATCCCAGCCGCCTGATCAACGCCAACGACGGCGGCGCCACGATCAGTGTGGACGGCGGAAAAACCTGGTCTACCCAAATGAACCAGCCTACGGCGCAGTTCTATCACGTCACCACCGACAACGATTACCCCTATCGGATCTATGGCGCGCAGCAGGACAACTCGACCGTCGGCATCCTCACTCGGAGCGATCGCGGGTTTATTGATCGCCCGGATTGGGATGCTGTCGGCGGCGGCGAGAGCGGCTACATCGCCGTCGACCCGCGCAATGCCGACATCATTTATGCCGGATCGTATTTCGGGCATAGCACACGTTTCGATCGCCGTACCGGCCAAACGCAGGACGTGATGCAATGGCCCGACGATCCGGACGGCCACAATGCGAGCGGACTGAAGTACCGATATACGTGGACGATGCCGATCGTGTTTTCGCCGCACGATCCCAACACTATTTACAATGCGGCGCAATTCGTCTTCCGATCGACCGACAGCGGGCATTCGTGGCAGGTGATCAGCCCGGATCTGACGCGCAATGACAAGTCCAAGCAGCAGGATTCCGGTGGCCCTGTCACCAAGGACCAGGCCAGCATCGAGTTCTACGACATCGTTTTCACCGTTGCCGAATCGCCCAAACAAAAAGGCGTGATCTGGGCGGGTACCGATGACGGGTTAATTCAATTCACGCGCGACGACGGGAAATCCTGGACCAACGTCACGCCAAGAGGCATTCCCGATTGGTCCATGGTCAGCCTGATAGAGGCTTCCTGGCATGATGCGGGTACTGCCTACGCCGCCGTGGACGCGCGAAAGCTCGATAACTTCAAGCCGTACATCTTCAAGACCACCGACTTCGGCAAGACCTGGACTTCCATCACCACCGGCATTCCTGATGGTGCGTACGTGCACGCCGTTCGCGAAGATCCCGCGCGCAAGGGGTTGCTGTTCGCCGGCACGGAGCTGGGCATTTACGTTTCTTTCGACGATGGCGGGCACTGGCAATCCCTGCAGCTCAATCTTCCGAACACCCCGGTTCACGACATGGTGATTCATGGCAGCGACCTGGCAATTGCCACACACGGACGCGCGTTCTGGATGCTTGACGACATCGCGCCGCTGCGGCAGGCCGACCCATCGATCACCGGCGGCGATG
>Ga0126369_10002471_pt1 | contig 13157 bp, 15 predicted proteins | sample PanSoiMetaPlot_1_FD_109646 | JGI IMG/M metagenome (GOLD analysis project Ga0126369, IMG submission 109646) | Tropical forest soil microbial communities from Panama - MetaG Plot_1 | ecosystem: Environmental > Terrestrial > Soil > Tropical forest > Bulk soil | place: Panama | collected 2016-02-17 | reverse complement strand
TCCCGGCACAGCGGATCCAGCGACTCGCGCACGAGATGGCCGCGCACCTTCCGGCGGTTGCGATAATCGGCGGACTGCCGTTGGCCCACACAAACGGTCTCTTCAATGCGTTGGCGGTTAACGCGCTCAACACATTGCTTGGGAGTGTTGGTATGCCTGGAGGGCTGTTCTTTACACCGCAGCCGCCATCGGAAAATGCCGGAAGCTGGAGTTCAGAAAGCGATTTTGCCAGCGTCCTGCTCGCAGGAAAACTTGATGGCACAAAGGTCTTGCTGCTCCACAATGCTAATCCGGTGTTTGCCACACCCGCTGTTTGGAAGGTTCGGGAGACACTCGATAGGATTCCTTTCATTGTCAGCTTTGGATCTTTTGTCGACGAGACCAGTCAGCTCGCGGATCTGATTCTGCCGGATCATTCGCCGTTGGAATCCTGGTTGCACGATGTCCCAAAGTCCGGCACGAACCAGGCCGTTGTCAGCCTGGCAGCGCCGGCGATGCTGCCGCTGCACGACACGCGTGCGATGCCCGATACGCTCCTCGAGATTGCGCACCAGATCGGTGGTGAGGCCGCGAAAGCTCTCCCCTGGGAAAATTTCCAGGAGATGCTGCAGGCATCGATGGCACCACTGAGGACGGCGGATGGTATCAATCCGCCCCCTGATCCTGAAAAATTCTGGAGCAAGGTACAAGAACAAGGTGGGTGGTGGAGCGACAAAGTTAGGCAAGCTGCACGGTCGGCTATTCCTCAGAAGCAGCTCGTAACAGAATTCGCTCCCCCGCAGTTCGATGGTGAAGAGAGCAGCTTCCCATTTCATTTTCAACCGTATGTATCCCAGGCCGTTCTGGACGGTTCGCTTGCGCATCTGCCGTGGATGCAGGAGATGCCAGATGCTCTTTCCACGGTGATGTGGGGCACGTGGGTCGAAATCAATCCAAAAACAGCGCAGAAACTTGCTATCGAGCAGGACGACCTCGTCGAAGTGCGTTCGCAACATGGCAAATTGCTGGCGCCTTTGCTGGTGTCGCCTGGAATCGCCTTTGACGTCGTGGCGATGCCGATGGGACAAGGACATGAGAGCTTCGGCCGTTACGCCAGCGGACGCGGAGCGAACCCGATGACGATTTTGGCACCGATGCAGGTGGCGGAAACGGGGTCGCTGGCTTGGGCTTCGACACGCGTGCAGGTGTCAAAGGTCGGGAAGGCGAAACTGGCTTTGTTCTCGGGCGGTCTATTTGAGCGCCCGTCCGAATTGCAGCAACGCTAGGAGAATTTGGTGGCACATCGTTGGGGCATGGCAGTGGATCTCGATCGTTGTACCGGATGCGAGGCTTGTGTGGTCGCGTGCCGCGCCGAAAACAATATTCCCAGTGTTGGGGAAGACCAAGCGCAGAAAGGCCGAGCCATTCATTGGATTCGGGTCGAGCGATACTACGAGGGTGAGTTCCCTGACGTGCGCGTCAAGTTCCAACCGGTCCTCTGCCAGCAATGTAACAATGCGCCTTGCGAACCAGTCTGTCCGACGTACGCCAGCTACCACACCGATGAGGGCCTGAATGGGCAGGTCTACAACCGGTGCATCGGAACCCGCTATTGCGCTAACGCATGCTCGTACACCGTGCGGTTTTTCAACTTCTTCAACCCTGCCTGGGATAAGCCACTCCACCTGCAACTGAATCCGGACGTGTCCTTGCGACAAGTCGGCATCATGGAGAAGTGTACGTTCTGTGTGCAGCGGATTAAGAGCGCCGAGATTCGGGCAAAGGAGGAAAAACGCGAGCTCAGGGATGGTGAGCCGGCGCCTGCATGCGTGCAGTCCTGTCCACCAAGAGCGCTCGTGTTCGGTGACCTCAACGATCCTGAAAGCGAGGTGTCGCGCCTAGCGCGATCCCGGCGCGGGGTCAAGTTGCTGGGTGAACTTGGGACTCAGCCAAACGTGACTTACCTCCAGCGGAACGAGTGGAATGACAACAACACCTGACCAGATCAAGCATGATTTGATCAACCACGATGTGATCAATCACGACTTGTTGCGACCGGTAGGGCAAGCCTCCGCGCGTTTCTTTTTGGTCGTGGCGATGTTGGGTCTGGTCGTGCTCGCCGGGTTTTCTGCTTGGGGCTACCAACTGTACAGCGGAATTGGCGTTGCCGGCATTCGGCGTCCGGTCTTCTGGGGCTTCTACATTACTAATTTCGTGTTCTGGATCGGTATCAGCCACGCCGGAACCTTGATCTCCGCCATCTTGCGCCTGGCGAACGCTGGTTGGCGCCGGCCCGTTACGCGCTGTGCCGAGGTTATTACGGTCTTTGCTCTTTGCATTGGCGCGATGTTTCCCGTCATTCACTTGGGCCGCCCGTGGGTGGCCTTCTGGCTGGTTCCTTATCCAAACGAGAGAGGATTGTGGCCCAACTACCGGTCACCCTTGGTGTGGGATTTCTTTGCCATCAATACCTATCTGATTGGAAGTATCACATTTCTCATTCTGCCGATCATTCCTGACTTTGCCCTGTGTCGCGACAAGTTCTCTGGATGGCGCAAGACATTTTACGGGCTGCTCGCTCTGGGGTGGCGCGGTACGCAGCGGCAATGGCATCGACTGGAAACGGCGATGCATATCATGGCTATTGTCATCATCCCGGTGGCGGTCTCGGTGCACACCATTGTGTCCTGGGATTTTGCCATGACCCCAGTGCCGATGTGGCACTCCACAATCTTTGCGCCCTACTTCGTAGCCGGTGCCATCTTCAGCGGTATTGCCGCCCTCATCGTTGCCATGGTCTTTCTACGGCGGTTCTTACACTTGGAGGAGTACCTGCCGTCTGTTTGCTTCGAAAATCTCGGCAAGCTTCTCCTTTTGATGAGCCTGTTGTGGGTGTACTTTGTTTTCGCCGAGCGTCTCACCATTTGGTACGGAAACCAGCCCGCTGAGGTAGCAGTACTTTGGCTTACTCAAAAGGGACCCTATCGCTATCTGTTCTGGATCATGGTGGCTTGCAATTTCGGGATTCCGTTTCCCTTGCTGGCGATCAAGAAGCTGCGCACGATCACGGGGACTTGCATCGCGTCGATCACGGTTGTAGTTGGTATGTGGCTTGAACGCTATCTGATTATCGTCCCGTCCTTGTCACGGAAGTTTCTGCCATACGCATGGGGAACCTACCGGCCAACTTGGGTGGAGATCACGATTACGGCCGCCACTTTCGCGGGCATGGCTCTGCTGTATGTGATGTTTGCCAAGCTTGTTCCAATCATTTCCATCTGGGAACTGAAGGTAGGAATGCGAGAGGCATCAGAATCCATGCCCTCAGTTGTGGCAGTTTCGAAGGCGCGGCCTACCGTGTCCGAACGAAGCGAACACGAGACAGTCGGTTTTAAGAACAGTCACAGGGTAGGCAAGCCATGAGCCGCGTCGCGAGTCTTTACACAATGTGTCCCGATGCTGCCGCAGCCGAGCGGACTGTAGATGCTCTGTTGTCTGCCGGCGCCCGTAGGGAGGACATAACCGTAATTTCGTCTGAGCCCTTCGATCGCTATGAATTCGGCCAGCACGAAAAGTCGAGGTTCATGCCTTGGCTGGTCGTACTTGGCGCAATTCTAGGAGGCACGGCCGGTTTTCTGCTCGTGTCCCTGACGACGAAGAGCTATCCCATTGTTACCGGAGGGATGCCGATCACGCCGGGCTGGATTACCGGAATCATCACCTACGAACTGACGATGCTCGCCGCGATCCTGACCACTCTGTTGGTTTTGCTGTTGACGGCTCCTCTCTTTCGGTGGAAACAGGAACCCTACGACGTGCAGGTCGCGGATGGCAAAGTCCTGGTGGGAATCAATCCCCAGGGGGACCTCCCAGATAAGGTGAAGGAGGTCTTGAAGGTATGCGAAGACGGAGCAGGAGGCGGAATTGAAAGGTAGCCGGCGGGGCGCGTAGCATCCACGGCGATCGGTCAACCCCCTCGGGGTAGGCACAGACGCTCACATTTCGTCGCCGTGGTCTTGTTCTCCGGCGTTTAGCCCCCCTTGCAACGCGGAAGGCTAGCACAGGTGCGCAGCCTTCGATCCGACTGCCTGATGCAAAATCTCGATAGCACTCATTGACCGTGAGGAAAAAGGGTTCGACAACGAATCTGGCAAGGGTAGGTGACGGAGAGGTGCGCATCTAGAGCATGTACATCTGAACTCCGGGTCCAGTGGCATCGCGTTGTGACCACAGTTCTCGCACTGCAACCAGCCCTCGATTCGCGTCGTCATTGAACGAAACTCGTTTCCGACTCTGCAATATGGGCAGCTGATGATCGGTGCAGATTGGTCTGACATTTAATTCGGAGGTCACCGTTGTTTGCCTGGTAGACCATCACGCACAATAGCTTCAACGGTAGGATCGACGCCGTTCTCGTGGAGTATCCTCAAGACAACGTCACCTATTGCGTCGAAAGCCTGCAGCTTACCAAGCGCGATACAGTCGATTCGCAGAAGCGCTTTCCACGCCTCGAAGGTCACCGAGTGGGTCATATGACAGCGGACTGCGTGGCCGGTGCTATGCGTTTTCAGAGGCGCAGACGAGGTTGTCGTTTCAGTTTCAGTTCCTGCTCTCTTTCGTCGAGCAGACGGTTTATCTCCTCAACAAGCACGAGGAGTTTCGTGGAGTCTTGCTCCACTGCGGCAAGAGCACAGAGCTGAATCATCTGGTCGTAGACTGCACTTTCCATATGCAGCCTCGATTCTCTGGAAATTTACTCGACGGGCAGGGATTAAACCTGATCGGAGTTTAGCAGTGTCTGCTAGGACTTCAAGCGCCAAAGCGCGCCATGCCGGAGATGTCTGAGATTACTGCCCCTAGACAGCAGTTCCGTCAACGAACTCGCGATAGTCCTTATCTGCAAGTTCTTTTCGTTCAGTTTCGGTAACAGTAAACTGCGCAGCACCGCAATCCATACAGACGGCGATTGTCGCGAAAACCCAAACGGTGGGAATATCGAGGCCTTCCATTCCCGGAAAGTGGACGTTTAACTCGGCGGGAAACTCGCGAACATGGGCTGAGTCGCAGGCTTTGCAGGGCATACGGTAAGACTCCACTTTTGAGGAGCCTCCCATCGAGCGACTTAGCCCCGGTCTGGCCTCAAAACTATCCCTGCCCGTCTCAAGCCGGGATTGTCGAAGGCGAAAACCGAGACTACGCTCAAACCCTTCAATAGCGCAATATCGTTTTATGGCGCACATCGGCGTAATCCGATTCTTGATAAGTATGCCTACACTGGATCAGTCAAAACTACACATCCTTCCGCCGTGCCCATTCGGGCGTCGGTTTTCTGTGCAAATTGATTAATTCCGCTTACACGGGAGGCCGAGATGCAATCGCCATTTCCTACACTGTTTACTCCTACTCGATTCTGCTGGATTTGTGGCAAACCTGTTTCCATAGAGAACTGCAGGACTGACGAGCATGGAAGCGCCGTTCACGCTGAATGCTACGCAGCGCGAAGGAAGTTCTCAGAAGCAGGATCATGAATTTCGAAAAAACACATAGCCGAAGAGTGTGGGAATCGCTTGCCGATGAATTACTGAAGACGCAGGATATTCAGAGAATGCGGGAGCTTGTGATGCTCATGGAAGAAGCAATTTTCAATCGGCAGCAGGAACTCGCCTTGAATGCTGACAAGCTAGCCAAGCCTGAAATCGAGGAAGAAGAGCAAGCTTTGAAAGGAGTTTTGGAGTTGATGCTTGCAACAAAAGTTAAGAAACTTGGCTTTCCGGCTATCAGATAACCCGCAGTTTTAGCTGGTTGGCGAAATATCGCCATCACACTCATCATCCGATTCCAAACAAATGGTTCGATGCGAAGCGGATCGAAAGCAGTCGGAACTCGAGTGCTAACGCACGATAGCGACAGCCATCCTTTGCGAACCAGAAGAATGGTTCACTAGATACGGCAGCACTAGTGCTTTGTGTGTTCCCTTACGTATTGGAGAATTGATAAGCGGCTCTGCGGGCCTACGTGGGTGAATCGGATTCCATGCCGCCTATTATGTTGCCAAACGAGACTACCGATTGTATCCACGGCTACACCGGAAACAGGTAAGCGGAATGACAATTGGATCGCTCCTTTCGGCTTGAGGCTTGTCACTTCCACTTGCATCCCGGCCTGGCTGAGGTTCCAACTCACGCCGCGGCTTGTCTCGGAATCGACTATGCAGATTACCTGTGCATGCATCGCTACCCGTTCGTGCGCACGCTGCTCCTGGAACATTCGGCTGCCCATCCCTTCGGCGAAACACTTATCTATCGCTCACTCGAGCGGCCCTCTGTCGACGGCGAGCTTCGCGGGTCCGAGCTTCATGTCAAAAAAATCGCTCCCGGCGTTCTCTGGCTGCGGGAGCTATTTCGTGCCTCTTTCCGTCGAGCAGGGATTCAGTTTTTCGTATTACATTGGGGATTGAGGAGCAGAAGCTTTGGCCCAAGGCCCATGCCGCACTCGCTTGATGATCCCCGATGTGCGACGCAAGCTTGCCAGACCCAGCAAACCTGTGCCCAATAAAACCATCGCACCCGGCTCGGGCACTGGGCTCGGCCCGCTCCCCTGCGCAAATCCCGTCATAGCTCCGCAGTTTGTTCCCGAAGCCGTACAGAAGTGGATCGCAAAAGAAGTAAACTGGCTTGCAGTCAAGCCGGATGCTGTGAGTGTGAAACTAATCATGTCCGCACTCACAATACTGCCCGGTTGACCCTTGATGTTGGCGTAGTCAAAGGCGAACTTCCCAAAGCCATCGATATTTTGATCGTCTCTAAGCTTTGTAAAAGCGCCTTTGAACAGACCGGATTCGATGCTAATGCTACCTGCGTCGCTGAGTGTGAGGCCGCTGGGACCGTTAAAGGCTACATCCCCCCCGTTCAGCTTGATCGAGAAGCCGGTATTCATGGTGATGGTAACCGCTACTTGATTGGGTCCAGAGTTGGACACTGTTACGCAACCAACCGAGCCCGAGAGTCCCAAGTTATTGTCGGAAAGGTTGAAGCCAGAGCACGAAGTGGCGGATGCTGAAGGTGGTAATCCGAGAGTGAAGGCTAATGCTAGAGCACCCAAGGTACATTTTGAGAGAGAACCCAACCGCATGGGCACCCTCCTTTCATCCTGACAATCACTTTCCAGTCAACAGGCAATGTTGGATTGTCGTTGTCGGAGAAACCCAGACTGACGTCCGAGGCAGAAGGACGTAGCGTCGCCATTCGACCGGAAGCCGGAATCGTTTTGGCTAGGCCACTAGTAGCATGAGACTAGATACTTTTCCATACGGGAAATTCTGTACTGTTTTGCTGTCAATCGAGCGAATGGCAGCGATGATAACCGCTAACCTAGTCGCACGTAAGCAGATTGTTATCGACAGACACAAGAGAACGGAGAGCTGTTGATAAATCCCAATTTCACTCAAAATGGCCGGAGTGCTTCACGAGAAATGTGCTAAGCATGATTGGCGCTTAAAGCGGCAAGCGGGTGACATCTCGTAATGCGTGAATATCAAATTTTGTTTCGCCTCATCGGATGGCTCATATTCCTCTGGCTTGGGGCTGCGGCGGGGGCGCAGGTCACTCCCGTTGCAGACCATCACGCTCACTTGCAGAGTCCTGCGGCGGCGCGGCTTTTGAACGAAGCGGCACGGGCTCATCCTGAGGAGGCGGACGAACAAAAGCCACTTACGGCGAACGACCTTGTCTCTGCACTGGACGCAGCGGGCATACAGCGTAGTACAGCCCTATCGGAAGCGTATCTGCTTGGTACGGATCTGGTGCATGTCCCGGACGAGGCTAAGGTGGTGAACGAGGAAAATGAGTGGACATTGGGGCAGGTGAGGCAATATCCGACGCGGCTGGTTGGTTTCTGTAGCGTGAACCCGCTCCGTGCGTACGCGAGGGCCGCGATTGAGCATTGCGAGCAGATCGGCCTGCGCGGCGGACTCAAGCTGCATTTGGCTACCGCTCACTTTCGTTTCGAGAATGCGGAACACGTCCGGCAACTGCGAGATATTTTTCGGGAAGCAAATCGGTTGCGGATGCCGGTGCTGATTCATCTGCATCCGGACGATGAAAACTGGAATGGGAAGAGCAGCGCTCAGATTTTCCTGAATCAGGTATTACCAGAAGCTCCTGACGTTCCGGTGCAGGTGGCCCACATGGTCGGTTGGGGTGGATATGACCGAAGCTCGGACGATGCACTGTCGGCATTTGCGGATGCGTGCGAGCATCGCGCGCCGGTGTGCAATCGGCTGTATTTCGATATATCAGGCACGATCGTGCCGCCGTTGGCGCCTGGCGCCACCCCGCACGGCGAACTTCGATACGTGTATGAAGTACTAAAGAGCTTTCCGGAGGGCCCTGCGCGTATTGCGGCCAATGCTCGCCGCATCGGACTCAACCGCATACTGTTCGCGACGGACTGGCCCGTTTTCACTCCCAAGGACTACATCAAAACGCTGCGGACTAGATTACCGCTTACGCCGGCTGATATTGATCAGATCTTTCGCAACACAGCTCCGTACTTTCGTGGATGGTGATTTGGGCCGGCAAAGACTGCGGTCGCGCATCTTCGCCGATGGTTGTTGAAACATCCCCGATTTCACTCATCGTCCGCTGGGAGCGCAATTTACTCTGACCCGATCCCTAATCGTCGGTTATCCCGCTCGGCGGAGGAGTTGGGCGCGATGGATGCTGGAGATACGGGAGATGGCGGCGACCATCATGCTGGAGAGAAGCTGCATGGTCGCGACATCGCCATCGTCGAAGGCTCCGGGAGAAGACGAGAGAACTTCGAACACTCCCAGTGTGCGCCGGTAGTGGCGCAAGGGCGAAACCAGAATAGATCGAACGCCCAGGCGGCGACAGCTCGCGAGGTCGACGCGGGGATTGCGTTCGGCATCATGGCAGAGCATGATTTCACCGGAGCGGACCGCCTCGGCGGAAATGCCAGCATCGGTTTGGAGACGGACGCCGAGGTCGGGAGCGGTGCGTCCGGCGCGGGCGCGGCAGACGATTTCGTCTCCGGCGCGCAGAGCGATGGCGGCCCCGGTGGCGCGGGTCAGATGCTGGGCTCGCTCCGTGATGGCGCTGATCGCGGGCTCGAGATCGAGTTCTCCGGCATGAATTTCGATGTCTTCGGGAACGGAGACGGCTTTGAATCCGGAGGCTGGGTGCGCGGCGTTGGCGACACGAAGCTGACTGCGCTGAGCCAGTGATGGAATGCGGGATTCAGAGTAGTCGGGTATCACCGAAGGATCGGGCACGGTGCGGAGCAAGTCGCGCACCAGACTGTCGAGTTCGGCATCGGTGATGAGGTGCGCGGTCTGTTGGTTGCGCATGGATCCGCCAAGAACGCGAGAGAGACCAACCAAGGCCTGGCTACCGCAAGCCAAGCAATAGGATTTGGTACTAGTACTGATCAGCTCGCACTGCACGCAGAATGTGGCGGACTGCAAAGGGACAAAAGGGACGTCCTTAAAAGTCGTGCCATACACGGTGTTGCGAAACATGATTGCCGAGTCCTCATTTCCGGACGGTGCCAATGACGTTACTCACAGCACGAAGCGGGAGAAAGTGACGTGGGTGGTTCCGGGGTGTGGAAAAGGGGATTAAAACCCTCGACCTCTTGAATACTCAATGAACTCTGAAGTCAAAAGCGTTTTACCGCCGAGTTCGCAGAGAACTGCCGCGGAGGTCGCAGAGATTCGGGCTCTGTGCATGGGCAGTAACAATTACCCACATCAAGTGTGCAAAATTCTGCAACCGTCCGTGAAACAGAACACATCCAAGGCCTTGCTTGCGGCGGAAATCGGCAAATTGGCGTTCATTCGTGTTGCCTTCCGGCGCGGGCTGGGTTAACCTACTTGCACTTCGGTCCAGACTTGGACCGCTGGGGGAATCATGGAATGGACAGCACCTGCTTTTGAAGAAGTATGCCTCAACTGCGAAATCAATTCTTACGCCAGCGCGAAACTGTAACGTTCGACCCTCCCCTGCACTTCCACTCAATCGCTTGAACCTCGCACGATGATACGTGCGATGCGTTCGGCTGCGTGTCCGTCCCAATGAGGCACGGGCCTTCTCCCGTTTTTCAGCGATGGATTCTGCTGCAGGATTGCTTCGGCGGAACTGCGCAGCTTTTGTAGATCTCTTCCCACCAATTGGTTCGTTCCCAATGAAATCGTGATTGGGCGCTCTGTGTTTTCGCGGACGGTGAGACAGGGCACGCCCAGGAATGTTGTTTCTTCCTGAATACCGCCGGAGTCGGTGATAACTATGGTGGCGCGGCGTTGCAGTCCAATGAACTCCAGATATGGCAAAGGCTCGAGCAGATGGAGGCGCGTGTTTGCCGAGTGATCGATGCCGATGTCGTTGAGGCGCCGTCGGGTACGGGGATGAACCGGAAAGATCACCGAGAGTTGACCGCTCAGATCAGTGAGTATGGCGAGCAAGTCACGAAGCCAGACAGGGTCGTCGACGTTTGAAGGCCGATGTAGGGTTACGAGAGCGAAGCAACCGTTGATGCCGTTGGGCAGGTTTCCGTTTGCTTTCGGGAGGAGGCGGACGAGCGTATCGATCATCACATTGCCCACGAGGTGAATCCGCGACTGAGGGATTCCTTCGCGGAGCAAGTTTTGATCGCCATCTGCGGATGGAGTAAAGAGGAGATCAGACAGGCGATCGGTGAGTAGGCGATTGATCTCCTCGGGCATGGAGCGGTCGTGGGAGCGGAGTCCGGCCTCGACATGGCCGACGGGCACGGTGAGTTTCGCGCAGACGAGGGCGGCGGCGAGAGTAGAGTTGACGTCACCATAGACCAGGACCAGATCGGGCTTGAGGTCGATCACGACGGGCTCGAATGCGGTCAGGACTGCAGCGGTTTGCTGAGCGTGAGTTCCGGATCCGATGCCGAGATTTACATCCGCCTCGGGCATTTCGAGTTGGCGGAAGAACACGTCGGACATGGAAGCGTCGTAATGCTGACCGGTGTGGACGAGAGTTTGGCGGACCTTGGGATATTCGCTCAAAGCGCGGAGAACAGGCGCAGCTTTCATGAAGTTGGGGCGCGCGCCTACGACGTGGAGGATGTGCATTGGATTGGAACAGTGATTCTAGTTGGTGAAGAGTTTAGGGGCTAGTGCGGTTTTAGATCGTCCACTCGTGCGAAGCCGAGGAACTCATGCGCCACGGCAGGTTAAGAGGTAGGGATGGTTCGACTGCGCCGCAGTTCCGCTTCGCTGCACTGCGGCTCCGCTCACCATGACAGGGTCTCGATCGCTCGTCATAAGACCTTTGTGGCGGCTTCATAACAGCAGATTCCTCGCGCCATAAACCGGCGCTTCGGAATGACAACTTTCGAGGGGGCTTACTTCGGCTTAAGACGATGCCATTATCCCGCTTGGGCGGCGACCAGCGTGGAATCCTGGCCGGGCAGCGGGATGACTTCTGCCGATTGGGCCAATGTGCGATCCAGGGCATCCGCCAGAGTCGTCGGAAATGCGGCGGTCAGCAGGTTTACATCGAGTTGCAGATCGCGGGCGGAATAGTTGCGAACGACGGTTAGCGTTCCGCGACGGCGATTGGAAGAGCTCAGCAGGTTTAGAGCGATGGTCCACGCGGACGAATTATCTAGAGTCTTCGCGATGCCGGGCTTGTTCCAGCGGAAAGATGTTGAACTGCGAGACGGATCGTAGGCCACAATTTCTCCGGGCAGCAGGTCGAACCGGAGTTCGAATCCGTCGAAGTCGTTGCTGCCGAAGGCTGCCAGGAGGATGCGACGAATCTGGTCGTAGTCGCGCGCGACTTTGAGTTCTTCGGTGGCGCGGCGAATGGCGAGATTATTCACGAAGATCTGCGGCTGGTTGAGGGTACGTTGGGCGACGCGCGCTATCTCTCCGAATTCGAGATAGCCGAGGTGTTGGACGCCAATCCAGATGCCGATGCCCAACACAGCGAGCACGAGGCCTAGAGAACTTCCGGTGGGCCAGAGCAGGAACAGGCTCAACATCGCAAAGATCGCGGAGACGCCGTAGAGAAGAATTACGACCTGACGATGCGTGAGTCCGTGCTGCAGCAGTTTGTGATGGATGTGTTCACGATCCGCAGTGAAAACTGGGCGACCGCTGATGAGGCGGCGGATGACGGACAGAACGGTCTCGAGAATCGGCAGTCCGAACGAGACGATTGGGATCGCAACGGCAACGATGGTGGGCGCTTTTTGAGCGCCGAAGAGCGCGAGAGCGCTGAGCAGGAATCCGATGAATAGGCTGCCGGAATCTCCCAGGAAAATCGTGGCCGGATTGAAGTTGAAGCGGAGGAATCCGAGAATCGCGCCGGCAAGTGCAATCGTCATCACCTCGACGAGCGTGGGTCCGTTCAGCAATGCCACGACAAAAACAACCATCGTGGAGAACAGAGCCGATCCGGCAGCAAGGCCGTCGAGGCCGTCGATCAAGTTAAACGCGTTGGTGATCGCGAGCACCCAGATAACCGTGAATGCCCACCCAACGTACCAAGGCAGGACGCGATCGCCAAAAACGACAGGAATATTGATGATGCGCAGGCCACCAGCGTAGAGCATAGTGGCGGCGATTCCCTGCACGGTGAATTTGAAATAAGGGCCGAGGCCGCGCAGATCGTCATAGACACCAAGCAGGAAAACGAGGCCAGCGGGGATCAGGATTCGGACCATGGTCCGCAGAAATTGCGGTGAGTGCATCTGCGGATGGCGGACCTCCCAGAATGCGGCCACAGCCATACAAATGAAGAAGCTGAGGAAAATAGCGACTCCGCCGAGGCGTGGCAGAGGGCTGGAGTGCATGTGGCGCTCTTGCGTAGGGACAGTAACCCATCCACGGGAAGCAGCGAAATCCCGCACGTACCGGGTCAGTACAAAAGAACCCAACAACCCCAAGAGGAACAACCCGAGGCAAATAAGGGTCAACTATCCCACCTCGACACACACGACTGAGGGCTCGGCACTCGTTCTCCGCACACTTAGCGTAAGTATCGCAGCGACGTCCCGCCGTTAAAAGTTAGACTTCAGATTCCTGATTGTTTGAGAGTGCCCCGAATGTAGCAGCAGAGGAATGGGACATCAATCACCTCAGGGCAAAAAACTGTGGAAAACTAAGCCGCGAGCACACGAAT
>Ga0126369_10002470_pt1 | contig 13160 bp, 10 predicted proteins | sample PanSoiMetaPlot_1_FD_109646 | JGI IMG/M metagenome (GOLD analysis project Ga0126369, IMG submission 109646) | Tropical forest soil microbial communities from Panama - MetaG Plot_1 | ecosystem: Environmental > Terrestrial > Soil > Tropical forest > Bulk soil | place: Panama | collected 2016-02-17 | reverse complement strand
TTTTTCCCTGGTCGACGAGTTTCAGAACGGCGTACGCGAAGACTGGTTTGCTGAGAGAAGCCGCCTCAAAGACCGTTTCATCATCGACCGCTTGAACTGAGTTCACGCTTTTCACACCGAAATTCTTGCTCCATGCGATTTTGCCGCTGCGGATCAACACGATCGCCATGCCGGGCACATCAGCTTCCTTCATGAGTGCGGGAATATCGGTCTCGAGCTTGGCAACGGGAGCATCGAGCTTCATCGAATGTCCGCGCTGCGCTTGCGTGAGCGAACTCAGGGAAACAAGTGCGCCGGTCGCAACGGCGAAAGAACGAAGTTTTACAGCGAGGGTTTTGCTACGTGCGGTCAGCGACATGAAACCGGCCTCCAGGTGGGCGGACAGATTCGTCAGAAAATGATACGCGGGACACACCGACGCGGTTCCCGCCGTCGCGAAGGTTAGACGTTAATCCTCGGCAGCGGTTTGCAATCGGTCGCTGCACCATCCCGCCCAGTAGCACAAGGAAGCGCCGCTTTGCCCGCGAATGGATCAAGAGCATTCGAGGAGAAAGCAAGGGAGACAAGACCGGACAGGCCGCGAAAGACGCGGCCGCAAGAGGGAATCAGTGAAGCCAGAAGAGAAGGCCAGGCGAGCTTACTGGCCGGCATAGAGGTTTTGCTTGGATTGTTTTAGAAATTCCAATTTACCCTTCAGATCGCGATCCAAATTCGGATATACGCCATAGCCGACTGCGTGATTGCAGCCGCGAACATCTTCAAAACGAATGTAGCAGGCGCTCCAATTCGATTTCGCCGAACGGATGAAGTTCATCACCGCACGATCCTGCCAACGAATGGGTATCGTCCCGATAAGTGCGATAGACATGATCAGTAGAACCATTCTTCGAAATACAGAGGAAGGGAGCGTCAGTAAAAAAAAATACAATCCAAGCAAACCGCATTCCATATATATGACGTAACGCGAGACTTGAGCCACGTGAATCGCGAGACAGGATCGTCCATAGGCCGCGTTGACACTGAAGAGCAGGCAGAACGCCAGCAAGATCCCGCTAACCAAGTGAATTGGACGATCAGACGCCGTGGACGTTCGCAGCATGGCGGCGCTCATGAACAGCACGGCAACCACGGCCGCGAGAAGCACAATGCCTACCGCGACGGCGAAAAGACCCTGCCCCTTTGCACCGAGCGTGTTGGCGTACATCAGCCACAGAAACTGGGCGTAGGTCGAAGGAGAGCGAAACAGGTTGGGCGAACAGTCCACGGAAGTTTCAAAGTGGTAATTAGCGAAGAACAAGGCCAGCGACGCGACGGAAACAAGAAGGGAGAAGAGGAGAGAAGGCCGTCCTTTTCGCGAGTGGCGCAGATTGAGCCAGTAGTCCGCAACTAGGACCACTGGCGTGATGAGACCGAGGAAAAATCCGAATCCGGTATGAATCGCAAAAAAATTCAGGAGCAGCGCCAGGGCCAGGCGGAAAGAGACGCTGGGGATGGTCCAGGCAATGCAAAACACCACCACCAGCAGCAATGGTATCGGACCGTGGGCCAGATTTGCAGTGACGAACAGAGTTTCATACTGCAGCGGCGTCAGCAGGATCAGCGGAATCGAGACATCAAAGATCGTGAAGGAACCAAACAAACGGTATTTAAGCCAAATCGCACAACCAGCCGTCAGAATCACGATCGCGCCCACCAAGAACGACTCGGTGCGCGAATTCCAGTGAAACATCGGATCGAGGAGGTACGTCACAATCGCGCCCAGCCCCTGGCGATGAGGACCATGCTGCCAACGAAACATTTCCCACAGGGTATGTTTCTGAAACAACGTGGCTTCGTTGAATTCCCATTGGTCCATGAAGAAAACATTCACGGCGTAGTGGAAGATCAGGACGAGAAGTCGTGCCGATAGTGCGACATACACCGCCACCACCAGGATAAACTCCCAAGGTGTTCGTGATTGGCGATGACCGGAGCTCGGTTCGGTTGCGGAGGTGGTAGTTTCCGATGTTTCAAGGATCGGCATTGATCTCACCAAATGCTTACATAGAGTACGGTTTTCCCGATAAACGAGAGGAGATAGAACCGCAGCAATGTGCGCAGTTTGTGAACGTAGGAGAAGCTGCTGGCTGACCTTATGAAGGCGATTCTAGCGATGGTTGTACTGGGCATGTTGTTGCCGGGCCCGAGGGGCAGGACTGTAACCGGAGAGCTGCACGGCTATTTGGGATTCGACCGAAACGATTATCCGGGCGATCTGGCGATGAAGGAATTGCGAGAGCAGTTTGCGTTTACCGGATACTGGCTCACGCCGCCGCCGGATGAAAAGGCAAGTTCGTGGGTTGGCAAGCGAAAGGTGCTCGAGGCCCAGGGGTATGGATTCTTGTTGCTGGCTCGCGGGCGCGCTCTGAACCGCCTTCGAAGCGTAGCAGCAGGCAAAAAAGCGGGTACCGCGGATTCAGCGGAAGCAGCTCGATCGGCGAAAGCGGAGGGCTTTGCAAACGGAGCGACCATTTTTCTGGATGTGGAAGACGGCGGACGATTGCCTCCGGCATATCACGAATACTTGAAGGCCTGGGCAGACGGATTAGTGAAGGAGGGTTATCGGCCTGGTGTGTATTGCTCAGGAATTCCGGTGGATGAAGGAAACGGAGTGACCATTGTCACGGTGGACGACATTCGAACAAACGAAGCGCCACGCAAATTTGCATTTTGGGTTTTCAATGATGGGTGTCCGCCATCACCAGGCTGTGTCTCCTTGCGCAATCCGCCGCTGCCGAGTGCGAGCGGTGTCAAAGATGCGGCAGTATGGCAGACCGCGCGCTCTCCGCGCGAAAAGGGGGGTGCGGGTAAATGCGCCGGCTATGCAGCGGATGAAAATTGCTACGCGGCCGCGGCCCAGAAATGGTTTCTGGATATCGACATTGCGGCTTCAGCAAATCCTTCGTTCGCTCCTTGAGAATTCTTGGCGCAAAGATGACGCATAGGTCTTTGTGGACAATTGAAGGCAGCGAGCACAAACCGCCTCCTTGCCGGTTTGGCGACCGCGCAGCCGACAAGTTCAGACTCTTGCCTGGGCTAGCCCACTCAGACTTGCCCCATGCCGCCGTCAACGTGCAGCTCGACGCCGGTAATGTAGGAGGCGTCGGAGGAAGCGAGGAACGCAACCGCGCTGGCAACTTCTTCCGGTTTGCCGAAGCGTTTCAGCGGAACCTTGCTCAGGATGCTCTTGGAAAATTCATCTACCTGATCTTTGGAGAGACCGACGCGATCGAAAATCGGCGTTTCTATCGGACCGGGCGCAACGGAGTTGATGCGAATGCCGCGCTCAACGAGTTCTGCTGCAAGCGTACGCGAGAACGAGCGCAGCGCAGCCTTAGTGGCTGAGTACACCGATGCGTTGGGAGTGCCCTTAATGCCCGCAACGCTGGTATTTAACACGATAGAAGCGCCATCGTTCAGATACGGAAGTGCCTTTTGAATGGTGAAGTAGGCGCCCTTGGCGTTGATGTCGAAGATCTCGTCAAAGTGAGTTTCATCTGCCTGGTCGATCGGAACAAACTTCGCGACACCGGCATTGACGAAGAGGACGTCGATTTTGCCGAGTTTTTGAGTAACGGTAGCGTAGAACTTATCCAGTTCGGCAAGCTTCGCTACATCGGATTTGACCGCCAGGAGGCCATTGCCGATGAATTTGACAGCATCATCGAGAGTTTTCTGGCTGCGCCCGGAAATTGCCACCTTCGCGCCCTCCTCGTTTAGGCGCTTGGCCGTGGCGAGACCGATGCCGCTGTTGCCTCCGGTGATCACCGCGACTTTGCCTGCAAAGCGTTTCATAAAACCTCCAGAATTTAGGCCCGACTGCCAGCTGAGTCTGCGCTGCGGCGCGGGCAATCTCGATACTTAGATGAACGTCTAAATAAATGGTTGCGCCCGGGACTAAACAGGCCAGCAGCAGACAAACGTACTGAAAGGCAAGGAGATGGTGCTCAGTCGGCGATGGATGGCAGTTTTTCGGATAGACTAGCGGCGGTGGATAAGAAACAGATCGAGAGAATATCCAAGGCTCTGGCGGACCAGACGCGGCTGCGCATCTTCGAGGCCATCTCCACCAAGGGCGATCTTACGTGCGGAGAGTTGGTTAAACTTCAAGGAGTAACGCCTGCTACGGTTTCACATCACTTGAAAATTCTGACTGACGCGAAGCTGGTCAAGTGCCGCAAGGACGGACAGTTTGTGCACAGTCATGTGGTGCCGGAAACGATCGCGGAGTATTCGGCTGCGCTCGAGCGGATTGCGACGGGCCTGAGAAAGTCTGCGGCAAGAAAGTCCTGATGAGTGGCCTAGCGAGGGGAACGGGCCGAACCAAATGTGCGGCGGCTGGAGTTTTCAATCTAGACCGGGAATTTCGGGTTTTCGGCGAAAATGGACCAACACGCATGGTTCGGCTGGGAAGTTGAACGTCTGCAGCGCAGGAATGGAATTCTGCGAGAGTCATTTCATGTATTTGTCGTACCAAGCGACGATGCGGTTCAGGCGATCGAGCAGATGTTTTTCCTCGCGGAGGCCGTGCGGCTCACGCGGATAGACGACCAGATCGGTTGGGACGCCGTAACGCTTCAGCCCTCGATAAAGCTCCTGGCTTTGTCCGAGAGGATCAATCGTGTCGGCGTCACCCTGCAAAACGAGCGTAGGCGTCTTGGCGTTTTTCAAAAACAGCAAGGGTGAGTGATTCAGAAAGCCTTCAGGTTTTTCGTAAGGCACACTCCAGAACCATTCGTCGTAGGAGGGATGTTCTTCGGTGCCGTATTCGGAGATGAGATTGGCCATTCCGGCGCCGGAGACGGCGGCTTTGAATGTGTACTTGGTTTGTTGCGTGATCGCCCATTCGGCCATGTAGCCGCCGTAAGACCACCCGCCGATTCCGAGACGATTCGGATCGGCAACACCCGTGGCTACTAGGTCTTCTATGCCGGCCATGAGGTCTTTGAAGTCGGCGCCGCCCCAGTCGGCGCGATTGCTCTCTATGAATTTCTGCCCGTATCCGATGGACCCGCGAATGTTGGGATAGAAGACGGCGTAGCCGCGCGCAGCGAGAAGTTGTCCCCAGCTTTCGATAGAGGATTCCCATGCGCCCGTCGGGCCGCCGTGGATCAGCGTCACCAGCGGAAGTTTGGCCTTACCGCTGACGGACGCCGGTTTGAGCACGGCGGCTTCGATCTCCAGGCCGTCAAAGGATTTGTACCTGTAGATTTCCGGCGTCCGCAGCAACGAGGTGTCGAACGTTTTATTGAAAAGCGGAAGTTCGCGTGGCTGAAGCCCGACGGCTGCTAGCCAGATTTCCTGAGGGCGCGTGGAGCTTTCACCGACGAAGGCCAAGTCGCCTTTTTCCGCGACCGCGAAAGCCGAAGGCATAATTTCTGGAAGAGCGATGTTTTCGCGCTCGCCCGTCGGTGAGTAATGAATCAGCTTGCGAGTGAATCCGTCAGCGGAAAGAAGAATCAGGCTGCCGTCTTTTTTCCAGCGGTAGGAAAAGACTGCGCGGTCGAGGCTGATGGACGTGAGGTTCTTTGCAGCGGGCAGGTTGACCGGTAAGAGCCAAAGGTCGTGCGGACCGGGGCCGTCCTGACGCGATCCAATGAAGCTGATCGTTTTGCCGCTGGGCGAAACGTCGAGTTCGCCGAAGGGACCGGCAGGCGCGAGGAGTTCGTGCAGGATGGAAAGGGTTTTCGGATCCTTCGGGGCGGCCGAGATACGGAAAATGCGATCGGTATGGCGGTCGGATTCGGGGTGGTCGGTCGCAACGATGGCGAGTGAAGTGTCGTCTGGGAACCAGGCGAGTTCGGAGACAGAAACATTTGCCGGAGTGAGGGCGCGTTCGGATTTGGTTTTAACGTCGAGGAGCCAGAGGCGCGGCTGCTTATCGTCCTTGTCTACGACGCGCGCGTCATCTTTATCTTTTTCCTTTTTTTCTTCGGCATCGGTTTTGCCGTCCGGTGCAATGAAGGCGATGTGGGTACCTTCGTGGGACCATTCGAAGCGGCTGATACTGCGTTTGCCTTTGGTGAGCGCCTCGGCCTCGCCGCCAGCCAGAGAAAGGCGGTAGATCTGCTGGTTCGCGTCCCGATTCGAAAGGAAAGCGAGATACTTTCCGTCCGGAGACCATTTAGGGGAGCTTTCTGCTTTTTCAGAGTAGGTGATTTGCCGCACGGCGCCAGTTGCCGAATCGAGCAGCCAAATGTGGCGCTGAAGCTGGTCGCCCTTGGGAGGTTCGGTGACCACGAAAGCGATGCGCGTTCCGTCCGGGGAAAATTCGAGGTCGGAAATGTGGCGCAGGCTGAGCAGTGTTTCGGCGGAGAGGGGTGTAGGGGAAGGGGTCGGCGACGGCGCGGGGGCCTGGGAAAATGCAGGCGTGTTGATCAGGGAAAAAAGAACCGCGACAAGGCTCAGCGGGCGAAACATGAAACATCCTCCGTGGAAAGAACAGGGGACTGTAACCGCGGAGAGGAATATGGTCAATGCTTTAGCGAAGCGAACCCGCTCTAAGCGCCAAGAACAAAATCGCCGTCGCGGCGAGCGTTGGCGAACTTGCCGCGACGGCAAAATGGAACGAATCGATGCGATTAGTGGTGCCAGCGATCGTGATCGCGGTCGCGGTCGTGATCCCAGTGATGGTCGTGTTCGAAGCGGCCATGCGGGCCATCCCAGTAGCCCCCGTAGAAGCGGCCACTTTCATGGCGCGGCGCAATCCAGTGCGCGCCAGCATAGGGCGGTCGGGTCCAATAGCCCCTATGCCAAACGTAGTGTCCGTTAACCGGATACCAATAGCCGTCAACCCAGACGTAGTCGGTGCCCGGGCTGACCGGAACCGCGTAATGTCGCGGAGGTGGTGGCGGCCCGATTTGAATTCCGATCGTTACCTGTGCGGCCGCATGATGAGCGCTAAGCAAGAGCATTGAAGAAAGCAACACCGCTCTCAACAAGTTCTTCATTTCGACAGTCTCCTTTGCGGACAAACGCCACGTCATCCAAACAGCGCTTGCCTTCAGAAATGTACAACCCGGCAGTGCTCTGATTGTCCCGGTGAAGGGTAAAAACGCGGTTCGAGAGGAGCAATCGAGAGAAAGCTGTAGCGACGAGGAAGATGAAATTCCGCGCGGTTAGACACAGAGAATTGCGCAAAAGAAAATAAAAAACGGAGCAATATTCTGCTCCGTTTTAGATTTTTCCCGGCTTAAGCGTAACGCAGGTTAGCGGTCGTGGTCGTCTTTATCGTGCTTATCGTGGCCGTACGCGTGACCATGTCCGTGATCTTCGTGCTCTTTAAAGCGAGCTTCGTCGCGAAATTTTCGATCGCGATCCCATTTATGGTCGTGGTCGAAATGGCCGCGGGGGCCATCCCAGTAGCCGGCGTAGTAACGACCATCTTCGTGGCGCGGTGCGATCCAGTAAGCGCCTGCGTAGGGCGGACGGCTCCAGTAGCCTTCGTGCCAGCGGTAATGGCCGGCATCCGGATACCAATAACCGCCCACCCAAACATAATCGGGGGCCGGTTGCTCGGGCATTACGACCACTGTACGCGGCGGGGGCGGGGCGCCGATCTGAATGCCGATGGATACCTGAGCTTTCGTCGAAACAGCTGCCAGCAGAAATGCGGAAAGCGCGGCAGTTTTCAGTAGATTTCTCATGACGATGTTCGTCTCCTCGAACCGTCTTGCGGTTTGCCTACATCCCAAACTAAATCTTCTTGTGGTAGCGCAGCGCGGATGATTGCTGAGTGCGTGCTGTGAGAATAAGCCTGTACTTCACCTGTACGACTGGACGGGCCAGCGTCAGGCACGGTTGATTTAGCGATGTTGGGCCAAGCTGCGCTGCGCGTGTTTGCGGCTGTTTACGGGGGTCGGCTACAATTTGAGTTCTTTTGTGCGCGAAAAAGGTTGACCGAGGCATGCACGAACTGAAACTACACAACACGCTAAGCGGGAAAACGGAGCCGTTTGTGCCGATGGTGGCGGGCGAAGTGAAGATGTACACCTGCGGTCCGACCGTTTACGACTACGCGCACATTGGCAATTTCCGGACATTTGTGTTTCAGGACATTCTGCGGCGGTATTTGAAACAGCGCGGGCTGCAGCTGAACCATGTAATGAACCTGACGGACGTGGACGACCGCATCATTGCAAACGCAGCCGCAGCGAAGGTTGGGATTCGCGAGTACACCGAGAAATTCGCGCAGGCGTTTTTCGCGGATTGCAAAGCGCTAAGCATCCAGGCTCCGGAACACTGGATTCGAGCGACGGATCACGTTCCGGAGATGGTGAGGCTGATCGAGAGATTACAGCAAAAGTCATTTACCTATGAGAGCGAAGGGTCGATCTACTACCGGATCGCGAAATTCCCGGCATATGGGAAACTGTCGAAGATTGACTTGACGGGAATTCAGGCGGGCGCACGCGTGGATAACGACCGCTATGAGAAAGAGAGCGCACGCGATTTTGCGCTGTGGAAAGCGCCCAAATCGGGTGAGCACTTCTGGGAAACGGACATTGGGCCGGGCCGGCCCGGCTGGCACATCGAATGTTCGGCGATGGCGATGAAGTATTTGGGCGAGACGCTGGACATCCATACCGGCGGAATTGACCTGGCGTTTCCTCATCACGAAAACGAAATCGCGCAAAGTGAAGGAGCGACCGGGAAGCCGTTCGCCCGATATTGGGTGCACGCCGAGCATTTGCTAGTGGAAGGCGAAAAGATGTCCAAGTCGCTGGGGAATTTTTATACGATGCGCGACTTGTACGAAAAAGGCTATAAGCCTTCTGCGCTCCGGTATGCGCTGGCCAGTGTGCCGTACCGGCGTCAGCTGAATTTTACATTTGACGGCCTGAAGCAGGCGACGAATTCCGTGGAGCGGCTGCGGACATTCGCGGATCGGCTGAAGCAAGGGAAGCTTCCTGCCGGGTCGCCAGCGGGATTCAAAGAACGGGCGGCGAAAGCGCTGGACGATTTCGACGCGGGAATGGCGGACGACTTGAACACGGCAGTTGCGTTGGCGGCGGCGTTCGATTTTGTGCGCGAAGCGAACACAGCCATGGATAGCGGGGCGTTCGGCGGGGAAGACGCGACGGCGGCGCAAGGATTTTTGACAAAGTTTGAAGAAGTGTTCGCGGTGATCGCGGACGGCGATGCCGAAAAGCTGAAAGAACTGGGTTATGAGGGTTCCGCCAGTGGGCCAGGCGAAGCACATATCGAGGCGATGATCGCCGAGCGTCAGGCAGCGCGGCAGCGGCGGGATTTTGCCAAGAGCGACGAAATCCGCAAGAAACTCGCGGAGTCTGGTATAATTCTGGAAGATAGCAAGGACGGAAGCGTCCGTTGGAAACGCAAATGACACACTCCAACCTCCATCGGCTGGCCTCTCAGGCGTCTCCCTCCGAAGTACGTCCAAATCTCTACGGCGTAGATTAACTCCATTAACAAATGCAGGAGGCGCGGAGCGTCGTCCGTCCGAGCGCACCCTGCACCCGCCTCTCGCGTTTTGCGGGCTCACGGGAGTTTCCCGCCAAACATCCGGCGAAGGCCGGAGTCCATTCACGTTGGCTGACCGGTTTGCAACCGGGTGCGAGAAAAAATGGAGAAGAAAATGATTACGACTACGGAAACGAAAGTTCCCCGTCTGATGACGGCCCTGCCCGGTCCCAAAGCGCAGGCGATTGTGGCGCGCGACGCGAAGTTCATGTCGCCCTCTTTTACCCGGGATTACCCCCTGGTGGCAAAGAGCGGCCACGGGGCGATGGTCGAAGATGTGGACGGCAATGTGTTTCTGGATTTTGCGGCGGGAATCGCCGTTTGCTCGACCGGGCACTGCCATCCCGAAGTGGTAGCAGCGATTCAGAAGCAGGCCGCAGAGCTGATTCATATGTCGGGCACGGATTTCTACTACGAGAGCTTGCCGTACTTGGCTGAACGCCTGGGCAAGACCGTGCCTGGGTCAGAAGACAAAAAGGTGTTCTTCTGCAACTCCGGAACGGAGGCGGTGGAAGGCGCGATTAAGCTCGCTCGTTATGCCACAAAGCGCGACAAGATGATTGCATTTTACGGCTGCTTCCACGGACGCACGATGGGTTCACTGTCGCTGACGGCATCGAAGTCGACACAACGCAAGGGATTTGGCTCGCTGCTCGGCGGTGTAGAGCACATTCCTTATCCTTACGCGTATCGCTGCGCACTCGGTCATACGCCGGAGACGTGCGGCGCGGAAATCCTGGAGATGCTCGAGAACCAAATTTTCAAACGCCTGTTCGATCCAACGGAAGTGGCGGGAATCATCATCGAACCGATTCAAGGTGAAGGCGGTTATGTCCCAGCGCCGAAGTTCTTCCTGCAGGAACTGCAGCGCATCTGCCGTCAGTACGGAATCATGCTGATCGTGGATGAAGTGCAATCCGGCATGGGACGAACCGGAAAAATGTGGGCGTTCGAACATGGGGGAATTGAACCCGATATCATCACCAGCGCGAAGGGAATCGCCAGCGGCATGCCACTTGGTGCATTCATCGCGCGCGCTAGCGTAATGAACTGGAAGCCGGGCTCGCATGGCACGACATTCGGCGGCAACCCGGTTTGCCTGGCTGCGGCGATCGCGACGCTGGATCTGCTGGAAGGGGGTCTGATGGAAAATGCCCGCAAGATGGGCGAGTACATCTTTGCTCGGACGGAAGATTGGACACAGAAGTTCAAGATCGTGGGCGATGTTCGCGGTAAGGGCTTGATGATCGGCATCGAGTATGTGCGCGATCAACGGACCAAGGAACGCGCGGGGGATTTGCGAAACTTCATTGTAGACCGAGCTTTCCACAAAGGCTTGCTGGTGCTGGGCGCGGGCGAAAATTCGCTGCGGCTTTCACCCCCGCTGCTGATTGACGAAGAGCAGGCCGACTTTGCGCTTCAGACTCTCGAACAGTGTATGCGCGAAGCCGAAGCGAGAATCTGACAAAACGGTACCTACCGTACCCAAGGAAATCCCGTGGTGCGCTGCCCGAATCTTGCAGGCGCTACGGGATTTCTGTTTATACTCACAGCGCCCGACGAATGAGGGCGAACGTTGCCTCGGATCTGGCGGGTTACGATGTCGCTGGTGTTCGCCTAAGTGTGCCCGCGGACGGTGAGGGAGGATTGGCCAACCCCTCTGGGGTTAAACGTCAGGAGCTCAAAAACCAGGACCTCGCCGCAAGAACGACTTGACGCTTGGTGACGAGCGGCATGCGACAGGGCATGTGAAAATATGGCCGATGCCCTTCGATGCTGTGGCGATCGGAGAGGTCCCCGGCGATTAATATTAAGGCTACAAAAACGGTGTTTGATCTAGCTATGTAGGCGAGCCCAGGCAAGGTCCATCGGGAATCCTGAAGAGCTGATAAAATAGCCGTTCTTTTGGGGACGCTTATACCCCTTGAGTAAAAGGTTTTAGGAGGCAGAATTGCCGGAGTTACGCAAAGACCCAATTACCGGCCGATGGGTGATCATTTCTACTGAGCGTGGAAAGCGGCCGATGGATTTCCTGCGGGAGAGTGTGATTCCCAAGGACGCGAAGAATTGCCCGTTTTGCCCGGGAAACGAGGCGAAAACGCCAAACGAAGTGCTGGTCTACGGCCGTAACGGTGGTAGCCCAAACACCGCGGGCTGGTCTATCCGTGTCATTCCCAACAAGTTTCCAGCACTTGGCATCGAGGGCAATCTCGACAAGGAAGGCGAGGGGCTTTTTGACAAGATGAACGGTATCGGCGCGCACGAGGTAATTATCGAGTCGCCGGATCATTCTTCGACCATGGCAACTCTTTCCGAGAGAGCGCTTGAAGACGTCCTCTGGGCGTACCGCGACCGAATGCTCGACCTGAAGAATGACAAGCGGTTCCGCTATGTTCTGATTTTCAAGAATCACGGCGAAGCCGCGGGAGCTACGGTCGAGCATACGCATTCACAGCTTATTGCGTTGCCGATCGTGCCGCGTCGTGTTCGGGAAGAAGTGGACAGCTGCTGGCACTATTACGATGAGAAGGAGCGCTGCATTTTTTGCGACATCATCCGGCAGGAGATGGAAACCGGCGAAAGAGTGATCGGAGAGAACGATAACTTTATTACCCTTGCGCCTTATGCCCCGCGTTTTCCGTTTGAGATGTGGCTACTGCCGAAAGCGCACGGTTCGTCGTACGAAAATAACCAGAGCTCCATGTACGCGAGCCTGGCTCGGATGATGAAGGACACGCTGATGCGCATGGACGCCGTGCTGGACCGGCCCGCGTACAATTTCATGATTCACACCTCTCCGATCGGAGAAGAAATTAACGATCACTATCATTGGCACGTGGAGATTATCCCCAAGCTCACGAAAGTAGCGGGATTCGAATGGGGAACAGGGTTTTACATCAACCCGACACCCCCGGAAGAGTCGGCGCGGTTTTTACGAGAAGCGCGGATTGCGAGTCCAGTAAAGAAGTAGAATCGGCTCGCGACCGGCTGACAGGACTACGCAGAATTCGTTATAATTAAAGTTTGGCGGCGCGGTACCCAAGTGGTAAGGGAGAGGTCTGCAAAACCTTTATGCGTGGGTTCGATTCCCACCCGCGCCTCCAAGATTGCGTTGTGAAATGAGAGACTTACGGAAGCTCGTGTACGCCGCATGCACTTCCCGCAAGATGGAATCATCGAGTTTTGTTTAAGTCCGGCGGTAGTCGTTCCCGGCGAGATTTAACCCCAGCTTTAGTTCTGCTCATCCCGAATCGCTTGACGTTATGGAAGACTTCAGAGCGGCTGTCGCCGTGTAAGCATATTGTGCCGTGTCCCACTGCAAACACCTTTCACGGCGACGAAGGCGATGGAAGCCACTCTCGACCAAGCGTTGTCGGTGGCCTTGCAAGGGACATCAATGCCAGCACCAAACGGAAAACTGGCTAGGGTTTTCCGCCTCGAGAACTAGACGGCTGGCACAGCGGCAAGCTTTCGCGCGTCGAATTAATTATTAAATTATTAATATTGTTACTCGGGACACATGGAATGTGCCGTCAAGCTAACAGTAGTCCAGGTTTAGCTCTATCGGTAGTCCGTTCTTAGTCCTGCCCTAGTCCATTTTTGATGCTCCATTTTTTTCTGGTCGCAGCTGACACTTT
>Ga0126369_10002469_pt1 | contig 13161 bp, 15 predicted proteins | sample PanSoiMetaPlot_1_FD_109646 | JGI IMG/M metagenome (GOLD analysis project Ga0126369, IMG submission 109646) | Tropical forest soil microbial communities from Panama - MetaG Plot_1 | ecosystem: Environmental > Terrestrial > Soil > Tropical forest > Bulk soil | place: Panama | collected 2016-02-17 | reverse complement strand
TCATCCCTTGACAGCGCGTACTCGAGCGCCTCCTCCAAGGTAAAGGCCCTTCCCTCCGACTCCAGGCGCGCCACCGCATCGGAGCCGACCGATGCCTGAAGCCGCCCCGTCAGCGCATCCAATTGTGCCTGCCCGCCCCTAACGTCACCCAGGCCCATCCACTCTCTGATGGCCCTGGCGGCCGCTGCCAATCGGAGGCCGCGCCGGTGCTGGCCTCGGCAGGCGGCAATCTCAGCCGCGATCACGAGCGCGGCACTCATATGCCTGGGATCGTTGAACGGTCTCACCATGGCGATGCTCTTCGCCAGGTAGCTGGCGGCCTCAGCAGGCCTTCCCTCCAGGAGCTCCAGGCGGCTCATCGAACTCAGCGCATATCCGCGGGCCCGTAGGTTGTCTGAGCCTTTGATCTCGTCCGCCGCCCGAGCGTTGATAGAACGAGCCAGCTGGAGGTCGCCGTCCTGCATGGCCATAATTCCGAGCAGGACCAGCGCGGCCTGGTGCCTGCGGTGTCCAGTCTCTACCAGCACCCTCTGATAGAAATGCCGGGCAGTGGCTCGATCGCCACCAGTGTTCAGTGTCACGTTGGCAAGGCCGATGAGCGCAAAGCTCAAAGCCAGCTCATTGCTCGACTCGACGCTCGCCCTGAGACCATCCCTGTACGCCACATCCGCCTCGGCCCAGTCGCCCGACCAGGCAGCCAGGCGTCCCAGGTTGATCAGCGCCAGAGCCCGATCAACCTGCTCGCCACCGGGCAGGTCAACCAGCCTGCGCAGCAACGCCCGGCCCTCTGAATAGCGCCCAGCATCCCAGAAGCGCAGCAGCCTGCCCGCCATGCGCAGGCAGGCTCGTGGATCGTGGCTCTCGAGCCAGCTCAGCGCCTGTCTCAGGTTGTCCTGTTCGGCCTCAATCAGCACCAGCCAGGCAGCTTCCTCGGCGGAACCAAAGTGGGGCCAGCTGTCGGCCAGCTCGAAAAAGTAGCGTGCGTGCCGTTCCCGAAGGCGTTCCGCTTCGCGGCTTTCGACCAAACGCTCGAGTGCGAACTGGCGCATGGTCTCCAACATCCCGTACCGACCGCTGGCGCCGGCGGCGTCGCCCGCCACGATGAGCGACTTGTCCACTAGTCGTCCCAATGGGTCGAGTACTACCGGCTCATGGCTGCCGTCGGCGGAGCAGACCGCTACAGCTGCTTTCTGGTTAAAGCCTCCAGAGACCACCGAGAGACACTTGAACAGAGCGCGCTCCTCCGAGGTGAGCATGGCATGGCTCCAGTCGACCGTCGCTGCCATCGTCTGATGCCGGGGCAGGGCAGTCCGGGGACCACCCCTCAGCAGCTCGAAGCGCTGATCGAGGCGCTCCAGTATCTGACCGGGTGCCAGCAGCGACGCCTTAGCCGCCGCCAGCTCGATTGCTAGCGGGATGTGGTCCAGACGCGAGCATATTGCCATCACGGTGGACGCGTTTTCCGCGGTCACTCTGAAGGCGGTTGCCGTCTGTCGAGCGCGTTGTTCGAACAGTTCAATCGCAGAAGACTCGTCGAGCCCGGGCACGCGCCAGAACTTCTCACCAGCCACACCTAGTGGTTCACGACTCGTGGCCAGCACGGTGAGGCTGACGGCCGATCGCGTTAGGCTATGCGCCAGTGCGGCGCAAGCCTCGACCAGATGCTCACAGTTGTCCATAACCAGCAGCACCTGCCGGGGCTGTAAGTAATCGATGGCGGTCTCCAACAACGATCGACCCGGCTGTTCGCGAAGGCCAACGGCGGCCGCTATCGCGGGCACCACCTGGTTAGGATCCGACGCCGACGCCAGGTCCACGAACCTGGTCCCGTCCGTGTAGAGCTCGAAGCATTCAGCCGCTGCCTGGAGGGCCAACCTGGTCTTGCCGCATCCTCCGGCTCCGGTGAGAGTCAAAAGGCGAGTTTCGGAAAGAAGCCCCTGGATCTCGGCCAGTTCTGCCTGCCGTCCCACGAAGCTGGTGGCCTGCGGCGGCAGGTTGGGCCGCCTGCCCAGCGACGCGGTCACGGGGCTTACCGCGAAGGTCTGCCGCGTCGCACGCCTGTGAGGGTGCCCTTCGCCCCCGGGCGGTCGCCGTGGCATAACCATTATCGGAATCTACTCCTCTTCCGATGTTACTGACTCCAGCCGGGGAGAGGTCAGGAGTGTCAAGCGATGCTGGACCGCGCTCCGGCCGTGTCAAGCGAGTCAGGGCGGTTCGGCGGGGCCATCTCAAGGCGCCTAATTCAGGGCGCCTGACTCTGGATCAGGAGATGGAGGGCAACCAACCTCGGCCAGGCCGACGCATGGCGAGCCCTCCCAAAGGGGGGAACTCGCGTGGGCGCGCCCGCCAGCGAGTTCGGATGGTCGCCCTTCTGCTCCCGCCCTCGGTCGACAACTCCTGCAGCAGGTCCCCGTGGGCACATCTCGCGAGAACCGGTCCAAGCGCTCGCGCATTATTGCCGGTTGATGCGGCCGGTGTCCCGCCAGCAGGCCCTCGAGGCCGTTCGAGCATTCCACGCCAAGCACGGCCGCCTGCCCAGGTGGCGTGAGTGGGAGCGGGCGACGGCGTTGTGGCCATGCGCGAAGACGATCGAGCGCCGATGGGGTTGGCGTGAACTGCTTGCCGAGGCGATCGGCGTCAGACCGAACGACATCGACGTTTCGTGGGAAGCCGTGCTCAACGATCGCGCCGAAGCGATGCTGGCTGGGCTCCGCCTTGCCCGCGACGAACTAGTGTCCTGTTCCGGAAGTCCGTTCGCAAAAGACGGCGAGGCTCGCTGCGAGCGCGGTTCCTTTCATGAACAGCGCCCTCGCCACCTGCTCGCGGAGGCCGGGCTCGGATCTCAGAACGGGGCTTGATAATTCCGTGGCGCACCGCGTCAAGGACATCCAGGCTGCTATCGCCACGTGAGTGAGCGGGTCGAAGTCGGCAAGTACCGACGGGACAGCATCCGAACCGCGTCGGCCACGCGTTCCTGCTGTCCGACGCTGCCTTCCGGACGATCGGCGACGATGAGCAACGACACAGCAGGGCCGGCTTCGCCTGCCGGCCCTGCCGTCGTCCTGTGCTAGGCCACGGGGATCGTTGGCTTCTTGACCGGCTGAGAAATGATGGCGGCCGCCGACGATCGAATGGCGCGGATGAAGAAGACGGTGACAGCCGCGGTCGCCAGGATCACCGTCGTATGAAATGTCATGTCGATCGTCGCCAGTCCGGCGAACGTTCGACCGAAACCACTCCGGTGCAGGCCGTCGTGCGGCCACCAGCTCATCAGCAGCCACGCGATGCCGACATAGGTGACGCTTGTCAGCCACGTCCACCGCCCTGCAGCTCCGAGGAGGCGGCCGCCGAACACCAGGAACGCGACGCCGAGCGCGAACGCTGCGCCTTCGAGGAGGCCGACGATCATGAAGAACGGCAGCACCTGGCCCGGCGGCGTACCGGCGGCCGGCGGCCAGATCGCCATGCCGATCGGGACGGAGGCCACCGTCCACAAGAAGATGACCGCGAGAACCACGTACTTGACCATCTCAGTACTCTCGCTGCTCCACCGCTTCTGCGATCCGCGCCTGCTGGTTCGCGCTGACGTCGTGCCCGGACTGGCTCCAGATCGCGCGCATGGCCGCGAGCAAGCCCTCGGCCTCTCGTCTGCTGTCGAACTCGAGGTCGATCATCACGTAGTTCGGGTGATCGACCTGCCGCAGGACCTTGTAGCGGCGGACGCCCATGCGCTCGCGCCCGACCGGGTCGGCGTCGAATGCAGTCTTCCATTGGTCGTAGCTGGGGACCGGGTGCTGGATCCGCAGAATGGTGTGCGCCTCGCTCATGCCTCAAGGCTGAGCGCCACGCCAGAGCCGCACATCCGTGCCGCCACGCAATCCCTACACGGAATCCCGTTCCTCGGCCAGGCGTTGGGCTGCATACGTCGCGATCTCGACGCGGTTGGTGATCGCCAGCTTGCGCAGGATGCTGCTCACGTGACTCTCGACAGTGCGCTGGCTGAGGAACAGCCGCGCCGCGATCTGGTCGTTCGTCATGCCAAGGCCGACCATCCGGGCGACCTCCGCCTCCCGCCGGCTGAGCGCCGCCCGGTTCCTGGCGCCGCCGGCCGGCCGGACACCGAGCTGCCGGAGGAGGCTGGCCGCCCGGTCGCCACCAGGCCGGGCGCCGATCGCCTCGAAGGCGGCCATGGCCAGGCGGGCCTCGTGGATCGCGAACTCGGGGTTGCGATCGCCGATTGCCTCGGCGATCGCCAGGCGCGCCCGCGATGCCTCCCAGGCCATGTCCGCTCGGAGCAAGTGATCGAGGGCGACCTCCAGCTCGGGAACGGCGTCCCCGCCCTCGGCCGCGGTCGCCAGTCCGGAGGCGAGCAGGGCCAGGCCGCGGACCGATCCACCGGCCGCGACGCTCAACTCGTCCAGGACATCGGCCGCCCTGCGGGCTGCCGACGGGTCACCGCCGGCGATGCGCGCCTCGACCAGACTGGCGATCAGCGGCGCCGCCTGAACGCTGCCGGCGCCAAGCTGGTGGATGCGGCGCTCGAGCAGGCCGGCCGCGACGTTCGGCCGGCCGCGAGCCAGCTCCAGCTCGGCCATCGGCCGCTGGGCGTCGGGGTGACCCTCGCTGCCTTCGAGGAGTCCCGCCGCCTCGTCCAGACGACCCTGGCGAACGCGCAGGTCCGCCAGTCGAACGAGTGCGTCCGCCCGCATCGCGCGGGAGCCAGCGTCGAATGTCTGGAGGGCCAGCAGCAGCTCGCGCTCCGCCTCCGACCAGCGTCCGGCGGCGGTCAGCACGCCAGCGTATATCGCGCGGCAGGTACCCGTGAAGCCGGTGTTCGCGTATGTGGTGAGGAACGGCCGCGCCACCTGGCTCCACTGCTCGGCCCGCTGCAGGTCGACAGTCCGCTCGCAGCCGGTGAGAAGGGCGCAGTAGATTTGCCCGACTGCCTCCGGTGCTCGTACTTCCCCCGCCGTCGCCGCCGCCATCGCCTCGTCGAGCAGCGCCAGGCCCTGGCTCAGCCGGCCGGTCGAGAGCATCGCCAGCCCGCTGTAGGCAACCGCCAGCACCTCGTAGTCGGTGTCGCCGAAGCGTCTCGCGATCTCGATCGCCTGCTCCGCAGCGCGCTCGATCTGCGGCCAGTCATTCGTCGCCAGGGCGCGAACGAGGACGACGCGGCCGACCTCGGCACACGGGTCGGCCTCGGCGAGCAGGCGCTCACAGCGACCGGCCCAGCCGCCAGCAGCCGCATGGTTGCCATATACCCGCAGATATTGGCCGGCGATCCAGAGCGCCGCCCAGGCAGCCCGGCCGAGGTTTCCCTCCGCGCGGAACTGCGTATACGCGCGCTCCATCGTGCGCAGCGCGTCCGAGAACCGGTACTGCCAGTAGAGAGACCAGGCTAGTCCCTCGTACGCACTGCCGTCCGGCCCCTCCCCGATCGCGGCTTCGAACGCGGCCTGCGCCGCGACCCAGTCGGCCCGATCGAGCGCCTCGCGTGCGCCGGCCAGCATGTGATGCCGCACCGCACCATGATGGCTCCCGCGTAGAGATGCCCAACGCCGCTGTTGACCAATGGCACATGCGAGGGCGCCCGTCCGAGGCCGGGCCCTCGGCGATGCAACTGACGTGTCTGAACCCATCAGCCCCGCGGAAGGAGGTCGACGGCCGCCCGCTCGATCTCGGCCGTGTGGTCCGGATGCTGGGCGGCTGGGTACACGTGTCGGCCCACTTCCCAACAGCGGTGGTGGCCTGGCGAATGTCCACGGAGGAGATCGCCGCGGGTGCCAGCTGCACAGAGGACGCGCTACGATGCCCGTGACGGGCCGCGTGACCCCGGTGTGGCGACGCCGAAGTGCCGGGTTCGAATCCCGCCGCCGGCACTCTGAATACGAATTGGAGCTTCGGCCGTTCAGTTGGGCACCCCAGCGGCACTCCTATCAGCTCGATATCGCCGGCCACACCGCTCAAGAGCCTCGTCCTTGAATTGGTCCAACCAATGGATGGCGGCGCCATGTCAGACAGGAGTTGACAGCCTGATGAGACCGGTGTCAAGCGATGCTTGGCGTCGATGGGTCAACTCAACTCATCTCTTCGATGATGGTGTCCGCGGCCCGAAGCGCAAGAGCGCTGATCGTGAGTGACGGGTTGACGCCCAGGGCGGTGGGGATAGCCGCAGCATCGGTGATGTAGAGGCCTGGATGGACTCCCCGACCGCCTTCGGTCGATGCGTCGAACACGCGGCCGAGTTCGTCCACGACACCGTTCGCTGCGCTCGTGCCCATGATGCAGCCGCCCAGCGGGTGGCTCAACGCGATGGACTTGCCGCCGAGAAGCGCCGACGTTGGTGAGAGGAACGGGTTCTCGAAGGACAGGTCCTTCCTGCTCGTCAGCGTCGCCGCGAACCGGGCGAGGGTCCCGTCGATCTCGCGGTAGATCGGGTCCTCGTGGAACCGCTTCCCGTCCTCTCGGCGAATTCGAAGCGCCGTGTCCCGCCATCCCCTCCCCAGTCGGAACCGGCCCACCGACGCGTCACGACCCATCGCCACGCAGCACATCATGCGGACCGTCTTCTCGTCCTCGGAGCTGAACTGGCCCTGGCGGACTGCCGAGTTCCGGAACAGCGCCGTGACATAGTCCGCGAGACGAGTCCAGCCGTAGCGGATGACCGTCAGTGCGATGAAGAACCGGTTGCTCAGGTGGCGGCCCTTCGAAAGGGACTGCATGAACGGCACGCCTGTGCCGACGAGCGATGCGAGTGCTCGCGGTACCCCCTGGTCCTCGATCGTGTGGAACTTGATGGGATCCGCGTTGGGACCGGACTCCGGCGTGTTGAAGTGGGCGAACGACGTCGTGACCGGGCCCCTGTTCAGGTTGACGTGGTAGTCGGTCTCGCGGAGGAAGGCCAGGTAGTCGCCGTTCGTGGAGAAGCCGAATCCCACCTGGTCGCTCAGATGGGGAAGCGTGCCGCGCTCCTTGCACCGAAGCATCAGCTCGGTGGTGCCCACGCAGCCCGCTGCTACGATCACCCGGTCGGCGACCGCGGTTGTCGACCGAGCGACCCATGGCTTCTCGGGATCGCGCTGGAGGTACTCGACCTCGTAGCCGCCGCCCGGCAGCGACCGGATGAGCTGCACCTCGGCCAGCGGTTCCAGCTGCAGGACGTCGGCGAGCGGCGGAGCGCCTCCCCCGAAGGTGCCGTAGATGGCCTTCATTAGCTGCTTGTTGAGTGTGTTCCGGGCGCCCGGCAGACAGCCGACGTTGCATCGGCCCTGGCGCTCGCAGTAGTTCCTGGCACCGGTTCCGACCGTCGCCTTGTCGCCGATGGCGAGATCGACCGTCCCGTAGTCCGCCGTCAGCTGGCTCATCAGGACCTGGAAGATTCGCCCGCGGTCGATCAGCAGGTCGCCCGGCCGTCCGAGCTTGGGATAGCGGGCGGGATCGAGCTGCTTCAGGCCGGGTGCCGTGCTGGAGTCACGCCATTGGGGCTCGGGCAGGGACGTGGAGCGGCCCAGGATCCTGCTCAGACCGGTGTTGACAGCGGTGGTCGGATCCGGCGCGGGCTGTCGATTGGCGCCTGCGGCCCGCTTGGCAAGTGCGAAGAGGACGTCGTAGCCGATCGCGTCTCGCGCCAGGTCGAAGTACTGATCGCGGCTCGCCTTGTCCCACCGGGTTCGCGCGGCCCAGCGGCGATCGTCGAATACGAGGTCCGGAGGCTGGATCGTGATGTTGGAGTAGACGAGCGAGCCGCCGCCGACGCCGCACGCCCTCAGGATGGAGACGCCGTCATTCGTCCGCAGGCCGAGCAGGCCCCTGCGCCCGAAGACGGACAGCTCGTAGAGCCCGTCCTCGTTCTTCTTCCGCCTCAGACAGCGGGTGACGAGGTCGATCACGCCGCTGAAATCGTCCGCCGAAGCCCAGTGCTGCACGGGCTGGTTCTTGCTCCTCAGGAAGTCGTAGGTCTCGACCTCCCGGTCCTGAACCGTTGCCAGTGGTGTCGTCCACCAGGTACCGCGCTCCAGCATCAGCACACGCTTGTCCGTGCCCTTGAAGTGCGCCGCGATCGCCAGAGCCGTGATGGTGCCGCCGAATCCTGAGCCGATGATCAGGACGCTGTGACGGGCGCCGGAATCAGACATGTCCGGTCGAGCAGATCACTGTCCGCGGCGCTGGGCAATGGGCGTCCGGGGGTCATTGTGGGAGGGGCGACTGCCACCCTGGGACATCGGCCCACCCGCGACGAAGGTAGCGACGGTCGCGGAACCCAGTTGGTTGCCAGGAGCAAGCGGGGTGGCCAGCCAACAATCAGCAGCGTCCAGCGTCGCTCACAGGATGGTGACGTTGATCACGAAGCCGACGACGCCACCAACCACCGCGGGGAGCCAACGGCTCCAGCCACCGGAGCCGGAGACTGCGGGTCCACTGGCGCTCTCCGCGACCGCAGCAAGGCGGTGCGTGCTCTGACTGAAGAACGGCAGGTGCGCCACGACGGCCGGGCCGAGCGCACCTGCCAACAGGCACACGGTGTCCCCAACGCTGACCGCCGGACCGTAGTCGCCGTTGAGGCCGGCGAGGTTGGAGACCACGCGCCAGACGACGACGAGCGCGAAGCTAGACAGAGCGGCCGCCACAACCGCCGCCAGCGTCCAGCGGACAGCGGCTGCAGCCAGGCCCACAGCGATTCCGGTCACGGTCGCCGCTACGAGGATCTGTCCGGTCGAGATCATCGAGTCCTCCTCCTCACGTCCCCTGATAGATGGCCGTCCGTCCCGATCCGGACGAGGTCGTCGTTTTCGGGCATCAGCCTTCCGGGGATCAGCTGATCGCCGCTGGCGCCCCCCGGCTTCGCCGGCGCCCAGTCTGCAACGCCGGTCAGCCCTTGCCATGGACTTCGCCGAGCGGGATGACCAGCCGCACCATGGCGCCGCCGCCGGGCCCGTTCAGGGCCTCGGCGGTTCCGCCGTGAGACGCCGCGATGGCGTGCACGACCGCCAGTCCCAGTCCGCTCCCGCCTCTGGCCCGAGCCCGGCCGGAGTCCGCACGGCTGAAGCGCTCGAACGCGTGAGGCCGGAATTCGGGAGGAAAGCCAGGCCCACGGTCCGACACCTCGATCACCAACTGCGCTGCGACCTCATGGCCGGACACCCGGACCTCGCTGCCGCTGGGAGCGTGCCAGAGGGCGTTGCTGAGCAGGTTGTCGACGGCCTGGCGGAGCCGGCCCGGATGATCTCGGCTCTCAGCCCAGGCGTCACCTGGACGACGATCTCGAGGCCTCTGGACTCGGCCATGGCGCTGGCCGCTCGAGCGGCGCGTTCCAGGACAGGCGTCACCTCAATGAGCGTCCGATCGAGCGGAACACCATCGTCCGAGCGAGCCAGCAGCAGCAGGTCGTCGGCGAGCCGCGGTCTCGATGACCTCCGAGCCCAGCTTCCTGCGCAGATAGGCCACGTACTGGTCCACGACGTTGGAGGTGCCCTCGAAAATCATCGCAAAGTCACCCGTGATCGCGACCTGACCATCGCCGGTCGCTTCGAAGTTCAGCGCGGTTGCCACACCCGTGCCCGCCGGCAGGACCAGAGACAGGTGGCCACGATTGATCGACCGCGTGCTTCCATGTTCGTTGTCCCCCGATGCGTGCCGGACGGAATCGTGCGATCGTAGAGGCGCAGTCGGTGGGCCCCATGTGACGACCGTGTGAGCCCTCTCATCTCATCCGGGATGAACGGAGGGCGAGGGTGGGTGAGCGCGAGTTGTGGGGCACAGGGTCGCGCCCCCGGACCTGGAGGTGCCGCTCCCACCCCCGGCCCCGAGCTGGCAGGCGCTCTGCTCGAGCAGGCGGGAGCGCGTCAGGACCTGGCCAGGATGGCGCAGGAAGAGCTCGAGGAGACAGAGCTCCTTGGGGGAGAGGCGGATGCCGGCACCTTTGTCATCAGTCAAGACATAGGCATCACTCCGAACCCACATTTGAGGCTGGTTTTGGGGATGGCCGACCGGGTCGCTTGACGGTGGGCTGGTACGACCTCGAGGTGTCGAGGGTGAGGTGGCGAGCGGTGGGGGCGCCGGGAGCGGGGCTCGAAGGCGGCCTCGCCCTCGAGACGAAAGCGCGCGACGAGACGGCTGATCCAGCCGTGGGAGACGCCGTAAGCGCGGGCAACCTCACGCAGCGAGCGGCCCAAGACGACGACGGCGGTGATGACGAGACGGGCCTTCGACACCCGGCCGACCCTGCGCCAGGGCCGGTCGTCGCGGGCGGCGCCGCGCCGGGACTAGGTGTTTCCTATGTCTTGAGAGATCCAGTTCCAATGTCCTGGAAGACCACACCGCCGCCAGCACCACTGTCCAGCCAGTGGCGGTTGGTCTCGTTGAGTTGAGGCAGAAATGCTTGACGGTCGAGATCACGCCCTCCGCCTGGATGCCGTTGACCGACTCCGCGGCGAGCAGGGCGCTGTGCCAGGGATCCTCTGAGAGGTACTCGAAGTTGCGCCCGTTGCCCGGGTCGCGCATGAGGTTCTCGTCGCCGGCCAGCTGCACGTTGAATCCCCGGCTGCGCGCCTCACGGCCGATCGCCCCCACCGGAAGAGCGCTCGAGGGCCGGGTTGAAGCTCGCGCCCAGGGCGATGCACGCCGGCATGGCGGTCGCGGTGTCGCCCTCGCGGCCGACGTATCCAGCGTTCGTGACGCCCATGCTCGCGTCGCTCATCCGCAGCGCCGGGATCCCCAGACGCGGCACCCCGGGCGTGTAGGCCGCACTCATCGGCGTTCGGACGGGCTGCGGCCGGGACCGGCGAAGGCGGCGGCCCAGGTCGCGCGAGGCGGCCGCGACTACCTGGGAATCGGGGACCGGCTCCGGTCGTGGGCTGCCCGTCGCGCCAGAACCACTGTGCCGGAGCGCGGGGGACCGTCCTGCCCACGAGGCAGCGTGGCTCGACGCACCGGCCGCTCGTCAGAGGTGCTGCGATTGTCCGCGCGCTGGCTGTGACCCGAGCCGGCCACGGTACTACACTCCCGGGAGCCTCGGACCCAGGGAGGAAGGGATTGACTGCTCGCCTGCTATGCGCCGCCGCGATGCTGCTCGCCGCCGCCTGCGCGGCGCCGTCGCTATTCCACAGCGGCCCCACATTGGTGCACGGACCGGTCGATGACATGCTCGACCGCCGAACCCAGGCGCTCCGGACCGGCGACGAGACCAGGTTCCTGGCCGACCTCGACCCGAAGCAGCCCGATCTCCTGCAGCGAGAGCGCATGCTGTTCGCCAATCTCCGCCAGTTCCAGTTCTCGGAGATCCGCCTGCACCAGTTCTTCCCACCGGACATCGCGAAGCCGATCGACCTGCAGAACGGCAAGGCGGTGGAGGTCGGTGTCCTGCTCAGCTATCGCCTGGCGGGGATCGATACCGGCGGCACCCAGGACGGCTTCGACTACACGATTGTGCCCAGGAACGGCCGGCCCGTCGTCACGAAGATCGACATCAACGCCCTCGGCAGCGACAGCAACAACGTGCCGTGGGAGCTCGTCCCGCTGCGCGTGGCGCGCTCCGGCAACGTGTCGGTCGCCGCCGACGACACCGCTGGCGACCCGGCCGCCCTCGCCGGCGCCATCGGCGCGGCGGACCAGCAGGTCCGGCGGTTGTGGGGGAGCCGGCCCGCCGCTCCAGGCACGCTCGTCTTCGCGTCGGCCGATCCGACGCGGACCAGAAGCTGGTTCTTCGCTGGCCTGGCCGCCACGATCGAGACGTCGGCCTTCGTGTCTCGTGTACGGGCCGCGGACGAGCACGGCATTATCTCCGGCGACGTCATCGGCGGCCGCATGATCTTGACCACTGGCAGGATCCCAGCCGACCAGATCCCCGGCACCTACCGTCACGAGCTCGCGCACGCCATCTCCGCGCCGCTCTCGATGTTCAAGCCCGAGCCGCCGCCCTGGGCGACCGAAGGCTACGCATCCTGGGTCGAGGACCCGAACAACAAGGTCCGCCTGGACTACGTGCGGAACGCGGTGAAGCAGGGCACGTTCACCGGACGGCTCCCCGACAACGCGACGTTCTACGAGCTGGCGCGCATCCACCTCGACTACGGCTTGGGCCTCACCGTCTTCAGGTTCATCGCCGGGAAGTGGGGAGCGGAGCGCGCCTCGGACGTCTACGCCGATGTCCTGTCCGGGAAGTCGCTCGACGCCGCGACGACCCGGGTGCTGGCGATCGACCAGGCCACGTTCCTCCAGCAGTGGGCCGCGTACGTCCGCCAGCTGCCGGCCTGAGGCGGTGGTCACGCTTTACGAGGGAGCCCGATCCAAATGCCGGAGCCCGTCGAACACGACTCGTACGTGTCTACGAAGAGGACCATAGGCCGCTCGACCATCGCTCGCTGTAGGTCCGCGACGAACACGGGCGTCAGGACGTCGTCCGGCGACAGCAGAAGCTGGCCGTCATCGCCTCGGAGCCTTCGGCTCAAGAACGCTCGCATCCGGTCCGCTTGCTCGACCAGCGTCTCTGCGTCGAATTCCTCCGCGACGGCGCCAACGACGGGCACGTCCCGGGCTGCCCTGAGGCCGATGCGGACAGCCGCTTTGGCGGGCGCCAGCGAGGCAACGTCAGGAGCGTCGGGGTCTGCGTCAGGCTCCTGGCGGCGCTGCTCCGGCCCCCCGAGCTCGCCGGCGTGGGGTATCGTTTCCCCACACCATGGCAGAGCGGCGCAGGAGCCGTCGATCACCCAGGTTTGTATTCCTGAGCTACACTTCGGAACTCCACCAGTTTCCTTCGGGCCGTTCGTTCGTGAGCGCCGCAGAGGCCGCCGTCAAGCGGGCGCAACTGGTCCCGACCGACATGGGGGTCTTCGGCGCAGTCGACAAGGCGCCGAGTCATGTCTGTCGTCAGATGGTGGAGCGTGCGGACGTGTTCGTCGGCATCGTCGGCCTTCGCTACGGAACTCCGGTCCGAGACCGGCCGGAGGTGTCGTACTCCGAGTTGGAGTTCGAGGCCGCGACGCAGCACGGCATACCGCGGTTCATGTTTCTCCTGGACGACCAGGCGGTGCTGCCGCTCCCTGCGCGCCAGATGATCGACGACGAGTACGGACGCCGCCAGACCGCCTTTCGGCGCCACATCGAGGAGGCAGCGGGCGTGACCGCCGTCCGCATAACGTCCCCCGCGGAGCTCGAGATCGGCCT
>Ga0126369_10002468_pt1 | contig 13163 bp, 14 predicted proteins | sample PanSoiMetaPlot_1_FD_109646 | JGI IMG/M metagenome (GOLD analysis project Ga0126369, IMG submission 109646) | Tropical forest soil microbial communities from Panama - MetaG Plot_1 | ecosystem: Environmental > Terrestrial > Soil > Tropical forest > Bulk soil | place: Panama | collected 2016-02-17 | reverse complement strand
TTTGACGACGAGCCTCCGCGCACGCGCGACGCTGGAGTCCGAACTCATGCAGTGGCGCTCGCGAGCGTCGGCTCGGCCGGATGCTCTTGCAACCAATCCTGGACCGCATAGACGAGCGTGCGACAGCCCTCGGCACTTATCGCCGCCACGCCAAACACAGGTCCCTTCCAACGCAGCGACTTCACGAATGCCGCAATACGTGCCTCGCGATCTTCGGCAGGAATCAGATCGAGCTTGTTCAGCACGAGCCAGCGGGGCTTCTCAAAGAGGGCCTGGTCGTAGCGCTTGAGCTCCTTCACGAGAGCGCGCGCGTCGGCGACCGGATCGGTCTCCCCGTCGAGCGGAGCGAGATCGACGACGTGGAGCAGCAGGCGCGTGCGCTGGAGATGGCGCAGGAAGCGATGTCCGAGCCCCGCCCCCTCGGCAGCGCCTTCGATCAATCCCGGAACGTCGGCGACCACGAAGCTCTTGTTCTCGTCGACGCGAACCATGCCCAAGTGCGGCTTCAGCGTGGTGAAGGGATAATCCGCCACGCGTGGCCGCGCGGCAGATATCGCCCTGATCAGCGTCGATTTGCCGGCGTTGGGCATTCCGAGCAAGCCGACATCGGCGAGGACTTTGAGCTCGAGCTTGAGCAGGCGCTGCTCGCCAGGCTCTCCGGGCGTGGATTGGCGAGGTGCGCGATTGGTGCTCGACTTGAAATGCAGGTTTCCCAAGCCGCCCTGGCCACCCTTGGCCAGCAGAGCGCGCTGCCCGTCGAGCGCGAGATCGACAATGAGCTCGCCGCTTTCGGCGTCGCTCACCACCGTGCCCATGGGCATCCGCAACACGATATCGGCAGCGCCGCGCCCGTATTGATCGGCTCCCCGGCCGTTCTCGCCGCGCTTGGCGCGATGAATGTGCGCATACCGGTAGTCGACCAGCGTGTTGATGTTGCGATCGGCCACCGCGTAGATGCTTCCGCCGCGCCCGCCGTCTCCGCCGTCCGGTCCGCCTCGCGGCACGTATTTTTCACGTCGGAAAGACACGGCGCCATTGCCGCCCGCGCCGGCGATCACCTCAATCCGGGCCTCGTCGACGAAATTCATCAGCCGCGAGAAACCGGGGGCGGCGAGTTCACGCGCCGGAACAGAATGAAGTGCTCGGTATCGTCGCCGCGGCGGCGGCCAACCCATACCTTCTCCCAAGCGGAATCCGGCGGCAGCTCGGAATCGTCATGGCCGAGCTGCAGCAGCAGCGCGCCGCAGGTGTTATCGGGATCGGACTCGTCGCGCACTGTCACAACGTTGCCGAAATATTCGAGCAGTGCTCGCTGCGGCTCGCCGAGGCCGCGGCTCGCGACACAGGTCCCTGGAGGCAGCTGCGCGGCGAGCTCTTCCGCCACGGGCCGATAACTGCGGCGCGAATCGAGATAGGGCAGCCAAAGCGTGGCCGAGAGGCCCCACACCAGCGCCATGCCCGCGGCCCAGTTGAGCACGGCGCGCCGATTCGACCGTCGCGCAGGGCGGACAAGCGCGAGCCACAGCAGCGTGAGCCCGGCGGAAGCGACAAGGGCAAAAGGCTGCCATGGCGGCATGAACCCTGGCTGAGTGTCGCGGAACACGCGCGCGACTTCTTCCGGCATCCCAAGCCGCAAGGATTCGAACCAGAGCGCCCACAACAAGAGTGCCAGCAGACCAAAGGTCAGGATCCCGAACCAGTCGAGCGCGCCGGAATAGCTGCGTTTCAGGCTGTCGACCTCCGCAGCTCCGAGGAGCGCCAGCGGCAGCAACATCGGGAGCGCCAGATTCGCACGCGGCTCGGCCGCTGCAGAGAGGACCACGAGCAGGAGGAGGAATGCCGCAAGCGGCAGCTCGATTCCAGGGGCGATGAGCCTGCCGTTGAAGCCACGACTGCGGATCCAGAGCGTCCACAGCGCGAGCGGAATTGCAGGCCACGCGAACCATGGAAGATTCCTGAGGTAATAGAGCGGTTCGACAGGCGGCGATCCTGCCGTAAGACCGAAGAACCGGGCCACGCTCTGTGCGTCCAGCCACTGCGCGAAGAGGGCGGGCGAGCGATGGTAAAGCGCAAGCGGCCAAGCGGCGATCAGAGGGACGGAGACGACGACAGCCAACCCGACTGCGAAGGCGTAGCGCCGGTTGCGCCAAGGCGCGAACAAGGCAAGGAGCAGCGCGGTCGCCGCGACAAGAGCCGGACCGATGGCCCCCCGGCACAGGAACGCCGCGCCGGCCGCCAAGCCGAGCAGCCACCCCGCAACGCCGGGTCGCCGCGGCGCCAGCGCGAAGGCGTACAGGGCAAGCGCTTCAGTGGCGAGCACAGCCACGTCGGGGCTGAGTTGGTGTGCGCGATCCCATAGTCCCACGCAGCCGATGAACAACAGCACGGGCATCCAACCGAAGCTGCGCCCGTACAATTCACGCCCGGTGAGCGACAGCAGCCAGAGCGTCAGCGCCAGGCAGATCGCGACCGCGACTCGCGCTGCGTCGTGCAGTGTCAGCAGACCGCTGAATGCTTTGGCCGATGCCGCAGCGAGGACATAGAACAGGGGCGAACGCTCAGGCGTCGCAACTCCGGCAACGTGCGGAACGATCCAGTCGCCGGACTTGAGGATGTCATAGGCGATCCCGAACGAAGTTGCGTCCTCGGATTTCCATGGGTCGTGTCCAAACAGGCCGAGCAGGATCCAGGCCGCGCACAGTAGCGCAAGGCCAAGCTGCTTGTAGGCGCGATAAGGGCCCGAGGGCGATAGGTCGGATGCGGAATCGGGTGGATTCAGGCTGCCTGTCGACGGCACTGTGTCCTCCCGCCGGAATCGTCCTCGTCTTGCCAGGGGAGCGTCGAGATCGCTGCGCACCTGAAGTCCTTCGCGCCTCGCCGGCGCCCCCGTGCGACTATACCCCAATGAAAAAGGCAGCCGAAGCTGCCTTTTGCGTGGTTACTCGCCCGAGAGCGGTCACGCCGCCTTGGCCTTTCCGCCATAGCGCTGGCGGAACTTCTCGACGCGACCGGCGGTGTCGACGATTTTCTGCTTACCCGTATAGAACGGGTGGCACGCCGAACACACTTCCACGTGCAACGGCTTGTTGATCGTGGACCGGGTCGTAAAGGTGTTTCCGCAACTGCACGTCACCTGAATCTCGGTGTATTGCGGATGAATGCCGGTTTTCATCATCTACCTCAGTCTTCGCCGCCCCGCAGTCCTCGTCGCCAGGACCTTTTCAAAACTACAGGCCATTCAACGACTTAGCTTCTATCCCGACGGCCGAATCCAAAAATTATGCGCCAGTTTTCGCTGCATTGCAACAGCGAGTCACCGGCTTCCCATATGGACGCAGCAGCGCATGCTTACAAGCCCCTTCCAGCGGGCGCATGCCTTACTTAAAACGCGCGACTCGGCGCCTAGGCCGACACCGGTTGCGAAGCGCCGGGGGCTTGCTAGCCCCTGCGCATGGAATCGAAGAATTGCGACGCCGGAGGGCGGAGCGGGGGCCCCAAGCGCGCTTGGGGATGCGACCCCGGAGGCGGATGCCCGAGTTCGAACGCTGCATTAATTCGGAGCCCCGGAATCGAAAGCGTTCAGCCGCGTCTCATCGAGTCGAAGAACTCGGCGTTGTTCTTCGTCTGCTTGATCTTGTCGACCAGGAAGTCGGTAGCCTCGAGGTCGTCCATGGGATAGAGGAGTTTGCGCAGCACCCACACCTTCTGGAGGATGTCCTGCTTGAGCAACAGTTCTTCCTTCCGTGTGCCGGAGCGGTTCACGTTGATCGCGGGATAGGTTCGCTTCTCCGCCATCCTGCGGTCGAGGTGGATCTCCATGTTGCCCGTGCCCTTGAACTCCTCGTAGATCACGTCGTCCATGCGCGAGCCGGTGTCGATGAGCGCGGTGGCGATGATGGTGAGCGAGCCGCCTTCCTCGATGTTGCGCGCCGCGCCGAAGAAGCGCTTCGGCTTCTGCAGCGCATTGGCGTCGACGCCGCCGGTCAGCACCTTGCCCGATGCAGGCACTACGGTGTTGTAGGCGCGCGCGAGCCGGGTGATCGAGTCGAGCAGGATCACGACGTCCTTCTTGTGCTCGACCAGCCGCTTCGCTTTCTCGATAACCATCTCCGCCACTTGCACGTGACGCGTGGCCGGCTCGTCGAAGGTGCTCGCCACCACCTCGCCGCGCACCGTGCGCGTCATCTCGGTCACTTCCTCCGGCCGCTCGTCGATCAGGAGCACGATGAGCACCACCTCGGGATAGTTGGCCGCGATCGAGTGTGCGATGTGCTGCAACATCACCGTCTTGCCCGACTTGGGCGATGAAACGAGCAGGCCCCGCTGCCCCTTGCCGATCGGGGCTACGATGTCGATGACGCGGCCGGTGATGTTCTCCTCGGCCTTGATGTCGCGCTCCAGCACCAGCGTCTCGTCGGGGAAGAGCGGGGTCAGGTTCTCGAAAAGGATCTTGCTTTTCGCGTTCTCCGGCGGCTCACCGTTGACCTTGTCGACCTTCACCAGCGCGAAGTAGCGCTCGCCATCCTTCGGAGTTCGGATCTCGCCTTCGATCGTGTCGCCGGTGTGCAGGTTGAAGCGCCGGATCTGCGAGGGGGAGATGTAGATGTCGTCGGTGCCGGCGAGATAACTGGTATCCGGCGAGCGCAGAAAGCCGAAGCCGTCGGGCAGGACTTCAAGCGTGCCGTCGCCGAAGATGCTCTCGCCTTTCTTCGCCTGATTCTTGAGCAGCGCGAAGATGAGGTCGTGCTTGCGCATCCGGTTGGCGCCGTCGATCTCGTTGGTGTTAGCGATCTCGACCAGTTCGGTCACCGGTTTGGATTTGAGGTCGGACAGGTGCATAGATGGAAGGGTTGCGGGAAAACAGATGCAGCCAGCAAAGCCGCACAAGTGGAACGGGGATTTTGGCGCCGGAGAACTCAACAGCGCCGGTGAAGGCGGCCCGGTGTACAGCGCGGGCTCGTCAATGGGGAAGCCTAGCGGGTTCGAAGAGTGCTGTCAAATAAGGGGTTAAGGGATTCCGGCAGGGACGGGCTGGCTGCGGGCGCGCGCCTTATAGCTGGCTGTCGAGGAAGGCCGTCAGCTGCGACTTCGACAGGGCGCCGACCTTTTGTGCGGCTATCTGACCACCCTTGAACAGGATCAAGGTAGGAATTCCGCGAATGCCGTACTTGGCCGGCGTGCCGGGATTGGCATCGACATCGAGTTTGGCGACGGTGACTCGCCCGGCATAGTCCTTCGCAACCTCGTCCAGTATCGGCGCGATCATCTTGCACGGCCCGCACCACTCCGCCCAGTAGTCGACCAGCACGGGGGTCCCGGCCTTGAGGACATCGGTGTCGAAACTGGCGTCGGTGACGTGCTTGATATGTTCGCTCATGCGAGCCTCGATTTTAGACGATTCGGCTTCATTACCTTGGGACCCCTGCGGCGCGATTCAAGTTCTACGTTAGCCCAAAAGCTTGGATTGGCGCAAGGCGCGCCAGGCTGCGGTGGCCCACCGTCGGCCTCCAGGAAAGCAGTCGGGATTTGATAGAATCGTAGGGTTCCACCGCTACAGATTCGCCGCGATGACCTACGTCGTTACCGAAAGCTGCATCAAATGCAAGTACACCGATTGCGTCGACGTCTGCCCTGTCGACTGCTTTCGGGAGGGGCCGAATTTCCTGGTCATCGATCCGGACGAGTGCATCGACTGCACGTTGTGCGTCGCCGAGTGCCCGGTCGAGGCGATCTTCGCCGAGGACGACGTCCCCGCTGATCAACAGCAATTCAAGGCGATCAACGCGGAGCTCGCCAAGTTGTGGAAGCCGATCATCGAGCGCAAGCCAGCGCCCCCGGACGCCGACGATTGGAAGACCGTCAAGGCCAAGCAGCATCTTCTCGAGCGCTAGGCGCTGTCCGCTCGCAAAACAACTTAAACTAACGACCAATGAAAATCACGACGTTCTTCGCCACCGCACTGCTCGCCGGTGTGCCCGTACTTGCGTGGTCTCAAAGCGCGACGCCCTCGGGCGATGCGGCTGCGGGTCAGCGCAAAACCCAGATGTGCACCGGCTGCCACGGTATTCGCGGCTGGCGCACGGCGTATCCGGAAGTCTATGGCGTGCCGATGATCGCTGGTCAGCACCCGAGCTATATCGTCAAGGCATTGCAAGAGTACAAGAGCGGCGAGCGCAGCCATCCCTCGATGAAGGCCATCGCTGCCTCGCTCTCCGAGAAAGACATGGCGGATCTCGCCGCATACTACGGCGGCAGTTCGTCGCCAGCCCCCGGCAAATGAGGAGCGCCATGGCGACGACGAAAACCTTCGCAGCTCTTCTTCTCGCGGCACTGTTGGTTGGCGCGAACGCATCCTACGCTGCGGACATCCAGGCCGGCGCGGCGAAGGCCAAGGAAGTCTGCCAGGCCTGTCACGGCATGGACGGCAACAGCACCGTGCCCGACTATCCCAAGCTGGCCGGGCAGCGTCCTGATTACCTCGCCAAAGCGCTGCGCGACTACAAGTCCGGGGCGCGCAAGAACGCCATCATGGCCGGATTCGCCGGCACGCTTTCGACGGCGGACATCGACAACGTCGCGGCGTACTACAACTCCCAGCCGCCAGTGCTATACGTCAAAGGCCACTGACTCGCCGCCCTTAGTTGCGTTGGCGGTCAAGCGGTTTCCTTGCGGCGGTATTCGCACAGATCGGCAATGACGCAGGTCGGACAGCGGGGCTTGCGCGCCAGGCACACGTAGCGTCCGTGCAGGATGAGCCAGTGGTGGGCGTCGTGGCGAAACTCTTCCGACGTGAACTTCGTGAGGCGGCGTTCGACCTCCTCGACGGTCTTCCCGGGAGCGAGCCCCGTACGGTTGGCCACGCGGAAGATATGCGTATCGACCGCGATCGTCGGCTGACCAAAGGCGACGTTGAGCACCACGTTCGCGGTCTTCCGTCCCACGCCCGGTAGCGCCTCGAGCGCTTCGCGATTCGCCGGCACCTCGCCTGCGTGCTCGTCGATCAGCTTCCGGCACAGCGCGATGACGTTCTTGGCCTTGGTTCGATACAGCCCGATCGTTCGGATGTAGGGGATCAGGCCTTCCTCACCGAGCTTGGCGATCGCGTGTGGAGTGTTCGCCTTGGGAAAGAGTTGCGCCGTGGCGAGATTCACGCTCTTGTCGGTGGCCTGCGCCGAGAGCACGACGGCGATCAGAAGCTCGAAAGGCGAGCCGTATCGAAGCTCGCTGCGTGGATGCGGATTTTTTGCGCGCAGCCTGCGGTAGATGGCGAGGCGTTTTTCGGGGTTCACGGTGCGGTGCCGAGTTGCCGCAGACGCGCGAGCCTGGCGGGCTCGTCTGCGCTGAACGACGGGTCGTCCGAAAGCGCCGCGTAGGCCTTTGCGAACCAGGGCTGCGCTGCCTTGGCGTCGCCGCGGGCGAGCGAGAGCTCGCCCAGTTCCTCGAACACGAAGCCGTCGACCGTTCCGGAGCGTTCGTTCTCGGCAAGCAGCGCGCGCTGGATTGCGAGCGCTTCGTCGTAGCGGCCAAGAGAACGCATTGCGCGGGCAATCGACCAGCGCGCCGCGCGAACGGCGCTCGCATCGCCGCGCGCTTCCCACGCCGGCAGCGCCTTCTGGAAGTATTCCAGCGCCAGCGCGTCGTCGCCTTGATCGTGATACGCCCACCCGATGTTGTTGTAGAGCGAGGCGAGCCAGCGCTTCGAGCGCCTGTCGGTTGTGCGCTCCGTCATCTCGGCCGCCTGGAGATCCCAGCCGAGCCGCTCGGCGGATGGCGCGGCGATGCCGAGCATGTGAGCCGCATCGATGGCGAGAAAATCCTCTCCCGCGGCGCGTGCTTGATCGAGCGCATCGTGAAAGAGCGGCATTGCGCGCTCGGGCTGTCGCGACGTGTTGAAGACCCGGCCAAGCTCGAGCAGGTAGCGGATCGATACCCGCGGGGGATGACCCGGGAGCTCGCGCTGGACCTCGTCGAGCGTGGCGTTCGCATCGTCGAATCGACGCTGCAATCCCTGCGCTCGTGCGATCTGAGTCATGAGCTCGAGTCGCGCTCCCGAGTCCGCAGGAAGCTTTGCCAGCTCCTGGCGGAATGTTGCCTCGGAGGCGGCGGGCTTCTCGAAATTCCACCAGCGGTCGAGGGCAGTGACGTCGAGCGGTGGATCGGAGGCCGCGTTGGCCGAAGCGATTCCCGTCACGAGCACGACCCAGAGGATCCGCGTCGTCGCATCCGCCCGCCGGCTGCTCACCGGGGGCGACGCGCCGTGCGCGCGCGTCGCTCACGCGCCCGGGCGAGCGCCGCCGCAACGGCAACCCGGCGGCGCGCCTTTTCGGCATCTTGCGGAGGCACACGGCCCGAGAAGCGAGCGCGGCGACGGGCGAATCGGTCGCGTGCGAGCTCGGCATCGACTTCGGTCCAGCTTCGGGCGGCCGGCAGCATTCGGATGCAGTCGACCGGGCATGGCGACACACACAGTTCACACCCCGTGCAGCGCTCTGCGATGACCGTGTGCATCAGCTTTGCTGCACCGACGATGGCGTCGAATGGACAGGCGGCTACACAGAGCGTGCAGCCGATGCAGGTCGCTTCGTCGATGCGCGCAACCGGGAGAGGACCGGGGGTGCGGGGAAGAATTGCGTCGATGTCGATCTGCGGTGCGCTGTGCATGGTGCATTCTACCGCTCGTGCCCTACGCTCGGTCGCTGCCGTAACACGATGTGTCGTCGTTGCCGTGCGCCGATCGCTGATCCAGAATAGCCTCATCGGCTGGGAGACCGCACGATGGCATCACATCATCGCCACAGGTCGGGAGCGCACCCGCGCGATCATGCCCCATCGGCGGCGCCGGCGCGGGAAGCGCGCGCCTTGTGGATCGCTCTCGCACTGACGGCGTCCTTTGCGGTGGTCGAGGCCGGCGGCGGATGGCTGGCCGGATCGCTGGCTCTGCTCTCCGACGCCGGGCACATGGTCACCGACGTGGTGGCGATGTCGATCGCACTGTTCGCGCAGCGCCTCGCGCAACGACCGCCTTCGCGTCGCGCGAGCTACGGCTACTCACGGGCGGAAGTGCTGGCGGCTTTCAGCAACGCCCTGATCATGCTCGCGGTCGTGGTCTGGATCGCGGTCGAGGCGGTTCGTCGGCTGCTCTCGCCGACGCCGGTGGCCGGTGTCGCCGTCGTCGCCGTCGCCAGCGCGGGCCTTGTCATCAACCTGGTGTGCGCGTGGCTGCTTTCGCGCGGCCGCAGCCTCAACGCGCGCGCGGCGCTGGTGCACGTGCTTGGCGATCTTCTGGGTTCGGTCGCCGCGCTCGTCGCCGGAGCCGTGGTCGCCGCGACCGGCTGGATGCCAATCGATCCGCTCCTGTCGCTATTCGTCGCGGTGTTGATCCTGCGCTCGACCTTGCTGCTGCTCAAGCAGTCCATCTCCGTGCTGATGGAAGGGGTCCCGGCGCACCTCTCGTACGAGGACATCGGTCGCGCGCTCACCCGCTTGCCGGGCGTGACGGCCATGCACGACCTCCACGTGTGGCAGATGGACAGCGAGCGCTCGGCCCTGTCGGCTCATCTCGTGATCGCCGATCCCGCCGCGTGGCCGGAGACTCTCGCCGGCGCGCAACGCCTGCTCGCGCAACGCTTCGGAATCGACCATGTCACGCTGCAGCCGAGCTGGCACGCCCCGGTCCAGGGCAAGCGAGTCATCCCCGTGACGCCGGTTTCGAGTGACGACAAGCCCAGCGTCCATTGAGCGACGCTGCGCCCTCTAGAGCCAACGGATCTTCTTGAACCAGAGATAGAGCAGGAAGTCGACGCCGACCATGAGGGCGAGTGCGAAGGGATATCCATAGGCGAGGTCGTACTCCGGCATGTTCTTGAAGTTCATGCCGTAGATCCCGGCGATCAGCGTCGGGATGGCGATGATGGCGGCCCACGCCGCGAGCTTCTTCGTCACCTCGGTCTCGTTCAGGTTGATCATCCCGAGGTTCACCTGGATCGCGGTCGTCTGCATTTCTCGGAAGCCTTCGATCGAGGCGTGGATGCGCTGCAGGTGATCTGACACATCGCGGAAATAGGCCTGCGTGCCTTCGCAGATCTGCGGCACGCGCCCGCCGCAGAGCTTTCCGGTCGCCTCCAGCAGCGGATCGACCGCGTGCTTCATCGTCATGAGCTTCTGCTTGAGGCCATACAGCGCCTCGATGTTCGAGCGCGCAGTGTTCTTGAGAAAGATGTTGTCCTCGATCTTCTCCAGCTGGGTCTCGAGGTCGTCGATGACAGGGAAGTAGCGATCGACCACCGCGTCGACCAGCGCATAGAAAATGTACCCCGAGCCGAGCTTGAGCAGATGCGGCTCGCGCTCGCAGCGTGCGCGCACCCCGATGAAGCTCTTCTCGGTATGTGTCCTGACCGACAGGATGTAGTTCGGGCCAACGAAGATGTTGACCTCGCCCACCACGAGCTCGTCGCCCTGGGGCTCGACGGTATGGATGACTGCGAAAAGCGAGTCTCCGTATTCCTCGATCTTGGGCCTCGAATGACCCTGGCGCGCGTCCTCGACCGCAAGTTCGTGCAGGCCGAACTCCTCGCGCATCTCGTCGAGCTCGGAGGGCTCGGGGTCCTTCAATGCGACCCAGACGAAACAGTTGGGACGCTTGACGTATTCGCTGATGTCCTCCTTCGGGATGTCGGCGAGCTTGTGGCCTTCCTGGTAGGCGGCACAGTTGACGAGCATGGTGCTTGATCTTGTCGGGCCGTGTGTGGCGCGATCATAGCCGCCGCCGGCCCGCGCTGCTACCTCGCCCCGCCCCAGGCGTGACCGGCGAGCCCCCGGTGGTCCTGGCCCCGTGGCTGCCTACCCGGCGGGCGCGTAACATGGCAGTCGTCCGCGACAAGCCGTCAGCATCCCGCATGATCATCGACTCGCTGCTCGACACCGACCTCTACAAGTTCACGATGATGCAGGTCGTGCTGCATCACTTCCCGGCCGCGCAGGTCGAGTACCGCTTCAAGTGCCGCACGCCCGACGTCGACCTCGTCCCTTACATCGGCCAGATCGAGCGCGAGATCGCGGAGATGGGCCGGCTGCGCTTCACGCGCCGCGAGCTCGACTACCTGCGCTCATGGCGCTTCTTCACCAGCGATTACATCGACCTGCTCGGGCTCTTTCATCTCGACGAGCGATTCATCCGAGTCAGCCGATCGTCGGCGGCACCGAACGAGATCGACATCACGATCAAGGGCCCTTGGCTGCATACGATCCTGTTCGAGGTGCCCGTGCTCGCGATCGTGAGCGAAGTCTACTTCCGCAACACTCAACCCGCGCCGGATCTCGCCGAAGGACGCCGACGGCTTGCGGTCAAGGTGGAGCGCATCAACGCGGTTCCCGATCCCGCGTTCCGCATCGCCGACTACGGCACCCGCCGGCGTTTCTCGCGCACCTGGCAGGAGGAAGTGGTTCGGACGCTGAAGGACGGCATAGGGGCGAAGTTCGTCGGTACCAGCAACGTCAAGTTCGCGCTCGATCAAGGATTGACGCCGCTCGGCACGATGGCGCACGAATACCTGCAGGCCTGTCAGGCGGTAGGGCCGCGTCTGCGAGACTCGCAGGTGTTCGCATTCAACATCTGGGCGCGCGAATACCGGGGCGATTTGGGGATCGCGCTTTCGGACGTCTGCGGGATGGATGCATTCCTGCGCGACTTCGATCTGTTCTTCTGCAAACTGTTCGACGGCGCGCGACACGACTCGGGCGATCCCTTCGAATGGGGCGAGAAGCTGATCGCGCACTACCAGAAGATGCGCATTGATCCGCGGACGAAGGTGATGGTTTTCTCGGATTCGCTCAACGTCCCGCTCGCGATCAAGCTGTTCGAATACTTCAAGGGGCGCAGCCAGACCGCGTTCGGGATCGGCACCAACCTCACCAACGATCTCGGCCACGAGGCGCTGCAGATCGTGATCAAGATGACTCGCTGCAACGGCCAGCCGGTGGCGAAGATCAGCGACGAGCCTTCGAAGGCGATCGACTACGACCCTTCCTACGTCAAGTATCTGCGCGAAGTCTTCGAGGTGCCGGAGTCGCGCGCCCTGCAGGAAACGGAAGGCATCGACGCGGAATAAACGCGGCGCGGAGTGCGCCGCTCAGCGCGGCGTCACACCGAGCACGAGTTCGTAGCGAGTGAGGACCTCGCGACTGGCGCAGGCGAAGGTCACGCGATCGAGGGCTTCGAGCCGCTCGAAGGCGCGCACCGTCTCCACGGCCGTCGCGACCGCCAGGTCGAGCGGATAGCCATAGGCGCCGCAGCTGATCGCCGGAAATGCGATCGAAACGAGATCGCGCTCGACAGCGATCTCCAGCGAGCGGCGATAACACGAAGCGAGCAAGCGCGGTTCGCCGCGGCTGCCGCCATGCCAGACCGGGCCGACGGTATGAATGACATACCGGGAAGGGAGCCGGTATCCGGCCGTGATCCTGGCATCGCCGGTCGTGCAGCCGCCGAGGTTCCGGCATTCGGCCACTAGCTCGGGTCCCGCTGCGCGATGGATGGCGCCGTCCACCCCTCCGCCTCCCAGCAGCGTCGTATTCGCGGCGTTGACGATCGCGTCTACTGCAAGCGTTGTAATGTCGGCTTGCACGGCGACGAGCAATGCGGCCATTCGATCACCCGATCCATCTGACAGGAGAACGCGCTACGCCGACCAGTGGGGGAGCGTCGTTCGCACATAGGGTAGCTTCGGTTTATAGTACGCCCCGATGGCTTCGAGCAGCTCACCCAATGCCACGGCAGCGACGCCGCCTCCCGCAGCGGACGCGGGCTTGCCGCGCCCGAACCGCCCGCCCGACCGGCGCCTTCGCCTCGAGGACATCCTCAAGCTGATGGTAGCCGACGGCCTCGTGCCGGCGGCCGATGCCGAAAAGCTCAGAAGCTCGCGCACGCACCGCTTCGAGCATCCGCTGGAGATGATCGCCGACCAGAAGTGGCGCTCGCCGGCAGCCACGCATCCGCTGATGACGCTGGAGTGGCTGGTGGAGTGGCTGGCCGGGAAGCTCGGTGTTCCTTACCACCACATCGATCCGCTGAAGATCGATCTGGTCGCGGTTACCAGCACGATGTCGAATGCCTACGCCGAGCGCTATCGCATCCTTCCGGTCGCTCTCGCGAATGGCGAGCTGAC
>Ga0126369_10002465_pt1 | contig 13167 bp, 8 predicted proteins | sample PanSoiMetaPlot_1_FD_109646 | JGI IMG/M metagenome (GOLD analysis project Ga0126369, IMG submission 109646) | Tropical forest soil microbial communities from Panama - MetaG Plot_1 | ecosystem: Environmental > Terrestrial > Soil > Tropical forest > Bulk soil | place: Panama | collected 2016-02-17 | reverse complement strand
TCCCGCGCTGACAATCGAGAAAGTCCAGGTACGCCACCTTCTGCTCTCCATTAACTTTCGTGTTCCACCCGTCGGTGTGGCCATTCACTGCAACCAATCGCTTCGGCTCTGGATAAGGGAGCGGCTTGAGAAGTACGCCGTTCACCAGGCTGAATATCACCGTCGTGGCTCCGATGCCGAGCGCCAGCGTCAGAAGCGCAACCGCGACAAATCCGGGCCGCTGGCGGAACGTGCGCAAGGCATAGCGTACGTCTTGCGGAATGTCGAAGAGCCAACGCCAGCCCCAAATATCTCGCGTGACTTCTTCAGCGACAGAGACGTTTCCGAATTCGCGCCGGGCGGAGTGGCGTGCTTCTTTCTGCGTCAGGCCGGATTCCCTGGCGTCGCGCTCGGCCAGCAAGAGGTGAGCCTGAATCTCTTCCTGCAGTTCTTCGCTGCGTCGCTTTCGCCGCCAAAACGACCATTTCATGGCACGTTCTCCTTTTGGGCAGGATTCAGGATTCCAGCAATCGCAGTCGTGAGGCGCTCCCAGCGTGAGCGCTCCGTCATCAGTTGCCGTTTTCCCGTTTGCGTGAGGCGATAAACGCGCAGGCGCGGCCCAACTTCAGAAGTTTTCCACTCCGATGCGATCCAACCCTTGTGCTCCAGCCGGTGGAGCGCTGGATAGAGCGACCCAGTGTCCACTTTCAAAATCTCGCCGGAGTTGCTTCGAATTGCTTTGCTCAAGGCATATCCATGGCGTGGAGCCCACTGCAAAGTCTGTAGGATCAGCATGTCCAAGGTGCCTTGCAGAATTTCTGTCCGGTTTTGGTAGCGATCTTTTCGTGGCGAGGGCATGATCAGGTATGTAGACTCCCTTCGTAGTGGTAAGTAAGCACTCTACATACCACAAGGCACCTTAATTTCGATGCTGCTGGTCTCGAGCGACTGCCTTGTAGACTTCCCGGGCTCTAACCCCTGGGCGTCCAAGAATTAAGGGCAATGTGAGGAAGGTTGGCCTCGCACTCCTTGGTCCTTCGAAAGGGCGCTGTAGTCAAATCCATCCTGCCGGGAGCGTGTGCGGAGATGGGACGGGCAATCCCATTTTCGGGTAATCTAGACTGGCTTCCCGGGCGTGATGTCGGCCAACACTCTGAGACCAAGGGACTTAGCGAAGGGAACCTTGGGCAAGGGATTTGCGTTCCAAAGGACGGGCACAAATTATGGACATTCAACGACCTTCCAATGCACGAGCGAAGAAGATCCGCCGGATTATCTACGGCGCGGTGGCATTCCTTCTTATAGGCGGTGTGAGCTATGGGCTCTCCCGCTTGCGTCCCGCGGCACCGACCGTGGACCGGGCGACCATCTGGAGCGACGAAGTGAAGCGCGGACCCATGCTGCGCGAGGTCCACGGGCTGGGAACTCTGGTTCCCGAGGACATCCGCTGGATCCCGGCACAAACGAATGCCCGGGTCGAGAAAATCGTAATGCGGCCTGGTGTCGACGCGGTCGTCAAGCCGGACTCGGTGATTCTCGAATTGAGCGATCCGCAAGTCCAACGGGACATGTTGGACGCACAATTCCAACTCAAGGGAGCGGAAGCAGACTTCGCCAACCTGAAAGTCCAGGTTAACAGCCAACTGATGAACCAAAAGTCAGCCGAAGCTGCCGTTCGCAGCGACTACGAACAGACGCGCTTGCAGCACGACGTTGACGTAAAGCTGTTGAAAGAAGGTATCCAGTCCAGCCATATTGAGGAGCTCTCGAGAGTCAAAGAAGAGCAGCTAAAGATTCGTCTGCAACTGGAGGAAGAGCGGACACGCGTGGCCACCGATTCCGCAAGCGCGCAGCTTGCCGCGCAGGAAGCAAAAGTGGAGCAAATGCGCGCCCTCTATGCCCTGAAGAAAAGCCAATACGATGGTTTGCACGTTCGCGCAGGAATGAACGGAGTGCTCCAGCTTGTTCCCGTGGAAGAAGGACAGCAAGTGGTGGCCGGAGCGCAACTCGCGCGAGTGGCTGACCCCAAAAGGCTAAAGGCAGAAATCAAGATCCCGGAAACGCAGGCAAAGGACGTAGTCGTCGGCCAAAAATCAACAATCGACACACGCAATGGCGTAGTGAGCGGCCGCGTATTGCGAGTTGAGCCGTCCGTACAAAACGGAACGGTTACCGTAGACGTGCGAATCACCGACCCCCTGCCGCTTGGAGCGCGGCCCGATCTGAGTGTGGATGGCACTATCGAGCTTGAGAACTTGAAAGATGTGCTCTACGTGGGCCGGCCGGTAAATGGCCAGCCGGACAGCAAGATTGGAATTTTCAAGCTGGTGGATGACGGAGCGGAAGCCGTGCGCGTGAATGTCGTGCTTGGACGGAGTTCCGTCAACACCATTGAAATTCGCGACGGTCTGAAGGTCGGAGACAAGGTGATTCTCTCCGACATGTCGCAGTGGGATAACTTCGATCGTATCCGGCTCAAGTAAAAGAGTGGTTCCCTCGTAAGCGGTCAGGGCGGAAACTAGCCAAGTGAAGAAGGATCGCGAGGCAGGGAGAGGCTGATGCAAACGCTTTGGCAGGACCTGCGCTACGGCGTGCGAATGCTGGCCAAGAATCGCGCGTTCACTATGGTTGCTGTTTTGACACTGGCGCTGGGTATTGGGGCGACCACTGCCATTTTCAGCTACATTGACGCCTGGATCATCAAGCCCTTACCCTATCCGCAAGCGGATCGACTGGTGGTCCTGGAATCCCATGACAAGAAAAAGGGTTGGACCAGAAATAGTGTGACCTCCACGGCGGATTTCTTCGATTTCCAGCAGCAAAACGCTTCGTTCGAGCAGACTGCAGCGTGGACTTCCTGGAATTTCAATCTCACTGGCGACGGCCCTCCTGAACTAGTCGAAGGTGGGCGCGTGAGCTGGAATTATTTTGATACTTTGAGCGCCAAGCCAATTCTAGGCCGCACCTTCACTAAGGATGAAGACAGTTCCGGTGCCGTGCACGTTGCCATTCTTGGCCATGGATTATGGCAAGGCCGCTATGCTGGAGACCCGAAGATTATCGGACGCAACATCTCCATTGGAGGCGAGGCGTATACGGTAGTCGGAGTGATGCCCGGAACTTTTCAGTTTCCGTTAATGGGCATTGCCAATCTCTGGACTCCCCTGGCACTGACGGACAAAGAGCGTCGAGACCGCAATACTTCCTGGTTTGCCGCGTTTGGACGGCTGAAGCCGGGTGTAACACAGGAGCAAGCCGGAGCGGAAAGCGCGGCGTTTTTTGGGCGCCTGGAAAGCCAGTTTCCCGAGACAAATACGAACATGACTCTGTTGGTCATGTCCATGGCCCAAGAAATCGGCAAGGAAGAAGGCACGACGCAGGTAATGATCTGTTTCGTGATCGTGGGGCTGATTCTGCTGATTGCCTGCGCCAACGTCGCGAATCTGATGCTCGCCCGTGCGACGAGCCGCACGAAGGAGTTCGCCGTTCGTGGCGCGCTGGGGGCCACTGCGCCGCGGCTGGCGCGGCAGCTTCTTACAGAATCGGTGCTCCTTTTTACCTTCGGTGGCGGGGCTGGTCTGATCTTCGCCCTTTGGGGCATGCGCTGGATTGATTCCCAAATCCCCGGCCACGTTCGCGGATACTTGGTGAATTTCGGACACGTCGACCTCGACTTCACTACATTGCTCTTCACGCTCGGGATCACGCTGTTGTGTGGGTTTGTCTTTGGACTTGCTCCTTCATTCCAGAATTCAAGGCTCGACGTGAATCGCACGCTCAAGGAAACATCGGGACAAGCCTCGGGGAGCCAACGCAGCGCCCGCATGCGTCAAGTTTTCGTGGCAGCGGAGATCGCCCTCGCCGTGGTAGTGCTCATTTCCGCATCGCTTTTGGTGAAGAGCTTCATCATCTCCGTGCGTTCCAGTCCTGGATACAATCCCGCGAACGTCGTCGTTGCGCAACTGGCGCTGCCCAAGACGAAGTACGCACAAGATTGGAGCCGGCGGAACTTCGCTGAAGATGTGCTCGCGCGCGTTCGTGCACTGCCCCAAACTGCTTCTGTTGGCGTCGCGAGCTCAGTGCCTTACGGAGGTTTCGGTCAGGGAGTCGAAATCGAAGCAGTCGATAGGCCCGCCCCTCGGCCCGGAGAAAAACTCGGCGCTCGATACACAGCCGTGTCTCCCGATTATCTTTCGACAATGCAGATTGGGCTGGTACAGGGCCGCTTCTTCGATTCCACCGATGAGCAGCCGAGCAATGCACCGTCAGTGATTATCAATCAAACTTTTGCGCGCCAAATCTGGCCCGATGAAAATCCCGTCGGGAAGCAATTGCGCTTTGGCGACCAGCATAGGGTCGGAACCATTGTAGGCGTTGTGAACGACATCAAAATGTTTTATGCGCGCGCGCAAGCCGAGCGGCAGATGTACGTTCCCTTGTCTCAATTCCCCTCCGCGACGCTCGGGTTCGTTGTGCGCAATTCCGGCGACTCCGCGGCAACGGAGGCAGCAGTTCGCGACGCAATTTGGGCTGTGGATCGCGATCAGCCGGTCTCTTCGGTAGAACCGCTCGAAACGCTCATAGCCATCTCCAATGCAGGAGACACGGTGGTGAGCAAGCTCATGGTTTTCTTTAGCGCCCTGGCCATGTTTTTGGGCACGATCGGAATCTACGGCGTGATGACCCATTTGGTCTCGCAGCGTACCCACGAAATCGGCATCCGGGTAGCGTTGGGTGCAACTCCGTATCAGGTTTTGCGCATGGTCATCAACCACGGTTTGAAGCTGGCGCTAATGGGCATTTCGATGGGTCTCCTTGTGGCGCTGGGGGCCACACGGGGACTCGCCGCACAGCTCTATCAAGTGACACCTTACGATCCGCCGATCTTCGTGGGCGTGGCCCTTTTGTTTGCTTTGGTTGCGTTAGGGGCCTGTTATCTGCCCGCGCGCCGCGGAACGCGCGTGGATCCCTTGGTGGCGCTTAGGTATGAATAACTGCATTGGTCGTCCGTCGTAGAGGTGGAAGCATGCACACTCTGTGGCAAGACGTGAAGTACGGCCTCCGAATGCTGCTGAAGAATCCAGGGTTCACGGCCATTGCGGTCCTGACACTGGCCCTGGGAATTGGTGCGAACACAGCAATTTTCTCACTTTTGAATCAGGTGATGCTGCGGCGCCTCCCGGTACGCAATGCCGAACAGCTGGTTATCCTGAAATCGCCCGGCCCGAAACGCGGCCATGTATGGAGCGATGGCGACGATTCTGAAATCTTTTCTTATCCACTGTACAAAGGACTGGCCAACAACGCTGCGGTCTTCGATGGCGTAATCGCGCGCTACGAGTTTTCCGCGAGCATCGCCACACGTGGCCAAACAGATCGGGGTTCGGGCGAGCTCATCACCGGAAATTATTTCCAGACGCTTGGCGTCCGTCCCGCCCTTGGCAGGCTGTTGACGCCGGCCGACGACGATGTTCAAGGCGCCCATCCCGTACTCGTGCTGAGTCATGGCTATTGGACGCAGCACTTTGGCGGCGATTCCGGCGTTCTGAATCAGACCATCCTTGTAAACGATACGCCCATGACCATCGTGGGCGTGGCCCAGACCGGCTTCACGGGGGTCCAGGTAGGGCAGACGCCGGATATTTTCGTGCCCATGACTATGAAGGGCCAAATGACGCCCGTCCGCAATGGCTTGGACGACTGGAATGACTCCTTCCTGGCCGTGCTGGCTCGGCTAAAGCCTGGAGTGTCCAAGGAACAGGCGCAAGCGGCCATCAACGCGGATTACCATCCTCTCCTCGAGCAACAAATGGAGCATCTCGGCGGTGGGGGCGACCATCTCCACGGAAAAGACCGCGACGAGTTCCTGAATAAAAAGGTCGTGCTCTATCCCGGCGCACAGGGCCGCACCATCATTCAGCGCGATTCTGGGCCAGCGCTCAAGGCGCTGTTTGCCATGGTCGGCTTGGTCCTGCTGATTGCGTGCACCAACGTCGCCAATTTGCTGCTGGCTAAAGGCGCAGCCCGGCAACGGGAGTTCGCTATTCGTTCGGCTTTGGGCGCGACCAAAGGCCGGATGATTCGTCAATTGATGGTGGAAACCTTCCTTTGCGCCCTGGCTGGAGGCGGGTTGGGCCTGCTTCTAGGCTCCTGGTTGATGAACATTTTGACCCAAGCCGTCGTTTCTGAAGGAGGAGTGCAAGGGATCACTTCCAGGGTGGACGCAAGTGTCTTGGGATTTGCGGCCGCGGCAACGGCCGTCTCGGCCCTGGTATTTGGCTTGCTTCCCGCATGGCGGGTCGCGCGGGGAAGCGTGTCCCAAGTCCTCAAAGACCAGGGTTCGACGGGATCCGCCGGGCCGGGCCACGTGCGTTTCCGCAAGGTACTCGTGGCAGGGCAGGTGGCGTTTACCGTGTTGCTTCTTGCGGGAGCCACCTTATTTGCCCAGACGCTGTGGAATCTGCGCAAACAGAATCTGGGATTGAGCACAGAAAACTTGATTACCTTTTCGGTTTCTCCGCAGCTGAGTGGATATGACGGGCCTAGAACCGTTGCCTTGATCGATCAAATGAGGCAGCGTTTGGCGGGGCTTCCTGGCGTATCGGGAGTGGGTTCATCGCAAATCCCGGTTCTGACTGGTACCGACATGGGAACGAATATCACCGTCGAGGGACGCCAGAACTTGGACACCGACGAGCGCCACGTCAACTACGATGCCGTGAGCCCCAATTACTTTTCGACCATGAAGGTTCCCCTGCTTTCGGGACGAGAATTCAACGGTGCGGACACGGCTACCAGCCCGAAAGTTGCCATTATCAACGAAGCGATGATGAAAGCATTTTTCCCGAACAGGAACCCGATAGGCGTGCACCTTGCGATGGGCTCTGGCAATGATATCAAGCCGGACATCGAAATTGTCGGCGTGGTGAAAGACGCCAAGGAATCGCACGTACGCGACAACGCCAGGCCGTACTTTTATCGGCCCTACGCGCAGTTCGGAAAACTCTTCGGCATGACTTTTTACGTGCGAACCAACCAGGACCCGCTGCTCATCGCCAACGACTTGCGGCAGACCGTAAGACAGCAGGATGCGAATTTGCCTGTCTATGAGCTAAAGACGGTGAGCCGCGTTGTGGATGAGGATCTGTTTGCCGAGCGCGTGATTGCCGGGCTTTCTTCAAGTTTTGGCGCGCTGGCGGCGATCCTTGCGGCGCTGGGGATTTATGGCGTGCTGGCATATGTGGTTGTGCAACGAACGCGCGAGATCGGCATCCGCCTGGCATTGGGCGCGGCTGGCGCGGATGTCCGCGCATTGGTATTCAAGGAAGTTGGCTGGATGGTGTTTGCGGGGGCGGTTGTGGGATTGCCTTCGGCCTATGGGCTTGCACGCTTGAGCGAGTCTCTATTCTTTGGTGTCCATGCGGGCGATATCACCGTGTATCTCATTTCGCTCAGTGTGATCGTGATGATCGCCGGAATCGCCTGCTATGTGCCGTCGCGGCGAGCCACGCGAATCGATCCGATCGTGGCTCTGCGCTACGAGTAGAGGAACTTAATTTGATTTTGGAAGTATAAGCTTGCAGTTGAAACGGATTTCTAGAATCGAATTCGATAAGGAGAACACATGGTAGAAACCAGCGACACTCTCATCAAGATGGAAGGCGTCAAGAAGGTCTTCCTCACCGACGAAGTGGAGACTCATGCCCTCGAGGAAATCCATCTCGAGATCAAGAAAGGGCAGTACATCTCCATTGCCGGGCCTTCCGGTTGCGGCAAGTCCACGCTGCTCTCGATCCTGGGGTTGCTTGACTCGCCTACGGATGGCAATTATTGGCTGAATGGCCAGCCAGTGGCGAAACTCACGATCAGTGAGCGCACGCGGATTCGCAACCGCGAAATTGGGTTTATCTTTCAGGCGTTCAACCTGATTGGCGATCTTACGGTCTATGAAAACGTCGAATTGCCGCTGACCTATCGCGGGACCAGCGCCGCCGAACGCAAACAAAAAGTTCAGCAGGCGCTCGAGCGCGTGGGCATGGCCCACCGCCTACGCCACTACCCGTCGCAGCTTTCCGGCGGTCAACAACAGCGTGTGGCCGTGGCGCGCGCCTTGGTCGGTGATCCCTTGATCCTGATGGCCGACGAGCCTACCGGAAACCTGGATTCGAAGAACGGCGAGGCCGTGATGGAACTCCTGCGCGACTTGCACCGCAACGGCGCGACGATCTGCATGGTCACGCACGACCAGCGCTACGCCAACTTTGCGGAACGCACCATCCACCTTTTTGACGGCCGCATTGTTGAGGAGACACGAGAAGCCGAAGTCGGCGCCTGACGCAGAAAGGCCGTATGGGACGGTCTGGAAGGATGTTCGCTGCTCGGCATGTAGGGGCCGCTGATCTATTTTCATCTATAAGCCTACTTTTGCCTTCGGTGTTACCGGCTTTGTGTGTGCACCGCGCTCGAAGTGTGGACTCGATCGTCGCGTTACGTTATGAATGAGGAGTCATTCTAAGGAGATTCTCTTGGAACCACTGATTCAGTTGCGGAATCTGGAAAAATCCGTAGAAGCCGGGCCAAATAAATTCTTTCTGCTTCGCCGGGTCAACCTGGATATTCAGCCAGGCGAATTTGTCACCATCATGGGGCCCTCGGGCGCCGGGAAATCCACTTTACTCAGCATTATTGGGATGCTCGATGGCGCGTGGGTTGGCGAATTTTACTTTAACGCCGAACCCGTTCATAAACTCAACGTCAAAAAGCGCAACGAATTGCACAAGGCGAATATTGGATTTGTTTTTCAGAGCTACCATCTGATCGACAACCTCACCGTTTTCGAAAATCTCGAGGTTCCTCTCTCCTACAAAAACGTGCCGCACAAAGAACGCGTCAGCCGCGTTTGCGATGCTTTGGACCGTTTCAACATTGTCGGCAAGAAGGATTTGTTTCCCAATCAGCTTTCGGGCGGGCAGCAGCAACTGGTAGGCGTTGCGCGCGCGGTGATTATGAATCCGAAGTTGATTCTCGCCGATGAGCCCACCGGAAACCTTCACTCCGCGCAAGGCGATGAAATCATGCAGCTGTTCAAGCGATTGAACGACGCGGGCACGACGATTATTCAAGTGACGCACTCGGAGAGAAATGCGGCTTACGGACACCGCATCATTCAACTAAAAGACGGATGGGTCGTGGGTGAAACTGCCACCTCCGGCGTGGGAGCCAGCGCAGCGCAGCCGGGCTAAGGTTGCTCTTGTTCTGCGAGTGGAGAGCTGCAAATGACCACACTGCTTCAGGATGTTCGCTATGCCGTTCGAATGCTTCTGAAGACCCCAGGGTTTACGGCCGTAGCGGTTCTGACTTTGGCGCTCGGCATCGGTGCGAACACTGCGATCTTTAGTGTCCTCGATTCCGTGCTGCTTCGCGCCCTCCCAGTCTTGCATCCGGAAGAACTCGCGCTCCTGACCGATCCCGACTCCCATGGCCAGAACTTCGGCAGTCAGGGCGGCGAGCGCACATTGCTCGCCTATTCGGAGTTTGAATATCTTCGCGATCACAACGAAGTTTTTTCCAAAATCTTCGCGGCCGATAGCCAGCTTCCCGAGGTCGACATTACCATTGCAAATTCGCCAAGCAACGCAGGCGCGGGCACGCAAAAAGAAACCGCGCGCATCCGCCTGGTCTCGGGCGATTATTTCAGCGCCTTGGGCGTGAGTCCTGCCGCGGGACGCTTTTTCACTCCCGAAGTGGACCGCGTTCGTGCCGGAGCGCCCATTGCTGTCATCAGTTACGCGTTTTGGAAGCAGCGACTTGCCCTCGATCCCTCAGCGCTTGGCAAGGCTATTCAAGTTCGCAATGCCTCCTTTGAGATTGTTGGCGTGAGTCCTCCAGGCTTCTTTGGGGAAACCGTCGGTGAAGCGCCGGACGTTTGGGTCCCCATCACCATGCAAGATGCCATTTATCCTGGCCGCGATTTACTCAGCCCTTCGCCCGAAGGTTTGCTGAACCAACACACTTGGATCCAGGTCATGGGCCGCCTTAAGCCTGGAATTTCCATCGCACAAGCGAACGCTGGCATGAACCTGGTTTTCAAGCGCCTAACGGAATCTCTTATAGGGTCTAGTACAACGGACAAAGAGCGAAAAGAATATCTTAACCAGCGTGACCAGCGGCTGAAGGTGCAGTCCGCTGCTCGCGGGGCTTCCACGCTTCAAAGTGACTTCGGTGAGCCGTTGAAATTCCTGATGGTTCTGGTCGGGCTCGTTTTGCTCATCGCTTGCGCCAACGTTGCCAATCTGCTCCTCGCGCGAAGTGAGGCCCGACAAAAAGAGTTTGTCCTCCGCCTAGCCATTGGCGCGGACCGTTCCCGGCTGGTGCGCCAGCTTCTTACCGAAAGCCTTACTCTCGCGATTGTCGGAGCTGGCATTGGCATCGTCCTGGCCTTTTGGGCGGACTCCTTGCTGTTGCGCATGGTGGGCGGAGTTGCGAATGGGCCTTCGGCCGTCCAGCTCAATCTTCATCCCGACGCGCGGGTTTTCGCCTTTACGTCGCTGGTCACACTGCTGACTGCAATTCTTTTCGGGCTCTTTCCCTCTCTCCACGCCACGCATCTCGACCTTTCGTCCAGAATGAAATCCTCTGGCTCTCTTGCAGCAGGTCAATCGTCCAAGCGCCGCTGGCCTTTGAACAAGACCCTGGTCGTTGCTCAGGTCAGCTTCTCTTTGATCCTTCTCATCTCTGCCGGACTGTTTGTTCATAGTCTCGCAAGGCTGAGCCGCGTGAATCTTGGATACAATCGAGAGAATCTGTTGCTATTTCGCGTAAATGCCGCGGCCGGTGGATATAAGGGGCCAGCGACAACTCGCCTCTACGAAGATCTCCTCACGCGAATCTCGGCCATTCCCGGCTTGCGGGGCGTGACGGCTTCCCACAACGGTTTGTTCAGCGATACGGAGTCCGGCGATCCCATTGCGGTCGAAGGTTACGCTGCGAAGTCCGGCGAAAGGGTCTATTCAGAAATCGATTTTGTAGCTCCTGGTTATTTCTCGACGATGGGCATCCCTATCTTGCTAGGCCGCGAGATTGGCGCTCAGGATTCCGCGGGGCTTCGCGCCGCGGTCGTGAACGAAACCTTCGCTCACCGGTTCTTCCCGAATACAAATCCCATCGGTAAACATGTTCGTGACACGTATCCCGGCAATCCTGGCGATTCTGTCGTTGTGGGCGTGGCCGCAGATGCGAAGTACAACAGCCTCCGGGAAAAAACTCCCGCGCGCCTCTACGTCCCATTGTTCAATCCCTTGTGGGAGGAGACGACCGCTGTGTACGAAGTGCGTACTTTTGCTGATACCGCAAGTGTGAGCGCCTCTCTTCGTGCCGCTGTTGAGGAAGTCGCACCGTCGCTTCCCCCGATCGCGATTCACACCATGAGCGGCCTGGTCGATGACACGCTACAAACGGATCGCTTCATCGAGCAGCTGTCGACGTTTTTCGGCCTCCTCGCGGTCCTGCTTGCCAGCGTTGGCCTTTACGGCGTGATGGCCTACACCGTCGCGCAGCAAACTCGCGAAATCGGCATTCGCATGGCTCTTGGCGCCGAGCCGGGCAGAGTCGAGTGGCAGGTCCTGCGTGAGACTCTCGTGCTGGTAATCATCGGCATTACTATCGGAGTTCCCGCTGCGTTGGCTGGAACGCACTTGGTTCGCAGCATGCTCTTTGGCCTAGGCTTTGCCGATCCGCTGGTCATTGTATCGGCTGCAGTCTTGTTGGCTATTGTCGCCGTCTTGGCGGGGTTTCTCCCAGCTCATCGAGCTTCGCGCGTGGACCCGATGGTCGCGTTGCGGTACGAATGAGGCAAATAATGAGAACATTGCTGCAAGACTTTCGTTACGCCTTACGCACGCTCGTGAAAGCGCCGGGGTTTACCGCTGTGGCGGTTCTGACTCTCGCTTTGGGAATCGGCGCGAACACCGCAATTTTCAGTGTTGTGAACGGATTGCTTCTGCATCCTTATGGCGTCGCTCACCCGGAGCGCTTGCTGGCCATTCGCGCGCGCTACGAGAAGCTGAATCTCAAGAACATCGTGATTTCCGCGCCGGACTACACCTTCGTGCGCGACAACACGAAAACGTTCGCTGCCGCAGCCATTGAGAACCAAAGCGACTTCAACTACGCCACCGGCTCGTGGCCGCTGCGCTTGCGTGGCGCCAGAGTTTCCTGGCAGTGGTTCGATGTGTTCGAGGCTCGGCCCCTGATGGGGCGCGTTTTTACGCCAGAAGAAGATCAGCCAAATGCGAATCGCGAAGTTGTCCTTGCGTACAACACCTGGAAAACGATTTTTGGAGGCGATTCGGATATCGTCGGCCGCTCCGTGCAGCTCAACCAACAGCCTTACAAGATTATCGGGGTTATGGGGCCGGAATTTCAGTGGCCGAGCCAGACCGATCTTTGGACTCCCCTCGGTCTCGCACCCGATGCTTTCGTCCTCGACAACATCTTTAATGAAAGCTACCTTGGCGTCGCGCGGCTGCAGCCCAACACAAAACTTTCGAGCGCTTCCGCGTTCCTTGCGGTAACTTCGCAACGCATCGGCGATGATCCGCGCACACAGGGATACCCGAAAGCTTCAGGCTGGGGCTTGTTCGCCGTTCCATTTACGGAGTTTATTTATGGAGACGTGCGAACGCCGCTTCTGATTCTTCTGGGCGCGGTAGGCCTGGTCCTCCTGATTGCGTGTTCCAATGTCGCGCTGCTTCTGTTGTCGCGTGTCACTGACAGGAGCCCGGAGCTCGCCGTCCGAAGAGCTTTGGGGGCGAACCGCGCCAGACTCGTCCAACAATTGATCACGGAGGGCACTGTTCTGACGCTCTGCGGCTCCGCTGGAGGAATTGTCGTCGCGCATTGGGCCTCGGAATGGATCGCAACGATTCAGCCACCACAACTTGCCGTACAGCACTACACGGTGGTCGACGTGGGAGTGCTCGTCTTCGCGGTAAGCCTCGCCATTTTGACGGGGATCATATTCGCACTGCTTCCGGCGAGTGTGATAGGCAGGATGCAGCCTTCCGCCGACATCGTTCGAACCCCAGCGCACGACCGTAGCGCCGCACGCATGCGTCAGGTGTGAGTGGGCGTGCAGACGGTTTCGGCCGTGATTCTGCTGGCCGCGTCCGTCACGCTTGGCCGGAGCTT
>Ga0126369_10002464_pt1 | contig 13172 bp, 10 predicted proteins | sample PanSoiMetaPlot_1_FD_109646 | JGI IMG/M metagenome (GOLD analysis project Ga0126369, IMG submission 109646) | Tropical forest soil microbial communities from Panama - MetaG Plot_1 | ecosystem: Environmental > Terrestrial > Soil > Tropical forest > Bulk soil | place: Panama | collected 2016-02-17 | reverse complement strand
TCGCACTCGTACAACAACAAGTCCCATTTCGAAATAACATTCCTGTTGCCCCGACGGGCCTCGCCGATCGTCCCTTGCCGAAATTGCCGATGGAATTCGATACTGCGGAAGGCCAGAGAATTCGGGTCGTTGCGGTTACGAAGGGTCTGACGTATCCCTGGAGTTTGGCGTTTCTTCCGGATGGCGCAATGCTCGTCACCGAGCGGACCGGGAAGCTTCGGATCATCCGTAACGGTGTTCTCGATCCGCAACCGGTTGCCGGCGTACCCGCATCACGATACGCAGGCAAGTCAGGGGATCCTGGCGCCGTCCACGGTTTGATGGACATCGCGCTGCATCCGCATTTTGCCGAAAACCACTTGGTCTACTTCACGTACACGAAGCCGCTCGAAGGCACGCGCTCGGCCAATGCGCTCGCGCGTGGACGCTGGGATGGCAAGGCCCTCACAGAGGTGCGTGACATTTTCGTACCGGAACCGGGACTTGGCGCGTCGCGCATCGCGTTTGGACGCGACGGCACGATCTTCATGACCAACGGTGGTAATGAACCGCAGGATCCGAAGAATCATGGCGGTAAAGTTCTGCGAGTTCGTGACGACGGTAGTGTCCCTCCTGACAACCCATTCGTCGGACGTGAGGGCTACAAGGCCGAGATTTACTCGCTGGGGCATCGCACATCACTCGGCCTCGCGATTCATCCGGGCACCGGTGACGTCTGGCAAAACGAGAACGGACCCAATGGTGGTGATGAGATCAACATCATCAAGCCGGGACGTAACTATGGCTGGCCCGTGGTGAGCTTCGGCCGTACGTACCAGGGACCATGGCAGGCGGAGAGACCCACGCATGAAAAGTTCGAGCAACCTATCGTGTTCTGGATGCCATCCATTGCCGTTTCGGGTATGGCGTTTTACACGGGAAACCGGCTTCCGAAATGGAAAGGCGACGTCTTCGTCGGCAGCATGAGGACCGGCGAAATTCCAGGCACCGGGCATCTCGAGCGAATACTATTCAACGAAAAAATGGAAGAACTCCGGCGCGAGTCATTGCTCGTCGAACTGCATCAGCGAATCCGCGATGTGAGGCAAGGCCCGGACGAGTTGTTGTATGTGTTGACGGATTCGGAGGATGGGGCGGTGTTGAGAATTGAACCCGCGCAGTAGAACCACAGAGACACAAAGACGCAGAGAAAAGCCGCATCACTGTCTTGATGCGGCTTTTCTCTGTGTCTTTGTGTCTCTGTGGTTCAATGCGTCATCGCGTAGACGATGTAGTTGATCCCGAGCTTATAGCCGAGAGCCGTCATAGGAACTGGGTAGTAGGGATCGTCGGCGTGTTCCCAGGAGTCACCCATGTCGCTGTTGAAATTAATCGCCACCATAAGATACCCGCGATCGTTGTAAATACCACGCCAGTGCGGCGGCCCTTCCAACCTGGCGACGATCTGTCCTCCGCGGATACCCAGATGCCGCAAACCAGGAATGGCAGTACGCTCTTTTAAATCGAAGAACACATGCATGAGTGGATCGCTCTCAGGGATCTCGACGATAGGCCGGTCCGGAAACACGCGTCTCATTGAGTACGCAAATATTTGCCAGTCATACTCGCCGTGAAGGTCATCAACAAGCAGGAAGCCTCCACGCAGGCAATACTCTCTCAACCGGGCAGCTTCCTGGCTCGTCGGATTCCATTCTCCACGTCCTGGCTGTTGCATGAACATGAACGGATATTCGTAAATCCGATCATCCATTAGGTCAAGGTGCCGCTCTTCGTCAGATACCTGAATATTCGTACTGCGTCGCAGCGCTGGAAAGAAGTGTTCTTCGGCGAGAGGGTAATCGATTGCCCACCACGGTTGGAAGTAACCATGAGAACCGCCGCCACCAAACGTCCTGTATTTCACGCGCGCTAATTGGAACTCGGCCTCAGGCTGATTGTCTTCTGAGTCCGGTTTTAAACTGCTCGCGTGAGAAGTGAAGAGACCCGCAGCTACAAGTAGAATGAATGCAGCGGCGCTCGAATACATTGTTCTCATATGTCAGTTGGATAGTTTAAACGCTAGCAGTTCGCTTGGATAGTTTTGACCGCCAATGGCGACGACAATGTATTGCTTGCCGTCCAGCATATATGTCATTGGCGTGCCCGTCTGGCCCCAGGGCATGTATACAGCGCCGACTTCGCTGCCCGACTTTTTATCGTAAGCACGCAGCATTGCCCCTCTTCGACCATCCGATAGCGTGAACGTACCCGGCTCGCCGGCAATGAGCAACGTCTTCGTAACCAGTAGTCCAATTGTGTTGGCTTGACGTCCAGTGCGCGGAATATTCACACGCCTCAGCGCGGGATAATTGCGCACGTTGTCCGGCGTTTCCGCATTCGCGATCTTCCACAGGATCTCGCCCTTGTCCATATCGATGGCGACGATGCTGCCATATGGCGGCTTCAGCAGAGGCAATCCCTGAACCGTCAAGCCGCGGGGCTGACCGTCAGGAATCAGCATTCCTGAGACCCAGGCAAATTCGGTTCTCTTGGGATCGCCGGGAACAAGTCCGTTGGCGATGATTCCCTTCGACGCGTGTACATATAGAATGTGCGATTCCGGATCGTAAGAACCGCCCGGCCAGTTTGTAACGCCGGTCGTGATGATCGTGCCGTAAGGTCCTTCAGGTTTGCTGGTCACAATTGGAGTGAAGATCGGCCCGATTTGATACTTCGACACCACCTTCAACGCCTCTGCCCGTAGCTCGGGAGTGAAATCGATCAACTCGTCTATGGACGGAATGCCTGCGACACCATACGCGGGAGGCTTGGTCGGGAAAGGCTGCGTCGGTGCATACCACTCACCGGGCACGTCGCCTTTCGGCACCGGGCGCTCTTCGATCGGCCAGATCGGCCGACCGGTAACGCGGTCGAACGTGTACAGAATCCCCTGCTTGGTCGGCTGGGCGACAGCTTTGATGGTTCGTCCATCGAGCGTGATATCGATCAGCATTGGCGCACAAGGAATATCGAAATCCCAGATGCCGTGGTGAACAAGCTGGTAATGCCACTTCCGCTGTCCGGTTTTCAGATCCACCGCAACGAGGGTTTCACCAAACAGACTGTTGCCCGGACGATGTCCGCCATAGATATCGCCTGTGGGCAACTCAACGGGCAAATACACCATGCCGAGATCTTCGTCCACGCTGATCTGTCCCCACACGCCTGCATTACCGACAGCTTCAGCAGATTCGTCAAGCCATGTGTCGTATCCGAACTCGCCTCGTCGCGGAATCGTGTGAAATATCCATAAGCGCTTGCCGGTCCGCACGTCGAATCCACGAACGTAGCCTTTCGCATTGTCTCGAATTCGAGGCGCGCCGCCCGCCCGATGCGCGGCGCCGACGATGACGGTGTCTCCCGCAACGACTGGCGTTGCGTGCAACCCAAGATCAGCGGTTTCGATATCGAGATTTTGATCATCATCGAGTTTCAGATCAACCACGCCGCCCTGCCCGAAGCCCGGCAAAGGAATACCGGTCTTTGCATTCAGCGCAATCAGGCGGTAACCAGGCGTGACGTATAGGATTCGCTCTTCGCTGCCGTCGGTCCAATATGCAAGGCCACGGCCTGACAGGTTTCGCGGCGCATTGTCTCCGCGCTTACCCTCACGCTCGGTGTGAATCCAGATCAACTCGCCGGTCGCCGCATCCAGAGCGACAACGGCGCGTCGGGATCCCGCCGTCGAATAGATCACGCCATTTGCCATCAACGGTGTTGACTGGAGATTCGTTTCGGGACGAGGGCCCAGGCTTTCCGTTTTGAATCGCCATGCGACCTGAAGTTGGTTGAAGTTGATCGCGGTAATCTGGTCGAGCGGGGAATAGTGCGTGTTTCCTAAGTCTGCTCCATAGGTGCGCCATTCGCCGTTCTTGGCGCCGGATTGAGCGGTGACAACAGAGCTGGTGCAAACCACGGCACAGAGGCACAGACAAATAACTATTTTGCCGAGCATGGGGTTGGATTCCAGCTCGTGGCGTCAGGAAGCTTCTTGAAATCCGTGGTCGTCAGGTAAGGACGACTGAAGTACGTAGGATCTTCGACCTTTGTGGTAATGCTCAGCCATTGATCACCATTCGGCAGGGTGTTGATGTCGTAGTACTCGGTCACGACGGCATTCTTGCTGTAGGGTGCGCCGTTCTTGCGGACGTATCCGGGACGCAAGCCTGTAGTGATCACTTTCAGATCACCTGTTCGTGTCTGTCCCGAGCCGCGTCCTGCTCCTGGTCCAAATTCCCATTGCGCGACGGAATATCCTTGCCAGCTTGGCTCACCCGCTGCGGGCGCCCCCGCACCGAAACGGAATACACGCGTTTGCGTGCCGGCATCTGTGTCGATGCGAAGATTGTTGTCGTCTTGCCAGGTGATATGCAGCCGGCCGGGAAGCCGCATCACATTTGCTGCGCCGTAGGCTCTGCACTGCTCACCGGCCGCTTCGTCGCGAGCAGGATCCCACGTGTCTCCGACTTTGCGGCCTTCGGCATTCAGCGGCAGCGTGTCATAAACACCCTTCCTTGGCGTGACCATGCGGAACTTCCAGTCCTCCATGATCACTGAGACCCAATAGCCGGTAAGATCGATGGGAGCAGCCTGCCGGCCGGATTGCGGCGGACCACCACGTCCTCCTCGCTGGGCGTGAGCGGGTAGAGAGAGACACAACGACAGTAGGATGGAGGTGAGGCCGAGAGTGCGATAAGACTTGTTTCCTTTTTTCTGTCTCACTTAATCGACTCGTTCGCCCTCTTTTGTACCCCAGGTGAATCCATCCGCCGGCCGTTTCAGCGTAACCATGAGTGCCCGAAATTCATTCGGCACTCGCGACGGCCGTCCAACAATCACGATCTGATCGCCGACTTTCAGCGTCGCGCTATTCACACCTGCGGCACCCAACTGCGTCGTGCCACTCCATTCCACGGCCCATCGTTGTACAACGCCGTTTTCATCGGCTGCCTCAACGTGTACGAATGCGTGGGGATTACGAAAAACGAACTGCACCAACTTACCTTCAAGCTTGATCTGCTTGCTTACATCGTAGGTAGCGCCATACGAATGGTGCGCATACGCTGCAGTACCGGCCAGGAAGATTGCTGCAAGAACCAGAAGGATTATTCTGCGCATTATTTTTTCTCCTTGAGGCTTCTATAAACTGCCTCAACAAACATAGCGGTTGTCCAAGAACCTGTATTTGAGCCGTACCGGCCGTCGAAGTCCATTGTCGGCCGCCCTGCCTTGACCTGCTCTAGCGTCATGCCTTTCTTGACCATGTCCTGAACGCGGTCACGAATCATGACAAGCATGTTGCGATAAGATGCGACGTCACCTGTGTCCGACAGCCGCCCGTGACTCGGTATGATCCAGGTGCCGCCTTGCGAGCGGTACTCGGCAACGGCCAGATCGAGAATATGATTGAGGCCGTTGATAACACCGTTAATGCCGCCGCCTTTCTCCAAGTCGATGACTGGATAGCTGACCGTTGAAAAAATGTTACCTGCACTGATGACTTCGGAGTGACGGAAAAATACGATGCTATCGGCATCCGTGTTGGCCGCAGGCTCGTGATAGACGATCACGGCTTCGCCATTGAAGTATTCGGGTAACTTGAAGAACTCATCGAAATAGGTATCCGTCGGCCATGCACGCTCCGGTATCGCCCCTGGTTTGCCGGCCGTAGCACTCATGCGGTTGAGCACATTTTCGTGCGCAACCACGGAAGCGGTCCGACCCACGCCCGTGGCGCCACCCAAACCGCCGCCGCGCGGAAAGAAGCCCGAAGTGGCAAACTTTTCGTTGCCGCCGATATTTTCCGCAGCGTCGCTGGTGTTGATGATGTAGCGAAGAGGTTTTGGAGGCGTCGGAGAACCGATGATCGTATTGATGAACGGACTCGACCAGCCATAAGCGATCCCTGGACAGTTTGGTCCAGCACAGTTGTTGGTCGTTGGCGCAGCGGCCACAGCGCCGGCGAGTTGATTCACGGCGGCTTGCAGTTTTTCGGTCATCTGCGCCGAGCCGGTATTTACAACCAGCACTCCTTGCGGACCGATCGAGGCGGTGATGTTGGTGCCGTCCGCGACCAACATGTAGATGTTTCCCTGGACCGGCAGAACGTGGACCTGTCCGTCTTTGGGACTCTGGTCTGCTATGTTTTTATCCGGCGATACGGCCGTTCGAGACGCGGGTACTTTGAGGCCGGCAGCGTTGGCGGACCCATTCAAGGTCGATCGGTATTCGGGGTATATCGTTTTCACACCGCCTCTGGTCGGCTCCACTGGAACCCAATCTTCGTTTTTCAACCATTCCGTCAACGCTGTGTTCTGGCCCGGCAGGAAGTGCGGCACGTGATGCCGGTCGGTTCCGCCGTTTTCGGCAAATGAAGAGCCGTTGCACGTTTCGGTGGCCACAGTGCTGGTCGTATCGTAAACGTAGGTTGTGGACTGCACATACGGCTCGTCCTGATAAATCGGATCGTCGATGACGGTAACGATCACAAGGATGTCACCGTGCCGTGTGACGTAGTCGGTCATCGTGTAGCTGTCGGTAGTTTGCGGACCGCCGCGCCTTAGATAACCATCCTTGAGGTGCGTGGTTGTCACCTTCAGCGTATTTCCGACCCATTCTCCTGTCGAGAATCCACTCCAGGTGTGCGGCGCGTATGCCGGCGGATGCGGCCGACCATCCATGAAGATCGGCCAGTCCAACGAACGCATGAACTGGATGTGATAGGCCTTGACCTCTCGCGTCAGTGGATCTTGTTCCTTCAGAATGCGCGCACCGCCGAGACCCCGCCACTGGTGAGGCGCCGAGTGTGGCCTGCACTGATACTCGGGAGTTCCCCAAATCGATTCAGCCGACGTCTCCGCGCGGAGGCGTCCCGCGTCGTTGAATGGAATCCCAAGGTAATCGCCGAGCGGTGGTTGACCGAGGCCGCCTAAAGCTCCGGGATCCTCGTCGCTTTCCAGGCGCCATTCACCGGTTATGTCCGGCGGATTCTGAGGGCGCGCCGGCTGGCCAAATGCGGGAACGCAAACGAGCGTAGCTATCGCGAATAAAAGTATGAGACCTGCAAACCTGGGTCGGGACGGTTTCTCCATACATCCCTACACTTTAAATCGGAATTTCGAACTTCGACTCTGTAGAGGCGTTACGCTAACACCGGCTATTTTCGAAGTCAATTAACCATGTCATTAGCGCACGAATGCTGCGTGGACCAGCGGGCAATGGAATAAGTCTGCTTCAACGTCTGCCGCGACGAAATCTCGTCTCGGAATAGGTTTGAAAATCCCTGCCGGGCTCAGCGATCTCGAATCGCTCGACAAATTCGTCAGAGTTAGCAATGCGGTACGTTTCACGCGCGCGATATCCCCGCGGAGTGTTTTCAATCACCTCCGAGGCGAAGATGATTTCCTGGCGGTCTTGTGATTGGACGACATACTGGTTCACAAAGCCCTCGCCGTGAAACTGTCGGAATACGAGTTTCCTTCGCGTGGTGTCATAACTAAACATTCCCCAATCCTCGTGAACTTCGCCCTTGGGGTTCCTTTCCTGCGGCGCATAAGTGGACTTGTTACGAACCTGCAGGAACTTATTACCTAAAACAAATTCGTAGGTCCGAGAAACGTTTCCGTTGCCAGGTTCTCCCACTGACGTCCCGTCCCATGTTCCGATGAAGAACCGCATGTTGACCCAAGGATCGGACGCTGAAAACTGACTGCCCAATGCAAGCAGCACCGTGGCAACAATCCGAAGCATTCGAGGTGTCCTCCCGACACAAAATTCTGGACGCGCTGGAGCATCCTATATCCAAGTCCTGCATCATGACGTCAAAACTTTATCCCTGCACTTCAAAACGGAATTACGAACAGTCGAGCTTGTGGAGGCGTTAAGCTAACACCGGCTATTTTTGAAGTCCATCAACCATGCTCCCAACACGACTTCCGGACGAAATCGAAGAATATCGCGACGGGCACTGGCATCGCGAAGGTCAGGGATTGGTGCAAACGCCTTCTCAGGCCGAAGGTTTCATCGAACGGGCCGGCTTTGCTACTTGCTTCACAGATTCGCGACAACCGGGACCGTCGTTATACATTGCCGTATGTGGGCGTCGTGATGCCATTATCCCGAGGAACGTTCAGAAGGATCCGGAAACCTCTCATACATGGACATTGAAAGATGAAATCCTGCGCCGCGGGCGTGTGTATTACGGCAAGCTGGTTCGAGGAAAAGCGATGTTCCTGGCTCCGCGCATGATCCCGTACTTCAATGCGCTTTGGGGTCTGCCCAGACGCGACGAGAAGAAGCGTTTTAGTAAGCGGGCCCTAGCTGTCCTCCGAGTACTGCGCAAGGAGTGGGAGATGGGAACGGCGGACCTCCGCGAAGAATCCGGTGTGAAGGATCGGAAAGCGTTCACACTTGCGCTCGATGAGCTTCAGGCCGCGATGGTCGTCGTACCCACCGAGGTGATTTATCAACCCAAACTCACATACCTCTGGGGATTGGCCTTAGAGCGCTTCCCGGAACAGTTGTCGCTTAGGATTAATCGTCAGCTAGCGCTGCGCGAAATCGCCCGCTGCTTCCTCGACGGAGCGGGATTGACGGTGCCCGGCGAACTCGCGCGCGTCACAGGTTTGTCCCGGCCTGACGCCGGATTGGGAAATCGAGCACTTGTGAAAGAAGGTTACGCCGTAATGCTTTCGCCCGGAACTTACCGTCTGGCGTCGTCGCCTCTACCCCTGGATTAAGTGATCTCGATTATGTCAGACACGGCGCTATTGAGTTGACGCACTGCCAAAGACGGCACATGATACCACCCCATGCGAGCCAACATACTGCGCGCCACGAATGTCGTATTGGGCTTACTGTGCCTGATGTACTTCCTCACCTACCTCGACCGCGTGAACATCAGCACGGCAATGGCTTCCAATCAGTTTCTGAAAGAAATTCCGCTGACCAAAACACAGGCCGGATTGATCTTTTCTGCGTTTGCTTATCCATATCTACTGTTCCAAATCAGTGGCGGCTGGGTAGCAGACAAGTTCGGGCCGCGGATCGCCCTCACGATTTGCGGCATCATTTGGGCAGGGGCGACGATCATGACCGGCATGGTGCACGGGCTCGTTATGATGTTTGTCGCGCGTGTGGTACTTGGGTTTGGTGAAGGAGCGACATTCCCGACTGCAACCCGTGCGATGTCGTACTGGATGCCGAAGTCGAAACGAGGTTACGCACAAGGGATCACGCATGCATTTTCGCGATTGGGTAATTCCGTTACGCCCTGGCTCGTTGCGACACTGATTGCCGCGATCTCATGGCGAGGATCATTCATCGTGGTCGGCGTCGTCAGCTTGTTCTGGGCATTGTTGTGGGGGCTGTACTTCAGAAACGATCCCAGGCAACACCGTGCGATAACCGACGAAGAGCTCGCTGTCCTGCCGCCCTACGCTGAGAAGAAAGGCACGGTTCAAGTCCCATGGAAGCGGCTCGGAGTACGGATGATTCCCGTCATTGTCGTTTATTTTTGCTACGGCTGGACGTTGTGGCTCTTTCTGAGCTGGATTCCATCGTTCTTCAAGAACGAATATCACCTGGATCTGCAAAGCTCGGCGTTATTCTCGTCCGGAGTTTTCTTCGCCGGAGTGCTCGGCGATACCTTGGGTGGAATCGTCAGTGACAAATTGTTCGAGAGGACCAGGGATCTCAACATCGCCCGACGCAACGTTGTAGCGGTCATGATGACGCTATGCTGCCTTTCTTTGGTTCCTGTCCTGTTCACGAACGACATAAGAATCGTCACATTAGCACTCAGTGCAGGATTCTTTTGCGCGGAATTCACGATCGGTCCGATGTGGGCCATTCCAATGGACATCGCGCCGAAATTCTCGGGAACCGCAAGCGGCATGATGAATACCGGTTCGGCGTTCGCGGCAATTGTTTCTCCTGTCGTGTTTGGCTACATCGTGGACAAAACCGGCCATTGGACCTGGCCGTTCATGGGTTCGATGGCCTTGATGCTCTTCGGTGCAGCGCTGTCGTTCAGAATGCATCCCGACCGCCAACTTGCAGAAGACAGTACGGCTGCTGGCGTCGAGACAAGCGCAGTATCAGGCCTGCAGCAAGTCTGAGCGGAAAGACTCTGAGGGTCACACAGACACAAAGGCAGAGCGTAGTCCCCTCCTCGTGAGGAGGGGACTACACTGAAATTCCGTTAGCGGGTCTCGACAGCAATAGCTGCTTCGGCGGCACGACGACTGGCGTGGTAATTCCAAAAAGCGGGAAGAAGCGGTATGCAAAGGAGCACGCCAACGAAGCAAATGACGCCCCCGGAAACGATAGAAGTGGTGTTAGAGGAAATCGATGCTACCCAACCCGCCCTCGCATTGCCGAGCAGCGGCCCACTCAAGTAACTGATCATCTCGACACCTGCCAGGCGGCCGCGCAGATCGCTCGGAATGGTTTCGTTCCAAATTGTTCCTCGAAAGACTCCACTGACCGAATCGGCAGCACCCGCCATTGCCAGACAAACAACAGCAAGCGGCAACGAGGAAGAAAAACCAACAAACACGATCGCGAGCGCCCAAATTGCCGCCGCAATCACGACTGCAGCGCCGTGGCGATTAACCTTTGAAGTCCAACCGCTGAAAATCGTCGTGAACAAACTGCCGAATGACATTGCCGAATACAACCAGCCCGCCGCCTTTGCGCCTCCCCAAGCGGCTGCCATTGAGGGGAACAGCGCGATGGGCATCGCAAAGGTCATGGCAACCATGTCGACCACGTAGGTCCCGATGAGTTCAGGCCGGCCCAGCGCGTATTTCAAACCTTCAACAATGCTTTGAATTCCAGGCCGGCCGGCACGATCGCGCGGCGGCATCCTGCGGATCGCGGCAAGTGAAATGAGCGAGACGAGAAAACTCAATACGTCGATCATGTACGTCACTGGATATCCGAGCGCAGCCATGCATACACCGCCGAGAGCCGGACCGCCAATGGCGCTGATCGAGAAGCGAAAGAAGTTCAGGGCTGAGACAGCGGTAAGGTCCTCGCGGTCGACCAGGCGGGGTGTCATGGCATCCAGCGCAGGTCGATGAAACCCATTGCAGGCAGACATAATCGCACTGACCGCAAAGATCAACACAACGCTCGAATGAGCCAACATTCCATTGATAGCCAGCGCCAGTGACCCTGCGGTCATGACGATCTCCGAAACGATTAATAGCTTCCGGCGATCCATCGCATCCGCATATGCGCCGCCCCACAGCGCAAACAGCAACAACGGAATGAGCTGCGAGGCCCCCAGCATTCCCACAAGGAAGCTGGAATGCGTTAACTCGAATACCTGATACGGTACGGCCACATACGTGATCATGCTCCCGAACATAGAGACGAGTTGCCCGGTATACAGCAGCCGGTAATCGCGATGCTTGCGCAGTGGCGCCAGGTTCAAAAACATTGCCGCCGCAAGATATCACGGAACGGTCCGTCGCTTTTTTCTGGAAGCGCCCTGACGACATCGATACGCTTGCGCGAGGAGTTCACATCATGAACCTGACCCGTCGCCGCCTGTTGCAAGGAGCAGGGGGCGCTATTGCAGCCGCCGTATTTCCCAAGCGTCCTGCGGTTGCAGGCGAGCCTGCCGGTCCGATAATGACGAAACTGAGTACATACATGAGCGAGGCTCGAAACCGGCCGCTGCCGGACGAAGTACTCGAGAAGGCGAAGCAACATATCCTGGACACTTTCGCGGCCATGATCTCAGGCGCCGAACTACCTCCGGGCCGGGCTGCGATCCAGTTCGCTCGAGCCTATGGCGGTGAGAAAATCGCGACGGTCGCCGCATCGAACGTGGTGTGCGGTCCAATCGAAGCCGCACTCGCAAACGGAGTGATAGCGCACGCTGACGAAACCGATGATTCGTGGCCTTCCGGCTGGCATCCAGGCTGCAACGTCGTGCCTTCCGCACTAGCTGTCGGCGAGCAGTTCGGCGTCACCGGCATACACTTCGTGCGAGCCGTCGCGTTGGGCTACGACATCGGCGCTCGCATGCTCACGGCGTTACGGCCCGGTGTGTTCGACACGCACAAGAGCACCCACAGTATTGGTGGAATCTTCGGCGCCGGCGCGGCGGCAGGTTGTGCTGCAAGTCTGAATCCCCAGCAGATGCGTTGGTTGATCGACTACACGGCCCAGCAGTCATCGGGTATTGCCGCATGGACGCGCGATACGGATCACATTGAGAAAGGTTTCGCGTTCGGCGGTATGCCCGCTCGTAGTGGTGTCACATCTGCGTTGCTGGTTCATTCCGGGTGGACTGGCGTCGACGATATCCTTTCCGGCGAGGACAATTTCCTGCTCGCGAACGAGCCTCACGGCGATCCGAACGCACTCATTGACCGACTGGGTGAGCGTTACGAAATCGTGCGCACGAGCATCAAAAAATGGACAGTCGGGTCTCCGATTCAGGCGCCGTTAGATGCCCTCGAAACGATGCTGAAACACCGTCCCCTCGAAGCGGACCAGGTACGCGAGATCATCGTACGAATGGATCCGCGCACGTCTGTCGTAAACAATCGTGAAATGCCGGATATCTGTATCCAGCACATCCTTGCGGTCATGCTACTGGACAAAGACCTAACGTTCCGGTCGGCCCACGACAAGCCGCGCATGCAGGATCCCGTCGTCCTGCGCCACCGCGCCAAGGTGCGGCTCGATCCTGCTGCAGGACAATCGCTCCTGACTGTCGTTCTGACGGATGGGACACGTGTGACCCAGGATGTCGGGCCCGTGCTTGGTACGGAAGGTAATCCGATGACCCGCGCTCAAGTCGTGGCGAAGGCTCGCGAGTTGATGATGCCAGTTCTCGGCGTCTCGGCCAGCGCCAAACTGATCGAGGGACTCCTCGATGTCGAAAACATGAAGAACATCCGCGAGCTTCGCCCTTTGCTTCAGCGGGTGTAGAGCGTGTTGCAACTCGAATTCGAATTGCGGACGCTGCAGCGCCTTATTGGATTGGCAGCCAGCGCCGGCACCAAAGTGCCCAGTGCTAGACGTTCGAGCCATTGATAGGAATTCGGCATGTGCCGATAAATGCGTTGCACCAACCTCCTTAGCGTGCACCGCGCCGTGGGTGGGGAATCGGA
>Ga0126369_10002463_pt1 | contig 13173 bp, 9 predicted proteins | sample PanSoiMetaPlot_1_FD_109646 | JGI IMG/M metagenome (GOLD analysis project Ga0126369, IMG submission 109646) | Tropical forest soil microbial communities from Panama - MetaG Plot_1 | ecosystem: Environmental > Terrestrial > Soil > Tropical forest > Bulk soil | place: Panama | collected 2016-02-17 | reverse complement strand
CCAATCAACGGCAGCCCCACGGATGTTACGTTCACCGGAATATTCGACGGGAAAACCATGAAGGGGTCAATCAGCGCGATGGGATACACATTTGAATTTACGGGAACCAAGCCGAGCCACGCGACGCTCGCAGGAGGTGCGCAATGAACGCATGGATGAAGGTTCTAGTGGCGCTCGCGGCTGTGGGGGTGGGCGCGTCAGCGATTTGCGGCGCGGAAAACGCGCCTTCCGCGATTCTGATTCGCAACGCCACGATTTTGACGGTATCCCATGGAACGATTGAGAAGGGCGACGTCCTTATTAAGGACGGGAAAATTGCGGCGGTGGGGACTTCGGTCAAGGCACCGGCCGACGCGCAGGTAATTGACGCGGCCGGGCAGTTTGTAACGCCGGGGATCATCGACTGCCATTCGCATATCGCGGTGGATGGCAGTGTGAATGAAGGAAGCGTCTCAGTGTCGTCGATGGTGAACATTGCCGACGTAGTGAATTCCGATGACATCGCGATTTTCCGCGATTTGGCGGGAGGCGTAACTACCGCGAATGTGCTGCACGGTTCAGCAAACGCCATTGGCGGGCAAACGCTCGTGATCAAGCTGCGCTGGGGCCAACCCCCAGACAAATTGCCATTTGAAGGGGCGAAGCCAGGTATCAAGTTCGCACTGGGAGAGAACCCGAAACGCTCTAATTTCCGCACGCCGGGCACGCCAGACCGCTATCCCGCCACGCGCATGGGCGTGGAAGAAACCATTCGCGGCGCGTTCACGGAGGCGAAGGATTACAAAAAGTCGTGGGACGATTACAACAAACGAGTGGCGGCAGGAGAGAAGAACGTGATTCCGCCGCAACGCAGTTTGAAACTGGATCCCCTGGTGGAAGTGCTGGAAGGAAAGCGCTATGTGCACGCGCACTGCTACCGCGAGGACGAAATCCTGATGCTGCTGCGCGTGGCGAAGGAGTACGGATTCAAGGTACAAACATTCCAGCACGTGCTGGAAGGCTACAAGGTGGCCGATGAAATAGCGGCGGCCGGGACGGGCGCGAGCACATTTTCTGATTGGTGGGCGTACAAGGTGGAAGCGTACGATGCGATTCCATACAACGCCGCGCTCATGACGCAACGCGGTGTGTTGGTGTCCATCAATTCAGATGATGCGGCGGAGGCCACGCACCTGAACCAGGAGGCGGCGAAGTCCATGCTGTATGGCGGAATGTCGCACGACGACGCGCTGAAGATGGTGACACTGAATCCCGCCATACAACTGGGAATCGACAAGCGCGTCGGCTCAATCGATGTAGGCAAGGATGCCGACCTAGTGATTTACAACCACGACCCCATGAGTGCCTACGCCGTGGTGCAGAAGACCTTGATTGATGGGCGCGTTTATTTCGACCGCAACAAGGAAATCGCGGGACGCGGCGCTTTAGAACAGGAAAAGAAAGACCTGCTTGCGAAGGCCAAGAAGGCCGCCGAAAAAGAGAAGAAGCCAGACGAGGCGGACGAGAAAAAAGGCGAGAAGAAGCCCGAAGAAAAAAAGCCGGAGGAGAAGCCGAAGCCGCCGCACGTGGAAGATGAGCGCGGAGGTGCGAAATGACTAGCAGGAGAATCGGTATGCGCGTCCTGGCGGCGGGAGTGGCTTATGGAGCATGGGCGGCGATGAGCTTCGCACAGACCGCCACTTCGGCGGATTATGCGATTGCACACGCAAAGATTTTCACGCTGGTGAGTGCGCCGATTGAGGATGGCACGGTGGTGATCCACGATGGGAAGATTGCCGCGGTGGGCGCAAACCTGTCTGTTCCGGCAGGAGTGAACGTGATCGACGCGAAAGGCCTGCAAGTGTACCCGGGGTTGTTCGACCCGATCACGCAGATGGGTCTGAGCGAAATTGCGGCGGTGCGGGGAACCGTCGACACCACGGAGACGGGTCCATTTAATCCCGACGCGGTGGCGGCGACGGCCGTGTTTCCATCGAGTACCCACATTCCCGTGACGCGCGCAGCAGGCATTACCGAAGTAATGGCAGTGCCCGCGAGTGGGGGATTTGACAGTGGAGGCGCCTCCAGTCTGGTGGGAGGGCAAGCGTCGGTGTTTTATCTGGCCGGTTGGACCATGGACGATATGGCGATCCGCAGGAACGCGGCGATGGTGATCGATTGGCCGCAAATCGAAACGCAAAGCTTCGACGTCAGCACCTTTACGCGCAAGGAAAAGCCCTACACCGACGCCAAGAAGGAATACGACAAGCAAGTGGAGCAGCTCGCGGACTATTTCGAACAGGCCCGGCATTATGCGCAGGTGCTCGACAAGGCTGGCAGCGTGTCCTTTGAACGAGACGTGAAGCTGGAAGCGATGGCCCCGGTGGTACGAGGAGAGATGCCGGTGCTGGTGTTTGCTGACCGCGCACGCGACATCCGCGACGCGGTGGAGTTCTGTGATAAGCAGAAAGTCCGCATGATTCTGGCCGGGGGAGAGGAAGCCGGCAAGGTGAAGGACCTGCTGCGTTCCAAGAGTGTAGCGGTGATCCTACGTCCGACGTTGGGTCAACCGGCCGAAGAGGATGACGCCTACGATCGGTTGATGACCCAACCATCGGAACTTGAGGCGGCCGGGGTGAAGTTCGCCTTCGGGAGCTTTGACAATAGCTTTGCGCGACGACTCGGGCAACAAGCGGGCAATGCGGTAGCGCATGGATTAGGCTACGAGGAAGCGCTAAAGGCCGTGACGCTGTATCCGGCGCAAATCCTCGGACTGGATGGCCAACTGGGGACCATCGAAAATGGAAAAGTGGCGAGCCTGATTGTGACTACCGGGGACCCGCTGGAGCTGACCACGGAAATCAAATACCTGTTCATCAAGGGGCAGCTTACTTCTACGAACAACAGGCAAAAGGACTTATACCAGAAATTCGCTGGCCGGCCAAAAACGGGCCACTAAAGCGGTCGACTAGATCCCATGCCACGCTACGGAAGCAACTTTTGGTCAGATCGTGCGTATCTACATCGTAGAACCATGCGCCGACCGATCACTGGACTGCTTTTCCTCGCCTTCACATTGTGTCTTGTCCCGTGCCTGCCCGCGCAGGACGCCCAGAAAATCTTCGATCAGTATAAGAAGGCGGCGGGTGGCGGCAAGACGCTTGATCACCTGCAGACGCTTTCCCTCGACGGAACGATCCGCGCTGAGGGAGACCAGAATCCTGGCACGTACACGTTTAAGCTGAAGCAGCCGAACCGCTATTACGTGGAAATTCGCCAGGAAGGGAAGACGTCGATCGAGTCCTACAACGGCAAATCTTGCTGGCATGAAACGGAAAGTGGAACTGTAGCTACGCTGTTGGGGGACGAGGCGCTGCAAATGGAGGCCGCGGGGCAGTACTACAACACGCGGCTAGTGGCACTAAGCAAGAAAAAGATCGGCGCGGCTTACAAGGGTACGGCGCAGGTGCGAGGACATGAGGCGCAACAGGTCACCTTAACGTTTCCCACCGGGGCGCAATGGCAAGTCTATTTTGACCCGCAGACGCACCTGGTTGTGGAAGAGAAGGCCACCATCGCGGGCATCCCGCAGGAGATTTACTACGGCGATTACCGGAGCGTGAACGGGCTGAAGGTGCCTTACAAGATTGAGCTTCGTCGCGGCAAAGACGTCTACGACGTCAGCGTAACACAGGCGGCGACCAATGAAACCATAGGCGAGCGCGTCTTCGACTTTCCCAAGAAGTCACAAGTGCAGCTTCCAGACCTCAAAACGCTGTTTGAAGAGATAGACGCGAACCAGAAGCAGATCGACAAGATTAAGGAGAACTACGCCGCGACGCGCGTCGAGGAAGAAACCGAATACGATAAAACCGGCAAGGTCACCAAGAAAGACGTGAAGGAGTACACCTTCTTTTACCTCAATGGCGATGAGATATCGACGCTGGTGAAAAAGGATGGCAAGCCGCTGAGCGAAGAAGATCAAAAGAAAGAAAACGAAAAGACAGCGAAGCATATTGAAGAAGCGCAGAAAGAGGCCAAGAAGGAGGAAGAGAAAGAACAGAAGGCCAAAGAGGAGGGTAAGCAGAAAAAGGATGACGAGGATCCGGGGATCGAGGTATTCCTGCGCGTGAGCCAGTTTGTGAATCCTAGGCGTGAACGCTTCCGCGGGCAAGACGTGCTGGTGTTCGATTTTGAGCCCAATCCCGAATACAAGCCCAAAAACCTGGAAGAGAAAGTAGTGAAGGATCTGGCGGGAGTGGTGTGGGTGGACGAAAAGGCGCACGACGTGGTGCGGCTGGAGGCGTATTTTGTGAACGATATGCGGTTCGCCGGCGGGATGGTGGCGAATTTGCAGAAGGGGACGAGTTTCGTGTTCGAGCAGGCGTATGTGAACGGGGAAGTATGGTTGCCTACGTACATGGAGGCGCACATCGGAGTGCGTGTGTTGCTGGTGAAGGGCTTCAAGGTAAACGTGGCACAGCGCTATTCGGATTACAAGCGATTTAATGTGGAGACGTTGAGCACCATTAACAAGCCGAAAGAAGTGGGTACCAGCGCCGACAAGCCGTAGTGGGACATGCGTACGTGGGTGAGCTGAGCGGAAAGGCAGGAGGTTCACCACAGAGGACACCTAGAGCACAGAGGAACGCGGGTGCAAAGAGAAGACGTAAGCAGGATGTCAGGCGAAGGTTTTGCGTGTTAGGACGTCGCGGACTTTCTGAGCGAGTTGACCCGGTGAGAACGGTTTCTGCAGGAACGTGATGCCTTTTTCCAGCACCCCGCCGCTGGTGATCACGTTGTCCGTATAACCCGACATGAAGAGAACACGAATGCCTCGCCGCCGCGCGGAGATGCGTGCCGCCAGTTCGCGGCCGCTCATTCCGGGCATCACCACATCAGTGAGCAGCATATGAATTTCCTGGGCGAAGGTCTCGGCGATCTGCAGAGCGTGTTGGGTATCGCGAGAGGGCATGACGTTGTAACCCTGATCGTTGAGCACAGTCTGAATGAGGTCACGAACCGCTTCTTCATCCTCGACGAGCAGAATCGTCTCCGAACCACGCTGGGAATCAAGCGGTATCGGCAGTGGAGCGGTGTCATCCACGGATTCCTCAACGCGCGGCAGATAAACCTTGAAAGAGCTGCCCTTGCCGACCTCGCTGTATACCCAGATGTAGCCGCCGCTTTGCTTCACGATACCGTAAACGGTGGAAAGCCCGAGGCCCGTGCCGCGGCCGCTCTCCTTGGTGGTGTAGAAGGGTTCAAAGATGTGCGCCGCCGTTTCGCGGTCCATGCCCACGCCAGTGTCGGATACCGCCAGCATCACATAGCGTCCGGGCTTGACGGTGGCGTGCCCATCGGCATACGTGGAATCCAGATCGATGTTGCTGGTTTCAATCACGATGCGGCCACCTTGCGGCATGGCGTCCCGTGCGTTCACAACCAGATTCATCAGCACTTGTTCGATTTGTGCCGGGTCGGCTTTCACTTTGCCTACGTTTGGGCTGACCGATGTGGTCATCTCAATGTTGTCGTCCATTAGTCGGCGCAGCAGCTTGTCCAGATTCACTACGATCGAATTCAGGTCCAGGATCTTGGGCTGCAGAACCTGTTTGCGGCTGAACGCCAAGAGCTGGCGAACCAGCGCCGCTGCGCGTGCCGCTGCGTTTTCAATGCGCTCAATGTCACCACGCAGCTCGAGAGGAATGGCGGCGCGGCTGAGCGCCAGGTCCGTGTATCCGGTGATGATCGTTAGGAGATTATTGAAGTCGTGCGCGATGCCTCCAGCGAGCCGGCCCACAGCTTCCATCTTGCGGGATTGCTGCAACTGGGTTTCCAGCTGCTTGCGATCGGTGATGTCTACCATGATGCCTTCCATTACCGGATGCGCATCGCTACCTTGCACCACCACCGCGGTATCGTTCAACCACACTTCGCGGCCATCCTTCCGCCTGATGCGGAACTCGGCCTGGAACGGTAGCCCGTTCTTGCTGGCCTCCTCCGCTGCCATCACCGTTGCAACATCGTCGGCGTGGATTAGGCTGGCCCAATTGTGGGAGATGGGCAGCCACTCATCGGGGGTATAGCCGAGAATGGTTTCGACCTGGGGGCTGACGTAAAACCATTGGCCATCGATGCCGATTTCGGCGATGTACGTGATGGCGTTGACGTGCTCGACCAGCATGCGGTATTTCGTTTCGGCTTCTTCGCGAGCTTTTTCGGCCTGATGGCGTAGCGACAAGTCGCGACAGACACACGCGGTGCCGCCATCGGGCATTGCGGTAATGGTCAACTCCGCGGGAAGCCGCGAAGCGTCGGGGCGGCGAAGCAGCACGGCCGCGGACCACCGGCGAGCCTGCGCCAGCGAGCGGCGAATCTCCGGTTCCAGGCGATCCATTTCCTGAAACGCATGGGCGATGCGCCAGGGCTGCCCCACGATGTTTTTAGCGCTCTCAAAACCGAACATGCGCGCGAACGCTTCGTTGGCGTAGATGTGCACTCCCTTTTCATTCAGAATGGCGATGCCGTCGGCGGATGAGTCCATCGCCAGGGTTTGGCGGCGCACGGTTTCCTCGTCGCGTTGGCGGCGGAATTGCTGAAGGCCGATGCGCATGGCGTAGCAACCCAACGAGATGCCCAGAAGGCTGAAGCGAATCACTTTCCAGCCGGGACCGAGTTGCGCCACCTGGAAGAGAATGATCATGGGCGCGAGGATGAACATGCCGTTGTTGATCAGGAGTTCAGTAAGAGACTTGGCTCGCAATGGAATGCGGTCGGAGCTGCTTTCCATCGGTTGCCACGTAGCCGCCCAATAGGCGCCGTACAAGAGAGGAAGGGACCAGGCCAGATCGAGCCAGGTTCCCGTGGGCTGCTCCTGGGAACTCTGCAAGTACTCCGCGGCCATTGAAAAAGCCACATAAATCAGGATGTACAGCGCAAGCCCACCGTAGAGCGCACGCACTTGCGGCAATCGCCCGCGCCTCCATTGCACCAGGCAAAGCAAGACAATTCCCGCGTCAATAAGGAAGACGACGGTCATCTCCCGGCCGAGTGCGGCATGCGGAGCAAGATTGGCTACCGGAAGGAAATACATTCCGAAGTAGATAAAGAAAAAGAGAATGCCAATCTGGATGAAATCCAGCGCCTCCTCTAGATCGACCTTAGCGTCTTCCTTCTCTTGGTTCAAGAAGATGGCCATGACGAAGAACATGCCCTGAGTGTCAAAAAAGAACCGAACCATCGAGCCGGGCTCGGGTATGGTGTGCAGCACAAGTTCGGAGTACATCCACCCGAGGTCGGCCACAGCCCACACCCCCATGCCGACGCCAATGAGAATCCAGAAGGACTGACTGAAGCCATGAACGCGACGGGCCGCTCGGAAACACATGGTGGCCGCCAAGAGGCTGCAGAAAACTTGGAGAAGATTGCCAAACAGGGAACCCAGAGGACGTGTTCCAAAAAACACAATGGTGCAAACGTGGAGGGCGACCACGGCAAGGGCCACGACAGCGAGGCGTCGAGAAATAGGCAATGTGGTCAACACTCTGTCCTGATAACTAGCCCTTGCTTGTAGTCTAGCGGAGTTTCATCTTGGGATACAATCGTCTCCGGTACTTGTGTCCGGCACGACATATACAGAAGATAAATAACTATTGAACAGTACTCCTTAAGCGGTTAACCACGAAAGGCGAATGTACGTGGGGGATCAGCAGACAACGCCTGCCGCTACCAGTTTTGGGACCCCGTGGCTTTTGTTGTGCCTGGCGTTCGCAATGCACGTTTGGGACGAAGCGGCGCACGATTTTCTCCGCTACTACAATTCCACGGTTCTGGCACTCTATGGGCATTTCTCGTGGTGCCCGCGGATGGACATGCAATTTCGAACCTGGTTGACGGCGCTGCTGGTGGCGAATTTGGTGCTGCTGGTGCTTACGCCGTGGGCCTATCGAAACGCGAGGTGGTTGCGGCCGCTGGCGTATGTGCTCGCGGCAATCCAAGTGCTGAATGGCACCGGGCACATCCTGGCGGCAATTCGGGGGTGCACCGTGCCGTCGGTGCAGTTTGAAGGGCCGGCGCCGGGAGTGTACACCGCTCCGCTGCTGATCGTTCTAGCTGCGTACCTGATTTGGGCCTTGCGGAAGAGCCGCGGACGCCCGTCGAATTAGCGACCCTCGAACGGGTAGCGATCCTGGGCCTGGACGGCGGCTGCCACGCGACGACGCAGCGCGATGGTATCTACGGTGGGGCGCTTTGCGAAGCGCCGGAGTACGGCCAATTGTGTGGTGAGCATATCGCCTTCGTGAACAGCGGCGAGGGCCCGTTTGGCTTCATGGTCGATGCGTTCGGCGGCGTCGGAGATGAACACGCGCGCGGTGTCGATCATCACGGAAGCAGTGGCTTCGCCTTTGTTGGCGGCGGCTTTCTGCGCGCGCAGTAAACTCGATTCCATGGCGTAAATCTCCATGACGATGTTCGCGAGCGCGGCGATCAATTCCTGCTCCTCGGCAAGTTTCTCGCGGTGCTTCTGCATGGCGCCACCGGCTGCTTGCAGGAAGATCTTCTTGCAATTGGCAATGACGCGCGCTTCCTCGGCAAGTACTCCTTCGGGCGCCTCTTCGTAGGACGGGCCGGCGAGAATTTCATCCGCAAGCTTCATGGCGGCGGGGATCAGCGGCAACTGGCCGCCCATTGCGCGCTTCATCAGCATCTGAATGATGAGCATGCGGTTGATTTCGTTGGTGCCTTCGAAAATGCGGTTGACGCGGGAATCCCGATAAGCGCGGCAGACGGGATAATCTTCGTGGAAACCGTAGCCGCCAAAGATCTGCACCGCTTCGTCCACGACGAAGTCCAGCATCTCGCTGCCATACACTTTGGCGACGGAGCTCTCGATGGCGTACTCCTCCAGAACCTTCATGCTGTTTTGCGTGGAGTCACCGGAAACCGACGCGGCGTGCATGGTTGCTTCCATGTAGCCGGCGCTGCGGTAAATCATGGACTCCACGGCGAAAATCCGTATGGCCATCTCCGCCAGTTTTTCCTTCATCAGCCCGAATTCGCCGATAGATTTGCCGAAGGCCTTGCGCTCCTTGCAGTACTTGGAGGCAGTCATCAGCACGTGCTTGGAGCCGCCCACGCAGGAGGCACCTAAAGTGAAGCGTCCGGCGTTCAGGACGTTGAACGCGACGATGTGGCCGCGGCCGATCTCGTGGAGCAGGTTCTCCTTCGGGACCATGCAATTTTCCAGGAAGATGGGAGTGGTTGAGCTGCCATGGATACCCATTTTGTGCTCTTCGCTGCCGGGCTTGCATCCGGGGAAAGTTCTCTCCACCAGGAAGGCGGTGAGCTTCTCGCCATCCACTTTGGCGAACACGATAAAGAGGTCCGCAAAACCCCCGTTGGTGATCCACATCTTCTGGCCATTCAGGATGTAATGGGTACCTTCCTTATTGAGTTCTGCGCGGGTAAGAGAATTTTGCGCATCGCTGCCCGCTTGCGGTTCCGAGAGGCAATAGGCGCCGATGAGCTCACCGCTGGCAAGTTTCGGTAAATACTTCTTCTTTTGCTCTTCCGTACCGAAATACACGATGGGGAGAGTGCCTATGCCGGCGTGTGCGCCGTGTGTGACGGCAAATCCGCCGTAAATCGAAATTTTTTCCGTTAGGATGGTGGTGGAAATCTTATCGAGTCCCGCGCCGCCATACTCTTCCGGCGTGCCCCCGCTCATCAGCCCCAGTTCCGCGGCCTTTCGCGCGAGCTCCGGCATCAGGCCAGGCCTCTTGGCCTCGAGGTCCTTAACGTGCGGAAAGACTTCCTTGATCACGAATTCTTCTGCGGTTTGCCCGATCAACTTTTGGTCGTCGGTCAGATCCGCTGGAGTGAAGATGCCCTGCGGCGCAGAGGATTCCAGGAGAAAGCTTCCGCCCTTTGCTGCGGGTTTAGTGAGTACCGAGGTCGCCATGGGTGACGCTCCTTGCCGGCCAGGTGCCGCGAGTGAATTCAAACACTTGTTTGAAAAAAATGCAATTCGCAAATTGTACATGGGCTGGCTGTGCCTCTGCAATAGGACACGTCTATGGACGACGGGGAGCGTCGGCGTGCCCGCGCAAGGGTCGAGTGGCAAACACCGGTGGACTGTGGCAGACTGCCCGGCATCCGTTGGGTGCCGCGAAAAGAGGAGGCAATCTCATGGGGCGTCCGGTCGTACATTTTGAGATAGGTTGCCGTGATTCCAAGAAGACGCATGAGTTTTACGCCAAGATGTTCGACTGGAGAATTGAAGCGCTGGGGCCAGCGGGAATGATCGCGCCGGTAACTCCCGGAATTGGGGGACACATCACGGCGTTGGGGCACGAACCGCATCAATACACGATTTTTTATGTCGACGTCGAAGATGTGGGAGCGGCGCTGAAAAAGGCGGAGTCGCTCGGTGGCAAGACACTGGTTCCGCCGGTGCACATCCCCGCCGGCACATTTGCATGGATGCAGGATCCCGAAGGCAACACCGTGGGCTTGTGGAAGTCGAAGAGCTAATCTGGCTTCCCCGCGAATTACAGACCGTTTTGGTTGGGTCAGGTTTCGGACAGGTGCCTGACAGGCAACAATCTTGCTCATCCGGCTGAAGTAAAAATTTGCCGCGGGCTATCATGGCAGTAACCTTCATTCGACTTTCAGGAGAATCTGCCATGATCAGGTCCAGCTTTGCGCCGCGGGTGGCCACTCGTTGCTACTATTTCGCAGCTGTGCTATGGGTAATTGCATTTGCGATCCCCGTACGGATCGCCAGTGCTCAGGTTCCACGCCTCCGGCCCGGGCGATACAAGATCCAAAATGCGGCCAGCGATAAGTTCATGGACATCGACAGGAACGACGGAACGATCCACCAGTGGGAATTCGGCAATCAAAAAAGCCAGTTGTGGGATATCGAGCTGGCGGGAAATGGCTACGTGTACATCCGATCGGCAGAAAACGGTATGCTTCTGGACATCGCTGGCGGCGCCCCGCGCGACGAAGCGCGCTTGCTGCTTGCGCCGCAAAACGGCAGTCAAAATCAACTTTGGATGATCGAAGACGCCGGCGAGGGACTGTTCCGAATCACATCGCGTTTCGGCAAATGCATCGACGTGCCGGATGCCTCGCGCGCAAACGGAGTGGGCTGGCAACTGTGGCGGCCGATCGAGAAATATGCCGAAAAATTCCGCTTGTCGCTGGTCGCAGACGCTCCCGCCGGGAATAAGGATCGGGATCACCGGGACCGCGACAACGACGGTGAGGCACGAGGAGAAAAAGGTGCCTACCACCAGGGCTATAGCTTTGGAGTGCAGGATGCCCGCGCGCACCTTCGACGCTCGTATGCCAGGCACAAGGGTCAATTCGATCCCGACAAGCAGGACGCTTTCATCGAAGGCTATTACGATGGCTACGACAGCGGTCGGGCCGATTTCAGCCAAATGCAGTCGGCCGAGAAACAGAGTTACGACGTAGGCTACCGTTTTGGGCGCCAAGATTATCAGCAAAGAAGGAACCCAAATTACACCCGACACGCGGATCTTTTTGACGATCGCACTGAGGCTTATTTCCGGAGAGGCTACGAGGACGGATTTTCTTCGCCACGATAGTAGCTGGAATAGACGCGCCTAGCTGAGGCGTTCGAAGATGCCGGCGGCGCCCATGCCGCCTCCAATACACATGGTGACCATGCCGTAACGGGCGTTGCGGCGTTGCAATTCGCGGATGAGCGAGGCGGTGAGTTTTGCACCGGTGCAGCCGAGCGGGTGGCCGAGCGCGATCGCACCGCCATTGGGATTGACACGCGCCGGATCGAGATTGGCCTGCTGAATCACGGCGAGCGATTGCGCGGCGAAGGCTTCGTTCAATTCAATGGCCGCCAAATCCGCCAGCGACAATCCTGCCATTTGCAGCGCTCTGGGAATCGCGTAAACCGGGCCGATGCCGAATTCCTCAGGTTTGCAGCCAGCCGTCGCGTAAGCCACGAACCGGGCCTGCGCCTTCAGTCCCAGCTGCGCAGCCTTCGCATCGGACATCACCACGACCACCGCTGCGCCATCGCTCATCGGCGAACTGTTGCCCGCAGTGACTGTGCCCTTCGCGTGAAATGCCGGCTTCAAGCCTGCGAGCACTTCCATCGAAGTGTCCGGGCGCGGCAATTCGTCTTTGGCGAACAGGAACGATTCCGTCGCGGGCTTTGCGGCGGTTTTGGGCTTGGCACCGTTGTCGTTGGGCAGGGAAGTGATCTTCACCTCGACGGGAATCGTTTCGTCCTTGAATTTGTCGGCGGCGAGGGCGGCGACGGCTTTCTTGTGCGAGTCGACAGCAAACTGGTCAGCCTGCTCGCGGGATATGCCAAACTTCATGGCGATATTTTCGGTGCCCAGGCCCATATTGATATACGCGTCGGGGTAATGATCGACGAGCCAGGGATTCGGCGAAATTTTGTTTCCGCCCATGGGCACCAGGGACATGGATTCGGTGCCGCCGGCGACAATCACTTGCGCCGCGCCGCTGCGAATGCGCTCAGCAGCTAAGGCGATGGCTTGCAGACCGCTGGCACAAAAGCGGTTCACGGTCATGGCGGAGGTCTCCACGGGAAGGCCGGCGCGCAATGCCGCGATGCGCGCCACATTCATACCCTGTTCGCCCTCCGGCATGGCGCAACCGAGGATCACGTCGTCGATTTCCTTGGCGTCCAGGGCCGCAACCCGAACCAGCGCTTCCTTGATCACCAGGGCAGCGAGATCATCCGGGCGGCTGGTGCGCAGCGAACCTTTGTACCCGCGGCCGACGGGCGTGCGAACAGACGAAACGATCACGGCTTCAGTCATAACAAACCTCTTGGGCAACCTTTGCGATTGTGATTCGATGCCCCCAAAAAAGCAAATGGCACCAAGCAGGCCGCGACCGCCGCAGTGAGGTAAATGATTGCAAGATATGGGATATATTTTGCGGGGCTCCGATCGCGATTAGCAACCTAACGGTAACCCGCAATCCGCGTGTAGTTCGGAAAGTGTTCAAGCTCAGGACTGATGCGACCATGAATCCTGGCCAGAATGCCTCTTTGGGCAGACGGCAACGTCTAACTTTGATACCAGCGACTTTGGATTCTTGGGTGTCGTTGGTATTGACGCCAGCCACGCGCTGGGCGGCTGCACTAATCACGGTGCGCTCACTCCT
>Ga0126369_10002462_pt1 | contig 13175 bp, 12 predicted proteins | sample PanSoiMetaPlot_1_FD_109646 | JGI IMG/M metagenome (GOLD analysis project Ga0126369, IMG submission 109646) | Tropical forest soil microbial communities from Panama - MetaG Plot_1 | ecosystem: Environmental > Terrestrial > Soil > Tropical forest > Bulk soil | place: Panama | collected 2016-02-17 | reverse complement strand
CGACTTGCCCCCCCTGACCCCCCGGCTGATGAGGGGGGGAATGGAAGACGACTTGCCCCGCCTGAGCCCCCGGCTGATGAAGGGGAATAAGGAAGACGACTTGCCCCCCCTGACCCCCCGGCTGATAAGGGGGGGAATAAGATGCCCGGCGATGCGCCTCCTGGTTGCCGCTCTGCCGCTCCTCGCGCTCGCCGCGTGTTCGTCGGGGCCCTCAGGCTCCTCGGCGGGGCCGCCGTCCACGCCCACCCCGGCGGCCAGCACCGGGGGCGGGCTCACGCTGCAGGCCTGCCGGGTGCTGACCGCCGCCGACGTCCAGGCGGCGCTCGGCGTTCCGGTCACGCAGCTGCCGCTGACGTCGCCCCCGCCCGACGCCGGGCCGGGCGGCAACCTGATCTCGGGCTGCACGTACTCCTCGGCGGCAGCCGCCGCGGGCGGCGTCTCGCTGTACCTCTACCGCGACCTGGCGATCGACTACTTCGCCAACGTCCCGGGCGTCCAGGCGGTGTCTGGCGTCGGCGACGCGGCGTACGAGCACGCCCCGCTGCTGATCGGGCGCAAGGGCCACGTGACGTTCCTGCTCACGATCGACTCCACCGCCGACCCCGCGAAGACCGACTCGGCGCTGCGGACGCTCGCTCATGCGACGGCGTCGCGTCTGTGATGTCGCAGGCGTCCTGACGCTGCCCAACTCGCGCGGGCAGACCCCCGCAGCCAGTTAGAGCTTCGGCTCGACCTTCGGGCCGAACCGCGGGTCGGCCGCCACCAGCGAGTCGATGTAGCGGAATCGCTCGTACCTGTGCTGGAGCAGTTCGTCCTTCGCCACCCCGAGCAGGGGCTCAACGTGCCGCCACAGGGCCGCGTCCAGCGCGCGCGAAGCGGCGTCGACGTCCATGTGGGCGCCGCCCTCGGGCTCCTGAATCACCTCCTCGACCACGCCCATGGCGAGCAGGTCGCGCGACGTGATCTGGAGCTGCTCCGCCGCCTCGACCTTCCGGGCGTTGTCGCGCCAGACGATCGTGGCCGCGGCCTCTGGCGCGGCCACCGTGTAGAGCGAGTTCTCGAGCATCAGGACCCGGTCCGCCACCGCGATCCCGAGCGCGCCGCCGGAGCTGCCCTCGCCGATGACGACCGCGACCACCGGCACCGGGATCTCGAACCACTCCATGATCGCGGCGCCGATCGCCGACGCCACGCCTCGCTCCTCGGCCGACTCGCCCGGATACGCGCCCTGCGTGTCGACCAGCGAGATGACCGGGAAGCCGAACTTCGCGGCCTGCCTGCCCAGCCGAAGCGCCTTGCGGAAGCCCTCCGGGTGCATCATGCCCCAGTTCCGAGCGACTCGCTCAGACAGGTTGCGCCCCTTCTGCTGGCCCAGGAACACGACGGTCATGCCGCGCCACGTGCCCACGCCGGCCACCACCGCGGGATCGTCGTGCGAGACCCGGTCGCCGTGCAGCTCCACGAAGTCAGGCGCCAGGCGCCGGATGTAGTCCAGTGAGTACGGGCGGTCCTGGTGCCTGGCGAGCTCGACGACCTGCCAGATGCTCAGCGTGTCCCTCTGGGCCGGAGTGGTCAGATCGCCCTCCCGTACAGCGTGAGCAGGTGGGAGAGGAGTTCCCGCAGCTCCGTGCGGGGCACCACCATGTCGACCTGGCCACAGCGGAGCTGGTATTCCGCGCTCTGGAAGCCGGGAGGCAGGACTGCGTACGTCGACTGCTTGATGACCCTCGGTCCCGTGAATCCGATGGCCGCGCCCGGCTCAGCGATGTTGATGTCGCCGAGCAGGGCCAGTGATGCGGGCGTGCCGCCGTAGGTGGGGTCCGTCAGGACCGAGAAGTACGGGAGGCCTGACCGGTGCAGGCGGCTCAGGGCCCCGTTGACCTTGGCCATCTGCATGAGCGCCAGGACGCCCTCCTGCATACGCGCGCCGCCGGTGGCGGCGACGAGGATGTAGGGGGTCCGCGTGGCGGTGGCCTGCTCGAGGCCGCGGGCGAGCCGTTCTCCGGCCACGATGCCCAGGGTACCGCCCACGAATCGGAAGTCGAACACCGCCAGCCAGACGGGCCGTCCGCCCAGTTCGGCGGTGCCCACCCGCACCGCCTCGTTGAGTCCCTCCTCACGAGCCTGCTCGATCGTCTCCTGGTACGGCTTGGGCACCTTCCACTCCAGGAGGTCGTGCGGCCGCACGTCTGCCCAGCGCTCCTGCCAGGTCGCTGCGTCGGCGAGCAGGGCGATCCAGGCGTCCGCGTGCATCCGGAAGTGGTGGCCGCAGTCGCAGACGTACACCTGCTCGCGGAGCTCCTCCGGCACCAGCCCGACGCCGCAGCTCGGGCAGTTCGTGGTCAGCGCGATGGGCGGCAGCCTGCTGCCGTACGCTCCCACCCTCCCCCCTCGCGGGGGAGGTTGCCCGCCAGGGCCGGTGGGGGGGAATGGCGCTTCCGTGCTCAGACCGAAAGCCCTCCATCCACGACCAGCACGTGGCCGGTGATGAACGCCGCGCCGTCGGAGCAGAGGAATGCGACGGCGGCCGCGACGTCTTCCGGCGTGCCCTCGCGCTGCAAGGGTGTCCGTTTTACCAGCTCGGCCACGATCTCGTCGCTGAGCGAGCCCTCGGTGAGCTCGGTCCGCACGTAGCCCGGCGCGACCGCGTTGCAGGTGATGCTCCGGGAACCGATCTCCTTGGCGATCGCCTTGGTGAACCCGATCAGGCCCGCCTTGGCGGCCGCGTAGTTGGCCTGGCCGGGGTTGCCCGTCATTCCCACGATGGAGGTCATGTTGACGATCCTGCCCCAGCGCTTGCGCAGCATGCCGGACATCACGGCGCGCGTCGTGGTGTAGGCGGACGTGAGGTCGGTCTGGATGATGTGGTCCCAGTCCTCCGGCTTCATCCGGAGCAGGAGGTTGTCGCGGACGGCGCCGGCGTTGTTGACCAGCACGTCGACCTGGCCGAGCTCCTTGACCATGGCCTGCACGGCGGCGCCGTCGGTCACGTCGCACCGGACGGCCAGACCGCCGACCTCGTGCGCGGTCTCCTCGGCGGCAGCGGCGTCGGACCGGTAGTTGATCACCACTCGCGCGCCCATCCTCGCGAGCGCGCAGGACACGGCACGCCCGATCCCCTTGCCGCCGCCCGTCACGAGCGCGGTGCGGCCGTCCAGCTCACAGCTCATGCCAGACACCCCGAGTGCGGCTCTTCATGATCGGAGGCGGGTCGGGCACCGGGGCGCCGTCCGGCGGGTTCGCCGGCTGCTCCAGCTCCTCCTGCCGCCGGTTCCATGCGTGGAACGATGCGCCGAAGGCGCCCCCGATGTCCCAGGCCACGGCGGTGGCTCCCGCCTTCGTGCCCTGCGTCCGCCTGCTCTGGCGGCTCATGCGAACTCCACGAACAGCTCTTCCGCGTTCCACGTGTCGACCCCCGGCATGTGCCTCGCCGCGAGGCTGGCGAGGACCCGGCCCGGGCCCAGCTCGACGACCGTCGTCACCTGCATCGCCCGCAGCGAGACCATGGTGCGTGCCCAGTCCACCGGGCGGAGCAGGTGGTTGCCGAGCTCCTGGCGCAGGTCGCTCAGCGACGCGATCGCCTGACCCGTCGCGTTGGCCAGGATCGGGAACTGCGGCATCTCGATGGGCAGCCGGTCGAGCACGGCGCGGAACGCCGCGCCCGCCGCCTCCATGAGCGGCGAGTGCGCTGGCAGCGGCACGGTCAGGATGAGCGCCCTCCGTGCCCCTGCTGCCAGCGCCAGCCGCTGTGCCTCCTCGACCGCCGGGATCTCCCCCGACAGGACGAACTGGACGTCGGCGTTGCGGTTGGCCAGGTAGAGCCCGCCCAGCCGCGACGCCTCGACTCGGATCGCCTCGACCCGCTCCTCGTCGAGGCCCACGATTGCGAGCATGCCGCCCGGCTGCGTCCGCGATGCCTCGGCCATGATCCGGCCCCGCTCCTGGACGAGCAGGAGCGCCATCTCCCACGAGACGGCGCCGCCGGCGGCCAGCGCCGTGAACTCGCCCAGCGAGTGGCCCGCCAGCACCCGCACCTGCTCCATGCCGTAGCTCTCGCGCCAGATCTCGTACGCGGCCCAGCACACGGTCATCACGCAGGGCTGGATGTTCTCGGTCCGGTTGAGCTCGGCCTCCGGACCCTCGAAGCACAGCCGGCGGACCGGCATCCGCAGGACGTCCTCTGCGCGCCTGAAGACGCGCTGGGCGGCCGGATATCGCTCGTAGAGCCGCCGTCCCATGCCCGGCCGCTGTGCCCCCTGCCCCGGGAACAGCAGCGCGACCGGCCCGCTGAGCGTCACTCCCATTCGAGGAGGCAGGCGGCCCACGTCAGGCCGGAGCCGAAACCCGCGATCAGGACCGTGTCCCCAGGGTGCAGCCGGTCCTGCTCGAGCGCGTCGTGCAGCGCGAGCGGGATGGTCGCGGTCGACGTGTTGCCGTAGCGGTCGATGTTCACCATCACGCGCTCCATCGGCAGGCCGACGCGGTGTGCGGCGGCCTCGATGATGCGGCTGTTGGCCTGGTGCGGCACCCAGAGGTCGATGTCGTCCATCGTCATGTCGACCGCTGCCGCGACCGCGTGCGCCTGCCGGATGAAGATGTCCGTCGCGAACTTGAACACGTCCGGGCCCTTCATGCCGATGCGCGGATTCGGCTCGCCGGTCACGTACGCGCCCTTCGTGATGTCGCCGCACGTGATCTTGTCGTAGCCGCGTCCGTCCGCGCCCAGGCACCAGCTGCGGAACCCGCCACCCTGACGGGCTGGCCGCACCACGGCCGCCCCGGCGCCGTCCGCGAAGAGCACGCACGTGCCGCGGTCGGTCCAGTCGACCAGCCGGGTCAGGACCTCCGCGCCGATCACCAGGATGGTGTCCGCTCGTCCGCTGGCGATGTACGCGTCCGCGAGGGAGAGCGCGTAGGCGAAGCCGCTGCACGCGGCCAGCACGTCCATCGCGCAGCAGCCGGCGATGCCCAGCTCGTTCTGCACCCGGCAGGCGACGCTCGGAAACGGGCCATCGGGCGTGGACGTCGCCACCAGGATCATGTCGAGGTCCTGCGGCCGAGTCTCCGCCTCAGCCAGCGCCGCCAACGCAGCCCTCGCGGCCATCTCGAACGTGGGGGTGCCCGGCTCGGCCACCCGGCGTTCTCTGATGCCCGTGCGCTCGACGATCCATTTGTCCGACGTGTCGACCATCTGCTCCAGGTCGTGGTTGGTCACGACGCGGTCGGGCACGTGGACGCCGATCCCGGCGATGGCGGTCGGCCGGCCCTGGCTGCGATACGTGCGCAGGGGTACCGCGTCCGAGCGCACGCGCGGGGCTTGCGTGACGGCCATGGCTACGCCCGCGCCCGCTGCGCGGCCTTGTCCTCCAGGAACGCCCAGAGGTCGCCCACGTTCTTCATCCTCTCGAGCTCCTCCTCCGGGAGCTCGACGTCGTACTTGTCTTCGACGGCGGCAATCAGCTCGACCAGGTCGAGGGAGTCTGCCGCGAGGTCCCGCGCGAAGCTGACGTCCATCTGGACCTGCTCGGGGTCGACGCCGAGGATCTCGGCCGCCAGCTCCTGCAGCTCCTTGAAGTCGAGCTCGGTCATCTGCTTCTTCTCTCCTCTTGGTGCCCCGTCGGTGGCGCAGTCCTGCGGAACGCGAGCGTGGCGTTGTGGCCGCCGAAGCCGAAGGAGTTGGAGATCGCCACGTCGACGGTCGCCGGCCGGGCCCGGTTGGGCACGTAGTCCAGGTCGCACTCGGGATCCTGGTCGTCCAGGTTGATCGTGGGCGGGATCAGCCCGCGGTCGATGGCGAGCACGCACGCGGCGGCCTCCATCGCTCCGGCCGCGCCCAGCAGGTGGGCGTGCACCGACTTGGTGGAGCTCACGGCCAGGCGGTCGGCGTGGGCGCCGAAGACCTCGCGAAGCGCCTTCGTCTCGGCGACGTCGCCGAGCTTGGTCGACGTGCCGTGGGCGTTGACGTAGTCGACGTCCTCCGGCCTGATGCCGGCCTTGTCGAGCGCGCGGCGCATGGCACGAATGGCGCCGGCGCCCTCCGGGTGGGGCGCGGTGAAGTGGTGCATGTCCGCGCTGGCGCCGTAGCCGATCACCTCGGCCAGGACCCGCGCGCCGCGCGTGCGCGCGAACTGCATCTCCTCCAGCACGAACATCACGCCGCCCTCGCCCATCACGAAGCCGTCGCGGCCGATGTCGAAGGGGCGGCACGCGCGCTCAGGCTCGTCGTTGCGCTCGCTGACGGCCTTGATCTGGCAGAAGGCGCCCATCGTGAGCGGCGTGATCGTGGCCTCGGCGCCCCCGGCCAGCATCGCGTCGGCATCGCCCCGTTTGATGATCTCGGCTGCCTCGCCGATGCCGTGGCCGGACGAGGAGCAGGCGCTGACGATGGCGTAGTTGGGGCCGCCTGCGCCGCAGTGCATCGCGACGACACCGGCGCCCATGTCGCAGATCATCATCGGCACGGTGAAGGGGGAGATGCGGCGCACTCCCCTCTCGAGCAGCGCGGTGTGGTTGCGCTCGATCTCGTCCATGCCGCCGACGCCGGAGGAGACGATCACGCCCACGGCGTCGGGGTCGAGCTCGTGGGGGTCGAGCCGCGCGTGCGCCAGCGCCTGCTTGGCGGCTGCGAGCGCGAACTGGCAGTAGCGGCCCAGGTGCCGGGCCGTCTTGCGGTCCATGTACTGGTCGGCCTGGAAGTCCCTGACCTCGGCCGCGATTTTGGTCGTGTAGTCGGTCGTGTCGAAGTGGGTGATGGGCCCGACCCCCGAGACCCCCTCGACGAGGCTCGACCAGACGGTCTCGATGTCGTTCCCGATCGGGGTCACGAACCCGAGCCCGGTGACCGCCACACGGCGGCCGTTCACGTGTGTCATCGGCGTCAAGCGTACGGACCGCAGGTCGAAACCCGCCTCTGTCCAGGGTGGCAATTGTGGCGTCCGCGTTTGGACTCGCGGTCCAACCGACCCCGAGAGCGGCAAGGCTCTACGCTGTTGCCCCATGCTGTTCGCGGATCACGACGAGGAGATCGCCGAGGGGTTGGCGCTCCAGGAGGCGACGGTCGCCGACCTGGCCGCCGCGATGACGGACGGGCGTCTGACCGCCGTCGCGCTGGCCGAGCGCTACCTCGACCGGATCGAGCGGCTGGACCGTCGGGGACCGTCGCTGCGCTCGGTCATCGAGGTGAACCCCGACGCGGTCGAGATCGCCGCGCGGCTCGACGCGGAGCGTCGCGAGCGCGGGGCGCGCGGCCCGCTGCACGGCGTCCCGGTACTGCTCAAGGACAACATCGACACGCACGATCGGATGCAGACGTCCGCCGGGTCGCTCGCCCTGGTCGGCGAGCCGGCGCCGCAGGACGCCACCGTGGCAGCGCTGCTCCGGCGGGCCGGAGCCGTGATCCTGGGCAAGGCGAACCTCAGCGAGTGGGCGAACCACCGCTCGACCCACTCCTCCAGCGGATGGTCGGGCCGGGGCGGGCAGTGCCGCAATCCGTACGTGCTCGACCGCAACCCGTGCGGCTCCAGCTCGGGCTCCGCCGCCGCGGTGTCCGCGAACCTCTGCGCAGTTTCGCTTGGTACCGAGACGGACGGCTCGATCGTCTGCCCGTCGAGCGCGTCCGGCGTGGCCGGAATCAAGCCGACGGTCGGCCTGGTCAGCCGGGCCGGCGTGGTGCCGATCTCACACAGCCAGGACACGGTGGGCCCGCACGGACGGACCGTGGCGGACGCCGCCGCCGTCCTGGGCGCGCTCGCCGGCGAGGACCCTCGCGACCCGCAGACCGTCGCGGGCGCGGGCCAGGCGCACGGCGACTACACGCGCTTCCTGGTCGCGGACGGCCTTCGCGGCACGCGGATCGGGGTGGCCCGGACGACCGGGTTCGGTCGGGCGCCGAAGGTCGACGCGATCATGGAGGAGGCAATTCGAGCGCTCCGAGACGCCGGCGCGACCGTCGTCGATCCGGCCGACATCCCGACTCAGAAGGAGCTGGGAGGGGAGAACGAGACGACGGTCCTGCAGTTCGAGTTCAAGCAGGACCTGGCACGCTATCTCAGCGGCCGGACGGGCGTACCCATCCGGACGCTGGCGGACGCCATCGAGTTCAATCGCGCGCACGCCGCCGAGGAGCTGCCGTGGTTCGGCCAGGAGCGGTTCGAGCAGGCGGAGGCGACGACTGACCTTACCGACCCGCGGTACCTGGAGGCGCTGGCGCAGGGCCGCGCGCTCTCGCGGGACCAGGGCATCGACGCCGTGCTCGCAGAGCACCGACTGGACGCCCTGGTGGCGCCGACCGGCGGCCCCGCCTGGGTCATCGACCTGGTCGACGGCGACCGCTTCACGACCGGCAGCTCGACCGCGGCGGCGCAGGCGGGCTACCCGATCGTCACGGTGCCGGCCGGGTTCAGCCACGGACTGCCGGTGGGCCTGTCGTTCATCGGCCGGGCCTGGAGCGAGCCGACGCTGATCCGGCTGGCGTACGCGTTCGAGCGGTGGACGCGGGTCCGGCGGCGGCCGCAGTTCCTGCCGACGATCGAGCTGCCGGCCGGAACGGCCGGCTGAGTGAACTAGGCTCCCGCGACGGGCGGCAGGTAGGGACTCGGGTCCACCGGGGTCCCGTTCACCCGCACCTCGAAGTGCAGATGGATCCCGGTCGAGGCGCCGGTGGAGCCCTCGACCCCGATCTGCTGGCCCTGGGTCACCGTGTCGCCGACCCTGACCATCGTCACCGAGAGGTGGCCATACAGGGTCACCAGGCCGCCGCCGTGCACGATGATCACGTAGTTGCCGTACCCGGTCGTGCCCGACCCGACGGCAGCGACCACGCCGTCGGCGGCCGCCCCGATCCGCGTGTTCGGCGACGCCAGGTCCAGTCCCGTGTGGAAGTGCGGGAACCCGAACATCGCCGGTTCCAGCCACAGCGTGCTCGGACCGAAGCCCTGGGTGAGAGTCGCCCCCTGGATCGGCCAGGCGAGCCGCGTGCCGGCCGGAGCGGTCTCCGTCCCGCCCAGCGTGCTGGCCGGCGGCGGCGGGATGGCGGTGGAGTTCAGCGTCGCCCACAGCTGCGCCTGCTGCCAGACCTGCTGCTCGGCGGTCGCGATCAGCCTCTGCTGGCGCTGGCGCAGCATGGCCACCAGCTGCGGGATGAGCGACACGTTCTGGGCGCTGAGGCCGTCCAGGGCTGACTGCGTGTCGTCGATCACCGACTGGAGCTGATCGCTGGTGTCCTGCTCCTGCGAGGCCAGGTCCTGCAGCAGGCTCATCGCCGAGTTGAGCTGATCCTGGGTCTGCTGCTCCTGGTCCGCTGCCCGCTGGCGGTCGGCCTGGTCCTGCTGCTGCTTGGCCAGGTCCTTCTTGAGCTTCTGCTCGAGCGCATCTGCGCGCAGCGCCGCCGCCGTCAGGTCGCTGGTCTGCGTGACCATGTCACGGACGCTGCCGGCGCGCAGCAGGCGGAGCAGCAGCGCGTCGGGCTGCACGTAGAGGTAGCGCGCGAGGATGCCGATCTCGGCTCGCTCGTTGTCGATCTGCCCCTGCGTCGTGCTGATCTGGTCGTCCAGCTGCTGGATCTCGGCGTTCAGCGAGTCGATCTTCGCCTGGCTGGCGTCCACCTGCCGCTGGAGCTGGTCCTGCTCGTTCGCGTTCTGGTTCATCGCGTCCGAGAGCTGCTGGACCGTGGACAGCGAGTCGGCCATCGCGCCACCGAGCTGTACCCGCGCCTGGTCGATCAGCCGCTGCGCGCCGGCGTCCGTCGTGGGCGCCGGTGCCGGGGTGGCGGTCGGGGTGGGCGTGGGCGTCGGGGTGGGCGTCGGTGTGGGCGTCGGTGTTGGTGTGGGCGTGGGCGTCGGAGTGGGCGTTGGTGTGGGCGTCGCCGTTGGCGTGGGCGTCGGGGTCGGTGTCGTGGCGGCGGAGGTCGCGGCCGCCGGCTTCGCGCTGACCGACGGAGACGGCGACGGGGTGGCGGCGAGCGCCTGCGCGGGCATCATCGCGAACAGCAGCGCGGCGACGATCGCCGGCACCGCCGCTCGCCTCACGCGCGCAGCCTCCTGAACGCAAACAGCGCCGAAACCGTGCCCAGGCACACGCCGAGCGCCGCCACGGCGATCAGCGCCTCGGCCACCGAGGGCACCGTGAGACCCGGCAGTACCTGCACGAAGAGGTGGCGCGCGCCGTACAGAGCGATCAGGCACGTCGCCGCGACCACGGCGGCCGCAAGCACCCCGGCGAGGCCGCCGGTCAGGGCGCCCTCGACGCCGAGGCGAGCGCGGACCAGCCACGGCGAGGCGCCCACGAGCTGCATCGTGAGCAACTCGTCCCGGCGCGCCAGCACGGCCGCGCGGATCGAGTTCGAGCTGATGACGTACGTGATGACCAGCAGCAGCAGCCCGAAGGCGCCCGCCACGCCCGCCGACACCAGGGTGAACTGGCGAAGCCGGTCGTACGTGCCGGCGTCGTAGGACGTCGGGCTGCGAGTGTCCACCCCCGGCTCGCTGGCGGCCGCCTTCGCCACCGCCGCGACGTCGCTCGGGCTGTAGGTCGTGACCTCGAAGCTGGCCGGGAAGGGATTCGAGTCCGAGTAGCTCGCCAGATCGCCGAGGCCGGGTCGCTGCTGCGCCTGCGCCAGCGCCTGGTCCTTGTCGAGGTACCTGACGCTGCGCACGTGCGGGAGTTTCGCCAGCGCCTGGTGTGTCTGGCTCAGCTGGTCGGTCGTCGCGTCGTCGGCGAGGTACACGTGCAGGACCGAGGCCTCCGCCGACTGCGCGATGAGCAGGCTCCGCACCGCGAAGCCGGAGATCGAGATGAGGCCGGCCAGGAGGAGCAGCAGCGTGATCGACCCGAGCGCCGGGGCCGCGGTGCCGAAGTTGCGCAGCCAGCTCACTGCGGCGCCGCCCACCGCGAGGCGTCCGACGTTGCCGGCCCGGGTCCACGGCCAGCGCCGCGGTCCCCGCGCCGGCCGGGGCATCTCCGGCGGTGGCGTGTAGCCGAGGACGAACTGCATGACCCGGCCGATCCGCCGGCCCAGGCTCACTCGCGGCCCCGGCTCGCGAGCGGGGGGCGGGGTGTAGCCGAGGACGAACTGTGCGAGCTCGCCGGCGCGCCGCGCCAGCATGGAGGAGCGGCGCTTGGCGTGTCCGTTTCCCGCCGCGGGCATGGCGGAGAGCGCCGCGAGCGACCGGGGCCCGTGCCCGGCGCCGTTGGTGCTCCCGTTGCCGCCGTTCCGGCCGTTGCCGCCGTTGGTCGAGCCGCCGACCGTCTCCGTCGTGGCCAGCCGGTCCAGCACCTCGCGCGGAGGGACCCACGGGCCCCTCGCCGGGGGCCGAGCCGGCGGCCGCGGACGCGGCGGTGTCTCGTACCCGAGCACGAACTGGGCGACCTGACCCCCGCGCGCCCGGACGCTCACGCGCGGACGCGGATCGGGCGGCGGCGGCGGCGTGTAGCCCAGCACCAGCTGCATCAGCTGACCGGTCCGCTCGCCCAGGCCGGGCCCCCGATGGTGGCGCGCCGCGAGCAGGGCCGCCGCGGTGCCGTTGCCGGGCAGCGGCGCCCGCGCCGGCATGTCCGCCACGATGCGGCCCTCCCGCAGCTCGATCACGCGGTGGGGCCGGGACAGCGCGAGCTCCACGTCGTGCGTCGCGACCACCACCGTCGTGCCGGCGGCGCACCGGCGCTCCAGCAGTTCGAGGACGCGCTCCGCGTTGGCGCGGTCCAGGCTGGCGGTCGGCTCGTCGGCGAGCAGAACGAGGGGATCGTGGCCCAGCGCACGGGCGATGGCCAGCCGCCGCTGCTGGCCGCCGGACAGCTGGTCCGGGAAGGCCGCAGGCCGGGCGCCCAGGCCGACCTCCTGGAGCCGCGTCTGGGCGCGGACCCGCACCTCGGACTTCGGCATGCCCAGGTCGGCCACCTGGAGCGCGAACGCAACGTTGCCGCGGGCCGTCATGTCCCGCATGAGGCGGTGGTCCTGGTAGACCGCCGCGACGTCGCGGCGGTGCTGCGTCAGGAACCGGCGCCAGCGCCGGTCCAGGCGGTTGCGGTCGACCCGGATGGTCCCGCGACTCGGGCGCAGGTCGCCGTGCAGCAGCTTGAGCAGCGTCGTCTTGCCGGCCTCCGAGGGCCCGATCACGAAGACGAACTCACCCGGCTGGATGGCCAGGTTGACGCCGCGCAGCGCCACGAGCCGGCGATACCGCCGGTACACTCCCTTCAGCTCGATGAGCGCACGCTGATCCTCGCCGGACGCGCCCCCGCCGGCTGACTGCGGCCGTGTCTGCGTCGTGGTCTCAGAGATCGCTGAAGGCATCTGTCCTATCCGAGGCGCGACCATCACGTCGCGCGGTGTCGCAGTTCCTCCACCTTAGCCCAGGGGCTCAGGTATTCAACCCTGCAGTTGCCCTACCCCACCTCGACGTTACACAAGCATGATAGGACCTCCGTCCCGGTCGTCGGCGTCCGATCCCGAGCTCGTGCCTCTCTTCTGCGTCGAGTTCTAGACGAGCTTGCGCAGGTCCAGCGCCAGCTGGAGGCGCTGCCGCAGCACGGGTTCGTCCGGGTCCCCGCCCAGCAGCTCCCGCAGCTTCTCCATGCGGTAGAGCACCGTATGCCGGTGGAGCTGCAGGGCCGCGGCCGCCTCCTTCACCGTGCCCCGGGCCAGCACCGCCTCCAGCGTCTCCATGAGGGCGCCCCGGCCGTCAGCCCTCGTGAGCGGGCCCAGCACGTGCTGGACATAGCGCTCCAGCACCATCGGGTTCTGCGACAGCACCAGGTACGGCGCCACCTCGTCGTAGTGGTGGAGCAGGCGGTCCGGCCACAGCTTGCGGCCGACTTCGACGGCCTGCTGGGCCTCGAGGTAGGAGCGGGAGATGCCGCGCAGCCCCGGGTACTCGCCGCCCAGGCCTGCCCGAACTCGGGCGCGGCCGCTGCGCCGCAGCGCGGCCAGCGCCTCCCACGCCTCCGACTCGACCGCGCCCCGGTCGGCCGGCCACAGGACGACCAGCGTGTGCGAGTCCATCACGTCCGACAGCGACCGAGCGGGCAGGTCCAGCGCGGCCAGGAGCTCCTGCACCTCTCCGTCGTCGCTCTTGATCACGAGGGACCGGTAAGCCGGCGCGAGCTTCAGGTTGATCGCGAGCGCCTGCTTCTGGATGGCCAGCTCGTTGTCGAACGTGTCGCTGACCAGTGAGTGGAGG
>Ga0126369_10002461_pt1 | contig 13178 bp, 4 predicted proteins | sample PanSoiMetaPlot_1_FD_109646 | JGI IMG/M metagenome (GOLD analysis project Ga0126369, IMG submission 109646) | Tropical forest soil microbial communities from Panama - MetaG Plot_1 | ecosystem: Environmental > Terrestrial > Soil > Tropical forest > Bulk soil | place: Panama | collected 2016-02-17 | reverse complement strand
GGGCCGCCAAGGGCATCGTCAGCCCGGCGCTCTCCCCCGATGGCAACCACGTCGTCTTCGAGGCTTTGAATCAACTGTGGCTGATGGAGATCGGCGGCCGGCCACGGCAGATTACCAACGACGGCTATTTCAAGGTGGATCCAACCTGGTCGCACGACGGGAGTTCGATTGCCTACTCGTCCGACAAAATGGGTACCCAGGACATTTACATCATCGATGTCGCCACGGGACAGGAGCGTCGGGTGACGTCGCTTCCCGGTGCCGAGGTCTCCGCGGCCTTCTCACCGGACGATTCGATGCTCGCCTTTCAGGATCAGGCGGGCGCTACCTTCACTCTGCGGCTAGCCACGGGAGAGGTCCAGCTGGTGATCGGCGCGCTCTTTGCCCCCAGCCGGCCCACCTGGTCAGTCGATGGCCGGCACATCATGCTCGCCGCATTGAAGCCCTACACCACCCGGTTCCGCGAGGGTACCAGCCAGTTCCTGACGGTCGACCTCGATAGCGGCGCGCTCGTCTACCGAGAACCGGCGCCTTTCGAGTCGGTAAGCACGCGCATGGACGACGGACCGGTATGGTCACCGGACGGATCAGCACTGGCGTTCGTGATGCACGAAGCGCTGTGGCTGCTGCCGGTGGACCCCAGTGGTGAACCGACCGGCCCGGCACAGCAGATCAACCACGAAGTGACAGATGCCCCGACCTGGAGCGGGGACTCGCAGCACCTGCTGTATCTGTCCAGTGGAAAGCTGCGGCTGATTTCCCGCGACGGCTCACGTCCGCGGCAGGTTCCGCTCCACCTCAACTGGCGGCCCGACAAGCCGCGCGGACGCACCGTCATTCACGCGGGGAAAGTGTGGCAGGGAATCGGGCCGCTGGTTCTGAGGGACGTCGACATCACGGTGGTGAACAATCGAATCGAGAGCATCCAGCCTCACCAGGAAGGTTCCGCCGCGGGCGCGCGCGAGATCGACGCCTCCGACTTCATCGTCATCCCGGGGTTGTGGGAGTCGCATACGCACCAACTCATCAGCGGCAAGTTCTTTGGCGACCGTCTCAATCGCCTGTGGCTGTCCTACGGGGTGACGTCGCTTCACTCGGTGGGAGACTTGGTCTATCGAGGCATCGAAGGGCGAGAGGCACTCGCCTCGCTCGACCGGATCGGCCCACGGTTGTTCGCGACCGGCGAAGCCATCGACGGCGAGCGGCTCTTCTATAATTTCATGCGGCCGACGACCAACGACCAGGCGCTTGAATTCCAACTCACTCGAGCGCGAGAGCTGGACTACGACATGGTGAAGACCTACGTGAGGCTGCCGCACGAGCGTCAGGCCTTGGTCGCTCAGCGGGTTCACGACGAGATGGGCGTGTGGACCAGCTCACATTACATGATGCCCGGGGCCGCCAACGGGATGGACGGCATGTCGCACGTCAGCGCTACCACTCGGCTGGGTTTTCCCTATACGCGCTCTAACGGCGGCGTTTCATACCAGGACATGATCGACATCTTTGTGATGTCCGGGATGCACGACACCTCGACGACCTTCAATGAGGTGCTCCTCAGAGAAGACCCGGGGTTCGTCAATGACGTGCGGCTTCAAACGCTCTATCCACCCTGGGAGTACGCGGCGCTGCTCATGAAGCTGCAGGGTATTCTCGACAGCGATCCCACGGTTCCATTGGACAGCCTGGAGAAGGAGGAAGCGACCGTCAGACGAATCCTCCGAGCTGGTGGAATCGCCCTTGCCGGTACCGACTCACCGCTCGACAATCCGGCGCTGGCGCTGCACTTCAATTTGCGCTCGCAGGTCCACTTTGGGCTGGCTCCCTACGAGGCGCTGCAGACCGCGACTCGACTGCCGGCGAGGGTCTTCGGCGTGGAAAATGATCTCGGCACGCTCGAGCCTGGCAAGCTGGCGGACTTGGTGATCATCGACGGGGACCCGTTGCTGAACATCGCCGACCTGGCGAACGTGGTCAGCGTGATGAAGAACGGGCGGCTGTACACGATCGACGATCTGCTCGCCCCGTTCACCACGGAGAAGCTCGCGCGCGAGCCAGGTTCACAAGGAGCTCCGACGCATCGGTTCCTGGCGCCAGTGCCGGAGTCCAAGACGAAGTACTGGTGGCACCAAAACAAGGAGTACTTCGCGGACGACTGAGCTGTTTCGCTGCGCCCGTCACTCAAACCGCAAAATGAACCGTTTCACGGCACCAACCTCCTGATTTCGTAAGGATTTTGGCTCAAATCCGGTCTTGAGACCGGATTTCGTTAATTTAGCCAGTTAGATCAAGATGTTGCGAGGTCAAAAGGGACCAATCCGGGTTCTATGGCAGAGTTGTATCTAAACTTACGTTCAGTATATTCGATGGGTGTTCGCCGAACTGGTTTGCCGGTCCAACTTCTCGTTTCTCCGGGGAGCTTCCCACCCTGAGGACCTGGTTTTTACGGCCGCTCGCGAGGGTCTTTACGCGCTCGCGCTGACCGACGGCGATGGCTTGTACGGGGTGGTGAAGGCACATCTCGCGGCCAAGCAGCTCAACGTGAAGCTTCTGATTGGAAGCCAACTTACGTTGACAGACGCGCCGTCGGTGGCGGTGTACGCGCAGGACATCGAGGGGTATCGCAACCTCTCGCGCGTCATCTCCGAGAGCCGGCTGAGCCATCCTAAGGGCGAAGCGGGGGTTTCTTGGCAGTTTCTGGCACAACATGCCCGGGGACTGATTGCGCTGCTTCCGTTTCCCGCACCGGTCGAGAAAGTGGCGCCGCTCGCCGAAGCCTTCGCTGGGCGCTTTTACGTCGGAATGGCGCGGCTGCTTTGCGCCGACGATGCGATCCGCCGGGCTCGAGCCGAGCAGCTGGCGCAGAAGCTCTCGGCTCCCCTGTGCGCACACAACGACGTCCATACCCACTCCCGAAAGCGGCAACCCCTGCAGGACATCCTGACCGCGATCCGTCACAAGACCACCTTGGCTGCCGCCGGCAACAAGCTTTTTCCCAACGCCGAGCGGACGATGAAGGGCCCTCGCGAGATGGCCCAGTGGTTCGCCGATCAGCCGGAAGCCGTCGGACGAACATTGGAGATCGCCGACGCGTGTCACTTCAGTCTGGAAGAGCTGCGCTACTGCTTCTCGGAGGAGACGCTCCCGCCGGGACATACGCCGATGAGCTACCTGCGGCAGCTCACGCTCGAGGGGCTCTCGATCCGCTATCCCGCAGGCACGCCTGCCGACGTGCAAAAGCAAATCGAACGGGAACTGGACCTGATTGAGAAGCTGAACTTTCCCGGCTACTTTCTGGCGATTTGGGACATCGTCCGCTTCGCGCGTGAGCGAGGCATTCTCTGTCAGGGACGAGGCTCCGCGGCGAATTCGGCGGTTTGCTACGCGCTGCAGGTCACCTCGATCGATCCGGTTCGGATGGGGTTGCTCTTTGAGCGGTTCATCAGCGCCGAACGGAACGAGCCGCCGGACATCGACGTGGACTTTGAGCACGAGCGCCGAGAAGAAGTGCTGCAGTACGTCTACGAGAAGCACGGCCGGGCTCGCGCCGGCATGGTCTGCGAGGTGGTGTGCTACCGCGGAAAGCTGGCGGTGCGCGAGGTTGGCAAGGCGCTGGGGCTTTCGCTGGACCAGGTGGATCGCCTCTCGAGCGTGGTCGGGATGGCCGGCGGAGGCCTCACCGATGAGCTTTTGATCGAGGCGGGGGTTTCCCCAAGAGATCTGAAGGTTCGAAAGACGGCCGAATTGGCCGGGGAGCTGGAGGGCTTTCCGCGGCATCTGTCGATCCACGTCGGTGGTTTCGTGATTACGCGCGAGCCGATCTCGCAGATCGTCCCGCTCGAGACCGCGGCGATGAAGGGACGCACCGTGGTGCAGTGGGACAAGGACGATCTCAACGCGGTGGGAGTCCTCAAGGTTGATTTGCTCGGCCTGGGTATGCTGACGGTGCTCGCCAAGGCATTTGTTCTGATCCGCCAGCACCACCATGTGGACCTTTCGTTGGCCACGATTCCCGCCGAGGATCCGCGAGTCTACGAGATGCTCTGCGAGGCGGACTCCATCGGCGTCTTTCAAGTGGAGAGCCGGGCGCAGATGAACATGCTACCCAGGCTCAAGCCGAAGACTTTCTACGATCTGGTGATCGAAATCGCGATCATCCGGCCCGGGCCGATCATCGGGGACATGGTCCATCCGTACATTCGCCGCCGCGACGGCATCGAAAAAGTCGATTACCCCTCGCCCCAGGTAGAAGAGATCCTCAAGAAGACCTTAGGGGTGCCGCTGTTTCAGGAACAGGCGATGAAGTTGGCGATCGTGGCCGCCGGCTTTACCCCGGGCGAGGCCGATCAGCTTCGTAGAATCCTCACCCACAAGCGGGCTGAAGAACTTTTGATGCCCTATCAGCATCGCTTCATCGAAGGTTGCGCGTCGCGCGGCTATCCACGGGAGTTTGCCGAAAAGTGCTTCCGCCAGTTCCTCGGGTTTTCACACTACGGCTTCCCGGAGTCGCATTCCGCTTCCTTCGCCCTCATCGCGTACGCCTCGTCGTACCTCAAATGCTATTTCCCGGCGGCATTCACCGCGGCGCTCCTCAACTCTCAGCCGATGGGCTTCTATGCCGCGCATACGTTGGTGGACGATGTTCGACGGCATGGCGTCGAGGTTCGCGGAGTGGACATCAACGCGTCGCGCTGGGATTGCACCCTGGAAGAGGGAGCGCTGCGCCTCGGCCTTCGCTTGGTGAAAGGCCTGCACCAGCAAACGGCTCGCCGGATCGAACAGGCTCGAAATCGACCGTTTGGGTCTTTGAGCGATGCCGCTCGGCGGGCCAAAATTCCCCGATTCGAGTTGGTTCGACTGGCGATGGCTGGCGCGCTCGCGTCCTTGAGCCGCGGGCGTCGAGAAGCTTTGTGGGAAATCCAATCGCTGTCTCCTCTGGAGGAAGAGGACCTGTTCTTTGGTTTGCCGATGGACAGCGTCGAGGTCGAGCTACCGGCGATGAGCGTAATGGAGCGAGTGTGCACCGATTATGAAACCACCGGGCTTTCCGTTGAGCAGCATCCGGTGGTCCTGATGCGACCACGGCTGGACAGCCTCCGCGCGCTGTCGGCCAAAGAGCTTCACCGAGCCAAAGCCGGGAGGACAGTGCGAGTCGGTGGAATGGTGATTTGCCGTCAGCGGCCAGGTACCGCCAAAGGATTCTGCTTCATCTCCTTGGAGGATGAGACCGGGATCAGCAATTTGGTGATCGAACCCCACCTCTTCGATCGGTTTCGCCGGGAGATCCTCGGGTCGATTTTCCTCTTGGGCGAAGGCGTGCTGGAGCGAGCGGGCAAAGTCACGAATGTCAAAGTGAAGCGGCTCAAGCACCTTTGGCTGGATCTCACCACACCCGGCACTGCGTCTTTGGAACGAGCGGCTGACCGGCTTTGCAGCTGAAGGCTTTCTGGAATTCGGGCATGTTCTGCATCACCCCGATGACCCGGTATCGGCCTGGAGAGTGCGGGTTCGTGGCGACCTGAAGCCGCATGCTTTCTTGCGTCCGGTTCTCACACCAAAGCTGCGCATAGGCCAAAAAGAGCCGTTGCTCCGGCGTAAATCCGTCGATCTTCGGGACTTCTTTGCCCGCGAGAGACTCCTGGAGCGCCATGTATGCAACTCGAAGCCCGCCGTTGTCCGCGGTGTTTTCGCCGAGTGTGAGTCGTCCATTCAGCTTCAGCGGCGGATCTTTAATCGCCACGAAGCTCGAATATTCATCCGCGAGGCAGGTGGCGCGCTTTTCGAATTCCTTGCCATCTTCTGGGGTCCACCAGTTTTCGAGATTGCCGACGGCGTCGAATTTGCGTCCGGAGTCATCGAACCCATGGGTGAGCTCATGCCCGATCACCGCGCCGATTGCGCCCAGGTTCACCGCTTCGTCGAGATTCGGATCATAGAAAGGCGGTTGCAGGATGCCGGCTGGAAAATTGATGCTGTTGTCCGGGGCCTGATAGTAGGCGTTCACCGTCGGAGGAGTCATCCGCCACTCGTTTCGATCCGTGGGTTTGTCGATTTCAGCAAGCCGTCGATGATGCTCGAAAGCGCGAGCCCGCATGGTGTTGCCGAGGTAGTCGTCTCGAGCAATCTCCACGCTCGAGTAATCTCGCCATTTATCGGGATAGCCGATCTTGTTGGCGATGGCGTGCAATTTCTCCAGAGCCCGCTTCTTGGTGGCCTCGCTCATCCAGGGCAATGTGGTGATGTCCCGCTCGAGCGCGCGCTCCACCGTTCGGACCAATTGCTGAGTACGGCCTTTGCCTTCTTGTCCGAAGTTTTCTTCTACGTAGCGCTGCCCAAGCGCTTCGCCCAAAGAGCCGTCGGTTGCGACCACACACCGTTTCCAACGAGCCTGCTGCTCTTTGGCCCCTCGTAGGATCTTTCCATAGAAGCGAAAGTCCTCGTCCACGAATCTCGACGGCAGCGTGTTGGCCAACGAGTGGACCAAGTGCCATCGCAAGTAGGCCTTCCAGTCGTTGAGCGACACCGAGGCGAGCGCTTCATTAACAGCTTTGAAGAAGTCGGGGGCAGTGACGTTGAGTCTGTCGAAGGAAGGGACGTTCGCGGTCTTCAAGTAGTCGTCGAAGTCCAGGTTCGGCGCGAGCGCCTTGAACTGCGTCAGCTTCATTGGATGATCCTGATTGAGCGGATCTCGCCGAGCGACCCGGTCCATAGATGCCTTCGCCAGTCGAGTCTCGATGGCCATCACTGTCTTGGCATCGCGCTGCGCCGTCGCCGCAGGCTCTCCCGCCAACTCCAGCATCTTCGCGACGTGCTCTAGGTACTGAGCGCGCAACTCAGTCGACTTCCCGTCATCCTTGAAATAGTAGTCGCGGTCCACCAGTCCGAGTCCACCTTGATCGGCGTTGGCGATCATTCGGGTGGCGTCGTGATAGTCTTGGCGAGATCCGAACGCGAATAGACTGCGGTCGCCCGGCGTGCCGGGAACACGGGTCGAGGCGAGCTCCGCCAAATCATGAAGCCGAGCGACGGCTGCAATTAGATCGCGCCGAGTCCGAATCGCGGAAATCCGATCTAGCTCCGGCTTGAGCACCGCGCTGCCCTTTGCTTCGATTTGTCTTTCATCCATGCACGAAGCATAGAAATCGCCGAACTTTTTTTCGATCTCGCTGCGCTTGGGATCGGCAGCGGCCGCGCGCTCGCAGATCGCGTGCAACTTCTCGCGGTTTCTTTCAGTCAACTCGGCGAAGCGCCCCCAGGTCGGCTGATCCGCGGGCACCGGGTTGTTCTTCATCCAGTTGCCACACGCGTATTGATAGAAGTCAACGCAAGGCTCCGCGGTCTGATCCAGGTAGCCGATCGAAAAACCTCCCGCGGAGTTCGCCTTGGCGGGCGCGGGCGTCTGAGCGGAAATGGCGGTTCCGATCAGGAGCAGAATGCTGCCGATTCGAGAGTCCATGAATGCTCCGGTCGCGAGGGGGGCCGACACATGTGCTGCGCGAAACCGGGCTACTAGAACAGCAGGGCAGGGGGGTCAAGCCACGGAATCGGTCGGAGATGGTTCTTTGCGCTCCCTCGGAAATGTTCTAGAAGTCGCCCTGCAATCAGGCCGGTCGCCGCGTCTTCGACGTCTAGCGAGGTTCACATGAGATACTTAGGTCTGTGCGCGTTCCTGGGCGTCGCATTCTTAAGTTGTACACCCTCGCTCGAGTCCACACCGGCTCCGGACTACGTCACCGCTCGTTTTGATCCTTCAGTACCAGATGTGCCGACGCCGACCGACCTGGTGAGAGACCCCACGACCGGTTTGCTCCACATTCCGGACGCGGGAAACCTGTCTCCTGCGGAGCTCGAGTTCATAGGAGGATACCTCAACACGCTAAACGGCTATCCGCCGGACACGCCTGCGACGGCGAACTTCGATTCGCAAGTGGAGCAGAGCACCGTGTCTGCCAGTAGCGTGCGCGTCGTCGACATCACCAATCCGAGTGCTCCCGCGCCGGTGACCGTAAACCGGCGATACACGGACGTCGGCAACGCGGCGATGGGACAGCTCACCCTGATCCCCGGGACCGGGTGGACCCTTGCTCACCAGTACATGGTGGCGCTCATCGCTGGGGCCAACGGCCTCAAGGGAACCAATGGACGGAAGCTGGTGGGTTCCGCGGTCTGGACGCTTGTCAATTCAGACACTCCATTGGTCAGCTGCCCCAATGACAACCTCATGGACCCTGGATGCCGCGCTACCACGGACGTGATTCCTTCGAAAGAGACCGACCCTGCAAAAAAAATCGCGGATCAAGGGGCCACCGCCGCGCAACTGGAGAGACTCCGTCGAGCCTATGCGCCGCTGATCGCCGGGCTCGTCAGCCAGGGCGTCAACCAGAGTGACATCGTCCTTCTTTGGACCTTCACCATTCTCTCGCGCGCTCAGATGACCTTCGATCCCGGCAATCAGGTGAGTCCAGTGATTCCGTTCCCCAACAACCTTGCCGCGGCTCCGCTATCCGACGGGGGACTGCGGGTCAACCTGCCCATTCCAGATGGTGGCTCACCGCTCGAGATACAGCTGCGCATGGGCTTGAACACGCTGGATGGTTTTTCAACCAGCGCGCCCATTGTTTCAGAGAATTCCGACCCGCTGGGAGCGCTGGCGGGTGGATTGCTGGCTCCTGTTAGCTTGGACGGAGGTACAGGCGTCCTCAACCTCAGTCCGACCGGAATTCCGCCGCAAATTCTGCCCTGCCTCAACTGCGTGTCCAGCCTTCTAATCGATGGCGGAGTGCCCGACAATCCGCAGCAGCTGCAGCTCGTACCCCGCGTACCGTTGCAAGAGCGTTCGAATTACATCGCTTACTTCACCGACGGCCTCAAGACCACCGACGGAGGCACCGTTGCGGCGACCGCCGCCTGGGCACTGATGCGAAACCGCAATCCACTCGTCGATTCATCCGGCAACAGCACGGTGAGCACCGTTCCGAACGTGCTGGCGCAACAGCTTGAGCCGGCTCGGCAGTCGATGAAAGCGGCTCTGGACGCGTTGGAGCAAGCTAAAGGAATCACCCGCGAGCACTTGGTCTTGGCGAGCGTTTTCAGAACCCAAAGCGAAGCGACGACGCTGCGCCAGCTTCGCGCGATCGCCAATCCCAACGGTCCGGATCCGGCGTTTCTCCATATGTTCAGCGCTGTGCAATATCTCGGGGAGATCTTCGTGCCGAACATCTTGACGGGACCTGGAGGTGTGTTCAATCCCGCCGCCCCACAGCTTGAGAAGGTTTCATTCAGTCTGTTCGTTCCTTTGGGAAGTCCGCCCCAAGGCGGCTGGCCAATAACAATCTTTGGACATGGGCTAACCCGGTCTCAGTTGGATGTGGCGGCTCTTGCCCTTACGTTTACCGTTAGCGGTCACCAAGCCCTGGTCGCTATTGATACGGTTTGGCATGGCGAGCGATCGACTTGCATCGGCTCCGCGCCATTCCTGATATCCGGCGCTGGGCCGTGCGGAGCAATTCCTAACGCAACGGATGATACCGCTTGCGTCGACTCAAGCGCGCAATACTGCTGTGCCGACGCGAGCTGTCCGTTCTTTGCCACTTCCAAAGGTCGCTGTGTTCCTCACGACGTGAATGCACGGGCCGCCTGCGATCCAATAACTACCGGCGGCGTCCCCGGTGACGTCTATTGCAGCGACCCCGTGCGACGACAAGGGCGCTGTCTTGCGGACATGAAATGCGAAGGCGGGTCCTTCAGCGTGGACTCAACCAACACGCCCTGCATTTCCGGACAGAATATTTTGAATTTAACTAACCTTTTCGCAACGCGAGACAACTTCCGCCAAGATGTCTTGGATTTGACTCAAGTGGCCAGGATGATTCAATCAACCGCACCAAACGGACTCAACGCTCTTCTCGGTTCACGTGCTGTGAACCCCACGCAAATTACCTACGTCGGGCAGAGCCTCGGAGCGATTTTGGGAAGCCTGTATTTGCAGGTGGCACCAGAAATACAAAACGTCGTGCTCAACGTGCCAGGGGGTGATCTTCCCACGATTCTACTTACCTCGCCCACCTTTGAACCAGCCCGGGATCAATTCCTGGCTGCCCTGGCGGCTCAAAATCCTCCGATCGTTCCGGGCACCCCTGCATTTGATGATTTTATCGCAATCGCGAAATGGATACTGGATCCCGCCGATCCAATCAATGCGGGCTTTGGCGTTCTCAACGGTCCGGGGCTGCCGACGAGCCGCAAAGCTTTGATCTCATACATTACACGAGACCAGGTACTTCCAAATCCAACCACACTTGAGCTCATCAGTGCTGCAAATCAGACTGCGCCGACGACCGGGAGATTGATCGACGTCTGCCAGTACGATCCGTCAGATTCAACGCTGCCACTGCCTGCTCGACACGGTTTTCTGCTGAATGGCACCGCGCCGACAGTCACGACCCAAGCCCAAACGCAGGCCTTGAACTACATCACGAACTCCCCATTTACCTGTCCCTGAGTTCCTTTGAAAGGAATGGCACCATGAAACGCCTTTGTTTTCTGGCCACTGTATTATCCATTGGCGTGGCGGCCAGGGTGTGGGGCGCGGGTTATGCGATCGATGTCCAAAGCGGCCGCGCCACCGGCATGGCCACCGCGGTTACCGCCTTTATCGACAGCGCGGAAGCGGCGTATTTCAATCCCGCAGGTTTGGCGCAGGGCAGGATGCTTGACCTTCGCGTAGGCCTCACGCCCATAGTCCCCGCATTCAAATTCGACTCGGCAAACAGTGGCCAAACCACCGACGGAATTGTTCGAGTGACTCCGCCTCCTCACATCTACGCGCTCTACGGAATCACCGACCAGTTCAGCGTCGGCTTGGGGGTGTTTTCGCCCTATGGCTTGGTGGTTCCATGGCCTTCCAATTGGGAAGGAAACTATCTCTCCATATACTCAAACCTTAAGACGTTCTACATCAATCCCGAGGTCGCGTACCGCGTTACCGACCAGATTCGGATTGGTGCTGGCGTTCAGATTGTCCGGTCCACAGTCGAGCTGAAACAAGCGATCCGACTGCCGGGAGGAGACCTGGGCCAGGTCCATCTCTCCGGGGGTACCTGGGGAGTCGGATACAACGCTGGGATCCAGATCGACATCATTCAGAACGTTCTCAGTTTCGGTGGAACCTGGCGGAGCACGGTCAATTCAGACATCACGGGTCGAGCGCACTTCTCGAGCATTCCACCTGGGCTGCAAAGCACACTGAAAGACCAGAATGCGTCGACTCACCTGACCCTCCCCGGCCAATTCGCACTTGGCGTGGCTGTTCAGGCGCTGCCTGCTCTGAAGATCTCGTTCGAGACGGATTACATAGGCTGGCAAGTGTTTCAGCGATTGGGAGTCAACTTCGAAGACCCGACTCTCAATACGGTGTCGCCAAAGAATTGGACTCACACCTGGAACTATCACTTGGGCGCCGAATGGGCCGTGAATTCAAATTGGCGCTTGCGCGGAGGCGTGATGTATGACCCCACGCCATCTCCCCAAGACACCATTTCACCCGAACTGCCCGATGCCAATCGCGTCAATATCGCGCTTGGCGCCGGGTTTCAGTGGGACAAGTTTGCCATCGACGCAGGATATCAACTGGTGGTGATTACGAATGCGAAGACCACGTATCCTCCGCTTCCTGGTAGCTACAGCGGAGTGGCGAACCTGCTGAGCGTGACCTTCGGGTTTCATCTATAGGCCTGGGTGCTAAAGCGCGCGCATTCAGCCGATGATCATGTCTTCTTTGATGAGCTTGCCTTCGGCGAAGCGGGAGAGGTTGAAGCGCGTAAACAGATCGTCCTTGTTGTCGCGGACCATCCACTCGGCCATTCGCTCCGCCACTGCTGGCGCCATCATGAAGCCGTGCCCGACGAAGCCAGACATTTGTAGCAGATTCGGCAACCCTGGGGTTCGACCCAGGATCGGGCTGTTGTCCGGCGTCACGTCGTAGCAGCCTGCCCACTGCCGCAATACTTTCACCGATCCGAGAATCGGCATTTGCTCCAAGAGCGCGCTCGCGAAGCGGGAGAGGAACCGGAATGTCGAGCCCATCTTCAACCCGGGGCGCTCCTGGGGATCTCCCATACCTCCGACGATCTCGCCGCGCATCGATTGGCTGAAATAGAGGCCGGTATCCAGGACCGTCACCAAGGGCCCGACGAACGGCTTTAACGGCTCGGTGCTCAGGATTTCGTGCCGCTTGGGCTGGTTTGGCAGAGCTACGGATGCCAACTTGGCGACCTCAGGGCTCCAGGCGCCAGCGGCGAGCACCACGGTATCGCAGCGAATGTCGCCGCGGTCGGTGCGCACTTTCCGAATCCGTTGATCGGAAATTTCAAAGCCGGTGACTTCGGTGAAGGTCTCCACTCGAATATTCCGCCGTTCGCAGCTCTTCGCGTACCCCCACAAAAATGGCCACGGGAAGATCACCCCGTCGTCGCGGTGAAAGGCACAGAGCCGGATGTCCCTCATCGTCAGTTGCGGTACGATCTCGCGCGCGGCCTCGGGACCCAGAACTTCGGTGTGTACTCTGTGCTCGTGGTGCAGCGCAGCGCTGCGCTCGAGCTGTTCGGCAACTTGTTGGCTCTTGGCCAGAAAAAGGTAGCCCCCTTGGCGCAGCCAGATGTTGATGCCGGTTTCGCGCGCGAAGTGCTTCATCAGCTCAATCGAGCGCTTCGCCAACTCGATGTTGGTCGGCGTTCCCCACTGCATTCGGACTCCGCCGCCGTTTCGCCCCGAGGCGCCTGCGCACAGGTAACCCTTCTCGAGCACCACCACATCCGTCTCTTTCCGGATTCCGAGGTTATGCGCCAGCGCCAGACCCATGATGCCGCCGCCGATGATCACCACCTTCGTTCGCTCGGGAACGGGCGTCGTGGGACGAAGCGCGGTCGGGCCAAAGCTCGGGTGCGGGGACGCGCCGTCGCACGCTGACGGCGATGCGTCGGCGTATCCAGTTGCCAGCAGCGAAAGTTCGGTGGGGTAGAGCGGTGGACGAGGCGTAAAGGGATAAATGCCAGCTTCAGGAATCTTGCCCGATTGCACCAGCAGCTCGGCCAGAGCGGAAAGGCAGCTCTTGCCTTGGCAGATGCCGGTGCCCAGTCCGGTGTAGCGCTTGATCGATTCGATGTCCCGGTAACCCTTTT
>Ga0126369_10002460_pt1 | contig 13183 bp, 14 predicted proteins | sample PanSoiMetaPlot_1_FD_109646 | JGI IMG/M metagenome (GOLD analysis project Ga0126369, IMG submission 109646) | Tropical forest soil microbial communities from Panama - MetaG Plot_1 | ecosystem: Environmental > Terrestrial > Soil > Tropical forest > Bulk soil | place: Panama | collected 2016-02-17 | reverse complement strand
GGCGGCTGGCTCGCCACGCACGAGGACGTCACCGAACGCCAGCGCTCGGAAGAGCGGATCGCGCATATGGCGCGGCACGATGCGCTGACCGATCTTCCCAACCGCGTGCTGCTGCTCGAGCAGCTCAACCATGAAATCAAGCGCGTCAAGCGCGGCGAGTGTCTGGCGGTGCTGTGCCTCGATCTCGATCAGTTCAAGAGCGTGAACGACGCGCTCGGTCACCACATCGGCGACGAGCTGCTCAAGCTGGTAGGCGAGCGCCTGCGCGGCTGCACGCGCGAACTCGACATCGTTGCGCGCATGGGCGGCGATGAGTTCGCCATCATCATGACCCAGATGGATCAGGCCGCCGACGCCGCGACGCTCTCAAAGCGAATCCGCGACTCGGTGATCCGCCCCTACCAGATCGAGGGCCATCAGATCGTCACCGACATCAGCATCGGCATTTCGGTCGCGCCGATGGACGCTGTCGAATCGCACGAACTCCTGCGCAACGCCGATATGGCAATGTACGACGCCAAGGCCGACGGACGCGGAACCTTCCGCTTCTTCGAGCCCGAGATGAACACGCGCATGAAAGCGCGGCGCGAGCTCGAAATGGATCTGCGCAAGGCGCTGGCAACCGAACAATTCGAACTGCACTACCAGCCGCTGGTGGTGCTCGAAACCAACGAGGTCAACGGGTTCGAAGCGCTGCTGCGCTGGAAACATCCGGCCCGCGGCCTGATTTCGCCGGCCGACTTCATCCCGATTGCGGAAGAGACCGGGCTGATCGTGCCGCTCGGCGAGTGGGTGCTCAATGCCGCCTGCAACGAGGCGGTCGACTGGCCGGACCACATCAAGGTCGCGGTCAACCTGTCGCCGGCCCAGCTCAACAGCCGCAATCTGGTCAACATGGTCACGGCAGCGCTCAAAGAATCCGGAATGCCGCCGGGCAGGCTCCAGCTCGAAATCACCGAAACCGTGCTTCTGCAAAACACGTTCTCGACGCTCGCCACGCTGCACGAGCTGCGCAGGATGGGCGTACAGATCGCGCTCGACGACTTTGGCACGGGCTATTCTTCGCTGAGCTACCTGCGCAGCTTCCCGTTCGACAAGATCAAGATCGATCGCTCGTTCATCCAGGACCTCTCCAACGGCTCGGAGCCGCTGGCGATCGTGAACGCGGTCGCCGGCCTCGCCAAATGCCTGAACATGACCTCGACCGCGGAGGGCGTGGAAACTCCGCAGCAGATGCAGACGCTGCAGGCGATCGGCTGTACCGAGATGCAAGGCTATCTTTTCAGCCACCCGCGCCCGGCCCACGAAATCCGCCAGTTCTTCACGCAGCGTCCGGCTGCGAAAGCCGGCGCGGCCTGATGCAGGGTCAAAAAGGCCGCCATATTGGCGGCCTTTTTTGTTCAAGCGTTTGTGCGTCCGCTCAGCCGCCACCGGGAATCCGCTCGCTGCCCTCCTGAGGCTGGGGCACGAGGCTCGGCTCGGATGTTCTCTCGCCCTCGGTCAGATCACCGAAGGCGGAGTTGAAGACCCTTTCCAGAGGCAGCAATCCCTGATCTTCCGCCTCTGCGTGCGCCTCCTGCCAGGCGCGCTCTGCGACCGCCTTTCCTTTCTCGAGCGTTTCGCTCGCAGCGTCGCTGACTTTCTCCTTAAGCGCATCGCTCGCCGGTCCCATGACCTCGTCTTCAGTTTCTGTCGCGCCACCGCCGCCGCCAGCGTGAGACAACGCCACATTGTCAAGGAATATTTTCCTGCAAGCGATATCGGCTGTACTGGCATCGGGACTTCGCCTCAGCAGAGGTACGTCCCGCTATGCAGCTCCGCACGCCACGAGCTCATGCCCGGTATTTGTGCAGCCGCTCGATACCTTCGTATAGCCCGCCTTCTCTTTCCGGTATGCGCCGTTTACCAGCGTACAATCGCGCGACCGAGCGTCATCGCCTTAAGCTGCCCGAAAATCAGCGAAACAGAAGCGGTTGCAGGGAGCTGCGTATGCTGTTGGGTGTGTTGAAGACTTTGGCGATTGTCGGTCTTACTGCCACGACCTGGGCTGGCGCTATGAACGCGTTAACGGGCCCCGTTACTGCTGAGCGTGCGTCGAATATCAGCATTTCGGTTAATCGAAGCGCCAAAGGCGATCGACTTCCTGTAATGCCGCTAATCAAGCCAGTCCGGCAGAACCCCATATCGATCGAAAAGCCGACCGCTGAGCGGCCACTGGACGGTTGCGAGCCAGCCATTAGTCCGTTCGCTACCGCGCCGCGGGCACATCTGCTGACAGCCTGTACGGCTTGATACCGACCCAGTGTCTGACCGGGGATCGCCGCTTATGGCGCACGCTCCCGCCTGCGCACACTGTCGCCACTCATCATTAAGGTGGGTTTGATCTCATAAAGCGGCAGTTTCGATTTTCTGCGCCGCCATAAAACTAGCGAATATTCGATGACCGCGTTGAGGGAAAAATTGTCATGGCCGGGCTTGTCCCGGCCATTCACGTCTTCTGCAACCACACCTCCGAAAGACGCGGATGGGCGAGTCAAGCCCACGCATGACGGACGATAACGACAAGCAGGCATTGTCTTCGGACATCAAATACGCACGCGAGTTTGCATCACGATCAGTTGTCACAATGTATCCGGAGGTTTGTTACTGGGCCGCTTAAAGCTTGTGTTGATCTGCGGAATTGGTGTGAAAGTGTTTGCTTGTCTGAGTTCATGAGCTTGTTTGAGATAGTCGTCTGCCAATCTAACCAGACGATCCTTGGTGCTCGGGTCCAACGCTTTGCGAGCCAACGCGTAAAAGTGACGTGCTCTTGTTGCAAGTTCGTCGGCGACAGTCATGATTCGACTATCCGATTTCACAACCGACGATCTTAAGCGGAGAGAGCGTAGGTGCCGCAAGGATGCCTTTGCACATTGCCGACCTCCATTACGAGCGGCATAAAATCCTTGTCGCGCGAGATTAGATGCCTACAAGATGGAGGTAACAAATCGCAGTTTCGTGAACTCAATGTCCTGGTTTGGTGATAAGCGAGCGGCTGACACTTGGTGTCAGCCTGACCTCCAAATTTACGCCTTGAACGCGGGCATTCCGGTGAGGCGTGCACATGTCGGCAAAAGGGCCAGAAGCGGGCAGTTGCCCACCTTTCGTGTCACTAAGATATTGCATTCGCCTAAGAGGTAGCAGCGCGACACGCCCATATCGTTCCGGATCTCGGTGTGAAAGCGCGCCCTTCCGTTACCGGCCGCCAGGCACATTCTTGTGTCGCGGCGGTGTCTATCGACAAGCGACCTATTGATGAAGCCTTGAGGAAACTTGGGCTGGAACGGAGATCGTCACGGTTGTCGGCGGCTTTTCGACCGCATTAGGCCCCTCCCGGATCTCCGACCTGATCGCCAGCGTTCGCGCACGGCACGCCGGAAACCTGCGCCAGGGGATGCACAGCTTTGCTCTTCCGGTCGCAGTTCACGGTTCCGCGCATCGCTGGCTGCGCGGATGCGTTGGGGACGCTTGCGCGCAAACGCTCGCCGACTCTTCAACGCACCGGGTTGCAACAAAAGGCTGAGGTGATGTCGCGTGGATACAACCAGTGAATTTAAATGTCCGCTGCTTGATCCCTGAAAGCAGACATTCGGCAGCGCGGCCGGCGAGTCCACTTTAGGCGACGCAAGGAATTCTATATAGAACGCGCGATGAGCGCGGGCATTAAAGTTATCCTGGCTATTCTGGCAGGACTTGTTGCGAGTGCCCTCGCGCGATTTTCTTATGGTCCCAGTTCTGCTGACACTTACACAGCTGGCTTTATTTATTGGCTCAACTACTATTCGGGCCTTGATTTTGGGGCCATTGTCGCCGGGATAATCTGGCTCGTCGTGTGGGTCTCTCCGAACCGCGCCTCAATCGCCGCTACGAGCTTGCTCTCGGTGACCGTTGTGGCCGCTGCACTCGCCATGTTCGGCGTATTCGGCAAGTAATATCACGATGCTGCTCTCCCCTGAGAAGGGGGCGCCGCTAAAGGCCATAACCTGACATCATCAGGGTCCGAGCGGTTCCCTCTGCTTCGCATTGGCCGCAAAAAATTACGATCCTGATATTGTAAATTGCAGCACGAGACGCCACGATCGTGACCTACGGGAGGGGACCATGATCACCGTTCCCGAACTTGCGGCGGATGCCCTGGGGTCGCATCTAGCCCATCACTTGAGTCGCCGTTTCGGCTCGACCGACGCAGCGCTGACTGAAATCGTACAGTCAGCGGCCAGGCTTGCTCTCGAATGTATCGGCAACAGCGACGCTCTTTATCATAACGTCGAGCATACGATGCTCGTAACGCTCGTCGGCTACGATATTTTGAGGGGGCGAAGGCTTTTAGTTGAAACGAACGCCGGCGATTTTGCGCATACCATTGTTGCCTGTCTGTTTCACGATATTGGCTATGTGCGTGGCATTCTCAAGGGCGATAGCGTCGACGGCTACGTTGTTGACGCCAAAGGCAACAAGGCGACGCTGCCGCGCGGCTCGTCTGATGCGGCACTCCTGCCGTACCACGTCGACCGGTCAAAATTATTCGTTATGGATCGCGTCGGGAAAATTAAATTCCTCGATGCTGCACGCATCGCCAACGCTATCGAGTTCACGCGTTTTCCGGTGCCTCCGGGCACTGACGATAGTGTCAACGAAGAGGGCATGCTTGTACGTGCCGCCGATCTCATCGGCCAGCTCGGGGATCCGCATTACTTACGCAAAACCAATGCACTTTATTATGAATTTGAGGAAGTCGGAATGAATAAGCAGCTTGGCTATACTTCGCCGGCTGATATCACCGACCTTTATCCGCAGTTCTATTGGAACAGCGTATCGCCCTATATCCAGAGCGCGCTCCGCTATCTCAACGTTACTTCGAGCGGGCGGCAGTGGATCGCCAGCCTGTACAGCAATGTTTTTCGTGCCGAGCGCAACGGTAGGCCGTGTGGTCAGAAACCATGAAACCCGCCACATCGGCCGACACAGACTCTGGGTTTGCTCGATCGCCGTATGGCCGATCGGGATAAGGAAAATTTTGTCCGGGGCGCCATGGATAGCTTGATGTGCCCCGGTAATCGAACGGCGGGCGATTGGCCGGCGATGTTGCAACGTCGTGGCTTTTAACCACCGCACTCCGTGCCTACGTTCGACGAACGGCGTTGCAAGCTCGATTCGACAAGCGGAAGCGATAGGCCAGCAGCCAAAGCGTGAAATCTCACGGGTACAGTAGGCGGCGTTGTTATTGACGGAGTTCGCGCCGTGTGTCCGCGCTGGAACACTCAGTTCAGGTTGACGCGTCGGACCTGATTTTCGTGCGTCGCGCTGCAAGCCATACACATACGCACGGGCTTAATCGGACTGCTGTGCGCGACCCAAATACGTGCGCCACACTGCGCGCATTGACAGTTGAATGACGGCGTGGGCGGAGTCGGTACTTCGTCGACCCGAGGACAAGCGAGTACTTGGCCTAAATGCATGTGCCCAAGATACACTTCCCGTGACGTTGGGCGGAACTATTTTTCATCTTAATCGAACAAAGAAATTCCAGTCGCCCCGCTACCCCTGTACCACAATTGCGAAATTTCCGCGTGTTGCTTGACGGCTCATCGACGGCTTTTGTCGTCATACGCGGGACATTCAGTGGTATCCACGTGATGTCCGGTTTGCCCAAAAAGCAGCTTCCAGCTGGCGCGATTGGCAGTCTCCTAAGGGCCCTTTGCGCGAGCCAAAAAAAGAAGACTTGGAGGCTGATCTGATGGCAGAGCGGTCAGAACCTGTGCGCAGCATCTTGTTCGCCCACGAACCCCACATCCGCCTCGCAGCGTATCTCGGCGTGTTTGCTGGCATGGCAGCGTGGGAACTCATCCTGCCCCGGCGGAAACAAGTCGTTGGGCCCGGGCGCCGGTTGCCCAACAATCTCGGCGTCGTAGCCCTGGACACTTTGCTGGTCCGCATTCTTTTTCCGACTACCGCTGTCGGTCTCGCCATGCTCGCCGAAGCACATGGCTTTGGACTCTTCAATATCGCCGAGCTGCCGGCCTGGATTGGCGTGCTTGCCTCGGTCGTTCTCCTCCGCGGTGAAGTCGGCCGTTACCCTCTCAGACACCGAGAGCAATAGCCTCGACGCGTCTGCTGTTCCGCGACCTTCGGCAGCGTTTTTGAAATATCCATTAGTGACCGGAAGCGGATATCAACGGCGCGCTTCCTTTTTTGACGCTCCGAACATCTCCGCATTCCATGCAAAGAAATGTCCACAGTTCAGGGAACGGCCCGACCTTTGGGAGGTTTTCAACAAATTTCAATTCGCGCGGCAAAGCGCGCATTCCGGTGAGGCGATGTGATTGTCGGTCAGCATCGATGCAATTTGCATTTCCAATCGCTCACCTCATGAGCGCGCCCGACCGGCGTGTTGGTGACAGCGGGCCGCGCCCAGCGCAAAGCCGGCTAAGGCGCGGCCCCTTCTGACCAACATCGCCACATAGAGTTGGGCAGAGAACTACCAGGTGTTTTGATTGATCTTGCTGTCGCCCCCCGCCGGACGCCTTAAGGCACGAGCATTCCGCTTGATCAACGCGTGCACTACGTTGCATCCTGTAGCTACTACAGGAACAAGGACTTTTCGTATGCGTGCGATCATGACTTCCCGAACCGATGGCCTGACGATTGGCCAACTGTCGAGATTGACCGGCGTACACATTGAAACGATCCGCTATTACGAACGGATCAAAATGCTGCCGAAGCCGCCGCGGACGGCCGGTGGCCGTCGAACCTATGATCCCACACACCTGCGCATGCTTGGCTTCATCCGGCGATCACGCGAGTTGGGCTTTTCCCTTGATGACATTCGCGCGCTGCTCCGGTTCGGCGGGCCCGAAAAAGCCTCATGCCGGCAGGTTCGCGACATTGCTTTGGATCACCTCAACGATATTCGAGGCAGGATTAGCGATCTTCGCAGGCTGGAACGATTATTGGCAAAGACGGTTGCCCAGTGCAGGCACCATGACACTCGAATGCCCTGTGCTGGATATCCTTGATGTCCATAGAATCAGCGGCAATCCCTAAAGAGCTGACGTCGCCGGCGCGGACATGATTGACGTGTCCGCCAAGGGCGAGACGTGGACGGTCGTCCACAACACGATCGGTCGCAAAGCCCCGAAGCGACATTTTCATGACATCACGAAATTTGATCCGTTATTGTTCGATCTTCCGGTTCGTACCGCCCTGACACGGTTAATACAGTACGCAAGTTTTAATTGGCATTTGAAGCAATTCCCGCGCGAATGCGCGGTAATCGATAAATTTCCTTTTAGTTCGGCGACGGTATTTTGCTGCCTGCGCGAACAGTGAACTACGCTCAGGTGGCAAATATGAAAAATCCATCATCCGCACGCATGACGATCATGCGTGCCCTGGGAAGGCTACGCAATGATAAGCGCGGCGGCGTCGCTGTCATGATGGGGTTGCTGTTTCCTGTCTTGCTGGCCACGCTGGGCCTTGGATTTGAAATTTCCAATTGGTACCTGAGATCGCGTTCCATGCAGAACGCAGCGGACGCCGCAGCAATGGCAGCCGCAACCAACGGCGAAGCCAATTACAATATCGAGGCGGCAGCAGTTGCGGCCGACTACGGGTTCGTAAGCGGCGCCAACGATGTCACGGTTACGGCCTCAAACGACGCAACTTGCCCCAGCCGCGCCGACATCGAGCCACCCTGTTACAGCGTGACGATATCCAGCGTTGTGCCGTTATTCCTGTCGCAGTTCGTCGGTTTCACAGGCAACATTGTCGTGAATGGTGAGCGTGAAAAGTTTTTGACCAGCGCAGCAGTCGCGGTACAGACAAAAGTTAAACAACCGCTTTGCCTGTTGACGCTCAGCCAATCCGGCCAGGGCATCCGCACCAATGGCGCACCGAACTCGAATTTTTCCGGATGCAGCGTCATGTCGGACTCTGCATCGACCTGCAATGGCTCGGATCTCCACGCCAACTATGGTTTGGCGGCCGGCAGCAACGACGGCTGCGGCATCAAGCAAAAGTCCGATATACCGGTCGTGCCCGATCCATATGCCGCCCTGGCAATCAACATTCCGGCCAATTCATGCGGTACGGGCGCAAACGCATACCCGCAAGAACCCGTCAAAAAGCACGATCCTCCCCTGCCCGCCGGAAATCTGTGGTCAGGCAGCAAATCGCTGAACGGCACGCTGCAAATGTGCGGCGACGTGCAACTGACGGGTGACGTCGTGATCACTACGTCCGATAACCTGACCGGAGCTGTCCTGGTCATTCAAAATGGTCAGCTGGACCTCGCCGGTCACACACTGAGAACCGCCAATGGTTCGGCTTTGACCATTGTTTTTTCCGGCACCGCGGGAAACTACACGCACGCGCTCACCGACAATTCAACAGGCCAGGGTGGCGTCATTAACATCCAGGCGCCGAGCTCGCCGTCGGCGCTTTTCCCCGGCATTGCAATATATCAAGACCCCAGTCTCAAGAGCGGGATCAACATCACATACAAGGGCAACAACCCCGCGTGGGACATCACCGGCGCGGTCTACCTGCCGAATTCGAACGTCACAATGAGCGGCGACGTCAACAAGTCGAGCAACGGCGCAGAGTGCTTTGTGATGATAACCAACACGGTATTGATCAACGGAACCAGCAACATTTACGCCCAGAGCCCCAATGGGGCCGGCTGCAAGCAGGCGGGCCTGGCGATGCCGCAAGCAATCATTCCGAACCGGGGCCAATTGGTATACTGAGGCCGCGCGTCCATGCTCCGATGGTTACACGCTGCCAGGAAACCCGGCCGAAAATTCGCCGCGCTCGGGGTGGATCAACGCGGTGCGTCCGCCCTCGAGTTTGCAATCTTTGCCGCGGTTTTGACATTCGCGATATTAAATACAGCCGACATCTCGATTTACATCTATAAGCGGATGCAGCTTGAGAATGCGACCGAGATGGCGGTCCAGGCGGCGTGGAAGGTTTGTGACCCTTCCCAGGGCTATCTTCCGGCGACGACGAGTTGTCCCGGATTAAATGCAGCCATTACCGAAGCTGCGCAGAGCACCTCATTGGGAGATAGGGTCACAATAGAGGCTGGCTCTCCCTCGGAAGGCTACTACTGCCTCAATACCTCGGGCTCGCTCCAATTCGTCGCCGCGGCTACCAGCAACCCGCCATCCGACTGCACGGCAACAGGCGTTCCGGGCATGACCCCGGCTGACTACATCAGAATCACAACCACGTTTTCTTATGCTCCTCTGTTTCCCGGCATTACCGTTGCCAGCGTGTTCACCACGCCAATTACAAAAACCAGCATGATGCGACTGAACTAGCGATGCGCACTCTTCACAAAAATATAGGCGCTGACGAACGCGGCACGAGCGCAATCGAATTTGCGATCGTGGGTCCAGTATTTATCATGCTTCTGATCGGTATTTTCTATCTGTGTATGGGCCTGGCAGTCGCCGGCAGCCTGCATTACGCCGTCGAAGAGGGCGCGCGCTGCGCCTCCGTTCGAACCAACGTGTGCAGCGACAACGACACCACCATTGCCTATACAAAACAACATTATTTTGGCCCGAGCAGTCCTCCGACCTTCATCTATGATGCCGGCGCGGTTTGTGGCCACTCGGTGACCGCATCAATCAGTTATGTTGTGGATCTTGGCGTAAAACGAATTACCGTTCCGATCACAGCGGCCGCTTGTTTCCCGTAGTGGAAGACCTGCAGCTTGAGCCCTGCGACAGTAGTCAAAAGATCACCGACAGAAATGGTGTAAGGCCTCAGAAATGTCCGCTTTCGGTCGCGGCGGCCATTCCGGCATGTCTGCCTGACGCCACCCGTAAGCGGACACTCGTCAGCGCGGTTCAGGCTGACCGAATTGACGAAGTCTTGCATCTTCGATTGGCACGATCATCTTTCCGACGGGCCAGAGTGCTATCCCGGCAAGCTTCAGGTGTGCCCAGGCGAAAGGAATGCCGATTATCGTTATGGCGAGCAGAATGGCAGTGATCAAATGGCCGAGCGCAAGCCACCAGCCGGCGAGGACGAGCCAGATAAGATTGCCGATAAATCCAAGCAGCCCGGTCCCTAAATCATCAACGCCGGAATATTGGGCACGAGAAATAGCGGTCTGTCCAAAGGGGAGAAGCGTGTAAAGAGAGATATTGAATGCTGCTCTTGTCCAGGGCAATCCGATAATCGTGATCGCCATGATAACGGCAGCGACTATCCAGGCGACTGACATCCAGAGTCCGCCGCAAACGATCCACAGCACGTTCAACAGAAAGGACAATGCCGACATTGGACACACCCGATGGAAAACCAGGCCAAGATCTAGGCAGAGACAGACTATTTTACAGGGGCCCTGTCCAAAAACTTTTTTTCCAAACAAAACAAGGTGGTTAAACTACCTGTCCCATGCGGAGCACGCCTTGGGCAACATTACAGTTCGCATTCTGCCTCTTGCTGTCATCGTCACGATCGGGCTTCAGGCTGTCACCGGCAGCGCAGAAGAATCGTACGGAGCACCGCTAGGCAACGTAAACGAATATTTGGCCCGGCTTGCAAGCTCCTACCCAGACAAGATCGATAGTTATGACAATGAATTTCTCGTTTTGAAAAACGGGATGAAGTTCCGGATCTCGGATGGACGGACTGATAAGACATTCAACGAATTGTTGGAGCGCCCGGATATCGACGACATGTTTTACGCGCGATATCCGGCCGGCGAAGCACCAAAGCAACCTGCAAAAAACATCGACCCTGGTCGAGTTCGTTTCGAACCACTTTTTGTTGCCATGTATGGGGACTGCAACAAGAGCGAGGTCTTCAAAAATTTGCGGTCTATCAGATGGCTGCCAAAACATGGCGGTGGCAGTGTCAGGGTTACAACGGTGAATGGTGTCGCCGACGCACTTGAAAGTGTTTCGCGCGAGTTCGATAAGTTACCGCATGATTTGATCAAGTACGTAATGCCCGCGGCGGGAACTTATCATTGCCGAAAGGTTGCCGGCTCGAATGTGAAATCGATGCATGCCTATGGCGCTGCCATCGACATCAACACGAAATACGCAAATTACTGGCGGTGGGCTTCAGCCGATCGGGAGCAGCCTCACTGGCAAAATCATATTCCAATGCAAATTGTTCGGATCTTTCAGAAGCACGGATTTATCTGGGGCGGCTATTGGTACCACTACGATACAATGCACTTCGAATATCGCCCTGAGCTTCTGGTCCCTGAAAAGTAGGCTGCAAGGCCAAACGGCGACAAGCAAACCGGATGTCCGCTTTCCCCTGAAAGCGGACGTCCTACGGGGCAGACATACGTACGCTCAAGCCTAGCGAGCGCTCTGCTTGATCGCAGTCGGCAGGGTGGCAGACTTGTTGCCCTTGCAGTAGGCCGTGACCCTGGCGGAATTCTTTTGCAGGCGATCGTAATCCAGCACGCTGCTGTTAGCGGACGCATTGTAGTAGCCGCTCAGCCAGAAGCGCACGAAGTTCTGGTTCTCCGGACTGTATCCGAGGAAATCCCGGCAAGTGATCCGATTCATATCGAGACTGATCTGGGCCTCGCTCTGCATCGGGGCCACTGCAAGCAATGTCGTCGCGACAAAAAGAGCATTCCATCTCATTGTTATTCTCCGGTGCCGTACGGGCTTCACTGCGGGCCAACTGCGTTCTGCAATCCAGTCATCACGCTTTCTTGCGGATGGAATTGGCACCAGGCTTTCACGTTGGCGATGTTCTTCTGGTGTAAAGCCAGATCCACGAATGTCCGGCGGGTCTGATAGCTGAACCATCCGCTCATCCACGCAGAGAAATCACGAGACATTGACGGCGACATGGCCAGATATTGGTCGCATTTAATCGTGCTCATATCGATGGTGAGCTGTGCATTCGCAGCCATCGGAAAAATCGAGATGGCAAACGCCAGGCTGATACATCGAAATCTCATTTGGTTCGTCCTCTCTCTTGACGCTGCGTTTAATAAACGCCCCCTCCCCTAAAGACACAGTAGTCTGAGAAGGCGCGTCTTTCCACACAGTTTTGCCGGTCTAGCTTTCAAATTGGCGTGGGAAAGCCAACTGTCTGCGTGATTGAAACGCCAGCTGGCCGCCAGAAAAGATGGGCCGCGTAGCCTACACAGCAATCTCAGGGATCAGGCCAGGCGTAGCTGAAGCTGCCGATTGAGCCGGCTCGCAGGCTTCTGTGCTGTGCGCTCCGCCACCAGCGCCCGGGCGAGATTCCCCTTGCGCGCACGCAATGCGGCCTCGGTGGCAGTGAGATGAATAAGGTCGCACTGGGCGAGGCTGCCGCCACAACGATGTGCGATGTGACGCACACGCACAAGCAATTCGGCGCAGCTCGCGTAATCACCGTGAGCGAAGGCGAGCAGTGCTTTGCAGAGCGGCCGTATAAGCGCGCTCTCCGGATACGACGCTGAGGCATTGCTCGTCTCACCTTGCGGCAGCCCCTCGAAGACGCGCTGTGCTGCCGCTGTGCGGCCTGCCGCGGCGAACGCCATCATTGCGTGTACGATATAGAAGGGCCTTATGTTGGTCAGCGTCTGCACCTCCCAGCGATCCGCCAATGGATGCCACCGTTCGCCCACACGGATATTTCGGAGCTGCAGGCGCCATAGGAGCGCCGAAGCATCGGCCAGCTCAGACGTTTCCGGCGCGGGTTTAGTCGCGATCTGTGCATCGTAAACCGCGAGCGCCGACGCCGGGTCATCCGCGTCCAGGTGGAACAGAGCGCGATGCCAGGCCAGATGGACAGAAATGCCCGTGGTGTCCATCCACGCCGACTCGGTCGCTGCAAGGAATTCGAGCCCTTCTCTGGCACGTCCCTGCATCTCCATAACATGGGCGATGACATGGATAGCGCCTGGATGCCGGGTGTCGATGGCCAGCGCACGGCGCGCCATCTTTTCAGCACCACGATACTGGCCGTTTTCTTCAAGTCCGAACGCGTACATCGCAAGCACGCTTGCGTAGTTCGGAACGCTGGCATTCCATTCGGACATTACCTGAGCGACACGATCACGCAGCATGCGCCGCTGGCCGTGCCGGAAGTCGATCGCATGAGCAACCGCAAGCGCGAGAATATCGTGCGGCCAGTCGATTACGATGGCGCCATAGCGTTCAACCGC
>Ga0126369_10002459_pt1 | contig 13185 bp, 13 predicted proteins | sample PanSoiMetaPlot_1_FD_109646 | JGI IMG/M metagenome (GOLD analysis project Ga0126369, IMG submission 109646) | Tropical forest soil microbial communities from Panama - MetaG Plot_1 | ecosystem: Environmental > Terrestrial > Soil > Tropical forest > Bulk soil | place: Panama | collected 2016-02-17 | reverse complement strand
TCGGCGGGCTGCAGCTTGCTAAGGTCAACGCCCCCGATGACTTCGCCATGTACGACGAGAAGGAGTCGATCGCTCACCAGGAATTTCGGCAAGTAAGGGTTGTCGTGTTCACCCGAAATGATTTTGTCCATAGTAAAGCTGACGGTTTCGAGGCGCTGAAGCTGCTGGATCTGGCGGACCACGGTGGGCTGGTCAATGTGGATCAGCGTGCCGCCACGATAAGCGCGCAAAAGAGAAAGCAGGCCGGCGCCGGTAGCAAGCCAGGTGATGAGGCCGACAGCGAAGAGCGCCAAGAGAAACCCAAACAGAAATGTTTTCACCCACGGAAAGGAAGGGCGGTTGACGCGCTGCGTGTGGTAAGCGCTGTTCATGGCGGCTGGACTCGAAACAATAGAATAAAGAAAAAGTGAGAAGGTGTCATGTGATGGTTACGGGATGGGGGTAAAGACCGGAGAAACGATGGAGAGGTGCGGCACGGCGCCGCCAGCCTACGCATTTGGGGCGAAACTGCGTGTATGGACCGCCATTGAAAACGATGGACATCGCGTTGGTGCGCGCGATGCAAATCACCGAGAAACTGAATTTGCTGGGGCGGGCGGGAGCCTTCAACGCGCTGGACCACACCAATCGGGAGACGCCGAAACCGGTATGTGAACGAGCCACAGTTCGGGATCACGATGGCGATGACACCGGGACGAACAAATCCAGCTGAGCGCGAGGTTGTCGTTCTGATAGTGGTTGTCAATAGCTGATGAAGTGCGGGCAAACCCAAAAAACGAAGGATTCCTCACTGCGCAAACTCCGTTCGGAATGACAGAATGAGATTTTGCGTAAAGGTCCAACCCCTAGGGGATGAGAACAATTTTGCCGAAGGCGCCGGGGACCATGACCTCTTGGTGTGCTTTCGGGGCCTCTTTGAGGGGAAGTTCCTTGCCCACGATTGGCCGCAGGGTGACATTTTCAAGGCCCGCGGCAATCGCAGCGTGAATCTCGACGGATTCCGCCTCGGTGGCGGCCCACAGCGTGAAGCCGCGAACCATGGCGCGGCGCGCCATCAGTTCACGGGGATTGATGGTGATTTCGCCGCGATTGCCAATGACGATCACGCGTCCGTGGAGAGCGAGAAGCTTCAGATCCGTGGCCAGGTTCACATTTGCTAGCATTTCCAGGATGACATCAACGCCCTTGCCTCCGGTCAGCTTCTGAATTTCCTCGGCGTATCCGGCTTTTGTGTGATCAAAAACGTGATGCGCGCCTTGCTTCTTGACTAGTTCGAGGCCGCGTTGTGTTCCAGCGGTGCCGATCACCGTAAGACCTTGCGCGTGCGCGAATTGCACCGCGGCAGTGCCAACACCTCCGCTGGCGCCGTGGATAAGAAGCGCTTCGCCGGCACGAGCGTGTGCGTGGTGATGAAGCGCGGTATACGCGGTGCCATAAGGAACCCACAGGCCCGCGCCTTGCGCGAAAGAAATTTTCTCGGGTAGCAGGTACACCTGCGATTCCAGCGCAAGGGCATATTCGGCGTACGCGCCGGTGATGGTCTTCGCGGTATAGACACGATCTCCGGGTTTCACCTTGGCAACGCTCGAGCCCACGGCTTCAACGGTACCAGCGGCATCGGAGCCCGGCGTGTACGGAAGAGGCGGCTTCACGGCGTACGTGCCGGCGCGCATGTAGGTGTCGTAGGGGTTGACGCCCGCTGCGCGGACATGAACAAGGACTTCTCCGGGTCCAGGTTTTGGAGTGGGGAGTTCTTCGAGGACAAGAACTTCGGGACCGCCGAATTGGTGGACTTGAATGGCTTTCATGAGCGTTCTCCCTTGATCGGTTAGAAATGGTCGTCGCGGAAGACTGTTTCGCCTTCGCTGGCTAGCATGCCGGCGGTGCGGCCCCAGGCGGTGGTCTGCCAATTGTCTTTTCCCTTTTTGACGGGAATCCAGGGGGGCAGGGTTTGACTCAAGTGGTTTGCCAGGGCGTAGACGTAAGGTTCGTACATGGCCCGCAGTTCGATGAGCTTGTGATCCGCTTCAGGCGTGTCACGCAACTTCAAGCCAAGTTGCGTGAGCTTGCTGCGCAGGCGAAGCAATTCCTCCGGAGGAAGACGATCCTGCGGCAAAGCGCGAGGGGTTGCGGAGAAGACCTGGGAAAGATCGACGACCGCGTGGCGCGAGATGGCAAACGTAAGCTCAGCTTGTTTGGCGCAGGCTTCGTCAATGCTGGCGATTGCCAGAGCACAAGTGTCGAGAATCGCGGTGAGGGAGGCGATCCAGGATTGGTTGTCGTGCTGGGAGCGGAAGTACGCGAGCACGGGATAGGAGAGATGGCTTTCCATGAGTTGCGCGCTCCAGAGCTCCCAATCTTTCAGCAAAGAGCGCAGGGCTTCGTGGCCATTCGGGAAACTGTGGCGGCGAAAGAGTTCACCGGCAGTGGGAGGCGTGCCGGCGCGGGAGTCGAGCAGCGAGATATCGACCTCGCGCTCGGCGAAAGCACCGTAGATAAATGGGAGATAGCCGATCACCGCGGCGAGGAAGCCGAAACCAAAACCAGCTTCCGCGACGACCAGAAAACGAGCGATGCCGGAATGCGGAACCACGTCGCCGAGTCCAAGAGTGAAGAACGTGGTTCCGCTGAGATAAATATCCGTGTGCAGGCTGGGGGTCTGGCCGGTAAGACTGACGGCCGAGCCGGCGCCGTATTGCATCATGCCGAACGACAGGATCAATCCAATGGCCCAGACGCCTATTAGGAAAAGCAGCGAGATGGGGCCGTAGAAACCTAGAAAGGACTCGCGGCGCTTGCGGGAAGAAAAAGTGCCAGCTACTGCCTTCCAGACGCCCCAGCTGGAGCGAAAGTAGAAGCGCGTAAGCCGGAACTTTCTGGTTACACGGCGGGGAAGAATGATGGCCTCGAAGGCATCCCAGGCCACCACCAGAAACATCACCACGCCGGCGATGAACACGCCTGGAGCAGGAATCATGCGGAGTATTGTACTCGCATTCAGGCTGTGAGCGAGCTTAGGCTGAGATGGAAGAGACCAGCCTGGCGTTCACGGAAATTTCGGCTTTGAAGAGTTTGGAGACCGGACAGCCGGTTTCCGCGGCTTTGACGGCGGCGTCAAACTTGGCCTTGTCGGCATTCGGAATGGTGGCAACGAGGTCCAGATGGCTCTTGGTGATGGAGAAACCTTCGCCGACCTTTTCGAGGGAAATGGTACAAGTGGTTTCGAGCTTCGAAGCGGTCATGCCGGCGCCGCCAAGCTGCGCGGAAAGTGCCATGGTAAAACAGCCAGCGTGAGCGGCGGCCAACAATTCTTCGGGGTTGGTGCCGACGCCATTTTCAAAACGCGTGCTGAACGAATACTGGTTGTTCTTTAGTGTGCCGCTATCGGTTGAGATCGCGCCTTTTCCGGATTTCAGGTCGCCTTGCCAAACTGCAGAAGCTTTACGTTGCATGAAAGAGCCCTCCTTCAAAGTTTTTGACGGGTTCGAACGCAATGGATTCGATTCGCTGGGCCTCGGTAAAGGTATATTCGAGAAGTGAGTTGCAGTAAAGGGCAAAGAAATCGTGGAACACATCTTCGACAAAGTTTCACACCGCCCGTGGCCGTTGCCCCGTGGTCCCTGGGTGATGGAACAACGGTGGCATGACTTGTTGTTTGCGCACTGGCGCGTTGAGAAGCAATGGTTGCGGCACCACCTGCCGAGCGAGTTGGAGATAGACATGTATCAAGGCGAGGCGTGGTTGGGCGTGGTTCCGTTTCGCATGGAGGGAGTGCGGCTGAGATATGCGCCGGCGATTCCTGGAACCTCGTGTTTTCCGGAAGTGAATGTTCGGACGTATGTGAAGCACGGCGAAAAGGCCGGCGTATGGTTCTTCAGCCTGGATGCTGCTAACCGGCTGGCTGTAACCGTTGCGCGAGCGTGGTTTCACCTGCCTTATTTTTTCGCGCAGATGAGCTGCGAGGTGCGCAGCGGATGGATTGAGTATGCGAGCGAAAGAAGAGATCAAGGCTCACCGGCCGCTGTGCTGCGCGGGAAATATCGCGGAGAGGGGAACACTTTTCGTGCGGCGAGCAAGACACTGGAGCATTTTTTGACGGAGCGGTACTGCCTGTACAGGATGGATGCGGACGGAACTCTGCAGCGAGGAGATATCCATCACCTGCCATGGAATTTGCAGGTCGCACAGGCCGAGATTTCCGAGAATTCCATGACCAAGGGGTTGGGGGTTGATTTGGGAACGCCGGAATTGTTGCATTTTTCGCGCCGGCAACATGTGGCGGTGTGGCCGCCGCGGCGCGTGTAGTGCCGCTCAGGCATTGAGGGTCAGGGAGACGAGGCCTGGGGGAGTGGCCGGGACGATGGGAGGAAGCTTGGAGCGGTCGATGGGGTTGTAGAGCGTGTCGCGTTCGACCGGAACACGGCCGGCGGCGCGGATCAGGCGCTCGAGTTCGGTGCGCGGTGTGAACTCGGCGGTACTGGCGCCCGCGTCGTGGTAGATCTTTTCTTCCACGACCGTGCCATCGAGATCGTTAGCGCCGAAACGAAGCGCAATCTGCGCGATGCTGGGCGTGAGCATGATCCAGTAAGCCTTGATGTGATCGAAATTGTCGAGCAACAGGCGAGAGACGGCGATGTTGCGGAGATCGTCGTAGCCTGTGGGCTTGGGAATGTGCGACAACGGGGTATTGTCCGGGTGAAACGCGAGGGGAATGAAGGCAACGAAGCCGTGTGTTTCGTCCTGGGCTTCGCGCAATTTCACGAGATGATCGACGCGCTCCTCGATGGTTTCGACGTGGCCATACAACATGGTGGCGTTGGAGCGCAGGCCGATGCGGTGCGCCTTCATGGCCATAGCCAGCCACATGCGCCCGCTGACCTTGTGGTCGCAGATGATTTTGCGCACACGAGGGTGGAAGATTTCGGCGCCGCCGCCGGGGCAGGAGTCCACACCGGCTTCTTTCATTTTGCGCAGGGTTTCATCGACGGTGAGTTTGGCGATGCGGGCGAAGTAGTGGACCTCGACCATGGTGAAGGCCTTGAGGTGAACGTGGGGATGGCGTTGCTTCAGCCCGCAGATGAGTTCCAGGAAATAATCGAATGGCAAGTCGGGATGGAGGCCACCGACGATGTGGAATTCGGTGGCGCCTTCACGGACGCCCTGCGCGGCACGCTCGTAGATTTCCTCCAGCGCGAAGGTGTAGGCACCGGGCGCGCCGGGATCGCGGCCAAAGGCGCAAAGCTTGCAGTGGGCGACGCAAACGTTGGTGGGATTGATGTGGCGATTGACGTTGTAATACGTCACGTTGCCATGCCGCTTTTCACGAACATAGTTCGCCAGCCAGCCGACGGCTAGAAGGTCTGGCGAGCGATACAGCGCCACGCCATCGTCGAAGCTGAGACGCTCGCCGGCGAGCACCTTGTCCGCGATGGGTTTCAGGGAAGCGTCAGTAATGGTCAGTTCTGCCACGGTTTTCTTTCCACCTATAGGATGCCCTGGCCGGCCCGGAGTCGCAAAATGAATTCGCTTTTCGAAAACGGCGAAAGGTTCAAACACGCCAAACGGCTGCAGCGGCGCCCCAAAACAGCAGGAACAGCATACTAATATAGCCGTTCACGGTAAAAAACGCAGCGTTGAGCTTGCTGAGATCGTTGGCCTTCACGAGCGAGTGTTCATAGGCGAGCAGTGCTGCGACGACCACGATGCCGGCCCACGCGGGCCAGGGTAAGCCAAAGCTGGCGGCAAGCCCGGCCAGCAAGAGCACCACACCGACGTGCATGACGCGAGCAATCCACAGGGCGTTGGCAATGCCAAAGCGTTTGGGAATGGAGTAGAGGCCGGATTGTCGATCGAAGTCGATGTCCTGACAGGCGTACAGCACGTCGAAGCCGCCAACCCAAAGGGTAACCGCGGCGCAGAGAATCAGCATGCGCCAATCGAGGCTGCCGGTAATGGCGATCCAAGCGGCGGCGGGAGAGATGCCGAGCGCGAAGCCGAGGAAAAGATGGGACCAGGAAGTGAAGCGCTTTGTGAAGGAATAAAAAAAGAGGATGGCGATGGCCAGCGGAGCGAGTTTCAGCGCCAGCGGATTGAGCTGCCAGGCGGCCAGGAAAAAGACAACGACGGCGACGAGTGTGAAGATGCACGCGAAGGAAACCGAAAGAGCGCCGGTGGCCAGGGCGCGCATTCTTGTGCGGGGATTTTCCTTGTCGTAACGCAGGTCGGCAATGCGGTTGATGGTCATTGCGGCGGAGCGGGCCGCGACCATGGCAACAACGATCCAGAGAGTTTGCCGCAGCGTGGGCCAGCTGTGTTGCGTAGCACGCGCGGCCAGCAGAGCGCCGGTGAGTGCAAAGGGCAAGGCAAACACGGAGTGCTCGAATTTGATCATTTCCAGGACGGTGCGTGTGCGGCTGGCCATGGGCTTCTAGGACTCCAGCCGTTTTCCGGTGGCGCTGCCGGTCCAGCGGAACATGTGGTCCTGCGGAAGGCCGGCCTGAGCGAGCACTCGACACACGAATTGCGTGACGACGTCGTCGATGCTCTTGGGGTTGTGATAGAAGGAAGGAACGATCGGCATGATGACGGCGCCAGCCTGTTGCGCGCGCAACATATTTTCCAGATGAACACGATTGAAGGGCGTGTCGCGTACACAGAGAATCAGTTTGCGTTGCTCCTTGAGCATGACGTCAGCGGACCGGGAGAGGAGGTCGTCACTCATGCCGTTGGCGACTGCCGCGAGCGCGCCCATGGTGCACGGAATCACGATCATGGCGTCGACGTGGCAGCTGCCAGAGGCGATGGACGCGCCAACATTTTTGTTGGAGATGGTCTCGATTTTCTTTGGGGCGCGGCCGAGAACGCGCGCGGGAAGCTTCTTGAGATCGCCGGAAGTGATACCGAGTTCTTCGGAGAAGAGCCGCTGGCCGGTTTCCGTCGTGACCAGATGGATGCGGGAGACGCGCGAATCGTTTTCAAGAAGGGAGAGAGCTTTCTGGGCGAAGATGGCGCCGCTTGCGCCGGTTACGCCAACGGTAATGATGGATGCTTTGGTCGAAGGCATGATTTTTCGCGGGTATGCTCAGTCTCGCAGCGGCATTGCGGCAAGTCAAGCCGAGCGGTTAGGGGCGCGCGGGAGCGGAGGGTTCGCGGCGTATGCTAGACTTCGCGATTGAGCGGGGAGCGATCATGAGCGGAAACTTGCCTGTGGACACCGTGCTTGCTTTCCTGGAAGAAGTTAATGCCCGTTATAGGGATGGGCTGTGCGCGTTGATGACGGACGACCATGTATTTTTGGATGGACTTGGCCGTATGCAGGGAAGGGAATCGATGCGCAAGGGGTGGGCCGAATACTTTCGCCTGTTTCCTGACTATCGGGTGTCGCACACGGACATTTTTTCGCAGGGCGATGTGGTGGCGGCATTTGGCTCCGCCGAAGGAACGCTCGCCGTCAAGGGGGAACTTCCGAAGGAAAACCATTCAAGCGCGCCGGCGGCCTGGCGCGCGGTCGTGCGCGATGGCTTGATCACGGAATGGCAGGTGTACGCGGACATTCAGAGCGCGAGAAAGATTATGGCTGTGCAAAATCCGTAGGCAGATAGGGATTCCATGAACGAACTCGATATCCGCGAATTGCTTGAGGCTGTGGGCACGGGAAAGCTCTCGCCCGGAACGGCGATGGAGCGGCTGAAGCATATGCCGTTTGAAGATATCGGTTTCGCGAAGGTGGACCACCACCGGGCGTTGCGGCAGGGATTCGCGGAAGTGGTGTTCGGGAAAGGCAAGACGCCGATACAGGTGGCCGAAATTGTCAGAGCAATGGTGGAGAAGAAGGGGTCGCGGCAGAATGTGCTGGTGACGCGGGCGGACGGAAAAATGTTTGCCGCAGTGAAGCGAGTGAGCCGCGCCGCGAAATTTCACGCGCTCTCGAAAGTGATTACCATCGAGAGAAGCGCGGAGATCACTGGGAAAGGCATGATTGTGGTGGTGTCCGCGGGAACCAGCGATATTCCAGTGGCGGAAGAAGCGGTGTTGACGGCGCGCGCGATGGGAAATCGCGTCGAGCAGGTGTATGACGTGGGAGTCGCGGGGATTCACCGCTTGCTCGACCATCGCGGCAAGCTGAATGAGGCGCGGGTGATCGTCTGCGTGGCGGGGATGGAAGGTGCGCTGCCGAGCGTAGTGGGCGGATTGGTGGGCGTGCCGGTGATTGCGGTGCCCACGAGCACGGGATACGGAGCCAGTTTTGGCGGGGTAGCAGCGTTGCTGGGAATGCTGAACTCGTGCGCTTCGAATGTGACCGTGGTGAACATCGACAATGGATTCGGGGCGGCGTGTGTGGCGTCGTGCATCAACCGGCTGTAGGTCAAAATCTTAACTTTTGAGCAGAACTTTCATGACGCCGGGCTTTTGGGCGTAGATCATGGCCCTGGGAGCGTCTTTCAGCGGAACGACGCGGGAGATCAGCGGCGTGGGATTTACTTTGCCGGAGCGAAGCAAGGCGATGGCTTTGACAAAGGGGCCGCAGCGCGAACCGACGACCGTGATTTCCTTGACCACGATGGGCCAAGTCTCGACCAGCGCGGCGCCGTGGAACGTGGATTTAAGCAGCAACGTGCCGCGCGGCTCGGTCATATATTGCGCGAGGGTCAGCCCGGTGGGAGAGCCGGTGGCTTCGACGACCAGACGATAACTTTCCTTCAGCTTTTTCAGGTCGCGCGCATCGCCACGCACGTTCTTCGTCTTGATTCCTGCGTGGTGAGCCAATTTCAATTTGCAGTCGTGCTTGCCGTATAGAGTGACGACGCTGCCGGAGGCGTGCAGAACTCTTGCGATCAACTGGGCTAGTTTGCCATCGCCGAGAACGGCAGCGGAAGGGAATTGGCGAATATGCATTTGGTCGAGGATCTGGCAGGCCGCCGCGAGTGGCTCGACAAAAACCGCCTGCTCATCGCTTACGTTCGCCGGGATGAGATGCAAATTTTCAAGCGGCAGCGTCAAGTACTCGGCAAAAGTGCCGTCGTGCGCAACGATGCCCAGAACGGTGCGACGCGCGCAATGCGTCTTCAAGCCGCGGCGGCAGAATTCGCAGACGGGCTGGTAGCCATAAGCCGAGCAGGACACGTTAATCTCGCCGGCAACGCGCTTGTTGAGCCATTTCCTTTTCGTGGCAGCAGAAACGCCGTGAACGGCAAGCACTTCACCAACAAATTCGTGGCCAACGACGCCTCGAAAATCGTGATAGCCGCGCAAAATTTCCACATCGGTGTTGCAGATGCCGGCCATGCGAACGCCAATGAGCGCCCAACCGGGAAGTAATCGGGGAGCAGGGAGACGGACGGGTAGCAGACGCCCACGCGACGCAATAAAAGCCAACATGAAGAGAGTATGAAGAAGTTCAACGCAGGGCAGCAACTAGAGATTCGCGCAACGCGGATTCTTGTTCAAGGAAAACGGTGCGCAAGTCGAGAACCAGCCGGTCTTCTTCAATGCGCGCGATGACCGAAACGCCGGTGGAGGGACGTCGAAGGCGCTCTTCGAGTTGCGTGGCGGAATGACAAGCGCTGCTGATGCGAATAACTTTGGTGGGCAAAGATTGCGTGGGGGTCGAGCCGCCGCCAACCAGTGACGCGCCATCAGTGATTTCCAATGCCACGTCGGCATTCGCCACAAGAGCCTGAAGCGAGTGCAAAAAGGTGCTGGCGCGCTGGGCAATTTCCGCAGTTGTGAGGCGGATCATGCGCTGGGAAGGCAGAGCGTTCCAGTCGGCGCGGAGATAAGCGTGCAGGGTGCATTCCAAGGCGGTGATCGTGAGCTTGTCTACGCGGAGCGCGCGGAAAAGTGGATGGCGGCGGACTTTGGCGACCAGTTCTTTCTGACCGGCAACGATCCCGGCTTGTGGGCCGCCAAGGAGTTTATCGCCGCTGAACAGGACGAGAGAGAAGCCGGCGGAGATGCTTTCGCGCACGGTGGGTTCGCTGATGCCGTGCGCGGATAGCTCGACGAGGCAGCCGGAGCCAAGATCCTCCACCACAGGAAGATTGGCGCGTTGGCCGAGTGCGACGAGTTCGGCGATGTCGGGCTTTTCCGTAAAGCCGGTCACTTGAAAATTGGAGGGATGGACGCGCAGCAGCACGCGCGTTTTTTCATTGATGGCGTGTTCGTAGTCGGCCAGGCGCGTGCGATTGGTTGTGCCAACCTCGCGCAAGACGGCGCCACTTTGTTCCATGATTTCCGGGATCCGAAAGCCGTCTCCAATTTCAATCAGTTCACCGCGCGAAACAATTACCTCCCCGCCACGAGCCAAGGCCGCGAGGGTGAGCAGCACAGCGGCGGCGCAATTGTTCACGACGATGGCGGATTCGGCACCGGTGAGGCGCTGAAGCAATCGAGCGGTGTGAACGTCGCGTTTGCCACGTGCCCCGGCAACCAGGTTGTACTCGAGATTCGTGTATTGCGTGGCGGTGCGGCGCAGCTCGTCGATCAGTTGCGCTGGCAGCGGCGCGCGCCCCAGGTTGGTGTGAAGAATGACGCCAGACGCGTTGATAACAGGCTGCAGAGAGGGAGCGAGTTCCTGTTGCACGGCTTGGACAATGCGCGCTGCGAGGGCTGCAGGCGATAGCGTGTGCTCAGCTGAAACTTCACCAGCGGCAATTTCGCGGCGCAATTGCGAAAGAACCTGGCGAGTGGTGTCGACGACGAATCCCCGGTCGATTCCCGAGCAGAGCTTGGCGACCGTGGGCAACTGCAGTAGTTCGTCCACGGACGGCATTTGACGCAGCAGGGCGATCTGTTCGCCGGAGGGCGCGTGTTTGGCGGGAACGGTCATGGCGACATTTGAGCACAGAGGCGAAACCGTCGCAACGCATGCTTGAAATGCGGGGCAGGCCGGAAGGCAGGGGGGTACGGGGGAGTCCATTGTTTCATCCGCAGCAAAAGCGGGGATGAAGGTTGACGCTTGCCCCGGGTGCTCTTAGCATGAAGAGACATGGCCACCATTGACGAGGAATTGGGGCAACTCGAACGCGACATCCGCCAATTGAAGATCGAGTACGAAATGTACTTCGGCGGAGGCCGGAAACGCCCGCCCACGGAAATTGAGTGGCGCGTGGAATTAATGGTGAAACGCTACGCCGAGCGCAGCGGCGAGCTGAAATACGGGCAACGGTTCCGTTACAACAACCTTACACAGACTTACGCGAAGTATAAGGACATGTTCCGCAAGCGACTACAGCAGCGCGAAGAAGGAAAAATCCAGCGGCATTTTGGGGCCGCGGCGAAAGCGATTGAAGCGGAGCGCGCGAAAATCCAGGTGACCACGCAGACGGCCCCGACGGCTGAGAGCCATGCCGAGGATGCCAAGGCATTTCGCATGGTGTGCTCCGAGCCGGACAAGGAAACCGAAAAAGTCGATCAGCTTTACGATGCATTTTTGCAGGCGAAACAAGCGGCCGGCGAAGACACGGGCAAGGTAACTAAGGCCGGGTTCAGCGAATTTGTAAGAAAGAAGACCAAAGACCTGCAAGAAAAGAAGAGCTGCCGCGACGTGGAGTATGTGGTGGAAGTGGTCGACGGCCAAGTGAAGCTGAAAGCGCTGGTAAAATCGTAGTTCGTCTCCCTGCAAATTATTCCCACAGACGCAGACTTTCCGAAACTCCGCTCCTCCGCGTACACTAAAGGGTTCCTAAGAGCACCGGAGGAAGACATGGGAGTGGAACGGGCGCTGCTGAGCGTATTCGACAAGACCGGGATCGTGGAGTTGGCCAGGAGGCTCGCGGCGTTGAAGATCGAGATTCTCTCGACCGGGGGCACGGCAAAACTACTGCGCGAGGAAGGCGTAACGGTGAAGGACGTCTCTGAATTTACTGGTTGGCCCGAAATGCTGGGCGGTCGCGTGAAGACGCTGCACCCGAAAGTGCACGGTGGGCTGCTGTATCGCCGCAATCATGCGGAAGACCAGAAGCAAGTGAAGGAACACGGAATTGCGGCTATTGATGTGGTGGTGGTGAATCTATATCCATTCGAAGCCACGGCTGCGAAAGGGTATCTGACCGCCGAAGAACTGATCGAAAACATCGATATTGGTGGACCGACAATGCTGCGGTCTGCGGCAAAGAATTTCGAGAGCGTGACGGTGGTGACGGACCCGGCGGACTACGGCCGAGTAGCCAAGGAATTGGAAGAGAAAGGCGAAACCACCTTGCCTCTGCGGGTGGAGCTGGCGCGGAAAGTGTTTGCCACAACGTCGCGCTACGATGGATTGATTGCCACGGAACTGGAACGCCTGGTGGTTGCGGGCCAAGGCATGGAAGTGAACGCGCGTGCGATGTTGCCGGAGCGAGTGCACGTTTCGCTGCGCAAGCAACAGGAATTGCGTTACGGAGAAAATTCGCATCAGGCGGCTGCGCTGTACGTTCCGGCGGGGCGCGCTCCGGAAGGGCTGGCGGCGGCCAAGCAGCTTCAGGGCAAAGAGCTTTCCTACAACAATTACGTGGATTTGGAAGCCGCGCGCAGTCTAGCGGGAGAATTCGAGCGGCCCGCAGCGGTGATCATCAAGCACAACAACCCGTGCGGCGCGGCGCAGCAGTCCAGTTTGTTGGATGCGTACCTGAAGGCTTACGCGTGCGATCCGATCTCGGCGTTCGGCGGGGTGCTAGCCTTCAACCACATTGTGGATGCGGTAACCGCGGCGGCAGTGTCGCGGCTGTTTGTGGAGTGCATTGTGGCGCCGGGATTTGCGGATGAGGCGCGGGATATTTTCGCGGCGAAAAAGAATTTGCGTTTGCTGGTGCTGCCGCAGGGCGGGCTGGATCACGACAAGGAATTGCAGTTGAAGCGCATTCTTGGCGGTGTGCTGGTGCAGCAGCCGGACTTGGGCAGTTTGAAGGGCAAGGAATTGCGCGTAGTGACGAAGCGCGAGCCGAGCGAGGCGGAACTGCTGGACCTGAGGTTTGCTTGGAAAGTGTGCAAGCACGTGAAGTCCAACGCCATCGTTTTTGCCAAGGACGGAGCTACGATCGGCGTTGGCGCCGGGCAAATGAGCCGGGTGGATTCGGTGAAGCTCGCGGTGATGAAGGCGCAGAGGTCGCTTCAGGGAACCGTGGTGGCTTCCGACGCGTTCTTTCCATTTCCCGATGGCGTGGAAGAAGCCGCAAAAGCCGGAGCCACGGCGGTGATTCAGCCGGG
>Ga0126369_10002458_pt1 | contig 13191 bp, 13 predicted proteins | sample PanSoiMetaPlot_1_FD_109646 | JGI IMG/M metagenome (GOLD analysis project Ga0126369, IMG submission 109646) | Tropical forest soil microbial communities from Panama - MetaG Plot_1 | ecosystem: Environmental > Terrestrial > Soil > Tropical forest > Bulk soil | place: Panama | collected 2016-02-17 | reverse complement strand
GAGCGGCTCCCTGATTCCCCCCGCACTCGCGGTGCTCGACCTGCTCTTCCTCCTACTGCCGCTGCCGCTGATCGTCATCGCCAACTGGCACGACGCACCGCCAACGGGCTCGAGCACCATGGCACGCGGCGCGGCCTTCCTCGGGACCGCCGTCTGGATGCTGCTGGCCATGGTCGCGGCCGTGAGCGTCATCCTGGGCCTGTTCACCGTGGCGTTCTCGCCGCCACGCCCGGGCCTCGTCTTCTACGCGATCGTCATGCTGCTGACGGGAATCGCGGCGGCTGCGATCATCAGCGATTCCGTGCGGTCGGCCATCGCCCGGATCATCCCGATCGACCCCCGCAGCGCTGTGCACGCGACGGCCCTGGTGCTCACGATCGTCCTGGTCGGAAGCCAGCTTGCGAACCAGCTCGCCGTCGACGTCCTCAGCCAGCAGGCGAGCGCGGGGCCTGAGCTGAGCCCGCTCGACCTGGTCGCCCAGGAGCTCCCGTTCCTGCTCGCCGCCGTGCTCGGCGTCGGCCTTTTCATCCGGCGCGGTCCGGCGGCCACGATGCTTCGCCTCGGCCTGGTCAGGCCAACCGGCTGGCAGCTCATCCTGGGCCTGGGCGCGGCGTTCGTCTTCTTCGCCTTCGGCAACGGGATGGACGCGCTCAACCACGCCCTCAGTCCAGGCACGGCGCAGAAGGTGGAGGCCGCGAACCAGCATCTCTTCGGCCAGCTCAGCAACCCACTGGGCATAGCAACGATCGCCCTGTCGGCAGGGATCTGTGAGGAGGCGCTGTTCCGTGGAGCCATGCAGCCGCGCCTGAGCATCCTGTGGACCGCTATCGTCTTCACCACGGTGCACACGCAGTACGGGCTCTCGCTCGACGCGGTGGCCGTGCTCGTCCTCGCGATCGGCCTGGGTCTCATTCGCCGCGTGGCCAACACGACCACGAGCACGGTCTGCCATGTCGTGTACAACACTCTGGTGGGAGTGGTGGGAGTGGGAGTCAGCGGTGTGCTCCTCGGACCCGCGGTGATCGCCGGGGCGGTGCTGGTTGCTGCCAGTGCCGCCGCTTTCTTTACAGGCAGGCTAGGCAGCCTGAAGACCGCCCCATAGAATCGGGAGCCAGCCATGTCACGCCAAGTCGTCGAGTTCCCCCAGATCAGCGCCAACGTGCTGATCTCGACACCGCGGATCATCGCGGTGGCGAACCAGAAGGGCGGCGTTGGCAAGACGACCACGGTGATGAACCTGGGCGCGGCGCTGGCCGAGCGGGGCGCCCAGGTCCTGGTCATCGACCTGGACCCGCAGTCGAACAGCACCAGCGGCCTCGGGATCGACCCCTCGCGTGCGCGCCTGACCGTCTATCACCTGCTGTCGGGCGAGGCGAGCATCGATGAGGTCGCGACGGCCACCGCGGTGCCGGGACTGCACGTGGTCCCGTCCCAGGTCGCCCTCGCCGGCGCCGAGATCGAGCTCGTCAGCGAGAGCGACCGCGAGGCGCGCCTGCGCCGGGCGCTCTCCGCGCTGACCGGCGGCTTCGGCTACGTCCTGATCGACTGCCCGCCCTCGCTCGGGCTCCTCACCCTGAACGCGCTGGCAGCCGCGGACGAGGCACTCGTCCCGCTCCAGGCCGAGTACTTCGCCCTGGAGGGCCTCGCCCACCTGCTGTACACGCTGCAGCTGGTGCGCATGAACCTCAATCCCAAGCTCGACCTCGCCGGTATTCTCATCACGCAGTTCGACGCCCGGACGACCTTGTCGTGGGACGTCCTCAACGAGGTGCGCCGGGCCTATCCCGACAAGCTCTACCAGACGCTGATCCCGCGCAACGTGCGCGTCAGTGAAGCGTCCAGCCACGGACAGCCGGTCACCACCTACGATCCGACGTGCCGGGGCGCACAGGCGTTCCGGCAGCTGGCTGAGGAGGTCATGAACCAATGAGCCGACAACGCGGCCGCGCCCTCGGCCGGGGGCTCGAATCCCTGATCCCGATCGCGCCGGGTGTCGAGGGCCGCGACGCCGGCCTCCCCCAGTTCATCGACGTGGACCAGGTCAAGCCATCGCCGGAGCAGTTGCGCAAGCGCTTCCCTGCGGAGTCGCTTCGCGAGCTGGCCGACTCGATCCGCCAGCACGGCGTGCTCCAGCCCATCCTGGTCCGGCGGCTGCCCGACGGCTACGAGCTGATCGCCGGCGAGCGGCGCTGGCGGGCTGCACGGCTCGCCGGCATCCAGCGGATCCCGGCCATCATCCGCCACCAGGCCGACTCCGAGGACAGCCTGCTGCTCGGCCTGATCGAGAACCTGCAGCGGGAGGACCTCGACCCGATCGAGGAGGCGCGCGGCATCAAGCGACTCATCGAACAGTTCCACCTGACGCACGAGGATGCGGCGGCCAGGCTGGGCAAGCACCGCGTGGCGGTGACCCAGGCGCTCCGCCTGCTCAGCGGCTGCCCGGCGGTGCTCTCGGCGACCGCGGGCGGCGCGATCACGGCCGGCCACGCCCGGGCGCTCGTCGGCCTGCCCACTCCCGAGGCTCAGGAGCTGGGGCTCAAGGTCGTGCTGGGCCGGCACCTGTCGGTCCGGGACACCGAGCGGTGGGTCCACGACTACAAGCCCGCTCCCCCGGCGAGGAAGCCCGAGAAGATCGGGGGAGCGGTCGAAGACGCGACCGATCCATCCAGCGCCGCGATGGCCGACGTCGTCCGCAGGCTCCACGAGCGCTTCGGCGACACCGCTGCGATCAGCGGCACTCGCAGCAGGGGGCAGGTGACGCTCCGCTACGGCAGCGCTGCAGAGCTCGACGACCTGCTCGAGTGGCTGCTCGCCCCCCACTGATGGCCGAACGGGGAAGCGCCGGATTGTTCCACGTGGAACATCGACCCGGATGAAGGGGCCCGGTCCCGTGCGCCCGGCAGGAAGCGGTTCCGACCGGTATGGTGGTCAGGCTGTGGAAGCTACGAAGCAATCGTCGCAGGTGTCCAGGGGAAGAGGAATCCTCACCGAGGTTGCCGAGGTGCTCCTCCTGGCCCTCGGTCTGTACCTCGTCATCAACTTCGCCATCCAGACCGTCCACGTCATCGGCTCATCCATGTATCCGACGGTCACGGACAACGATTACCTCATCGCCACCAAGATCGACTACCGCCTGCACTCGCCCGCCCGTGGCGACATCATCATCATGCGCGACCCCTATGACAACAGTCGTGACTTCATCAAGCGGGTGATCGGCATCCCCGGCGACCACATCCTGATCCGGCAGGGCCAGGTCTACGTCAACGGCCACATGCTGCACGAGACCTATCTGAACAACGAGGTCTGGACCGAGAACGCCGACTGGCCGCTGGGTCAGACCACAGACCCCGAGGGGGTCTTGCTGAAATCCGACGAGTACTTCGTCATGGGCGACAACCGCAACCACTCGAGTGACTCGCGCGTCTTCGGGCCCGTGAGACGCGACCAGATCGAGGCACGGGCGTGGATCCGCGTCATCCCGGTGACCCGGCTCGGTCCCGTGGACTCGAACAAGCCGCAGATCACCAACACGATGCTGCAGGCAGGCGCCGCCTGACCGACCGACCGGCCTCTGACCACAACCCCCGAACCTATACTTCGCGCATCGGACCAGGCGCCCCGATCGGCAAGGGCCTGCTGCGCGACCTCGGAAAATTCCTCGTCCTCGCGCTCGGCCTGTATCTCCTCGCCACCACCACCGTCCAGACGGTTCGAGTGGTGGGCAGCTCGATGTATCCATCACTGCACGACGGGGACCTGGTGATCGCCTCCAGGGTCGACTACCGACTCCACGCGGTCGAGCGGGGCGACGTGGTGATCCTGAAGGATCCACAGGACCCGAGCCGAGACTTCATCAAGCGGGTCGTCGGCCTGCCGGGCGACCGGATCCAGATCCGCGATCACCGCGTCCTCGTGAACGGCGCCGAGCTGCGCGAACCCTACGTCCAGGTCCCCTGGATCGCAACCGGCGATTGGCCCGGTCCCGGCCCTCAGGACTCCGCCCTCGTGCCCGGCGGATCGTACTTCGTGCTGGGCGACAACCGTGACCATTCCAGCGACTCGCGCGCCTTCAGCTGGATCCGGCAGGACGCGATCGACGGCAAAGCGCTCGTACGCTTCTGGCCGGTTCAGCGCGTCCACGTGCTCGCCGTCCGACCACGCTGACACACCCAGCCCGACTGCGGGGACCGCGACGGGCGGCCGTCGTCAGGCGCCGACCGCGGTTCGGAACGGCGCGTCCGACGAGAAGGGACCGATGATCGCCACCTGCAGCGGCTGCGACAGCACGCGCCTGGCCACCCGCTGCACGTCCTCGACCGTCACCGCCTGGTACCGCGCGATGACCTCGTCCACGGTGCGGATCTTGTCCATCAGCAGCTCCTGCTGACAGAGCCAGCTGGCCAGCGAGTTCGTGCCCTCGAGCCCCAACCGCATCCGCCCCTTCGTGAACTCCCTGGCCTTGGTGAGCTCAACTTCCGGCACGGGCTGTTCAGCGATCGTCCGCAGCTCCAGCAGCACCGCGTCGACCGCCTCCTCCGCCTTGGTCGGGTCGACCCCGAGGTAGACGGCGAAGTAGCCCCCGTCGCTGTGCTTGGTCAAGTAGCTGTGGACGTCGTAGGCGAGGCCGCGCCGCTCGCGGATCTCGAGGAACAGCCGCGAGCTCATCCCCTCGCCCAGGATCGTGTTGAGCAGGTCCAGGGCGTACCGGTCGTCGTCCAGGTAGGAGACGGCGCGCGTGCCGAGGCAGATGTGCGCCTGCTCGGTGTCCTTGCGGTGCAGGAGCACCACCGGGCGCTGCAGCGGACCCGGCGCGGGCAGATAGCCGGTCCCGTTGCTGCTTCCCGGCAGGGCCAGCCTCGACGCCACCATCCGCTCCGCGTCGCGGGAGTCGAGTGCCCCGACCAGCCCGATGACCAGGTTGGGCAGCCGGTAGTGCCCCTCGATGTACTCGACCAGGTCGTCACGGGAGGTGGTGCTGACGGATTCGACGGTGCCGATGATGTCGCGGCCCAGCGGGTGCTCCGGCCACATGATCTGCTCGAACAGGCTGTGGACATAGTCCTGCGGCTGGTCGAGGTACATCTTCAGCTCTTCGAGGATCACCATCCGCTCGCGCTCGACGTCCTGTGCCGCCAGCTGGGAGTTCGTGACGATGTCGAAGAGCACGTCGGTGGCGAGCTCGACCCGGTCGGCCGGCACCCGAGTCCAGTAGACGGTGACCTCCTTGTCGGTCGATGCGTTCATCACGCCGCCCACACCCTCGATCGCCTCGGCGATGTCCTTGGCGCTCGGACGGCGCGGCGTGCCCTTGAAGAAGAGGTGCTCGACGAAGTGGGAGACACCGCCGATGCGGTCCTCCTCGAACCGGGAACCGACCGACAGCATCAGGACGACGCTGACCGATGCCCGATCGGGCAGCTCAGCCGTGAGGAGCCTGGCCCCTCCCGTGAGCTCGTGGCGGAAGTGCTTCGGGGCAAGGCCCATGCAGGGCCAGTATAGACACAGTCGGGCGGCGAGCCGGGCCCGGGAGTCGGAGGGAGAGAGGGGTCAGCCCTCGCGCAGACGGCCCAGCGCCGAGTAGAGGATCATCGCCGTGTAATCCGGCGGCATGCCGTCGGAGACCGCGTCGAGGGCCTCCTGCAGGTACCTGACGACCTGGCGGTCGCGCGTCAGCTCCGGGGCCTCGAGCGCATCACGGATGACCTCCGCGATCTCGCTCGGTGTCACCTCCTCGTCCCCCGCGCCGTCGGCGGCCGCGTTGGCCAGGCCGATGGCACGCCGAATCAGCTCGACGCCCGCGCTCGCCGTCAGTCCTCCCGCTGGTTGCGCCGCGGCCCGACGACGACCCGGCGGTCCGGCTCCTCGCCGATGCTCACGGTCGTGACGTCCGGGTCGCTCTCCAGCGCCAGGTGGATCGCGCGGCGCTCGAACGGCTGCATCGCGTCCAGGGTGATCGGGTCGCCGGTGACCTTCACCTGCCGCGCCGCCCGGTAGGCGATCTCACGCACCGTGTTCTCGCGCCGCTGCCGGTACCGCTCGACGTCCACGATGACCCGCTGGTCCGGCCCGATCTTGCGGCTGGCGAGCAGGTTCGTCATCGTCTGCAGCGCGCGCAGGGTCTCGCCGCGCCAGCCGATGAGCACACCCAGGTCGCGGCCGCTCACGTCGACCACGATCGCCTCCGGAGTGGCGCGAGACGTCACCGAGCAGCGGATGCCCATCCGGGCGAGCAGCTGCCCGACGATCTCCTTGGCCGCGTCCGCGTCGGCCGCCCCCGCCGGCCTGGCGCTGTCCGCCGGCGCGCCGCCCGCGGCGGCCGCCTGCTCGATCACCGTGACCTCCACGCGGGTCTCGTCGGTGCTCTCGCTCAGGATTTTTACGTCGACGTTTCGCCGGCTCTCGCCCAACTGGATCAGGGCGGCGTCCACCGCCTCGTCGAGCGTCCGGCCTCGGCCTTCGGCAGATCTCATGTTCCTTCCTGGCCCTCCTCGTCGCTCCTCGCCGGCAGGCTCACGGTCGGGAGAGCGGACGCGGCGGCAGGCAATATGACCGCCGGCGGACGCAAGTCTCCTACACACACGCGGGCTCGGCCCGCGCTCGCCGCGACGCTGAACACTAGCCTCAATGCTTCAGATCTCGATCACCCACGCAGCCCCAGCGCCGACTCAAGGTACCGGGTCGTAGCCGCCCTTCGCGAAGGGATGGCAGCGGCCGATACGCTTGATCCCCATCCAGGATCCGCGGACCCACCCGTACCTCTCGACCGCCTGGTAAGTGTACTGGGAGCAAGTAGGGAAATACCGACAGCCCCCTCCCAGCGCGGAGAGCGCGGGCGACAGGACCACCTGGTACGCCCGGATCAGCCACATGACCAGCCGGGTCACGCGTCCGCCTCCACCAGCCGGCTGCGCACGCGCGCGGCCTCGTCGGACAGCGCCTGCAGCGGCAGGTCGACAGCCGCCGGGCGGCCGATCAGGACCACGTCGTAGCCCGCATCCGCCGGCGACCCCGGAGCGCCCGCTCCCAGGAGACTTTCTCGGGCCGCCTCGCGGAGCCGGCGGCGCAGCCGGTTCCGCACGACCGCCCCGCGCAGGCGCCGGCTCACGGTGACGCCCACCCGCCAGCTTCCACTGGCGCTTGGCGTCGCAAACGCGACGATGGCGCGGCCCGCGAAGACGCGCTGCGCCCGCATGACGCGCTCGAAGTCCTGTCGTCGCCGGAGCCGGAAGCGGCGCTTCACGACCCGTTCCTCGATCCGCTGCCAGGGGCGCCGCCGGCGACCGGGTCGAGAGATCCGGTGTCCAGGTGCCGCGGATCCGGTGGCGCCGCCGAGGAGCGCAGCGGGCGCATTCGACATGCATGAGCGAGCATCGCAAGCGGCAACCCCGGAGCTGGGTATCGTGCCGGGTACCCTCTGGCTGGCGGACCCAACGAACCGGCCCGGTTTTCGGCCGCGGCCCCTACCGGGGTGTGAGCTGGCTGCGGCCCTTCCGGCGGCGGTGCTGAATGATCCGCCGGCCTCCGGGCGAGTCCATGCGGTGGAGGAATCCGTGGACGCGCCGGCGGTACCGCTTCTTGGGCTGATACGTGCGCTTGATGGCTGATGACCTCTAGTGAGCAGAACATCCAATGGGTGAGATGCTTCGGCCCCCACCCGAACGGGCCCGATGGAATCCGCCGAGTATAGCGCAAGCCCTGATTGACTCCGACCCACCGATGGTCGCCTGGCCGCAGAAGGTGCGTTGCGGCGTCCCCCACCCTCTGCTACGCTTGCCTGCCAAAGCGGACGACGAGCACCCAGTCGCAGCATACATACAGCCTCCGCGCGCGCGTGCGCGGGCCTTCTCAGCTCCACCCAGCTGGCCTCCAGTTGGCGCTGCGATCCCCGTTTCCGTACATCGCGGAGACGGCGAAGAGTGCGGCTCCCGATCAGGAACGCTCTTCGTCATGTTTTCCACATAGTGTCAACAGGAGAGCCAGCGCTTGCGGTCCAGGCCGGAAACCTGCGCCGCGGCCCCCGCTGCCGTCCGGCGGGTGAGTGGGGGCTGCGGTTCCCGAGGGAGCAGGGGACGGGTCTACAGCAGGTTATCCACAGCCTTTCCAGACCTTCGGCCGCGAAGCTCCCAGGCTGACCACCGTCTTTCCACGGGTTTTCCACAGAGCCCGGTTCTCGCCGGCACGCCTTCGGTGTCGGCCCGCGCGGTGCCTGGCGGCGGCCAGGCGGGCCGCGCAGGGGGGCGGGAACCAACCTCGATCGCTATTTGTCCACAGGCGCGAGGGCCGCACCCCAGGACCGAGGAGTAGACGCGAAGTGAGACCTGACCAGATCTGGATCGCCGTCCAGGACGAGCTCCGCTTCCAGCTGGCGAAGCCGAGCTACGAGACCTGGCTGAAGAACACCTCCCTGCTCTCGGCGGAAGGAGGCATCTTCCGCATCGGCGTTCCCAGCAAACTGGCCAAGGACTGGCTCGAGGACCGCTTCGCCGGCCTGATCCAGGAGACGCTGCAGGCGGTGACCGGCACCGAGGTCGAGGTCGACTTCGTCGTCTCGGCGACCGAGCACCGGCCGGGCGGCGACGGCGAGGAGGTGCTCCTGACCGTGGACGAGGCCGAGGAGCCGGCACCGACGGTGGTCCCGAGCGAGCTGAACGAGAAGTTCAAGTTCAGCAGCTTCGTCGTCGGCAACAATTCGCGCTTCGCGCACGCCGCCGCCAAGGCGGTCGCGGACGCGCCCGGTGAGACGTACAACCCCCTCTTCTTATACGGAGGAGTGGGGCTGGGCAAGACGCACCTGATGCACGCCATCGGCCACGAGGTCCGCCGGCGGTTCCCTGCGAAGCGCGTACTGTACCAACCGTCCGAGCAGTTCATGAACGAGGTCATCGCCTCGATCCAGAACGCGCGGCAGAGCGAGCTCCGGATGAAGTACCGGACGGTGGACGTGCTGCTCATCGACGACATCCAGTTTCTGGCCGGCAAGGACCGGACCAAGGAAGAGTTCTTCCACACGTTCAACGCGCTGCACGAGATCAACAAGCAGATCGTCATCTCCTCGGACCGACCGCCCAAGGAGATCCCGACGCTGGAGGACCGCCTGCGGTCCCGGTTCGAGCAGGGACTCCTGGCCGACATCCAGCCGCCGGACTTCGAAACCCGCCTCGCCATCCTCAAGTCGAAGCTCGGCAGCCGCAACGGAACGGTCAGCGAGGAGGTGCTCAGCTTCATCGCCCACAAGGTCCAGAAGAACATCCGTGAGCTGGAGGGCGCCCTCACGCGCATCCTGGCCTTCTCGGCGATCCACCAGCGCCAGATCGGCGAGGCCGACGCCGCGGACCTGCTGACCGACATCATCCCGGCGGGCACGCGCCGGCCGCTCACCATCGGCCGCATCCAGGAGACGGTCGCGGACTACTACCAGATCTCCCTGGACGACATGAAGAGCAAGCGCCGCGACAAGCACATCGTCTTTCCGCGGCAGGTGGCGATGTTCCTGGTCAGGGAGGAGACCCCGTCCTCCCTGCCCGCGATCGGCCAGGCCTTCGGCGGCCGCGACCACACGACGGCGCTGCACTCCATCGAGAAGATCGTGAACGAGCTGAAGGAGGATGAGCGCCTCCGCTACGAGGTCCAGGCCATCCGCGAGCGACTCTACGTGGACCAGTGAGGCGCAATATGAAAGTCACGATTTATCCCCACCGCCCTGTGGAGTACCTGGAGATCACCTGGGGACTCCGCGAAGAGGTGCGACTTGTCAACAGCGTGGTCCTGGCCGGGTGGGGGTTACCCAGGAGTTTCCCCGTGCTTTTCCCCCGCGTCGCCGAAGCAGAGCCAAGTTCGGTTTCCACAATGTCCACAGGCCCTACTGTTACGGCTACGGATTCAGTGTTCAGGAACAGCAGTGATTCAGTGTGGACAAGGAGCCAGATTTGAGACTCACCTGCCAGCCCAGCACCCTCGGTCACGCGCTCCAGACCGTGTCCCGTGCGATCTCGACCAGGACCACCCTGCCGATCCTGAACAACATCCTCCTGGAGACCACCGCCGAGGGGCTGTCGCTCACCGCGACCAACCTGGAGATCGGGATCCGGAAGGTCGTCCCGGCCGAGGTCGCGGAGGAGGGCAGCACGACCGCGCCCGCCCGGCTCCTGACGGACTTCGTCGGCAGCCTCCCCGACGAGAGCCTGGAGATGGCCCTGGACGCCGGCACCCAGACGCTCGGCGTGCGGTGCGGCCGCTTCGACACGCACATCAAGTGCATCGAGGCCGACGAGTTCCCACCCGGGCCGCGGCCCGAGGAGGGCGACCGGCTCACGATCCCGCTCGACGGCCTGCTCCGCGCGGTCGAGCAGACTCAGATGGCCGCGTCCACGGACGAGGCGCGGCCGGTCCTCACCGGCGAGCTCGTCCACATCGACGGCCCGCGCCTGGTGCTGGTCGCGACCGACGGTCACCGGCTCGCCGAGCGGCGGCTCGGCGCCTCCGCGGCCGACGAGCTCGAGGCCCGCCTGATCGTGCCGGCGCGGGCGCTGGCCGAGCTGCCCCGGGCGTTCCGCGGCGAGTCCGGCGACGTCGAGGTGCTGGTCTCGAAGGCCCGCAACCAGGTGTTCTTCCGGGCCGGCAGCTCAGAGGTCACCTCCCGGCTGATCGACGGCCAGTATCCAAACTATTCACAAGTAATCCCCAGCAAGAGCTCGACGACCATCCGCATCCCGACCGCCGAGCTGATGCAGACGGTCCGCGCCGTCTCGCTGTTCGCGCGGGACAGCGCGAACGTGATCCGCATTCGCGCCCAGAGCGGCTCGCTCGTGCTGACCGCCACGACGAACGAGGTGGGCGACAGCCGGGCCGAGCTCGACGCCGAGGTCGACGGGGCCGAGATCCAGATCGCGTTCAACGCGCGGTACGTGCTGGACGCGCTGGGGGTGGTCGAGTGCGACAGCGTCGAGCTGAAGTTCGACGGGCCGCTGAGCCCGGGGCTGATCAAGGTGCCGGGCAGCGAGGACTACCTGTACGTGATCATGCCGGTCAGGGTGGCGATGTAGGGCCGGTGGGTGCGACAATGAGGCAAATCAGCGACGTGCCAGCAGACCAACTCAACGATCCAGAATGCATCGCACAGAACGAGTTCGCCGCCGCACAGCGCACCGCCGGACGCGGAATGGGGGAGCCCGCCCCCGCTTGCGTCTGACGTCGCTGCAGCTCCGCAACTACCGGAACTACCAGCGCCTGGACCTGGAGCCCGGCTCTCGCCTGAACGTGTTCCTCGGCGCCAACGGCGAGGGCAAGACGAACCTGCTGGAGTCGGTCGCCCTCCTGGCGCTCTCGAGCTCGCCGAGGGCGCGCCGGGACTCCGAGCTGGTCGGCCCGCTGGCGCCGGAGGCGAGGATCGGCGCCGTGGTCGAGAGCGGCGCCCGCCGGGCCGAGATCGGCATCTCGATCCGGGTCGAGGGCGAGCGGGCGCGCCGGCGGATCGAGGTGGACGGCCAGGCGCGGCGCGCGGTCGACCTGCCGGGCCTGTTCCGGGTGACGCTGTTCTGGCCGGACGACCTGAACCTGATCAAGTCGGGACCGGAGCACCGGCGCCGCCTGCTCAACGAGATGCTGGTCCAGGTCAGGCCGGGCTACGCCAGGGCGCTGAGCCGGTACGCCCGGGTGCTCGAGCAGCGAAACAGCCTCCTCAAGCAGGTCGCCGTCGGGGAGCAGCCGCCGTCCGCCCTCGACGTGTGGGACCTGGAGCTCGGGCGGCTCGGGGCCGAGCTGGTCGACGCGCGGCGGCGCGCGGTCGCCGACCTGGCCGTCAGCGCGGCCGCAGGTCACGCGGCGATCTCGGGAGGCGAGGTGCTGGAGCTGCGATACACGGGCCCGCCCGACGACCTGCCGGCGGCGATCCAGCGCGCGCGGGCGGAAGACCTGCGGCGCGGCACGACCAGCGTCGGCCCGCACCGCGACGACGTCCTGGTCCAGCTCGACGGGCGCGACGCCCGTGCCTTCGCCTCGCAGGGCCAGCAGCGAACGGCCGTCGTGAGCATCAAGCTGGCCGAGGCCGAGGTGGTCGCCGAGATGACCGGCGAGCGACCGGTGCTGCTGCTGGACGACGTGCTCTCGGAGCTGGACGCCGGGCGTCGGAGGTCCCTGCTGGAGCAGCTCGGCGAACCCGGCCAGGTGATCATCACGTCGGTCGAGGCGGACCCGTTCCCGGAAGCGGTGATCGGGCGTTCCGTCGTGCGCTGCATCGAGCGCGGGACGGTGAAAACCTGTGGATAGACTGGGCAAAGTTCTTCCGCGCGTGCTCGCCAGGCAGCCGCGCGCCGCACTCGTCGCCGAGTACCGGCTCCGGCAGGCCTTCCGCGAGGTGCTCGGCGAAGCCCTGGCGACCGCCTGCGAGACCATCGAGGTCCGCGGCTCGACCGTCTCGGTCTCGACGGGCAACCCGGCGCTCGCCCACCAGCTGCGGCTCGACGCCGAGGAGCTGATGCGGCGGCTGAACGCGCAGGCGAGGCTGACGCGGCCGGTACTCGCCATCAGGGTGCGGGTCGGCCGCCCGGCGCGGCCCAGGGGCGGATGAGCGCGCTGGTCGCCGGCGGGCTGAGCCAGGAGCAGCGCGCCGCCACCGCGGTGCTGGATGGCCCGGTACGCGTGGTGGCCGGCGCCGGCACGGGCAAGACCGCGGTGATCGCGGCCCGGTTCCGGCTCCTGCTCGAGGCAGGGGTCGACCCGGGGTCGGTCCTCGTCATGACGTTCACGGAGCGCGCGGCAGGGCAGATGCGGGAGCGCATCCTGGCCGACTCAGGCATCGCGGAGGCACCGCACGTCGGCACGTTCCACTCGCTGGCCATGCGCTGGCTGCGGGACGAGGGCCGGCGGGTCGGCGTCCACCCGGCGTTCCGGATCCTGGCGGGGCCCGATCGCTGGATCCAGATGCGGGAGCTGCTCTGGGAGCTTGGTGACCCCGCCCTCGTCGGCGCGGAGCGGCCCGACGACCTGGTCGGACCGCTGCTGAAGCTGCTGGAGCGGACCAAGCAGGAGCTCGTGCCGCTGCCCAGGCTGCACGCGTGGCTTGACCACGTCGAGGACGGCGAGCGGCGGGCGGTCCTCCGGGCAGCGGTCGGACTGTTCCACGCGTACGCGGGCCGCTGCCGGCGCGACGGCCTGCTCGACTTCGACGACCTGCTCGTCCGGACCGTGCGGCTG
>Ga0126369_10002457_pt1 | contig 13199 bp, 14 predicted proteins | sample PanSoiMetaPlot_1_FD_109646 | JGI IMG/M metagenome (GOLD analysis project Ga0126369, IMG submission 109646) | Tropical forest soil microbial communities from Panama - MetaG Plot_1 | ecosystem: Environmental > Terrestrial > Soil > Tropical forest > Bulk soil | place: Panama | collected 2016-02-17 | reverse complement strand
TGGCGCTCCGCCGCAGCCAGCGCAGATTCCAAATCTTGGACCCGGATCTTTCCGACCCGAACCAAGAATTGCCCGAAACGGTCCGAAACCAGATTGCTCCTGGCGTGCACCGGCTGGCCCCTCTCGAAGTAAATTACCTTCTTGGTCTTGCCCCGCTGGGCGCCTAACTCGCCGGTCTCCTGCGCGATGTAGAAGGCGGTGATCAGCGAAGGCAGATTGTTTTTGAGTTCTCCGCTCCGATGTTCCAGGCTCACACTGCGCGGCGAAACCGACGAACCTGAAGAAGGTTGAGCCGTGGAACGGACTGGGCCCAGCTCTGTGGCGCGGATTGGACGGGCGATGAGATCTGCGCCCGACACCTCGGTGCTCCGATGATACCGATCGGTGAGCTTGATCGGCCCGGTGAGCTTGAGCGTATCGGTTGAAGGACTCTCTTCCTGATAATCTACGTCCAGCTCCACCTCGAACGAGTCATCGGTCGCCGCCTCCGACGGTGCTTGCGGGGGTAGGACCTTAGCGACGGTGTCCAGGAGCTTCTGCGAGTCGAACGGCTTTTCGAAATAGCCCAGCACCGCGTACTTCTGCCTCGCCTCGATCGCGTGTCGACCCGCCTTGAATACGCCGGTTATGAAGATCAGCGGCAAACGAGGCAGTTGTCTTCGCAGCACGTCTGCGAGGGTGTACCCAGTCATGTCTGGAAGAAGAACATCGAGGATCGCCACCGCCGGTGGGTTGGCCAAAGCCAGATCCGCGGCCTGTTTTCCTCGCGGCGCAGCAAGCACGGAATACCCAGCGCTCTCAAAGAGCTGCGTCAGAACTTTGAGCAGCTCCTGGTTGTCGTCCACCACCAGAATTGGAGACGTCATCGCCGCTCGCAGTGTACCTTGCTGAGGGCCTGGGTGCCGTCTGGTCGAAGCTGCGCAGAACCACATCGGGTCCACTTTCGTGAACCGCTACCACCTTGGGGCGAGGACCCTTGGACCGCAGACTTCTCAATGGTACTGAGGCGCGGGCGGGTTGCGATGCGCTTGTTCATTGCCGTCGACCTTGGCGAGCAGATTCGTACGAGAGTCAGCGAGGAGCTCGCCGCGCTTCGGCGACTGGCGCCGGACGCGAAGTGGGTCCGGCCCGAGTCGATCCACGTGACCCTGGCTTTCTTAGGCTACCTTCCCGAGGAAAGAGTGGCTGGCGTCCGCGCCGCAATCGAAAACACATCCTCCACGTGCCAGCCCCTTTCGTTTCATGCCAGAGGGATTGGAAGCTTTGGCTCCTCTCGGCACCCCCGCGTGCTCTGGGTGGGATTGGAGGGGGACGTGGAACTGCTCGGGCGAGCCAAACAACGCCTAGAAAGCGAGTTGGTACCGTTCGGTTATGAGCCGGAGCAGCGAAATTTCAGCCCGCATCTGACCTTGGCTCGATCGCGCAACCCCAGTGGTGATTCCAATCTGGTTCGCTGCCAGGAGCATGGCCGAGATCTCGACTTTGGTTCGGCGCGGGTGGACAGGCTGATTCTTTACCGAAGCGATCTGTCCCCCAAGGGAGCGCGGTACACTTCCCTTTTCGAGTCGCGGTTCCGCGCAGGCGACAGGTGAGATAAAAGGCCCGGCCATGACGATGCTCGCCTGCGTCCATCATGTGAGCTGGGTGGTCCCAGTCGATGGCAACAAACACCAGTGCCTTTACTGTCGCGAGATCGTCACCAAGAAAGACATCTATCCCAAGTTCGAAGACCTCGGGGCGGACTACCAAGCGCGCTGGGACCAACACGAGAAAGGCGAAGCCGCCGGCAAAACACCGGCACCGTGACGGTCAAGTCTGAATCTTGATCCGCTGGGTTTGGCGGAAGCTATTCGCCGAGGTACGCTTTGCGGACCTCGGGGCTGGCGAGCAGGGCCTTGCCAGCTCCGGCCATCACCACCTCTCCGGTCTCCAGGACGTAGCCATAATGGGCCAATGACAGTGCGAGGTGCGCATTTTGCTCCACCAAGAGGATAGAAACCCCCCGCTGGTTCACCTCCCGTAGGATCCGGAAAATGGTTTCCACCACTTGAGGCGCAAGTCCCAGCGACGGCTCGTCCAGCAGCAGCAGCTTGGGACGGCTCATCAGGGCGCGGGAGATGGCGAGCATCTGTTGTTCGCCTCCGGAGAGCGTGGCTCCGGTCTGCTTCTGCCGCTCACGCAGCAATGGAAACAACTTGAAGCAATACGCCTGGTCCTCGGCAACGCCTCCCGCATCGGTGCGCAGATACGCCCCAAGCTCGAGGTTTTCTCGCACCGTCAGGTTGAGGAAAATCCCTCTGCCCTCGGGCGCGTGGGCAATGCCCCGGGAGACCACCTGATTGGCCTTGAACCCGGTGATGTCTGTGCCCATCAAGCGAACCTTTCCCCCGGCGGGCTTAAGCATTCCGCTCACTGCTCGAAGGGTGCTCGTCTTGCCCGCCCCGTTGGCGCCGATCAACGCCACCACTTCGCCTCGTCCCACGCGCAGGGTCACGCCTCGTAAGGCCTGAATCGCTCCGTACGAAACCTTAAGGGAATCCACCTGCAAGACCGGTTCACGGTCCTCTCGCGACCCAAGCACCTTGATCCCACCCGCCTCGGACAGATTCCTCATCGCCGGGCGGCCTGTTCGGCCTCTGGGTGGGTATCGAGATACGAGTCGCCCAGGTAGGCTTCGATGACGCGCCGATCGGAGCGGACCTTTTCGGGTGGCCCGCAGGCGATCGTCTCGCCGTAATCGAGAACGGTGATCTCTTCGCAGATTCCCATGATCAACCGGACGTCGTGCTCAATCACCAAAATCCCGAGCGAGAACTGGTCCCGAAGCTGTCGAATCAACACCATCAGCTCGGATTTCTCCCGGGTGTTCATGCCCGCTGCCGGCTCATCGAGAAGCAGAACGTTGGGTCGAGTTCCCAGCGCGCGGGCGATTTCGAGGCGTCGCTGCTCGCCATACGGGAGGTTGCGGGCTTCTTCATCGCGGCGGTGGGCCAGGCCCATGATCTTCAGCAGTTCCTCGGCCCTCCGGGTCAGGCGCTCTTCTTCTCGCTGAAAGCCGGGGGTCAGGGCCAAAGCTCTCCACCAGTCGTAGTAGTCGTTGGCCGAATCCAGCAGGTTGGCAAGCCTGCCGGTCAGGCCTCCCTTTCGTCGAATCAGATCGAGTCGCTCCGCCGAAATCAGAGGGCTGGCTTCGGCTAGACAAGCGACTCGCACGTTGTCGATCGCGGTGAGCGCTCGGAACAAGCGGATGTTCTGGAAAGTTCGCGCCAATCCCAGCCGGTTGATCTGATGCGGCTTGGCACCGTTGACCCACTGTCCCGCGACGAAGATGTTGCCCGAGGTTGGCCGGTACACCCCGGTCAAAATGTTAAATGCGGTGGTTTTTCCCGCACCGTTGGGCCCGATCAGCCCTTTGAGGTCCCCTCGTCGAATCTCCAGATTGAAGTTCGAGAGCGCCTTGAGCCCCCCGAAGTGGATGGTGGCCTGTTCAACCCGCAGCAGCACCTCGCTCATGCCGCCCGTCTCCGACGAGGAATCCAGCGGGGGATCACATCCCACAACTCGCGATTACCGAATAACCCCTGAGGTCGAACGAGCATCAGGGTGACGAGCAGCAACCCGTAGATCGGCATTCGGATTTGGTCGACCCGCTGCGCAATCTCGGCGTTGCCGCTGATTGCGGTGAAGGCGGATCGCAATGCCTCCGGGAGCAGGGTCAGGAAAATGGACGCGACGATGGCCCCGGTTGTCGATCCCAGTCCCCCCGCCACCACCATCACCACCACCTCGATCGACTTTACGAAGGTGAAGGACCCCGGGTTGATGATCGGTACGAAGTGCGCAAACAGTCCGCCGGCGATTCCGGCGAAAAAGGAAGAAACCACAAACGCGCGAACCTTGTAGGAGGTGGTATCGACCCCCATCGCTTCGGCCGCGACCTCGTCCTCTCGGATGGCCCACAACGACCGGCCATGTGAGGAGCCTGCAATTCGCCGGGCGGCCAAAACCGTGATGAAGGCCCAAATCCATACCATGAAGAGCGATGACCACTGAGGGATTCCCGCCAAGCCGAGCGCCCGTCCGAAAGCCTCGGTGCTTTGGAGGATGACACGGATGATTTCCCCAAATCCCAGCGTCACAATGGCCAAGTAGTCCCCCCGAAGTCTCAGTGAAGGCAACCCGACGATGAAGCCACAAAGCGCGGCCGTGCAACCCCCGATCAGCAATGCGAAGAGAAAGAGCACCTGATCGGACATCGCAGCCGGCAAGTGCGAAATCACCAGATCCTTTGCATGGAGTGAAAACTTGCCCGCCGTATAGGCGCCCACCGCCATGAATCCCGCATGGCCGATGGAGAATTGCCCGGTCATTCCATTCACGATGTTCAAGGACACCGCCAGGATTAGATTCACGCCGACGATGGAAGCGATGTAGACGACGAAGGGCAGACCTCCAAGCAGCCACTGCGCCAATCCGATCACCGGAATCGCAAGCAGTATCGGAAGGATGCCCCGGACTCCGTACGGTAGCCCAACAGCCTTTGCCGTCGCTTGCACTGACTGCATCAAACCTTCTCCGCGGTCACCCGGCCGAACAAGCCCTCCGGCCTCAAGAGCAGCACCAGGATCAAAAACCCGAATGCCACGGCATCGCGCCAGGTTGAGCTGGTGTAGCCGACCACGAACTCCTCCACCAGCCCGAGAAGGAGCGCTCCCACCATCGCGCCCGGCACGTGGCCGATCCCGCCGATCACCGCGGCGACAAAGGCTTTCAGTCCCACGTACAGGCCCATCAAAGGTTGCACGATGGTGTCCTTGATCGCGTAAAGAATTCCTGCCCCTGCGGCGAGCCCGGAGCCGAGCATGAAAGTGATCGCAATCACCCGGTCGGTTGGAATTCCCATCAGCGCGGCGATGCGGTGATCAAAAGACACCGCCCGCATTGCCCTTCCGAAGCGGGTTTTGAACACCAGGTACTGAAGCACCAGCATCAATGCGACCGCGATCGCGAACGAAAGAACCTGCCAGTTCCACAGCACCACGTCCCGGTCGCCTATTATCAGCCACTCGGTGGGAACGATGATTTCGGGAAAGGCGCGGGGCGCCGCGCCGGGCAGGAATCCGATGTCGAGCTGAAAGCCGTACTCCAGCGTGAAGGAGATGCCGATCGCGGTGATCAGCGATGTCAACCGCGGTTTTTCGCGCAGCGGTCGATAGGCGAGCCGCTCGATCAAAAACCCCAGGATCGCGCAACAAGCCATCGACATCAGGAACACCACGACCGCGCCGAGAAATGAGGTTCGCGTCCCCGGTCCCATCTTCAGTGCGGTCGCGTACCCCACGTAGGCGCCCACCATCATCACGTCGCCATGGGCAAAATTGATCAGCTTGAGCACGCCGTACACCATGGTGTATCCGAGCGCGACCAGCGCGTAGATTGTGCCTGTGGCTATCCCGTTGATGATGTGCTGAAGGAAATCTGCCATTACGGCGAGATGGTGGCTACGTACTTGTTCTTTCCGCTGCCCACCTCCAGCACCACGGCCGGCTTCACGGGATTTCGATTCTCGTCCAAGGTGATGGTCCCGGCGACGCCCGGAAAGTCCTTGGTTTGGGCAAGCGCCGCCCGGACCGATGGGCCAGACAAGTCCGGCGCTTGCTTCATCGCATTGATCGCGACGTTGGCTGCGTCATACCCCAGCGCTGCCAAAGAATCCGGGATACCACCGTAGGCCGCTTTGTATTTGGACAGGAATGTCCGCACCCTCGGGGAGGGATCGTCCGGCGAGTAATGGTTCGAAAAGTAGCTGCCGACAATCGCGCTTCCGCCCAGCTCCCAGAGCTTTTCGGAGTCCCATCCATCGCCTCCGAGAAGTGGGACTTTGATTCCAATTTCCCTCGCCTGCCGAGCGATGATCCCCACGTCCGTGTAGTACCCCGGCACGTAGATGGCGTCCGGCTTTTGAGTCTTGATCGCCGTGAGTTGAGCGCGAAAATCGCTGTCCCCCTTCGAGTAGGCCTCGACACCGACGATCTTCCCTCCCATCTCCGTGAATTTGTGCGTGAACACTTCGGTCAGCCCCAACGAGTAGGCGCTCTTGACGTCCTTGAGCACGGCTGCGCGGCTGAACTTCAGGTTTTCCTTGGCGAATTTGGCCATGACGAAACCCTGGAAGGGGTCGATGAAGCACACTCGGAAGATGTAGTCCCCGACGGCGGTCACTTTGGGGTTGGTGGAGGAGGGAGTGATCATCGGGACTTGGCCGCTCTGGCATTTGGGCGCCATCGCCAGCGAGTTGCTGGAAGCGACCTCGCCGAGAACCAGCTTGACCCGATCCTGACTGATAAGTCGCGTCACCGCGTTGGCGGCCTCTTCTGGCTTGCCCTGATCATCGTAGACCCGGACCGCCACCTTCTTGCCCTTCACTCCGCCTGCCTCATTGGCTTCCTTGATCGCAAGCTCAATACCGTCGCGGGTAGAGATTCCAAAAGTTGCCTCGGAGCCGGTCAGGGAACCCACCTCTCCCAGCAAAATGACGTCGGAATCGGAGGCCGGTGAACCGCCCGAGGGAGCGCCAGGTGCATTGGTATTCCCGCTTGCCCCGGACGTACCCGTTGCCTGGGGTGGCGGTGGGGTTCCACCGCTTCTTGCGCTGCTTTCACCCTGGTCGTTTTTCTTCTCACAGCCAATGGTCAAAAAGCCCAACGCTAACGCGAGCGCAAACGACAGGGCGCGCATGGTCTACCTCCGGTGAGTGGGCCTTCTATGTGGGTATACCGGAGAGGGTCAAGAACTCGATGTCAACGGCGCCTTTCAAGCTCAGATAGGTGCCACTCGAGTTCTTTTTCCTCGCCCCCGACGTCGAATCCTTGGGCTCTCGCTCCATCGAGGATGGCGATGCACATCATCAGCAGCTCAACGGCATCTCGATCCGGTGGCTGCTCAGAATGTCCGTAAATCTGGTGCTTGAAACGCTCGAGCAGGGAGCGAAAATCCCGAAAGCAGACCGCCTGCGGCAGCTCTGAAACCGAACCCGAATTCCGAAAGTCGGGCGCAAACGCGATCCCTGCGGCGGTAATGGCAAGCTGCCGGGACGCATGGTCCAGCCGCAAGTAGGGCTGGCCAGTTTGCGCGTCGACGCGCTCTTCCACCCGGACCAGCTGTTGCGGGTCGATCGACACCGTCTTCGAGGAATAGACATCCAGCAGCGACGCACTCTCCCGGTCGAACAACACCGACGTGCCAGGCCGAGCGCAGAAGGCCTCGATGCGAGCCAACAAAGCTGCCCTTGAGCTCTGATCCGCCGTCGACATGACGCATTCAAGGGCTGTCATGGCACCTTACGGCGCAGCTTGCACGCGGTGCGGTACTGCGAAGGAAAGAGCGAGTGGCAAGACAGGCGCTGCCAAGCGCGTTCGCTGTTAGGGCCGGGACTAACCGGCTTTTTGGCTATCGAGGTAGATCTTGTCCGCAATGCGGTAGGCGGACCCCTCGAGCCGTTGAATCGCTTCTTTGATCTTGGGCCCATCTGAGCCGCTCAGGACGGACTTGAGTTCTTCCAAGTCCTGACGAATCTCCTCGCGATCCTTGTCGGTCAACAGCTGGGCGTACTCTTCGAGAGATTTTTCGGTGGTATAGATGAGAGCATCCGCGCTGTTGATCAGCTCCGCCATGGCCTTCTTGCTCTTGTCCTCGGTGAGGTGACTCTGAGCGTCTTGGACCATCTTTTGAATTTCCTGCTCGGATAACCCGGAGTTGCTGACCACCCGGACCTGCTGCTGCTTTCCAGTGCCGAGGTCGGTCGCTGACACGTGAACAATCCCGTTCGAATCGATGTCGAACGAGACCTCTATCTGGGGCACGCCGCGGGGCGCCGGGGGAATCCCGACCAGCTCGAAGCGCGCCAGCGTCTTGTTGTCCGCTGCCATTTCGCGCTCGCCCTGAAGGACGTGCACGCTGACCAACGGCTGGTTGTCCACCGCGGTTGAGAAAATCTGCGACTTCTTGCACGGAATGGTGGTGTTCTTGTCGATGATCTTGGTGAACACGCCTCCCGCGGTCTCGACCCCGAGCGAAAGGGGGGTGACATCCAGCAGGAGGACGTTCTTAACCTCGCCCTTCAGCACGCCGCCTTGAATTGCCGCTCCAATCGCGACCACCTCATCCGGGTTGATGCCCTTGTGGGGCTCTTTCTTGAAAAATTCTTTCACCTTGCTCTGAACGCATGGCATCCGGGTCATTCCGCCGACCAGCAGAACCTGATGGATCTGTTCGGTGGTGAGCCCGGCGTCCTTCAGCGCTACTCGGCACGGCTCCAGGGTTCGATCCACCAGATCCGCGACCAGTTCCTCGAGCGTCGAACGGGTCAAGGTCTCGGTCAGGTGCTTGGGTCCGGTAGCGTCGGCAATGATGAACGGGAGGTTGATTTCGGTTTCGGTTGAAGACGACAGCTCATGCTTGGCCCGTTCCGCAGCCTCCTTGAGGCGCTGGAGCGCACTGCGGTCCTTGCGCAGGTCGAGCTTGTTGGTCTCCTCGAACTTGTTCGCCAAATACTCCACCAGGCGCTGATCGAAATCCTCGCCTCCGAGGAAGGTGTCCCCGTTGGTGGACTTGACCTCGAAGACTCCGGCATTGAGCTCGAGGATGGAGATGTCGAAAGTTCCACCCCCCAGATCGTACACCGCTACCTTTTCAGCCGTTCCTTGCTTTTGCTTCTCCAAGCCGTAGGCCAGGGCCGCCGCGGTGGGCTCATTGATGATCCGCAGGACGTTGAGTCCGGCAATGCGACCCGCGTCCTTGGTGGCTTGTCGTTGGGTGTCGTTGAAGTACGCGGGGACGGTGATCACCGCGTCGGTCACCGATTCTCCCAGGTAGTCCTCGGCGGTCTGCTTCATCTTCAGCAGGATCATCGCTGAGATTTCCGGCGGGCTCTGGGATTTACCTCGGACCTGTACCCAAGCGTCTCCATTCGAAGCAGCAACGATCTTGAACGAGCTGATGGACCCGGCTCGCTTGACCTCTTCGGAATCGAACTTTCTGCCGATCAGGCGCTTAACCGCGTAGACGGTGTTTTCTGAATTTGTCACCGCCTGGCGTTTTGCGATTTGGCCAACCAGCCGTTCGTTTCCCTCGTTGAAGGCGACCATCGAGGGAGTGGTCCGGCTGCCCTCGCTGTTGGGGATGACGACCGGGTCGCCACCTTCCATTACCGCGACGCAGGAATTGGTGGTTCCTAAATCAATTCCGATTACCTTGGCCATCGGCGGTTCCTAGGTGGGCTCACCCTTAAGCTCTGCGTCCCGAACCACCTCTGAGACTTGTTCGGCTTGAACCGGCGCCACCTCGGACGAGGGGCTTGGCTCGACGGCCTCAGTGGGGTTTTTCGAAACCACCACCAGTGCCGGGCGCGCCAGACGATCATGGAGCAAGTACCCTTTGACGACCTCCGAAACCACGTGGTTGGGTTCAAGATCCGAGCTGTCGACTTGCTGCAGCGCCTCGTGCAGCCTCGGATCGAATGGCCGTCCGACCGAGTTGAAACTGTGCACGCCGTAGCGGGCCAAGCTGTCCTCGAAGAGCTTGCGGGTCATCCCGATCCCTTGACGCAGGCTGTCGAAGTCTCCACCACTTTTGGCATGATCAAGGGCGCGCTCCAGGTTGTCTTGGATGGGCAAGAAGTCCTTGAGCAGCTTCTCGACCCCGTAGCGCCGGATCTCTTCCTTTTCCTTTAGTGTTCGCTTGCGGAAATTATCCAGATCCGCGGCGCTGCGCAGCAGCAGCTCATGGTAGTCTTTGAGTTTCTCCGAAAGCTCCTTCACCTTGTCTTCAGCGGCGGCGGCCCGTGCTTTCAGCGCCACCCGATCCTCCTCCGGTGATGTGGTCTCGACTGCAGGAGCAGGTGCCTCGGGTATGACGATCTCGACCCCTTCTGCGGCCTCTGGTGTAGCCGCTGCCGCGGGGGATTCTCCTTCGACCGAGGAGGGAGAAGTATCACCGAAGGCGCGCTTGTTGTCTTCAGTGCTCACTGGCCACAACTATCGCATGGCCGTTCGTGACCACCAACGTGCGGCGCGGCGCAAACTCGACCCGGAATCAGGTGGGCCGAGAGCGCTTTGAGCGGCCAGAGGCGCCGGCGCGGCGCTTGGGGGCTCGCTTGTGGGAGGGGGTACGACGCCCGGCGCTCCGTGGAGCACCCATCGCCGCAGCCGACGACTGCTTCACTTTCTCAGCCGCCTGGTTGAGCGCAGTCTCCGCCTTCTTTAAGGCGGACTCCATCAGCGAGGCCGCCTCTTCAGCGGTCTGCTTCGCCCAGGTGCCAAACTCGTTCAGGCTCTCTCGCATCCTCTGCTGATTCTGCGGGTCGCGGATCTCGGTAAGTATCTTCTCGGTCTCACCGCGGATCTGGTCACCGGTCTTTTTCAGAAAGTCCAGAATCTGTTGGTCCCATTGTTTCTCTGTCATGACCTCGTGCCTCCGTCTGATGGTAGCTTGCCAAGGCTTCGGCCCAAACCTGCTTGATGGGTACTTTCTGCTTCTGAGCAATCCGCCGACAATCCTCGAACTCCGGTTGTGCGTTGATGGGCATACCGTTTTGACTGCCTATCTTTATACGGACCGGACCGAATCGGGTCGACACCTCCTCAAATGACCGTTCAACCACGATGCGATCTACGTGGTATTGCCGCACTCCCAGGGTAGTGGACTCACGCAAGAGTGCATTGGTGATCGCTTCGCGCACCGACGCGGGTGCGACCACGCCGATCAGATGACCGGGCCGGCTCTTCTTCATCGTGGCAGGAAGGACGTAGGCGTCGAAAGCGCCCAACTCGAGCATCGCGTCGAGCAGGTTCCCCAAAAGCTGAGGACTGCAGTCGTCGACGTTGGCCTCGATCACCCAGGTGGAGTCGGCTTTTGTGTCCACCAATCTGCCCAGCGTGGCTCGCAAGACGTTGGGCCGGTCCTGGAATTGACGCGTCCCAACGCCATAGCCGACCCGTTCCAAGACGAACTCAGGCGGCGGCTTGACTTTGCAGAACGCGCTCAGCAAAGCGGCGCCGGTGGGGGTGGTCAGCTCCCCCACTCCTTCGAACCGCACTGGCAAATCCGCGAGTAATGCGACCGTTGCCGGTGACGGCACGGGCATACGCCCATGGGCGGTGTCGACCATTCCACTGCCCAGCGGCGGGGCCGACGCATACACCTCGGGTTCCCCCAAGAGCTCGAGCGCCAACGAGGCGCCGCAGATGTCGACGATCGAATCCACCGCACCCAGCTCGTGGAAGTGGATCTGCTCGATCGGGATACCGTGGATTTTGGCCTCGACCTCGCCGATTCGCTGGAAAATGGCCAGCGCCCGCTCGCGCACTCGGGCCGATAGCCCGCGGGCTTCGGCGATGATCTCCCGGATCTCGGTCAAGTTGCGTTCGCCGAGCGGCGCTTTGGCCAGCAGTTGCACGTCGACACGGGTGCCGGTGATGGAATGCCTTGCGTCGCGCGATGCGGACAGCCGCCACTTGGGCAGTTTGAGGTTGCGAAGCCCCTCGCTCAACTGAGCGGCGGAGACCCCAAGATCGATCGCCGCCGCGAGGAACATGTCGCCGGCGACGCCGCCGATCGGCTCGAGATACAGGACCTTCTTCATCGCTGGGTTCCCCGACCGATGCGGGAGATCAGCGCTGCGTAGAAGCCGGCCCCGAAACCGTTGTCGATGTTGGTGACCGCGACGTTGGGAGCGCAGGAGTTTAACATCGCCAGCAGTGCCGATAACCCCTGAAAATTGGCCCCATACCCGACCGATGTGGGCACCGCCACCACCGGAATTCCGACCAGTCCACCGACCGCCGAGGCGAGTGCTCCCTCCATTCCGGCGACCACCACCGCGACCTGCGCCCGTTGGATCTCCTCCCGGCGGCGCAGCAGCCGGTGGATTCCCGCCACTCCGACGTCGTAGATACGCGTCACCGTCGCGCCCAGCGCCTCCGCCGTGACCCCGGCTTCTTCGGCCACCGGCACGTCCGAGGTTCCCGCGGTAACCACCGCCACTTGACCTGCTCTCATCCGACCCGCTCTGATTTCGAATATCCGCGCCGCGGCATGATACCGGCCCTTCGGGTACAGCCGCGAGAGCGCCTCGCCTTTCTCCGGCGAAAGCCTGGTCATCAAGACGGGTTGCCTTCGTTCTTGCAGGGCATCGATCAGCCCGGCGAGTTGGTCAACGGTTTTTCGCTCGCCGAAGACGACCTCCGGAAAGCCGACCCGAAGCTGGCGATGGGTGTCGAGCGTGGCATAGCCGAGCTTCGCAAACGGCAAATCCTTTAGCCGCGCGAGCGCCGCCGCGACCGGAACCTTTTTCGACCTTACCTGTCGGAGCAAACGCCGAAGTTCGCCTTCGTCCATGCCTCGCTAAAGCCCCAATTTGCTCAGCAGCGTAGCGAGGCTTTGGCGCTCCGGCATCAAAATCAGTTGCCCCCGGACGTGGGGACTTCCAGCCGTGAAGAAGTGAATTTGCATCACCACCATTGGAGTAGAGATGGCGTTCACGTCCGATTCCGCGCTTTGAACCACCTCTTCCGCGGTGCCGGCGCGAAGCGAGGGTGCGGAGAGCAAGATTTTGAGGCCCGTCAGTGTGCCGATGGCGGCCAGACAGGCCGAACCGACGATGTTGCCAGCCTCGCACAGGGCGCTCCGCTCGGTGGCGGTGAGCGCCTTGGACGCTGGGGCATGCAGCAGCAGAGCGCTGAGGGCGTGCGCGTCGGGTTCGGCCAGCACCAGCAACATTCGGCCGGTCAGCTCCCCGAGTATCCCGAAGGAGATGCCCACCAGCCGCGAGTTGCCGTCGAGGAGCTCGACCAGCGAGGCGACCTCGAAATTAACTACCGGAACCTCGATTTGGACCACCTGCCCGCCCACCAGCCGTGAGAACGCATTGGCGGCGTGGCCGCCGCCCACGTTGGCTACCTCCCGCAGGGCATCGATCTGCCGTGGGCTAGGAAGCCGCAAGCTGGTGCTCCAAGAGTCTTGGGATGTCGAGAACGAAAATCGGACGGCCACTGCCCAGAATCGAAACCCCGGACAGGCCGGGAATGAGGTGCAAAGGCGCGGGCAGCACTTTGAGCACCACCTCTTCCTGACCCAGGAGCTTGTCCACCGCCAGCGCCACCCTGCCGGTTTCCCCCTCGGTGACGATGTACGGCCGAGCA
>Ga0126369_10002456_pt1 | contig 13200 bp, 11 predicted proteins | sample PanSoiMetaPlot_1_FD_109646 | JGI IMG/M metagenome (GOLD analysis project Ga0126369, IMG submission 109646) | Tropical forest soil microbial communities from Panama - MetaG Plot_1 | ecosystem: Environmental > Terrestrial > Soil > Tropical forest > Bulk soil | place: Panama | collected 2016-02-17 | reverse complement strand
CTCGGTGACATGGGCGAAGTCGGCGACTCCGGCCCGGCATTCCACCGTGAGATCGGAGAGTGCGCGCGCGCCGCGGGCATCGATCGGCTCCTCGCCATCGGGCCGCTCACCGCCCACACGATCGCTGCCTTTGGCGCCGGAGGCCGACATTTCGCCGACATCGATGCGCTGATTGCGGCGCTGCAGGGGGATCTCGGCTCCGCAGATGCCTCGGCAACGACTCTGCTGATCAAGGGGTCGCGCTTCATGCGCATGGAACGCGTCGTCGCCGCGCTGGGTGCCGGCGTGACCGCACGGGACACGCACTGATGCTGCTCGCGCTCGCCAACTGGCTCGCCGCGGACGTGCGCACCTTCAACGTCTTCGGCTACATCACGCTGCGCGCGGTGCTGGCGACGATGACCGCTCTGCTGATCTCTTTTGTCGTGGGCCCGAAGATGATTCGCAAGCTCGCCGAATACAAGATCGGACAGGCGGTGCGCGACGACGGTCCGCAGACGCACCTGATCAAAGCCGGGACTCCGACCATGGGCGGAGCGCTCATTTTGGTGTCGATCGCGATCACGACGGTGCTGTGGGCCGACCTGCGCAACCGCTTCGTCTGGGTCGTCCTGATCGTCACTCTTGGATTCGGTGCAATCGGCTGGATCGACGACTATCGGAAGGTCGTTCATCGCAACCCGAAGGGCTTGTCAGCGCGCGCGAAGTTCTTCTGGCAGTCCGTGATCGGGCTGATCGCGGCAATCTATCTCGCATTCTCGGTCTCCGCGCCGTCCAACACGCAGTTCCTGCAGCACTTCATCGCCTGGCTCTCGAGCGGCTTCAATATCGATCTGTCGCCGAAAGCGGATCTGATCGTGCCGTTCTTCAAGACTGTGAGCTACCCGCTCGGCGTCTGGGGCTTCATCGTTCTGTCCTATTGCGTCATCGTGGGGACGAGCAACGCGGTCAACCTGACCGACGGGCTCGACGGGCTCGCCATCATGCCCACCGCCATGATCGCCGGCGCGCTCGCGGTTTTCGCCTACGCGACCGGACGGGCGGACTATTCGGCCTATCTGCTGCTGCCCCACATTCCGGGCGCGAGCGAGCTCATGGTGTTCTGCGGATCTGTGGTCGGAGCGGGGCTCGGATTTCTCTGGTTCAACGCTTATCCCGCCGAAGTGTTCATGGGCGACGTGGGCGCCCTCGCGCTGGGCGCCTCGCTCGGCGCGATCGCCATCATCGTGCGCCAGGAGATCGTGCTTTTCATCATGGGCGGCGTGTTCGTCGTCGAGACCCTGTCCGTGATGATCCAGGTCGCGTCGTTCAAGCTGACGGGCAGGCGCGTATTCCGAATGGCGCCGATCCACCACCACTACGAGCTGAAGGGATGGAAGGAGAACCAGGTCGTAGTGAGATTCTGGATCGTGACGATGCTGCTGGTCTTGTTCGGGCTCTCCACGCTGAAGCTCCGCTGACCATGAAGACGAAGAATCGACGCGTCGTCGTGCTCGGTCTCGGAGCCACCGGGCTCTCCGCCGCGCGCTGGGCGTCGCGTCACGGCGCGCGCGTTTCGGTGATCGACACGCGCGCGGAGCCGCCGCGGGCGGCCCAGCTCAAAGGGGAGCTTCCGCAGATCGGCTTCGCGACCGGGCCGATCACCGATGCGACTCTCGCCGATGCCGAGATGATCATCATCAGCCCGGGCCTCGCCAAGGATCAGCCGCCGATTCGCGATGCCGTCGCGCGCGGCGTCGAGCTGGTTGGTGACATCGAGATTTTTGCGCGATCACTCCCCACCGCGCAGAAGCTCCTGGCGATCACGGGATCGAATGGGAAGACGACGGTGACCGCGCTAACCGCCGAGCTGGTCCGCGCGGCGGGGCTCGAGGCAGCGACCGTCGGCAACATCGGAGAGCCCGTGCTCGACGCGCTGGGCGCCTACGAGCGCGGCGCGCCGTGGCCCGATGTCTTCGTCGTCGAGCTGTCGAGCTTCCAGCTCGAAACCAGCTCGAGCCTCAAGCCTACTGCCGCGACCGTGCTCAACGTCACCGAGAATCATCTGGATCGGTATTCCGGAATCGATGCCTACGCAGCGGCCAAGGCGCGCATCTTCGCGGGAGGCGACGAGCAGGTGCTCAACCGCGACGATCCGCGCTCCCTCGCGATGCGGCGCCCGGACCGGGTCGTGCAGACCTTCGGAGCCGGCATTCCCGAAGGAGAAGACGACTGGGGTCTCGTCCAGCACAAGGGAACGCCCTGGCTTGCCCGCGGCGGCAAGCTGTTGCTTGCGACGAGCGAGCTTTCGCTGGTCGGCCACCACAACCAACTCAACGCGCTCGCCGCGCTTGCACTCGCCTCGACCGTGGTGAAGATCAACGCCAAGGTTCTCTCGACGCTCTCCGCATTCCCGGGCCTGCCGCATCGCATGGAGCGCGTGGCGGAGATCGGGGGCGTGTTGTTCGTCAACGACTCCAAGGGCACGACAGTCGCGGCAACGCTCGCCGCGCTCGAAGGGCTCGACCGCCCTGCGGTGCTGATCGCGGGCGGCGACGGCAAGGGTCAGGATTTCGCTCCGCTCAAGTCGGCAGTCGATGCGCATTGCCGCGCCGTGGTTCTGATCGGGCGCGATGCACCCGCGATCGCGGCTGCGCTGTCGGGCGCGAAGCCCGCGATCGAGTCCGCGCCTGCGCTCGAAGTCGCGGTCGCACGAGCGATCGCCCGCGCGCGTTCCGGCGACGCCGTGCTGCTGTCGCCCGCGTGCGCGAGTCTCGACATGTTCCGCGACTATGTCGAACGCGGCGAACGGTTCAAGGCCGCGGTTGCCGCGCATGCGCAGGAGGCCACGCATGCCTAGGGACGCGAACCGCGCTGCAGCGCTCCCGCGGCTGTGGTCTCTCACCGGCATGGCGCGCGAGCCGCGGGCGATGCTGAGCTACGACGCCTCGCTCGCGTGGGCCGCGCTGCTGCTGCTCGCGATCGGCCTGGTGATGGTCTATTCGGCGTCGATCGCGACGGCGGAGACCTCGGCCTTCACGGGTTATCACCCGTGGTATTTCCTCGCGCGCCAGGGATTTTTTGTTGCCGCGGGCCTGGTGGCGGCGCTGGTGGCTTTTCAAATTCCGCTCAAGGGCTGGCGCGTGCTCGCGCCGTACTTGTTCGTGGCGGGCGCGGCACTGCTGGTTGCCGTGCTGATCCCGGGAGTGGGACGCGCGATCAATGGCAGCAGGCGTTGGCTGCCGCTCGGCGTGGCCAACCTCCAACCGTCCGAGTTCATGAAGCTGTTCGTCGTTCTCTACGCGGCGAGCTACGCCGTGCGCAAGGCCGAGTTCCTTCATGCGCAACAGCCGCTCAGGCAGACCTTGCTGCGCGGATTCCTGCCGCTGCTCGCCGTGATGATCGCGATCGGCGCGCTGCTGCTCCACGAGCCCGATTTCGGCGCCTGTGTGGTCATCGTTGCCATCGCCTTCGGAATCCTCTTTCTCGGCGGGCTCGACTGGCGGCTGCTCACGGGCTTGGGTGTGCTGCTGCCGATCGCGTTGTGGGCGCTCATCCGTGCGGCGCCCTACCGGCTGCAGCGCTTCACCACGTTTCTCGATCCGTGGGCGGATGCCTACGGAAAGGGATATCAGCTCTCGCACTCGCTGATCGCATTCGGCCGCGGCGAATGGTTCGGCGTGGGACTTGGGTCGAGCGTCGAGAAGCTGCTCTACCTGCCCGAGGCGCACACCGACTTCCTGCTCGCTGTGCTCGCAGAGGAGCTCGGATTTTTCGGGGTTGCGATCGTGATCGGTTTGTTCGCATGGGTACTGGTCCGCGCCTACGCGATCGGCCGTCAGGCGGCGCGACTCGAGCGTCCCTTCGCGGCGCTTGTCGCGCACGGCATCGGCATCTGGCTCGGCGTGCAGACCGTCATCAACATCGGCGTCAACATGGGCGTGCTGCCGACCAAAGGCCTGACGCTTCCGCTGCTGTCGTTTGGAGGCAGCGGCATCGTCGCCAATTGCATCGCGGTAGCGATCCTGCTGCGCGTCGATTACGAAAATCGGCGACTGCTGAGAGGGTTCACCGTATGACCGGGACGGTGATGATCACCACCGGCGGCACCGGCGGTCACGTCTTCCCCGGTCTTGCGGTAGGGACGCGCCTCATCGCAAAGGGCTGGCGCGTGTTCTGGCTCGGCACGCGCGAAGGGATGGAAGCGAAGCTCGTGCCGGAACACGACGTGGACTTCGAGCCGATCCGCTTCGCCGGCATGCGCGGGAAGGGCCTGCGTCGCTTGCTGCTTGGTCCTTTCGCCCTGCTGGCGGCATTCGCGCAAAGCTTCACCATCATTCGCCGGCGATCGCCCGATGTCGTTCTCGGCCTCGGGGGATTCGCATCGTTTCCCGGGGCGTTGATGGGTGTTGCGTGCCGCAAACCGCTCGTGATCCACGACGCGAATGCGATCGCTGGGCTGGCCAATCGGATCCTTGCCTACGGCGCGGACCGGATCCTTCTCGGGTTCCCCGACGCCTTGCGGGGCAGGCACGCATCGAAAGCGGAGTGGGTCGGCAATCCGATCCGTGACGACATTGCCTCGCTCCCGCCCCCGGACGAACGCTTCGCCGGGCGCAGCGGTCCATTGAGATTGCTCGTTCTCGGAGGAAGCCTCGGGGCGGCCGCCTTGAACGATTGCATGCCCTCGGCGCTCGCTTTGCTGCCCGAGAGCGAGCGTCCGATCGTCACGCATCAGGCCGGCGAGCAGCACATCGAGGCGCTTCGCTCGGCTTACGGCGCAGCGGGCGTTGCCGCGGAATGCGTTCCCTTCCTCAACGATATGGCGCGCCGTTACGCGGCCGCCGACTTGGTGGTAAGCCGCAGCGGTGGTCTCACCGTCGCCGAGCTCGCTGCGGCGGGGCTCGGCGCGGTGCTTGTGCCGCTGCCGGGCGCGATCGCCGACGAGCAGACGTACAACGCGCGCTTTCTGGTCGAGGCCGGCGGCGCAGTGCTCATCCCGCAGCGAGAGCTCTCGCCGCAGCGCGTGGCTGAATTTCTGCGTGGCGCGACACGCGCGCAGCTGTTGACGATGGCGCAAGCCGCACGGCGCGTGGCGCGCTCCGACGCGACCGAGCGCGTGGCCAACGCCTGCATCGACGAGGCTCGCCGCGCATGAAGCACAAGGTGCGACAGGTGCATTTCGTCGGCATCGGTGGCGCGGGCATGAGCGGGATCGCCGAAGTGTTGCTCACGCAGGGCTACCTGGTGACCGGCTCGGACTTGAGCGCGAGTGCAGTGACCCGGCGGCTCGCGGGTCTCGGTGCTCGCGTGTACACCGGCCACGCGGCCGGCAACGTCGGTGGCGCCGATGTTGTGGTTGTGTCGGCAGCGGTGGCGTCGGACAACGTCGAAGTCCTGGCAGCACGTGAAAAGGCCATTCCCGTCGTTCCGCGAGCGCTGATGCTCGCGGAACTGATGCGCTTGAAGCAGGGGATCGCTGTCGCGGGCACGCATGGCAAGACGACGACCACGAGCCTTATCGCCAGCGTGCTGGCCGAAGGAGGGCTCGATCCGACCTTCGTGATAGGGGGACGGCTGCTTGCCTCAGACGCCAACGCGCGGCTGGGCAAGGGAGAGTTTCTTGTCGCCGAAGCCGATGAGTCCGACGCCTCGTTCCTCGTCCTGCAACCTGTGCTGGCGGTGATCACCAGCATCGATGCGGACCACATGGAGACCTATGGGCACGATTTCGCACGAGTGAAAGAGGCGTTCGTCAACTTTGTGCAGCGGTTGCCGTTCTACGGCGTCGCGGTCCTCTGCGTCGACGATCCCAATGTCCGCGAAATCATTCCTGCGCTGGCCAAGTCGATCGTGACCTACGGCGTAGCCGACGATGCGCGGCTGCGAGCGCGTTCGGTCGCGCACGTCGGGGGACGCATGCGATTCGTCGCCGAGAGCGATGGCTCGCCCGATCTGGCGGTCGAATTGAACCTAGCGGGCCTGCACAACGTGCGTAATGCGCTCGCCGCGATCGCGGTCGGGCGTGAAGCGGGTGTGGGCGACGCCGCCGTCGCCAAAGCGCTCGCCGAATTCAAGGGAGTAGGTCGCCGCTTCCAGCGCTACGGCGACGTTCCGCTCGAGAACGGCGGCCGGTTCGCGCTGATCGACGACTACGGACATCACCCCGCCGAGATGGCGGCCACGCTCGATGCCGCCCGCGCTGCGTTTCCGGATCGCCGCATCGTGCTCGCGTTTCAGCCCCATCGCTACACGCGGACACGCGACCTGTTCGAGGACTTCGTTGGAGTCCTCGGGACGGTTGACGCGCTGGTGCTGACCGATGTGTATCCGGCCGGCGAGCCCCCCATCGTTGCGGCTGATGGCCGCGCTCTCGCTCGAGCCTTGCGTGTGGCGGGGAAGATCGAGCCGGTGTTCGTGGAGGAAGTCTCCGACGTCGCAGACGCGATCAAAGCCGTCGCGCGGGATGGCGATGTCGTGCTGACCATGGGAGCCGGTTCGATCGGTGCGGTACCGGCGCAGCTCACGGGTGCAGGCGCGCGATGAACATGGTCGAGCCCAAAAACTTCAACGGCCTTCGCGGAAGTCTCGCTCTCGACGCGCCGCTCGCGCGGCACACCAGTTGGCGCGCTGGCGGGGGCGCCGACATCGTGTATACGCCAGCCGATCGCGACGATCTCGCCGCATTCCTCAGACAGTTGCCGATCTTCGAGCAGGTGACGCCGATCGGTTTGGGCAGCAACACGCTCATCCGCGACGGAGGCGTGCGAGGAGCCGTGATCCTGATGCACGATCCGGGTGGCGTGCTCGCGGTGGCAGATGGTCTCGTGTACGCCGAGGCAGGCGTCGCGTGTCCGAAGCTGGCACGCTTTGCTGCGCTCCACGGCTGCAGCGAAGCCGAGTTTCTGGCCGGCGTTCCGGGCACGGTCGGCGGTGCGCTGGCCATGAACGCGGGCTGCTATGGCGGCGAAACCTGGAGTTACGTCGCACGGGTAGAGACGCTTCAGCGCGACGGTACCTTCACGGTCAGGAACCCGAAGGACTACGCGATCGGATATCGCAGCGTACGCCGCGCTGACGGGCGCGCGCTGGGCGACTTATTCACGGCGGCCTGGTTTCGCTTCCCCGCCGGCAACGGCAAGGGCGCGCGGGAGAAGATCAGGGAATTGCTCGCCCGCCGGCTCGCGAGCCAGCCGCTCGACCTTCCCAACGCGGGCAGCGTCTTCCGCAATCCGCCGCGTGATCACGCCGCTAGGCTGATCGAAGGCGCCGGACTCAAAGGCTATTCGATCGGCGGAGCGCGCGTGTCGGAGAAACACGCCAACTTCATCGTCAACCCCGAACGGCGCGCCACGGCCTCGGATATCGAGGCGCTGATCGAGCACGTGCGCCGAGTCGTGATGGAGAAGACCGGCGTCGAGCTCGAGCCGGAAGTTCGCATCATCGGCGAAAGACCGGGCGAGAGATGAGCGAATTCGGCAAAGTCGCCGTCATGATGGGCGGGCCCTCCGCCGAGCGTGAGATCTCCCTGCTCTCGGGCAACGCGATCCTGAAGGCGCTGCGCGAACTCGGCGTGGACGCGCATGCGTTCGATCCCGCGGAGCGCGCGGTCTACGAGCTCAAGCGCGACGGCTTCGATCGGGTCTTCATCGCGCTTCATGGTCGCTTCGGCGAGGACGGGACCGTCCAAGGGGCGCTCGAAGTGCTCGGCATCCCGTACACCGGGAGCGGCGTGATGGCTTCCGCCCTGGCGATGGACAAGTGGCGCACCAAGCTGGTTTGGATCGCGGGCGGCATTCCCACGCCGCGCTACCGCGTGGTGGACGCCAAGGCGGATTGGTGGTCAATCGTCGCCGAGCTGGGTCTGCCGCTCATCGTCAAGCCGGCTCGCGAGGGTTCGACCATCGGCATCACCAAGGTCACGACCGTCGATCACGGTGAGCTCGCGCTCGCCTACGAGGCTGCGGCGAAGCACGACACGCTGGTGATCGTCGAGGAGTTCGTCGCCGGCATCGAACTGACTACCTCGATCCTCGACGACCGCGCGTTGCCGTTGATTCGCATCGAGGCGCCACAAGGCAACTACGACTACCACAACAAATATTTCTCCGACGAGACTCGCTACTACTGTCCGTGCGGGCTGCCCGAAGCGACCGAGCGGGCGATCCAGGCGCAGTCGCTCGAGGCTTTCTCGCTGATCGGCGGCAGCGGATGGGGCCGGCTCGATCTCATCCTGCAAGCGGACGGCCGCTGGCAGTTCCTGGAGATGAACACCTCGCCCGGAATGACCGGGCACAGCCTGGTCCCGATGGCGGCGAAGCAGGCCGGGATGTCCTTTGCCGACCTCTGTCTGCAGATACTGCGAGGCGCGCATGTGGGATGACCCGCGCAAGCTAAATGCGATCGCGCTCGTCCTCGTCGTGGCGGCGTTGGCGATGCTTCTGTGGGGCGGGATCGCCTGGGCTGTTCGCCAGCCGGTGTTCGCGATCCGGCGCGTCGTGATCGACGGATCTCTGGTGCGGGCCAATCCGTCGCACATCAGTGCGGTCATCCGTGAAGAGCTGCGCGGAACGTTCTTCACCATGCGGCTCCCTGAGGCCCGTGCATCGCTGCAGAAGGTGCCGTGGGTGAAGAGCGTCGCGCTTCGCAGGCGCTGGCCGGACCGGCTCGAGGTGAGTGTGGTCGAGCACGAACCGCTCGCGCGCTGGAACGACAGCGGGCTGGTGGACACCGAAGGCGAGGCTTTCAGCGCCGATTTCGATGGTGAATTGCCGCAGTTCAATGGCCCCGAGGGCACTTCATCGCAGCTCGCGGCACGTTTCCGCGATTTTGGCTCGGCACTCGCATCGCGCGCGCTGGCGATCTCGGAGCTCCAATTGTCGCCGCGAGGCGCTTGGCGCATCAAGACGACCGGAAGCGCGCCACTGACCATCGAACTCGGCCGCAGCGCTCCAGGAGAGAGGCTCATGCGGTTCGTCGCCTATCACGCGCGAACGCTCGGCGCGCTCGCCCGGGCCGGCACTCGCGTGGAATACGTCGACTTGAGATACCGCAACGGCTTCGCCGTGCGCGTTCCGGGATTCGTTGAGAAAACGCCGAAGAAGGGGAGCTAGGGAGATGGCGGCATGGTGAAGGACAGCAAAAATCTGCTCGTGGGCCTCGACATCGGCACATCGAAGATCGTGGCCATCGTCGCAGAGCTCACGCCCGAAAAGCGGCTGAACATCGTCGGTCTTGGCGTGCAGCCCTCGCGCGGGTTGAAGAAAGGCGTGGTCGTCAACATCGAAGCCACCATGGCTTCGATTCAGCGCGTGCTGGAGGAGGCCGAGCTGATGGCCGATTGCGCGATCACGGACGTCTACACCGGAATCGCAGGCGGTCACATCCGCAGCCTCAACTCGAGCGGAATGGTGGCGATCAAGGAAAAGGAGGTCACGCAGGCCGACATCGACCGCGTGGTCGAGACCGCGAAGGCCGTCGCGATCCCCAACGACCAGCAGATCATCCACATCCTGCCGCAGGAATTCATCATCGATGGGCAGGAGGACGTGCGCGAGCCGCTTGGCATGAGCGGCGTGCGGCTCGAGGTGAAGGTGCACATCGTCACCGGCGCCGTATCCGCCGTCGAGAACATCACCAAGTGCGTGCGTCGCTGCGGACTGGAGGTGAAGGACGTGATGCTCCAGCCGCTCGCCTCGGCCACCGCGGTGCTCAACGACGACGAGAAGGAGCTCGGCGTTTGCCTCATGGACATCGGCGGCGGGACTAGCGACCTCGCCGTGTTCACCGGCGGCGCGATCCGGCACACCGCGGTCATTCCGATCGCCGGCGATCAGGTGACCAACGACATCGCGATGACTCTGCGCACGCCGACCAAGGATGCCGAAGAGCTCAAGCTGCGGCACGGCTGCGCACTGCGCCAGCTTGCGGATCCGAACGACATCATCGAGGTCCCCGGCGTCGGGGACCGCGGTCCAAGAAAACTCTCCCGTCAGATGCTCGCCGAGGTGATCGAGCCGCGCATCGAGGAGCTCTACACGCTGGCGCAGGCGGAGCTGCGCCGAAGCGGTTTCGAGGAGCTGCTTTCTTCGGGGATCGTGCTGACCGGCGGTACCGCGATGCTCGCCGGCATGGTGGAGCTTGGCGAGGAGGTTTTTCATCTGCCGGTGCGCGTGGGCGTACCGGCGTACGTCGGCGGGCTGGCGGACGTGGTACGCAGCCCGCGCTACGCGACTGCGGTCGGGCTTCTGCTCGACGGGCGAGAACAATTCCTGCGCGCAGAAGCCGCACGCGCGCAGAACGGCGGTTTGACCAATGTGGCGCAACGAATGAAGCAATGGTTCAAGGCGAACTTCTGATTCAGGGCATAGACAGGAAAGGAGCACATCATGTTTGAAATCATCGACCAGAATCCACAGGAAGCAGTCATACGAGTCATAGGCGTGGGCGGCTGCGGCGGCAACGCCGTCGAGCACATGATCACCAAGGGCCTGGCCGGCGTCGAATTCATCGCCGCCAACACCGACGCACAGGCGCTCAAGCGCTCGACTGCGCGCACGCAGCTGCAGCTGGGCAGCGGCCTGACGCGGGGGCTGGGAGCCGGAGCGCGACCCGAGATCGGACGCGATGCGGCGATGGAAGACCGCGACCGCATCGCGGAAGTGATCGACGGCGCCGACATGCTCTTCATCACCGCGGGCATGGGCGGAGGCACCGGGACCGGAGGCGCGCCCGTCGTAGCTCAGGTCGCCAAGGAGCGGGGCATCCTGACCGTCGCCGTCGTCACGAGGCCCTTCAAGTTCGAAGGCAAGCGCCAGAGGGTCGCGCAGGCCGGGATCGAAGAGCTCGGCAAAATCGTCGACTCCTTGATCATCATCCCGAACGACAAGCTGATGCAGGTGCTCGGCGAAGAAGTCTCGGTGCTCGATGCGTATGCCGCGGCCAACGAAGTGCTGCACAGCGCGGTGGCTGGCATTGCAGAGGTGATCAACAATCCCGGCTTGGTGAATGTCGATTTCGCCGACGTGCGCACCGTGATGTCGGAGCTCGGCATGGCCATGATGGGGTCCGCGACCGCAAGCGGCGCGGACCGCGCCCGTCAGGCCGCCGAGAGCGCCGTGGCGAGCCCGCTCCTCGAGGAGGTCAACCTTGCAGGCGCGCGCGGCGTATTGGTGAACATCACGGCGTCGGGTGGTCTGAAGATGAAGGAGTACCACGAGGTGATGAACACGATCAAAGCCTTCACCGCAGAGGACGCGATGGTGATCGTGGGGACCGTGATCGACGACGAGATGGAGGACAGGCTGCGGGTCACGATGATCGCAACGGGGCTTGGGGGCGCTGCTACGAAAGCAAGACAGCCGCGGCTCGAGGTCGTGGAGCAATTGCTCGAGCGCACGGGGACCGACGGACTCGCACCGGCGACTGAACCGGTCGATTACGATCGCCTCGAGAAGACGCCTGCGGTCATTCGACGCGGCCGCGCGCCGGCCACCAACGGCGCACCGAGCCCGGGATTCGACCCTTCCGCCATTCCCGCCTTCCTGCGCAAGCAGGCCGACTGAATTTGACAAAGGCGTATGCTAAAATGATGGCTAAACACTTGAAGTATCGAGCCTTGCGGACAATCCGCAGCGGCGAGAAGTACCCGCGACCATGCTCCGCCAGCGCACGCTGAAAAGCCTGATCAAGACGACCGGTGTGGGTTTGCACACCGGGGCGCGGGTCGACCTCACGCTGCGGCCGGCGGCCCCCGACACCGGGATCGTCTTCCATCGCGTCGACCTGCCGCACCCGGTCGCGATTCCGGCGCACGCGCTCAATGTCGGTGACACTCGTCTCTCTTCCTCGCTCGAGAAGGATGGCGCTCGCGTCTCGACGGTCGAGCACCTGATGTCGGCGCTGGCCGGCCTCGGGATCGACAACCTGCACGTCGATGTCGCGGGACCGGAGCTCCCGATCATGGACGGCAGCGCGGGTCCATTCGTCTTCCTGCTCCAGTCCGCAGGAATCGAGGAGCAGGCTGCGCGCAAGCGTTACCTGCGCATCAAGGAGCCGGTCGAGGTGCGCCAGGACGACAAGTGGGCGCGCTTCGAGCCGCATCACGGCTTCGTGCTCGACTTCACGATCGATTTTCCGCATCCGGTGTTCGGCTCGGAGAATCGGCACGTGGTCATCGACTTCGCCGAGCATTCCTACACCAAGGAAGTGAGTCGCGCACGCACCTTCGGGTTCATGCAGGACGTCGAAGCGATGCGCGCGGCGGGACTGGCGCTTGGCGGAAGCCTGCAGAACGCGATCGTGCTCGACGAAACCCGTGTTCTGAACAGCGAAGGCTTGCGTTACGACAACGAGTTCGCCAAGCACAAGGTGCTCGATGCCATCGGTGACCTGTATCTGCTCGGACACCCTTTGATCGGGACATACGCGGCGTTCAAATCGGGACATTCGCTGAACAATGTGCTCGCACGCGCGCTCCTCGCCCGAACCGAAACCTGGGAACTCGTCAGCTTCGACGCCCCCGCGGACGTACCGAGGGCCTTCCAGGGCTGGCAGCTGCAATCGACTTAAGCGCGCTGCCGTAGCGCGCGACGACCTCGCCTAACTACGCCTCGGGCTCCTCGCCCCAGGGATCGTCGTCCGGAACGTTACGCGCGCCCGCGTTCGCGAGGCGCACCAAGGCTGCCTGGAGCGAGGGATCCGCGAGCTGTCTCGCCCGCGCCTTCAGTCGTGCCGCTGATATCGCATCAATTTGTTTCGCAAGGCTTTTTGGCGGCTCGCGGCGCGCCGAGCGGGCTTGCACCCGGACCCGGATTACAGTAAATTTCCAGCCGCTGTGCTCCAGCGCGACAAGTAGTGCAGGTATGCGCTGACGCAGGAGCGCGGCAGCGGCGCCGCCTGTCGCACTCAGGACGAGTTCCTGGGCTCCCGCACTGGCGGCTCCGACGTGAGCAGCCAGAGCCTGCGGCAGCTCACGCTGAACAAGCTGCAGAACGGCGCGCTCGCGCTGCTGGCGTTCGGCCCAGCGGGCAAGCGCGGCATCAGCAGCCAGTATCTGTCTCAAGGGGCGCACGGGGTTTCAAACTCTGGGCGCGGTCGAAGGGGCCCGCCGCCGGCGGCCGGACAAAAGCAGGAGCGTCATTTGAACATAATCGTCGTGTCCGGTGCCATGGCGAGGGCTCGAACCCTGACGCTCGACTGGCGCCATTGGACCTTCGGCGG
>Ga0126369_10002455_pt1 | contig 13202 bp, 10 predicted proteins | sample PanSoiMetaPlot_1_FD_109646 | JGI IMG/M metagenome (GOLD analysis project Ga0126369, IMG submission 109646) | Tropical forest soil microbial communities from Panama - MetaG Plot_1 | ecosystem: Environmental > Terrestrial > Soil > Tropical forest > Bulk soil | place: Panama | collected 2016-02-17 | reverse complement strand
CAGCGCGCGTACGCTCAGAAGGACGTATTCACGTGGGTGCTCGAGGATCGGCCGGACGATTTCCTGGCGCTTGGTGCTGAGAAGCTCGATTCGCTCAGCTAGCAGGATGGTACGATTTTCAGACCGCGCAAATTTGGGCATAGCGCGACTACTTTACCTGACCAGGACGAAGATCGGCTACAGAAAGCAGGGTCCATCGCATACTCTGAAAACCTGTTAACAATTAAGATGTCGAGTTACTTTTTCGCCGTGGCAGCAGTTTCCATGCCCGGTGCGACGATGGGGTTCAGGAACGGCATCATCGCGCGAAGCTTCGGCCCGAGCTGCTCAATGATGTGCGCCTGCTCCGCTTTGCGTTTGGCCAGAAAATTGGGGCAGCCTTTCTCGTTCTCCTCGATCCAGGCCTTCGCGAAACTGCCGTCGCGAATTTCTGCCAGCAGCTTTTTCATGGCATCGCGAGTCTGTTGCGTGACGATGTGCGGCCCGGCATGGTAATCGCCATGCTCGGCAGTGTCGCTCACCGAGTACCGCATGTAGCTGAGCCCGCCGCGATAGATCAAATCGACGATCAGCTTTAGCTCGTGCAGGCACTCGAAATAGGCAACTTCCGGCTGATAACCGGCGTTCACCAGCGTCTCAAATCCCGCCTTGATCAATTCGCTGACTCCGCCGCACAGCACTGCCTGCTCGCCGAAAAGATCCGTCTCGGTTTCTTCCGTGAAAGTTGTTTCCAACACACCCGCGCGCGTCGTCCCAAGCCCCTTGGCATAAGAGAGCGCCAGTGCCCTGGCCTTGCCGCTGGCGTCTTGATGCACGGCAAGAAGCGCCGGCGTGCCTCCCCCTTCCGTGAAGACCTCGCGGACGCGGTGGCCCGGTGCTTTCGGCGCGATCATGCTGACATCCACGGTCTTCGGTGGCGTAACCGCGCCAAAGCGAATGTTGAACCCGTGTGCAAACATGAGTGTTTTCCCGGAAGTCAGGTGAGGTTCGATGGATTCTTTGTACAATTTTGGCTGGCGCGTGTCGGGCGCAAGAATCATGATCACGTCAGCCCACGCTGCGGCGTCCGCAGGAGTCTTGACCGTTACTCCGTCCTTCTCCGCGCGGGCACGGGACGCGCTTCCTTCGGGAAGTCCCACACACACAGAAACGCCAGAATCGCGTAAGTTCAGCGCATGCGCGTGGCCCTGCGAGCCATAACCGATAATCGCAACCTTCTTCCCTTGGATCAGGGACAGATCCGCGTCTTTGTCGTAATAGAGATTTGCCATTTCGTTTGCTGTTCCTTTCATCAGCCGCGAAGCGGCCGGCAATTCCTTAAGTCTAAAAAGTCTGTCGTGTTGAAGCGCCTCGCGGTGTGCCTACGGCTGATAAGGAGTGCCTTCGATTACGCCGCAGGAGATTTGACGGCCGGGCCGGTGGTTTCCGCAGGGGGCCGTAAGATATCGTTGCCGCGCGTCATGGCTATTCGGCCCGTACGCGTCATCTCCAGCACGCCGTAGGGCCGCAGCACTTCCAGCAGCCCATCGATTTTGTCGACCGTGCCGGACACTTCGACAATCAAAGATTCGGGCGCGACGTCCACCACCCGCCCGCGGAATACCTTGATCAGTTCCATCAAATGCGGCCGGTTTTGTTGGTCGGCTGCCACCTTAATCAGTGCCAGGTCGCGCTCCAGCACCGAGCGGTCCGAAATGTTCTCCGCCAGCAGCACATCAACAAGTTTTTCCAGGCTGGCTTCCAGCCGCAGTGCTCCGCGTTCGTCCGTGTGCGCGCAAATCGTCATGCGCGCGATTTCTTCGTTTTCCGTCGGGCCCACCGTCAGCGAATCAATATTGATGGCCAGGCGGCGCGCCAAGGACGCCACGCGGTTCAGCACTCCGGGCTTGTTTTCGACATATGCGACAATCGTCTGCATGTTTTCCTCAACTCCTCAAACTGAATTCTATGGCTCTGTTGCTGTTTCTACCAGCGGGTTGTTTGGCCTGCGAATCATCTCATGAAGCGACGCACCCGCCGGCACCATCGGGTAAACCGAATCTTCCTGTTCCACGCGGAAGTCCAGCAGTACTGCCTGGTCGGACTGGCGCGCCGATTCGATCGCCGGTACCACTTCCTTGCGCGTCGTCACCCGCTCTCCCCGGATGCCGTGGGCGTTGGCTAGCGCCGCGAAATCAGGCGCCACCAGCGGTGTCGCTACATACCGTTTGTCGTAGAAGAACTCCTGCCATTGCCTTACCATGCCCAGATAACCATTGTTGATAATCGCGATGTTGATGTTGATCTTTTCTTGAACGATGGTTGCCAGTTCGCACGACGTCATCTGGAACCCGCCATCGCCCACTACCACCCACACCTCTGCATCCGGTTTGGCAAATTTCGCGCCAATAGCCGCCGGCAGTGCAAAGCCCATTGTGCCCAGCCCGCCCGAGGTAATCAGGGTGCGCGGCTCGTTGTGGTGGTAGTACTGCGCTTCCCACATCTGATGCTGGCCTACATCGGTCACCACGATGGCGTTGCCTTTGGTGGCTTTCCAAAGATCGTTAATCACATGCGCGGCAAAAAGATGTCCGCTGTCGGGAAGCGACTGGATGTCGCGCACCGCCGAATCGCCCTTCAGTTCCTTGATATGCGAGAGCCAAGCGTTATGGTCACGTGTGTGGATGTGCGGGAGCAGGCTTGCCAGCGTTTCGCCCGCGTCTCCGACAATCGCCGCGTCCACCTTCACATTCTTGTTGATCTCGGACCGATCCACTTCAATATGTATTTTGCGAGCGTTGCGCGCATACGTCCGCAAGTCCCCGGTAACGCGGTCGTCAAATCGCATGCCTACGGCTATCAGCAGGTCCGCTTCCTGAATCGCTGTGTTCACCCACGCTTCGCCGTGCATCCCCATCATTCCCAGATTCATGGGATCCTGGGCAGGGAAGCATCCAATGCCGAGAAGCGTCATGGCAACGGGAATGTTGCTGGTGTGCACAAACTTCTCAAACACTGGCATCGCGCCAGACAGGATGATTCCGCGTCCAGAGAGAATCACAGGACGCTTTGCCGAGTTCAGAAGTTCCACTGCGCGGTCAAACTCAACCTGGTCGTGATTCTTGCGCACGCGCTTGGGCGGCAGTTTGGGTGCGCAAGCATCCCAATCAAAATCGGCAGTAGCTTGTTGTGCGTCCTTGGTGATGTCCACGAGCACCGGGCCGGGCCGCCCGGAGTTGGCGATCAGAAACGCCTCGCGCACGGTTCTCGCAATGTCTTCCGCTCTCGAGACCACTACGTTGTACTTCGTGATCGGCATGGTGATGCCGGTGATGTCCACTTCTTGAAAGGCGTCCGATCCGAGAAGTTTACTGCTCACCTGCCCGGTGATGCACACCACCGGAGAAGAATCGAGCATCGCGGTGGCAATGCCGGTCACCATGTTCGTGGCTCCGGGGCCCGAAGTCGCCAAGGCCACACCCACGCCGCCGGTCGCACGGGCATAACCGTCGGCCATGTGCGTAGCTCCTTGTTCGTGACGCACCAGAATGTGGTGGAGCTTGGATTTGCCGAGCGCGTCGTACACCGGAAGAATCGCCCCTCCCGGATAGCCGAATATGTGGCGCACGCCGAGTCGCGTGAGCGTTTCGCAGAGAATCTCCGCACCGGTCAGCTTCATAGTGTTCTCCCCGAGGGTACCGGCGTGACACCGGACGAAAAGCTGGCGGGCACGGTGGTGATGGCGCCGAGCGATGACGACGATACCAGCAAGGCGTACTTGGCCATGACTCCGTGCGAGTAGCGCGGCTTTGGGGCCCTCCAGGACGTCAGCCTGTTCTGAATCTCGGCGTCGGTGATATTGACATTCAGTTCGCGATTCGGCAAATCAAACACAATCTCGTCTTCATCTTGAATCGCCGCAATGGGGCCACCGTTGGCTGCCTCAGGAGCCACGTGCCCTGCCATAAGTCCGTGTGTCGCTCCGGAGAACCGCCCATCGGTCAGCAAAGCCACGGCATCGCCCAGCCCGGCGCCCACCAGCGCTGCCGTCACGGCCAGCATCTCCCGCATGCCCGGTCCGCCGCGAGGTCCTTCATAACGGATCACCACCACGTCGCCCGCCTTGATCTGGCCGCTTTCGACGGCGGCGAACGCAACTTCCTCGCCATCGAAGACTCGCGCGGGCCCGCGAAAGGTTTGTGTGTTGTGGCCGGCCACCTTGACCTCGCAGCCCTCGGGAGCCAGATTGCCTTTCAGGATCACCAGGCCGCCTGTTGATTTCAGCGCGTTGTTTTTGCTGCGGACGACTTCCTGGCCCGCTTTTTCTTTTGCTTGCGCTGCTTCTTCGGCGAGCGTGCGTCCGGTGACGGTGAGGCAATCGCCACGGAGGAGACCAGCTTCGAGCATCCGTTTGGCGATGAGCGCAGTACCGCCTGCTGCGTAAAGGTCTGTTGCGACAAATCGTCCTCCTGGCTTCAAGTCAGCGAGAATGGGCGTGCGCGAACTGATGCGGTCAAAATCGTCTATGGAAATGGAAATCCCAGCTTCCCGTGCGATCGCGAGCAGGTGCAGCACCGCGTTCGTGGAGCCTCCCGTTGCGGCTACGCCTGCGATCGCGTTTTCGATTGAGGGTTTCGTAATGATTTGCGATGGAGTTAAATTCTTTTTTAGCAATTCCACGGTCAGCTTACCGGCTAATTCGCCAGCCAGCGCTTTGCCTTCGTTCATGGCGGGCACACTCGAAAGCCCCATCGGAGCCAGTCCCAGAAACTCGCATACCAGCGCCATGGTGTTCGCGGTGAACTGGCCGCCGCACGCGCCCGCTCCTGGGCACGCTGCGCATTCCAATTCCTTCAGTTGCGCATCGGTCATTTTGCCGCGTGCATGTGCGCCAACAGCCTCAAATACATCCTGAATCGTTACGGAATGACCTTCGTACTGGCCCGGAGCGATCGAGCCACCGTAAAGAATCAGCCCCGGAATATTCAAGCGCGCCAACGCCATTGCCCCGCCCGGTATGGTCTTGTCGCAACCTACCAGAACGACAAGCCCATCAAACAGATTTCCCCTGGTCACAAGTTCGATGGAATCTGCGATCACCTCGCGGCTGATCAGCGATGCCCGCATTCCCTCGCTTCCCATGGTGATGCCATCGGAAATCGAAATCGTGTTGAATTCCAGTGGCGTCCCGCCTGCTGCCCGGATCCCTGCCCGAACATGATCGGCCAATTCGCGAAGATGGTAGTTGCAGGGACCGATCTCAATCCAGGTATTCGCGATGCCAATCAAGGGTTTTGAAAAGTCTGCGTCTTTTAGGCCGGTGGCACGTAGCATGGCTCGCGCAGGCGCGCGGTGAGCGCCATCCGTGAGTGCCGTACTGCGAGGTTTCAGCATGCTATCGGTCACAGCAGCGATCCTCCGGGAACTATTCCTCATGGGCGTAACGTAAGGCCATCATCCTACGTTCCACCTCATGATATCGCCCATGCCCTTCGGCTACACCATACGCGAAGTCCGGCGAATGCATCGGCCGACGGTACGCAAATCCAGCAGGGCGATTGGAGACACAATTCTCGCCGAAGAGACTCTAGCTTGAAGCCAAAAGCGCAATTAGTCAAATTAATAGAAGTGCTAAGTAAAATAAGCTCTGATTATGCTGTAAGTCTCAACTAGGTCTCCATGCGCACCCGATTGGCTCGGCCTGTCGGTAAGCGAAATCGCGAGGTTACGCACCTTCTGCGCTCGGGGAGGCATCCATTGAATATGGCGAGTCGGTCGGCAGCGGCTGTAACACCTTCCATACCAACTCCTTCTTGCGGTGAATATGTCTACCCGCGCTCGGTCAAGCTGCTGGAGATTCTAGCTATTGTGTGTCGCGTGCGCGTTTGATGCAGTTTCTATCGGCTTTCTAGGAGGGCAGCAAGAGTCGTGGCAATGGTTGATGCTACCGATGTATTCGTGATTGGAGGCGGTCCGGCGGGACTCGCGGTGGCCATTGCTGCCAGGCAGAAAGGTCTCCGCGCCACTGTGGCGGATGGCTCCGCGCCGCCAATCGATAAGCCTTGCGGCGAAGGACTGATGGTGGAAGCTCAAGCAGCCTTGGGAGATTTGGGTGTCTCGGCAGACGATTTAGGCGGCTATCCGGTTCGCGGAATTCGCTTCGTGCAGCGTGACGATCAGGTAGCTGCCGCTTTCCCGAAAGGGAGGGGAATCGGAATTCGCCGCACGATTCTCCATGAGATGTTGGTGAAACGAGCAAGAGATTGCGGCGTCCAGTTTTTGTGGAACACCTCGGTGTCCGGAATTTTGCAGGGTGGCGCGCGGACTTCTCGCGGCGCGGTCAACGCAAAGTGGATCGTCGGAGCGGATGGCAGCGGCTCACGCGTGCGACGATGGTCCGGTTTAGATGCAAACCACGCTCGCAGCCTTCGGCACGCAGCCCGGCGCCACTATCTCGTGACTCCCTGGACCGAATTCGTGGAGATCTATTGGGGAGAACGTTGCCAGGCGTACGTCACTCCTCTCTCCAACCAGGAAGTTTGCATCGTTCTGACGGTTGCCGCTGCACAGGAAGCCGATTTTGACCTTGCCTTGCAGAATTGGCCCCAACTCCAGGAGCGGCTTGCTGGAGCTGAGTTGAGTAGCCGTGAACGAGGTGCGGTCACTTTCATGCATCGCCTGCGCCACGTTGTTAATGGGCATGTCGCGCTGCTCGGTGATGCTTCCGGCGGGGTGGACGCAATCACCGGCGAAGGCCTTCGGCTCTGTTTCCGCCAGGCCCTTGCGCTCGCCGACGCAATGGAAGCCGGCGATTTGCGCGTCTATGAGCGCGCCCACAAAAAGCTTATGCTGCGGCCTGCTTTTATTGGCAGACTGATGTTGCTGCTTGCCGGGAACGACATGCTGCGCGAACGTGCCATTCGAAGTATGGCTGCCAAGCCCGAAATATTGGACAAGCTGCTGGCCATTCACATGGGCCACGCTGCGACCACAGAGGTCATTTCGGCAGGCTTGCTGCTTGGTTGGCAATTCCTGGCTACGTAGACCGGAGTAGAGATCAATGCGGATCATGGGTTGGAAAGCCTGGAGCGTTACCGCAGGCGCGATCGCCGGGATCGCTGTATTTCTCTCTGCTACTGCCGCGCCACCACGTCCGCAAGTGCTGCAAGCGTCTACTCAGGAATTAGTGTTCTCCCTCGATCAATCCCAGAGCAAAGTTCACTACATGGTGGATAGCACGCTGCACGCTGTTCACGGCACCTTTAATCTCAAAAGCGGTATTTTGCGAATTGACCCCACCACGGGAAAGGCCTCCGGGGAAATCATCGTCTACGCCACCAGCGGTGACTCGAACAACAGTTCTCGCGATGAAAAAATGCACAAAGTGGTTTTGGAATCCTCAAAATACTCTGAAATCGTTTTCAGTCCCACGTTGCTCGATGGAAAGCTCGCACTTTCCGGTCCCTCCGATGTAAAGCTGCACGGCATGCTTTCCTTACATGGCGGCGATCACGATCTTATCGTCCCGGTCCATGCGGAGATCGCGGGTGACCAGTGGAAGGGATCCACGAAGTTTCAGGTGCCCTATATCCAATGGGGCTTGAAGGATCCCAGCAATTTTCTCCTGAAGGTGAAGCCCACTGTCGAAGTTGAGCTCGAACTCGCGGGCTCGTTGAAGCCTTCTCGTTCCTAGCTCCGTCAATTTCACCGCCAGATTGTGACTTTCTTGGCGCCCGTCGTTTTGCCCCACGTCCGTTTTTGTTTGCATATCTCGCTCTCATCCCCCATGATGAGTAGTTTGGGTCACAGCCTTCGCTCTTCGCCGCTGTGTCCAACGCGGGTCTACCAACTGAAAACTGAGGGAATTCATGGAAAAGCCAACGAAAATTGCTGCGCCCAGGGGAAAACTCGGTGTCCTGCTTCCGGGAATGGGCGCGGTGGCCACCACATTCATGGCCGGGGTTGAACTCGTGCGCACAAAGAAAGCGCAACCCGTGGGCTCACTCACGCAGATGGCCACCATCCGCTTGGGCAAGCGCACCGAAGGCCGCTCGCCAAAAATCAAGGATCTAGTGAAACTCGCGCGGCTGGAAGATCTGGTGTTCGGCGGCTGGGACATTTTTCCAGAGAGTTCGTACGACGCAGCGGCAAAGGCGGGCGTGCTGGATCCGTACCACCTCGCAGGGGTGAAGTCGTTCTTGTCCAAGATCAAGCCGATGCCGGCGGCCTTCGATCGCGAGTACGTCAAGATGCTTGACGGCAAAAACGTCAAGAAAGGGAAGAACAAGTACGAGATTGCGCTGCAACTGAAAGCGGATATCGCCAACTTCAAAAAGAAGCACGGGTGCACTCGTTTGGTGATGCTGTGGTGCGGCTCGACCGAAGTATTCATGAAGGTCGATGATGTCCACGCTACTCCGGAACAGTTTGAAGAAGCCATGAAGGACAATCATCCTGCGATCGCGCCATCGATGCTCTACGCTTGGGCCGCAATCACCAGCGGCATTCCTTTCGGCAATGGCGCTCCCAACCTCACCGTCGATGTTCCCGCGCTCGAAGCGCTGGCACAGAAGCACAACGTCGCCATTGCCGGCAAAGACTTCAAGACCGGTCAAACGCTAATCAAAACGGTTTTGGCCCCAGCGTTCAAAGCGCGCATGCTCGGCCTGAACGGCTGGTTCTCCACAAATATTTTGGGCAATCGCGACGGTGAAGTCCTTGAGGATCCCGGTTCGTTTAAGACCAAGGAGGAGTCCAAGCTCGGCGCCCTTGAATTCATTCTTCAGCCGCATCTCTATCCTGAGCTCTATGAGAAAATTCACCATAAGGTCCGCATCAACTATTACCCGCCGCGCGGCGACAACAAAGAAGGCTGGGACAACATAGACATCTTCGGATGGCTGGGCTATCCCATGCAGATTAAGGTGGACTTCCTTTGCCGCGACTCCATCTTGGCAGCTCCCATCGTTCTGGACTTGGTTCTTTTCCTCGATCTTGCGCAGCGCGCTGGCTTACGCGGCATTCAGGAGTGGCTCAGCTTCTACTTCAAGTCGCCGCTGACCGCACCAGAGCTTTACCCGGAGCACGACCTCTTCATTCAGCTGATGAAACTGAAAAATACTCTGCGCTGGATGGTGGGCGAAAACCTGATCACGCATCTTGGCCAGGAGTATTACGACTAGTTCGACTTCGGTTTCGTGATTGGGCCCTGGCGGTCGTTTACTTACAAACGTTCGGGTACTTCCCATTTGCCGGTTTCCGCGGAGCGAAACACCGCGTCGATTACGGCCATATTGCAGAAGGCCTCTTCCAGCGGGTTCGGCACCTGCGTATTTTGCAACACAGCCTTGGAGAATAGATCGCCCTGGATCGTGAACTGATTGCAAATGGGGACAGTCTCGACCACGACGCTGGCGTTGGCATAGAGTTCTTTTCCATTGTCGATGAAAATGCGCGTGGGTTTGTCGGTAGGAGCGTTGAACGGAATTTCCACATCGATGCGCCCTTCCGTGCCGAAGAACTGCATTTTCTGGTAGTACACCATTTGTGTCGACACACTGAAGATGCACTGGCCTGATGGGTACTCAAGAATCGCCGAAGTGAGCCGGTCAATTTTGAAGTTGGGATCGCGTTCGATGCAGCCGATCGCGCGAACCGGTTCTTCACCGAAGATGAAGCGCGTGGTCTTAATAGTGTAGCAACCAATATCGAGCAGCGCGCCGCCGCCAAATTGTGCCACATTCCGAACATCCTGTGGATTGATATTGAAATAACTGAACAAGCCTGCGGCGGAGTGCAGTTTCCCGATACGTCCGGAGCGCACCAGTTCTTGCGTGCGTAACCATTGCGGGTGCGTTCGCACCATGAATGCTTCCCCTATTTTTACTCCCGATTCGTCGCGCGCTTCCAGCAGTTTCCGTGTTTCTGCGGCATTCAGCGCAATGGGCTTCTCGCATAAAACGTGTTTGCCGCTTCGCGCCGCCTTCCATGTCCACTCCGCATGTAGATGATTCGGCAAAGGGTTGTAAATAGCTTCGATCTCCGGATCGGCTAAGAGTTCCGCATACGAACCATAAGCCTTCGGAATCGCAAAGTTTGCGGCCACGTTCTTTGCTGTGGGCAGCGAGCGTGATGAAACCGCGACGATTTCCGCAAATTCGCATTTCTGCATGGCTGGGATAACACGCCGGGTGGCGATACTTGCGGTGCTGAGAACTCCCCACTTTACTTTGCGGCTCATGATGTTCCTCGCCTGATTATCGCCGGAATACCAGCGGGCCCTACCTTCTTGCGCCAAGTTGACTGTCCTCACTCGACCCAGTCAAACGAACGGGTCACAGCCTTTTTCCATTCCCGGTAAATGCGCTCACGCTGCTTTGAGTCCATGCGCGGCTGCCACGTTGTTTCTACCGCCGAGTTCTGGCGCAAATCTTCCAGGTTGCTGTAAAAGCCCACGGCCAGTCCGGCCGCATACGCCGCGCCTAGCGCCGTGGTTTCCTTGATGACCGGCCGCAAAACCGGAATGTTCAAGATATCGGACTGGAATTGCATCAGCAATTCGTTTTCAACCATTCCCCCGTCCGTGCGCAACGAGAATAGCTGGATTTCGGAATCTTTTTCCATGGCCTCCAGCACTTCGCGGGTCTGATAGGCCGTCGACTCCAATACAGCTCGCGCCAAATGGCCCTTATTGGCGAATCGTGTTAACCCCGCAATCACGCCGCGAGCATCGCTGCGCCAATAGGGAGCATACAGGCCGGAAAATGCCGGAACAAAATAAACACCGCCATTATCCTTTACGGTTCGAGCGAGAGATTCTATGTCGCCGCTCTTGTGGATCAGCCCAAGATTGTCGCGCATCCACTGCACCAACGCGCCTGCGATGGCCACGCTGCCTTCAAGGGCGTAGTTCGCCGGGGATGCCCCAAGCTTATAGCCCACGGTCGTGAGCAGCCCGAAATTCGAAGCAACTGCCCGCTCCCCGGTGTTCATCAGCATAAAGCAGCCTGTACCGTACGTGTTTTTCGCGTCTCCCGGACGGAAGCATGTCTGGCCGAATAGGGCCGCTTGCTGATCGCCCAGCATGCCGGCAATCTTCACGCCGGAAATACCATCGATCTTCGCCTCGCCAAATATCTCGCTGCTCGAAGCAATACGGGGCAGGATGTTCCGAGGAATTCCAAAAGCCGACAGGATTTCCGCATCCCAATCCAGCGTGGCCAGGTTCATCAATTGCGTGCGGCTTGCATTAGTAACGTCCGTAACGTGCAGCCCGCCGTTCACTCCGCCGGTCAAGCGCCACAGCAGATAAGTGTCAACCGTCCCGAACAGCAGGTCACCGGCCTCGGCTTGTTCGCGTGCGTCGCGAATGTTCTCCAGAATCCAACGGATCTTCAGTGCGCTGAAGTAAGTTGAAAGTGGCAGCCCGGTTTTTGCACGAAACCGGTTGATCCCGCCTTGCTTGGCGAACTCCGACACCAATCCCTCCACGCGCGTGTCTTGCCAAACGATGGCGTTGCAAACTGCCAGGGCACTACGCCTGTTCCACAGAATGATCGTCTCGCGTTGGTTGGTGATCCCGATGGCCGCCAGATCTTTCGGCTGAAGAACCTCTTGCTCCATCGCTCGCAAAATTACGTCTTGCGTGCGCCGCCAGATTTCTTCTGGATCGTGTTCCACGCACCCGGCAGAAGGATAAATCTGCTCGTGCTCTTCTTGGGCCTGCGCAACGATGCGCCCGGCGTGATCGAACACCATAAAGCGCGTGCTGGTCGTGCCTTGATCGAGAGCTCCGAGATAGGCGGCCATGTGTGTTCCTTAGAGAGAAAGAAATTTGGCGAGCAAGCCGGCAATCGCCCCGCCCACCAGCGGCCCAAAAACGGGCACAGCCGCGTAGCCCCAGTCGGAGCCGCCTTTTCCGGCAATTGGCAGGAGGGCGTGAGCTATCCTCGGGCCCAAATCGCGCGCCGGATTGATCGCATAGCCGGTCGTGCCGCCCAGCGAAAGACCGATGCCCCACACTAAGCTCGCTACCAGAAAAGGGCCTAAACCTGTTGCCGGTCCCGTCGCAGCCACCCTCTTAGAAAAGATCGCTGCGACAACAAACACCAGCACCAATGTTCCGATGACTTCACTCGCGAAATTTGCAGGATATTTCCGGATGGCTGGTGCGGTGCAAAATACTCCCAGCTTTGCTGCGGCGTCGGGCGACTCCTGCCAGTGCGGCAGATAGTGCAGCCAGACGAGCGTGGCACCCGCGATTGCGCCTAAGATCTGTGCGGCAACAAATGGCAGCACGAATGAGAAATCGCCCAAGCGCATGGCCACGCCCAAAGTTACGGCTGGATTCAAATGTGCTCCTGGACTTCCGCACGCGATTGCCGTGAACACACCACACATAACGGCGAACGCCCACCCCGCGGTAATTACCATCCAGCCGGAATTCTCTGCTTTGGACTTCTTCAGCAACACACCTGCTACGACTCCGTCACCCAACAGAATCAGCACTGTCGTTCCCATGAATTCCCCGAACCAGGGTGCGAGCATGCGCGTCCCTCCGTCTTCCCACGATCATTATTTCCCACAGATTCACGCAAAGCGCAAATCTTTCGTCCGCGCAAGAAAAAGGCCAGAGCACCCGCTCCGGCCTTACTTCATTGTTTCGCTCAATTGTCTAGCGGCCGAGTTTTCCTCCCGGGTGTCCTGCACCCGGATGACTCTGCGGTTCCGGGGGATGGCTTGGGTGCGATTGTGGCGGCTTAGCCAAGTTCGGATGAGGTGCGTTTCGGTGCGGCTCGCTCGGGTGAAATGCACTCTGTACCTTTTGGTTCTGGTTCGTGTGAACAGGATTTGGCTTGTCGTTTGCCGAGGAGGCGTTCCCGTGCGTGTTCGCATTGGTGTTGGTTCTGGCGCTTGGCGGACGATCTGCTTGCACGCTGCTATTGGCGGAATGCGCCGCAACTACTGCTGGTGCATGGAACGCGCCAGGCCCCGGTGTCGCCGCGATAGCAGGGTGGCCGCCATTGGCAGATGCGAGCAATGCACGGTTCTTGCCCGCTTCCTGTACGTGCTGGGTCTGCGCCGTGGTCATCGGTGTATGGTGCTCCCTCTCGGCTGAAAGTTCCTGCGCGTTCGGCCGAGCGGTGGTGCCCCCGGTTCCGCCGTTGAAGCTGGTGCGATTCACGGTCGTGTTGTTGTTGATCACCGTGGTGTTGTAAGTGTTG
>Ga0126369_10002454_pt1 | contig 13204 bp, 13 predicted proteins | sample PanSoiMetaPlot_1_FD_109646 | JGI IMG/M metagenome (GOLD analysis project Ga0126369, IMG submission 109646) | Tropical forest soil microbial communities from Panama - MetaG Plot_1 | ecosystem: Environmental > Terrestrial > Soil > Tropical forest > Bulk soil | place: Panama | collected 2016-02-17 | reverse complement strand
TGCGGACAAACTGGTCGTCTGTGCGTGAAGGAGATTGAGGCTGCGCCCTCTCTACCTCGTGGAGGAAAACTTGGCAGGGATCGATCGCTTCGCGTGCATTACCGTCGCAGTGACTTCTGCAACCCGGGGCTTGACAACGCCGATCGCATCGACTTGCCCTCCCGGCTTAGCCAATGGCCTGATAGAGCTCGCCCTTGAGATCCTCCCGCCGCCTTCTCGCCGGCGCAGGCGGTTGTGACCAGCGCTCGCCGTCAAGCAGAGTCACTGAAGAGCGGAAAGCAGCTCGGTGATTGCGGCGATGAACGCGCGCGTTTTGGGAGAGCGCTCTCGCCCTGGGAGAAAGAGGATTGCCAGAGGCAGCGGCGGGGCAGCGAATTCCTTAAGCACTTCGACGAGCCGGCCCTCGACGACAGCGGTCGCGACCTGGTAGCCGTGCGTCTGCAGCATCCCATAACCGGCGAGCGTGGCATGAAGAAGGCCCCGAGGATTGTCGCTGGCGAGATTGCCATGAGTCGCGATGCGGGCGACCTTCCCGCCGCGCACCTTGAATTGCCAAGGTTGCGGCACACCCGTCGGCAGGATGAATTGCAAGCAGTTGTGCTGACGAAGGTCCTCCGGTCTGTGCGGGACGCCTTGGCGCGACAAATAAGCGGGTGACGCGACAGTCGACCAGCGCACTGGCGGCAAGCGGTGCACTCTGAGATTCGAATTGCGCTGCTCACCGATGCGAAGGACGGCATCAAAGTTTTCTGCCGCCAGATCGACGTAGCGATCGGTTAGGATGGCCTCGATGGACAACCCCGCGTGGGCGACGAGCAGCCGTGGAAGGGCAGGCATTACCACTGACTCGCCGAGCGCGAGTGGCAACGAAATACGCATCGGGCCGCTGGGCGACGTCTGCGAGTGGGAAATGGCGTCGCGAGCTCTGCGCATGCCGACAACGGCGTTTTGGCACTCTCGGTAGAACAGCGTTCCTTCATCGGTCAGCGTCACTGTGCGAGCCGTTCGGTTCAGCAGGTGCGCGCCCAAATCAGATTCGAGCCGGGCAATGGCGCGGCTGACCGCCGACGGCGTCACACCGAGCATCTGCGCTGCACGCGTTAGGCTGTGCTGTTCGACTGTTGCGACGAAGGGCATCACGCTGGCAAACAGGTCGGCATTCGATTTGCTCATGTGCACGAACCCACGGTTGGAGGCGAATGGATGTTGACTTCAGCGCAACCTTAGATTGCTGACCCCAATTGGAGCACCGCGCATCATAGGGGCATGCGAATCTCAATACTTCAAGTCGGTGTTCTCTTGTTGGCTTCATCGCGAGTCAAAGCAACGGAAGCGGGGCAAGATTCGCCTCCGATTCATCAATTCGCCGCCAGCACGCAGGGACTAATGGTGAACTGCTACGTCGTGGAGGGCCGAAATGGCCTCGTCGCCATCGATAGCGCGTTGACCGTCTCCGACTCGAAGGCGCTGCGTGCAAAGGTTGATGCGCTTGGAAAACCCCTGCGGGCCATCCTGCTGACGCACGGGCACCCGGATCACTACAACGGCGTTGTCTACCTGATGGAAGGCAAGAGCGTGCCTGTCTACGCCACGGCGCGGGTTGCGAAAGTCATTCGCGACTGGGACGGGGCTAAGGAAAAGCAATGGAAGCCGGTTTTCGGAGCCGAGTGGCCTCCTCAGCGAAAGTTTGCTGACCACGAAGCGCAGGACGGCGACAAGCTCACCTTCGACGAGCTGGAGTTTGTCGTCCACGACTTAGGCCCAGGGGAATCCTACGCGGATTCCTACTGGGAGCTGACCAGCCCGGTGGGCGCGGCATTCATAGGCGACGAGGTGCTCAATGGCTCGCACGCCTACACCAATGACGGGCACACCGCCGATTGGATAAAGAATCTCGATCGACTCTCTCGCGCTCTCAAGGGCGTCAAGCGAGTGTTCCCCGGTCACGGCTCGGCTGGAGACACGTCGCTGTTCAATTGGGAGAAACAATATTTGACCAAGTACCGCAAAGAGGTGGAGGCGCTGCACGCCGGTCGAGACAAGCTGTCCGACGAGCAGAAGAAGACGCTGGTGGAGCGGATGAAGGCGGCATATCCCTCGGCCGGCAACGAATTCATGATTGCGCTCGGTGCGGATGCGGTCGCTGCCGAGCTGGAGCACGCTCACTCGACGGCCGACCACGCGAAATAAATAGGAACCGAGACGGGGGCCGGAGCCATTGTGGACGTGACCGTCGAGATCCGGAGCAGACGATGAAGATCGGAGTGCTGGGAACTGGAATGGTCGGAGATGCGATCGCCTCGAAGCTGGTTGCGCTCGGACATGACGTGATGATGGGCTCTCGCGACGCCAAAAACCCAAAGGCGGTTGGCTGGGCGAAGCGTGCCGGTGCTCGCGCGCAGACCGGGAACTTTGCGGACGCCGCTGGCTTTGGTGAGGTGCTCTTTAATTGCACGCACGGCGCCAACTCGCTGGATGCCCTTCGCGCGGCCGGGGAGAAGCGACTGGCGGGGAAAGTTCTTATTGACGTCGGCAACATTCTGCCGCCGCAGCAGAGGGTGCCTGAGTCGCTGGGCGAGCAGATTCAGAAAGCTTTTCCTCAAGCAAAGGTAGTCAAGGCGCTCAACACGATGAACTGCGCAGTGATGGTTGATCCACTCAAGGTCTCGGATTCTCATACCGTGTTCATCAGCGGCAACGATGGCGAGGCGAAGAATGCGGTTCGCGCATTGCTGCAGGCCTTCGGGTGGAAGGACATCATTGACCTCGGCGACATCACTACTGCGCGAGCCGTGGAGAGTTATTTGTCGCTGTGGCTCGCGCTGTGGAAGTCCCTGGGCACCGGGCAATTCAACATCAAGGTCGTGCGATAGCCGCCGAAAACCCAGCGAGTCGCGGCGAAGACGACGCTGCTCAATCATTCGTGGGGCCTTCCTTCGTTTCGGGAACCCATCAACGAAGTCGAGGCTCCTGCTCAATGGCATCTGCCAGATCTTCAGCGCCGCCGCGTAGTATCTTGACAAAAAGTATCTTGACATTAAGATATGTCGGAGGTGAAGAGAGCCGCAAAAAGAGGAAAGCCGCCCGACCTTTCGGGCACACATCTTTGGCTGGTGATGATGAAGGCGCACGGAGCACTCGAACGCCTGGCGGTTCGGAGCATTGAGGCCTTCGAGGTCGGGCTTTCGGACTTCGGGGTGATGGAGATGCTTCTTCACAAAGGGCCCCAGCCGGTCAACGAGATTGGCCGGCGCATCGGGCTCACCAGTGGGGCCATCACCACCGCCGTGGATCGACTCGAAGCATGCGGATTGGTAGCGCGAGAGGCTCACCCGAGCGATCGGAGGGCTCGCGTCGTCCGATTGACCGCACGGGGAAAGGAGCAGGCGGCGAAGGTTTTCGCCGGCCACAAGAGGGCGATGAATTTGGCAGCCAGTGCCCTTTCGGAAAAGGAGCGCGCGACGCTCATCGAGCTGCTCAAAAAGCTCGGGCATTCCGCCGAGGAAGGCGCAGAAGCGAGAAAGTTGGAGAAATAAGTTGTCATGTTACAAATGATTCACAATCCCGTTCGCAAAATCGTCTATCGCACGCGCGGACACACGCAGGGCCCGATCACTCGACTGGTGAGCCCTTCTGATTTGGGCGAGCTGATCAAGCCCTTCGTCTTCCTGGACCTCGCCGCATTCGACGGCCGCTTTGCGCCCACGCCCATGGGGTTCGCTTGGCACCCGCATTCGGGCATCGCGACAGTGACGGTGATGCTCGAGGGGGCCATCCGCTATGCCGAGACGACGGGGAGGGACGGCCTTTTGCCGACCGGTGGCGTCGAGTGGATGCGGGCAAGCAATGGCGTCTGGCATACCGGCGAACCCAAGCTGGGGAGGGTCAGGGCCTTTCAGTTGTGGGTCGCCCTGCCGCCCGAGCTGGAGAACGCGCCCTATGCAAGTCGTTACGTGGAGCCCAAAGACATTCCCGTCGAGGGACCGGCGCGGGTCATCCTCGGGGAGTACGGTAACGCGAAGAGTTCGGTTGAGGCGCCTCCGATGACCTACCTGTTGGTGAGCTTGGGACACGGGGAGCGGTGGACGTACGACCCTCCGAAGGGCCACACCGTGGCCTGGGTAGCGGTGCACCAGGGCACGCTTCGGACCTCAGCGCCGATTCCCAGCGGCGAGATTGCGATCTTTGAGCCATCCGAGGGGCCGATTGACTTTACTGCCGAGGGCAAGACGGGGTTCGTGCTCGGCTCCGCGGCCAAGCATTCGCATGAGCTCGTCCTCGGCAATTACTCGGTGCATACCAGCGGCGAGGCGCTGCGCCGGGGCGAGAGTGAAATTCGTCGCATCGGTCAGCAGCTGCGCACCAATGGAACAATCAAATAGACCCCCACAAGGCAAGCTGACTCCCCAGGAGAAGCGGATCGATGGTCAGGGAGCGGACGAGCGATCCGGTCGCGCACTGTCGCTGCGGGAGCGCCTTGCATTGATTGAACGGAGGATGATTGTGCGTACCCTCGCGGCAACTCAAGGCAACCGATCGCTCGCCGCGAGGCGACTGGGCATGAGCCGCTCCGCCCTCATCGACCGACTCAATAAGTACGGCCTGTCGGCGAGAACTGATTCGCTCTCGAAGAATCCGAGCAGTGGAAGCGACGCGGCAGGTCGGCGCTCTTGAGCTCCCTGGAGCTTCCTCCTCGAAGCTAACTGTTTCGAGCCACAACAATCAGATCGTAGCCGTGCTCTGCCAGGCGGTCGGCATAGACTTGGCCAGATTGTCGGGAAGGCGTCTGGAAAAAAACCTTGACTTTGATAACGATCGTTACTAAGCCTATAACGATCGTTATCAGAGTAGGCGCTGAAAACGGATGCCGGGATGAAAAAGACAGATCGCAGCTCGAAGAGCGTCCGGGAGGACATCCTCAAAAGGGCAGCGCCCTTCTTGAAACGACACGGCACGGACGGCGCGCCGGTGGACGAGATCATGAAGGCGGCCGGCTTGACCTCCGGCGCCCTATACAGCCAGTTCAAGAACAAGGAAGACCTGTGCACCCAGGCGATCTGCAGCTCGCTCGATGCGATGTTGGAGGGTTACGGGACCACTCTCCGTAAGCGGGGCAAAGAGGGGCTCAAGCTGATCGTGGCGCAGTACCTGTCGATGGAGCATGTCGCCCACGTCACCGAGGGGTGCACGTTCGCAGCGCTTGGTCGGGACATGGCCAAGGCGAGCCCACGCGCGAAACGTGCGTATGAGGCCCGCATCCAGGCGTTGGTAGAGCTTTTGGTCGACGCTCTCGGCGCAGGCCCGGTCGCGAAGCGCCGGGCAAAGGCGCAACAGATTCTTTCTACCATGCTCGGTGCGGTGACGTTCGCTCGCGCCATGGCCGACGCAGATGCGGCGAACAAGTTTCTCTCGCAGGTGAGAGCGAGCACCTTGCGAGCATTGGACCAAAGGAGGCTATGACCGTGAAAGCGCTGCAGATTGTCCGATTTGGAATGCCGCACGAGGTAGTCGAGCTCGTAGATCTGCCCGATCCAGGAGCGCCCGGGCCGAGCGAGGTGCTCGCCGCCGTCGAGTACGCGCCGATAAATATATCGGAGATTTTGAAGATCATGGGCCGGTATCCGGTGCTGCCTTCGTCGTTGCCCGCGACGGCAGGCAATGAGGGAGTGGCTCGAATCCTCGCTGTGGGAAGGGGCGTCAAGGGACTGAAGCCCGGCGATCGCGTGCTCGTGCCATTCACCCATGGCGCTTGGAGCGAGCGGCTCCTTTTGCCTGCGACGGACCTTTTCGCGCTGCCGACGAATGCCGATCCAAGGCAATTGTCCATGCTGACCATCAATCCACCGACGGCGGCGCTGATGCTCAGCGAGTACGCAGACCTCCGGCCGGGCGACTTTGTGATCCAGAACGCCGGCAATTCGGGGGTCGGTCGTTGCGTCATCGCCATCGCCAAGAGCCGCGGCCTTCGCACCGTGAGCGTCGTCCGACGCGCGGAGCTTGTCCGAGAGCTCCTCGATTATGGAGGCGACGTCGTTCTGCTCGAGGGGCCGGATCTCGCAGGCAGAGTTGCCGCCGCCACAAACAAGGCGAGCATCAAGCTCGCGATCGACGGAGTCGCGGGTGAGTCGGGCGCGTCCCTCGCAGGGGCAGTGGCACCGGGTGGCACGATGGTCGTTTACTCCTACATTAGTCGGCAGCCGGTGACCGTAGGCGGCGTGGACATCGTCTTCCGCAACGTCGCGGTGCGTGGGTTTTGGCTCTATGCCCCGCAGACACGGGAGTCGCCGAAGATCGCCGATGCCGTCAAGCTAGGCGCCCGCCTAATCGCCGAGGGCGAGCTGACCGCGCCTATTGCAGCCACCTACCCGCTCACCCAACCGGCTGCGGCGCTCGCTCACGCGCTCAAGGGTGGCAAGGTCCTCTTCGAAGTCGCTCGGCCAGGAGCTTGAGAGCGGTCAGCGCGTGCGAGAGAGGGCGTTATTCAAACAACTTTGTTCCTTGTCAGCGCGCGCAAGGAGGGGCTGTATTTGCGGCTGCACATCAAGCGCGTCCCGTCGCGCATCCGGACCGCGTATTCGCCGTGGAACCAGGGCTCAAGCCGCTGAATGCTGCCTAAATTGACGATTGCCGATCGGTGCACCCGCACAAAAGTGGTGGGATCAAGCTTCGCTTCAAGCATCTTCAATGTTTCGCGGAGCTGATGCGTCTGCGTGCCGGTGTGAAGCTTGGCGTAGTTGCCAGCCGCTTCTATCCAGTCGATCTCCGCCGCTGGAACAAAATACACACCCTCGCTGGTTGTGATTGCCACGCGCCCTTCGCGCCGGTTCAACCGAAGCTCGGCAAGCAGCGCGGCCATCCTCGAGTCTTTTCGATCTTGTTTGGGTTGTGCCAGGCGCTCCAGCGTATGCGCCATCGCGGCTTGGAATCGAGCCCGAGTGAACGGCTTGAGCAAGTAATCCAGCGCGTGGACCTCGAACGCCCGAAGCGCGAAAGCGTCATAAGCAGTGACAAAAATGACCGCAGGCAATGCCATCGGCTCGAGGTTCTCCAATACGGCGAATCCGTCGAGCTCCGGCATTTGAGCATCGAGAAACACAAGCTCGGGTCGAAGCTGATCGATGGCGGACAACGTGTCTCGGCCGTCTGCACATTCGCGGACGACGCGGACCTCGGGAAACTCGGACAGCAGCAGACGCAAGTACTGGCGCGCAGGCGGCTCGTCATCGGCGACAATGGCGGTAATTGTTCTCATGAGGCTGCGAACCCCGAAAGGCGGGGCGACCGCTCCGACTGGCGAGGTATTCTCACCGCAACTTCAAGTCCTCGGGGAAGCGATTTCAGCGTAAGTTGCGCGGCCGTGCCGTAAAGCTGCTCCAGCCGCTTGCGGGTATTCGTCAGCCCCAACCCCTCTCGAATTGCTCCGGGGGCCAAGCCGGGGCCGTCGTCGACGACGCTGATTTGCACCGCTTCTCCCACCGGCTCGGCCTTGATAGACACGCGAGCAGGTCCAGCGTGCGGCGCGACGCCGTGCTTGATCGCATTTTCAACCAGTGGCTGCAGCAATAATTGCGGAACCGAGATTTGGAGCACCCGCGGATCGACCTCTTGCGAAACCGTGAGGCGATCTCCGAAGCGAATGCGCATGATCGAAAGATAATGTTCCAGAACTTCCAGCTCGTCCTTGAGCGAAATCTCCTGAATCTCTGATCGCTGGAGCGTCACGCGCAAGAAATCCCCCAGCTGCGCCAGCATCTCGTTTGCCGCATTCACGTCTTGGTGCATCAGCGACGAAATCGCGTGCAAGGTATTGAATAGGAAATGCGGTTGGAGCTGGCTTCTCAAAAGCTCGAGTTGAGCGAGCGATAGGCGCGCCTCCAGCTCGGAGGCGCGAAGCTCACGCAGTTGCAAGGACCGGTGGTACTCGATCGCTTGCGCGACGCCGATGATCGAAGCAAAGGCCAAAAACTCCCACAGCGAGCCTTTCATCAACACGCTCTTCAGCGTGAAGTCGGAGCTGGGGAAAAAGTGAACTCGGATGGGATAGTAGAGCAGGTATTTCAGGGCCACCAAGACCGCGATCGCGCCCAGATAAAACAACACCCGGGTCCAGCGCAAACCTCTACCGAGCGGCCACGTCCGAACCAGCCAAAGGAAAAGCGGTGTCAACGCGGCGCAGGTGTACCAGTCGGCAAGAGAAAGGCCGAGCTCACGCGTCCAAACGGCAGTTTGTCCGAGGTAAAGGCGATACAGAATCATGTGGAACGCCGACAGCAGCGCGATCAGGGTCCATGCGCCAAAAATGATCGCTATCTCGCGGGCCGTCCAATGACCGCGCCTCGACGTTGCGGACGATAGCTCACCTCGTTCGAATGAGCGGCGATTCGCGCCGGGGGCAGTTTGGATGAGAGTCATTTAAAACCGGTTTGGTGCTCCGCGGCGACGTGAGGCGCAAGAATTTAGCCCCGCGCATGTGCCGAGGACAAATCGCCGGTGCGAAAGGGCCTGTGACAGTGATGAATGGGCGAGCGAGGCATTCAGTCCCTTTCATCCTCGCTCGTGTCCCCCTGACACCGATCCAAGTCGCTTGCGCAGTGGATTGCGGCCAAGTCGTCAATCCCGAAACGGTGGAAGCGCAAATGGAGGGCGCCGTCGTCTTCGGGGCCACCGCCGCTCTGTACGGGCAGATTACAATCGACAAAGGACGCGTCCAGCAGAGCAACTTCCACAACTACCGGATGATGAGGATCAACGAGACGCCGGAGATCGAGGTACAGATCGTGCCGAGCACGGACACGCCCGGAGGAATCGGTGTCCCTCCTATCATCGCGGCGTGGCGAATGCGGCCTCGATCGCCAGGGGGAAGCGAGTGCGCCGTCTGCCCATCGAAGCGGCGTAATCAACACTCACCGCTGCGTGGCTAGGCTTGCGGCAGCGAGGAGCAAGGCGCCAATGCAGGCGAGCTCATCAAGCCGTTCGACTGCTTCGCACTTGGAGCGATTCACGTGATAGGTCAAAGCCCTCGGAGGCAATTTGAACCAAGGAAAGAGGACAGCGGCGGTGACTGGGGCAGCGCAGGGAATCGGCCGCAGGGTGGCCGAGGTCTTGGCAGAGCGGGGATACCGACTGGCGCTCAACGACTTGCGCATGCCCGAGGATACTATTCACTCCGTTCAGTCTCGTGGGGGCGAGGCAATTGGCTACGTGGGGAACATCGCCGACGAGTCGATCGTCGAAGGATTCGTTCGCCGCGTGTACGATCTCTGGGGTCGAACGGACGTACTGGTTAACAACGCGGGGATCAGTTTTATCGCTCCCGCAGAGAGCATTTCGGGAGACGACTATCGCCGTGTGCTGGAAGTCAATCTCGTCGCGCCATTCTTACTCGCGAAGGCATTTGGCGCGAAGATGCTGGCCGCGAAGCAAGGCTGCATCATCAACGTCTCGTCTGTAGCCGGGCTCGTCGGTATTGCGGACCGGGCGGCGTACAACGCGTCGAAGCACGGATTGATCGGCCTGACGCGAACGCTTGCAGCAGAGTGGGGCGGGCGCGGCGTGCGCGTGAATGCGGTTTGCCCGGCCTGGGTCAAGACCGAGATGGACGTGGCCGACCAAGCCGGTGGCAGTTACACGGACGCCGACATCATCGGCCGAGTGCCGATGGCCCGGTTCGCGACGCCGGACGACATTTCATTCGCGATTGCTTTTCTTGCGGATGAGTCACAGAGCGGCTTCATCAACGGGCACGCGCTCACAGTCGACGGCGGTTGGACGGCGGACGGAAGCTGGGAGTCCTTGCGGCGTCGGCATCGCTGACGACGAACCGAAGCCGGCGCGCTCAGGTGCGCAAAGCGTGCTTGGGACGGAGCGTCGACAGGGGCGGCGCGTGATCAGAGCTAATTCTCGGCGAGTCGCCGTCCCTTCCAGACCATGTAGAGCGCGGGGTAGACGGCCAATTCGAGCAGGGCCGAGGTGATCACTCCACCGACCATCGGCGCGGCGATTCGCTTCATCACGTCCGCACCGGTTCCGTGCGACCACAACACGGGAACGAGCCCCGCCAAAATGGTGGCGACGGTCATTACCTTCGGACGAATGCGCTTCACGGCGCCGTGCAGAATTGCCTCCCTTGCCTCAGCACGAGTTTGAGGCTTGCGCTCGCGCCACGCGAGGTCCAGGTACAACAGCATGACAATGCCCGTCTCCGCATCGAGCCCCGCCAACGCAATGAGGCCAACCCAGACCGCCACGGAAAGGTTGTAGCCAAGGAGCCAAAGCAACCAGAAAGCGCCGACGAGGGAGAAGGGCACCGCCAGCATCACGAGAATCGCCTCCGCGGCACTGCCCGAATTGAAAAAGAGCAGCAAGAAAATGATCAGGAGGGTCAGTGGGACAACAATCGAAAGTCGCTCTTTGGCACGCTCGAGATACCGGTATTGACCTGCCCAGTCGAGGCGATACCCGGGCGGGAGCTTCACCTGCTGCGCGACTGCCTGCTTCGCGTCGCGAACGTAGTCGGCGATCGGGCGGGAGGTGTCGACAAACACATACGCCGCGAGCGAGCCACCCTCGTCCCGCAGCATCGAAGGACCCGTTCGCAAGCGCAAATGGGCAAGCTCCCCAAGCGCAACCTGTGCGCCGTCGGGGGTCACCACGCGGACTCGGCCAAGCGACTCGAGGTCGGATCGAAAATCCCGGGCGTACCGCACGGTGATTGGGTACCGCTCGCGGCCTTCTACAGCCGTGGCGACGGTTTGGCCGCCGATGGCGGTCTCCACCGCTTCTTGCACATCCATCACATTCAAACCGTATCGACCGGCTTGGTTGCGGCTGATATCGAAGTCCAAGAAGTAACCCCCCTCCACTCGTTCCGAAAAGACGCTTCGCGTGCCGGGCACTTTTTGGAGGGTTGCTTCAATTTCTCGGCCGATGCGACCAATCACGTCCACGTCAGGCCCCATCACCTCAATGCCCAGCGGACTGCGGACACCCGTGGCAAGCATCTCCGTCCGCGTCTGGATGGGCATCCACCAGATATTGGGCATTCCCGGAAACTGCATCGCCTCATCGAGCTTTCTCACCAAATCATCCCAGGTCTCACCTGCAGGCCACTGCTCCGGAGGCTTGAGGGTGACCACCGTCTCGAACATCGAGAGCGGCGCAGGATCGGTCGCGGTTTCGAAGCGACCGGCCTTGCCAAAGACGCGCTCTACTTCCGGGAACCGGCGCAGCACTTGGTCCATCCGCTGGATGACGTCTCGCGCGGTGGCGTCGCTCATCCCGGGTACCGAGGTCGGCATGTACAGCAGCGAGCCTTCGTTGAGCGGAGGCATGAACTCGCTGCCGAGGCGCCGCACGATCGGAATTGTCGCCAACACAAGCAGGATGGCGCCGGCGATAATCGGCCAACGGAAGCGCAGGGCGAAGCGACAGATCGGATCGTAGACGCGGTCGAGCGCTCGCGAGATCGGATTTTCCGCCTCGGTTCGGATTCTTCCTCGAATGAAGAGGGCAGCGATCGCCGGAACCAGGGTGATCGAGAGGAGCGCTGCGAAGGCCATTGAAAAGGTCTTGGTATAGGCAAGCGGAGCGAAGAGGCGGCCTTCGGTGCCCTCGAGTGTAAACACCGGGAGAAAGCCGACGGTGATGACGAGGAGCGAAAAGAAAATCGGACGGCCAACTTCTTGAAGCGCCGAAACGAGAACTTGCGCGCGCGGTTCGATTTTGCCTTCGGCCTCCCATCGCTCCAGTCGCTTGTGGACGTTTTCAACTACGATGATCGCCGCATCGACCATCGCGCCTATGGCAATCGCGATTCCACCCAGGGACATGATGTTCGCGGTCAGGCCCATCAGCTTCATTGGGATGAACGCGAGCAGTACGGCGATTGGCAAAAGCAACGCCGGGATGAGGGTGCTCCGCACGTGAAGCAGGAAAACGAGGATGACCAAGCTGACGACGATCAGCTCTTCAATCAGCGTCCGTCGCAGTGTGGCAATGCTGGCGCGAATGAGAGTGGATCGGTCGTAGGTGGTGACGACCTGAACGCCCGGGGGGAGGCTCGGCGCAATCTCTTGCAGCCGCGCCTTCACCGCATCGATGACTTCGAGCGCATTGACGCCGGAACGGGCGATGACGACGGCACCCACCGTCTCGCCTTCTCCGTCGAGCTCCGCCAGTCCTCGCCTTAGCGCAGGGCCGAGGCGAACGGTCCCGACGTCTCGAATGGTGATCGGCGTTCCGTTACTTTCCCCAAGGACCACTCTCTCTAAATCGGAGGCGCGCTTCACGTAGCCGCGACCTCGGACGTAGTGCTCGGCACCTGAAATCTCCAGAATCCGTCCGCCGACGTCGGCGTTGGAGGCGCGCACTGCATCCAGCACCTGCTTCAACGAGACGCGATAGGCGACGAGCCGGTTCGGGTCTAAGCTCACCTGGTACTCCTTGACGAAGCCGCCGACGCTCGCCACCTCGGCTACACCTGGAATGCTTTGCAGCGCGTAGCGCAGGTTCCAATCCTGGAGCGATTGGAGCGCGGAGAGGTCGTTCTTCCCGCTCTTGTCGACCAGGACATATTCGAAGACCCAACCGACGCCCGTAGCATCCGGACCCAGCGTAGGCGTCACGCCCGCCGGAAGTTTTCCCCCGACGGTAGCGAGTAGCTCGAGGACGCGGCTGCGAGCCCAATAGAGGTCCGTCCCGTCTTGAAAGATGACGTTGACGAAGGACATCCCGAACATCGACTGGCCGCGCACCGCCGCCACCCGAGGCGCTCCCAACAGCGAAGTAATGATCGGGTAGGTAACGTTGTCCTCGACTAAGTCTGGCGACCGGCCCGGCCACTCGGTGAAGACGATGACTTGCACGTCCGAGAGATCGGGGAGGGCATCCAGCGCGCTGCGCCGTAGGGACCAGACGCCGCCCGCGAACGCGATTCCTACCAGCAAGAGCGTCAACCACCGGTGCTCAGAGCACCAGCCAATGACTTTCGCAATCACGGGGCACTCCAGCGCGGAAGTGAATTGCGAAGCTGCGCTTCGCTCGACAGCAGGAAAGTCGCCCCAGTGGCGACGCGGTCTCCTTCGGCCAAGCCGGCGCGTACTTCGCGAAAGTCGCCCGCGCGCGCTCCCACCTGCACTTCGACGGGCTGAAGCTTGCCGGGCGCTCGCTCGACGAACGCATACCAGTGCTCGCCGGACGCGAGCAG
>Ga0126369_10002452_pt1 | contig 13206 bp, 10 predicted proteins | sample PanSoiMetaPlot_1_FD_109646 | JGI IMG/M metagenome (GOLD analysis project Ga0126369, IMG submission 109646) | Tropical forest soil microbial communities from Panama - MetaG Plot_1 | ecosystem: Environmental > Terrestrial > Soil > Tropical forest > Bulk soil | place: Panama | collected 2016-02-17 | reverse complement strand
CTGCTGCCGGCGCTGCGGGCGTCGACGGCCATTCCGGGCGTCTTCCCGGCCGTCCGGATCGAAGAGGCGGGCTACCTCGACGGCGGCATCGTGGACAACTGTCCGCTCGGGCTGGCGCTGGCCCAGGGCGAGCACGAGGTGCTGGGCATCGAGCTGATGGCCGGTGAGGTGATGGAGCGGCCGCCCGCCAACTGGGCGGAGCTGATGGCGCGCACGGTGCAGCTCATGCTGCACCAGCGGATGCTGTCTGACTTCGCGCGCCTGCGGCGGCTGGGACGCGTGGCGGTGCTGTGCCCGGTGCTCAGCCAGGGCGACGGCCTGGACATGGAGCCCCGGCACGTGGAGGGTCTGATCGAGCGCACCCGGCAGGCGACGATCCGCCTGCTGCAGGAGCGCGGCAGGCGACTGTTCCGCGAGTCGGGCGTCCACTACATACGCCTGGCCCCAGCGATCGGCGACTAGGTCGCGGCGACCCCGGGGTCGAGCAAGCAGGCGATCGCGATCTCCATGTCATGGCGGTTGCTGGCCGTCGCCCACTGTGTGAAGTTCCGGCACAGTTAAAAGCCAGCTCCGTGCTTGGTCGTCGCAGTAGATGCGCACACGGATTCTGGTCACGACTGTCATTCCCATCGCCCCTAACATGCGATAGTCGACCTCATCGACGTCGCTATACTGTATGGCAGCGGCTGGCGCGGGCTCCATCCTCTCCAGCCCGCGGGCGAGGACTTCATGCCTGTACCGAACGATACTCTCTGGAAGCTCGAAGCCCATTCGCTGGGAAAGCACCATATCCTGCGGCGATATGCACAGGCGTGGCTGCCAATCATGACCAGTGGCAACAGCCGCGTGGTCATCATCGACGCGTTCGCGGGGCCGGGGAGGTACGAGGATGGTGAGCCCGGGTCGCCGCTGATCCTGCTCGACGCGTATCTCAGTCATCAGTTCCGGCCGAAGATGTCTTCCGAGATCATCTACCTGTTCATCGAGGAGCGTGAGGATAGGGTCGGACACCTCCACGACGAGATAGGCCGGGTCCGTCTTCCCCCCAACGTCCGTGTATTCGTCGAGCACGGACGGTATGAGACGCTGTTCCGCCGACGCCTCGACGAGATTCGAGCAGCTGGCCGCAACCTCGCACCGACGTTCGCCTTCGTTGATCCTTTCGGCTACACCGACGCGCCGATGGACCTCACCGGAACGTTCCTGCAGTTCCAACGCTGCGAGGTGCTCATCTACATGCCGCTGCCCTGGGTTGTGCGGTTCGTGGGACGCGACGGTCAGCAGCGAGCGATGTCGACGCTCTTCGGCACGGATGCCTGGCGACTGGCGGCCGAACTCCAGGGCAACGATCGGAAGACATTTCTGCACGACCTCTTCCGCGATCAGTTGCTCGCTCACGGCAGCCGATTCGTTCGATCGTTCGAGATCCATGCAGGGGGCAGCAATGGCTATCACCTCTTCTTTGGCACGACCCATCCGCGCGGTCTGGAGAAAATGAAGGAGGCGATGTGGTCACTCGATCCGATCGCCGGCCAGAGTTTCAGCGACTCGACGGTCTCGGATCAGTTGGTGCTCCTCGAACCCGGGGTCGACACCCGGCCACTCCTGAACGCCCTGCGAGCCCACTTCGGAACGAGAGTGTTCACCGTCGAAGAGGCAGAGGAGTTCACCCTCCTCGAGACGCCATTCGTGCCGTCATCTCATCTCCGACGGAGGACACTTCAACCTGCCGAGCGCGAGATGCAAGTCATGGTCGTCAGTGCCCGCGTTCGAGCAGGCTCGTACCCACCCGGCACCCGCTTGCGCTTCTTGCGCTGAGCCTTGACGCCAAGTAGAATTGGCTGATCGAACACTTGTTCCTCCGCGATTTCTAGGTTCGAGGACATGAGCGCAAGCACCACGATCGAATGGACCCGAGACCCGACGGGCGGCGTCGGCGCAACCTGGAATCCCGTGACGGGCTGCTCCAAGATCAGTCCAGGCTGCGCCCACTGCTACGCGGAAACGCTGGCCGAGCGATTCAGAGGGGTTCCCGGCCACCCATATGCGCAGGGTTTCGATCTGCGGCTATGGCGCGACCGCCTCGCGCTGCCACTCAGTTGGCGGAGGCCACGCCTCGTCTTCGTCAACTCCATGAGCGATCTCTTCCACCCCGGCGTCCCGGACGATTTCATCGCTGATGTATTCGACGTGATGGTCGAGGCGCAGCAGCATCGCTTTCAGGTGTTGACGAAGAGGCACGAGCGATTGTCGGCGATGGCCCCAGGCTTGCCCTGGCCGACGAATGTGTGGATGGGGGTGTCGATCGAGAATCGACGGTTCGTCCATCGCGCGGACGCTCTGCGACAGGTCCCCGCCGCCGTCCGCTTCATCAGCGCGGAGCCGCTGCTCGGGCCGCTGAACGGTCTGGACCTCGATGGCATCGACTGGCTGATCGTCGGCGGGGAGTCGGGCCGGCGAGCAAGACCGATGCATCCGGCCTGGGCGAGACAGCTTCGGGATCGCTGCCGTGAGCGCAATGTAGCGTTCTTCTTCAAGCAGTGGGGTGCTCACGTGCCGGACGATCAGTTGGATGAGCCCGTCGCCGGCACGCTCGCGATCATCGATGTCGGGGGCCGGTCCCGGTCCAGACTGCCCTCGCCCGGCGTGCCGGGTGCGCAGTTCGCGCGGCTCAGGCGTGTCGGCAAGGGCAGAGCTGGTCGGCTACTCGACGGACGTACGTGGGACGAGTATCCACAGGCACGCGAGCGCGTTCCTGCTCCACGATGAATCCGGTGCTCGGGCCACGAACACGGCCCATCCCGACGGGTAAAGGGACGCTCCGGTCAAACCGCTTGGCGGCGATCGCCAGCGCCTCGATCCGCTTCTCGTACGAAAGGCCGGAAAACTGCCGCTGGGTGAAGATCGATCGGGATCGACAGCCACGCCCGCATGCTTTCCGCGCTGTTCCCCTTTTCTCCACGCTCTTCGTCTGCTCGACTTCGAGGCCCGCCGTCTCCAGCGCGGCAGTCACCGACTCGATCGTGATGAGGCCGCGCCGGCCACCAGGCGGCGTCCAGCATGAGCAAGCGGAGCGAGTGAACCTGGGCTCCAGCCCCAGCATCCACGCTACTGACCGCGAGGATTCCTCCGGCTGGGGGGCAATAGGGTGAGGATCGTCACGGTCGTGGCGGTGCTTGAGCCGGTCAGTCGGCGGCGCAGATCCTGCTGACGAGTTGACGCTGCTCGGGTGTGAACATCGGCGGCTCGCCGCCCCGAGCGTTCTCGGTGATCCGCCCAGACCGCTGCGTCGCGGTGAGCACCGTGCTCACCCGCTGGTCGCTCGCGATCCACTTGAGGATCGCCTGCGCCCACGTCGCGACGCCCAGCTCCCGGAGCTCCGCGTCGGTCGGCCGGAAGTCGAGGATGCCTTCCTGCAGCGGGCTCATGACCAGCACGCCCAGGCCGAGCTCCTCGGCCAGCGGCAGAACCTCTCGTTCCGCGTCGCGGCGGAGCGGGTTGTACGGAATCTGCACCATGTCCACGCGGCCCGAGCGCATGAGGGCCGCGAGCTCGCCGAACGCCGCCTCCTGATAGTGGGTGGCGCCCACGGCCCGGACCCGGCCGTCCGCCTTCAGACGTTCCAGCAGCGCGAGCTGCGCCGGCACGTTGACGAGGTTGTGGACCTGGTAGACGTCGACCGTCCCGTAGAGGGACAGCGCGTGCTCGGCCTGCCGGCGGCCCTGGCCGGCGTCCGGGGTCCAGACCTTGGTGGCGACGATCACGCGGTCGCGCAGTCCGCGCAGCGCCCGGGCCAGGGTGTCCTCGGCCCTGCCGTACATCGGCGAGGAGTCGAAGAGGTCGACGCCGGCGGCGAGCGCCTCCTCGACCAGCCCGCGCCGGTCCGCGCGCGTGTCGAACGTGCGCCAGGTGCCCATGCCGATCGCAGGCACGTCGATTCCGGTTCTGCCGAGAGGCCGCCGCTGCACCCTGCGAAGGTACGCTAGTGACCATCCCGGAGGAAGCGCCCTGGCGCCTGGGGCGGGGCCCGCAATGGTGGCTCGGCCTTGCCGGCGTGGGGCAAGGAGGAAGCGCCATGGCCCGCGAGGCGCCGCGCAGCACGAGCCGGTTCACGTCGGAGTCCGTCACCGAGGGTCACCCCGACAAGCTGGCCGACCAGATCTCCGACGCGGTCCTGGACGCGATACTGGCCAAGGACCCGCTCGCCAGGGTGGCCTGCGAGACCGCGGTCACCACCGGCCTCGTCATGGTCGCGGGCGAGATCACGACCGACTGCTACGTCGACATCCCGCGCATCATCCGGCAGACCGTGCGCGAGGTCGGCTACACCCGCGCCAAATACGGCTTCGACTGCGAGACGTGCGGCGTGCTCGTCAGCATCGACGAACAGTCGCCCGACATCGCCCAGGGCGTGGACGTGGGCGGCGCGGGTGACTCCGGCATCGTGTTCGGCTACGCGTGCGACGAGACGCCCGAGCTGATGCCGCTGCCCATCAGCCTGGCCCACGCGATGGCCCGCCGGCTGGCCGAGGCCCGCAGGAGCAAGTCGCTGCCGTACCTCAGGCCCGACGGCAAGGTCCAGGTCACCGTCGGCTACGACGCGGACGGCAGGCCCGCCGGCGTCCAGGACGTGGTGGTGTCGGCCCAGCACCACGAGGAGATCGGCGTCGACCAGCTGCGGGCAGACGTGATCGAACAGGTGATCCGCCCCGTGCTCGCGGACGGCCTGGCCACCGAGGAGACGCGCTACCACGTCAACCCGAGCGGCCGGTTCGTCATCGGCGGTCCGGTCGCCGACACGGGCCTCACTGGCCGCCAGACGACCGTCGACACCTACGGCGGCTACGCGCGACAGGGCGGAGGCTGCTTCAGCGGCAAAGACCCGACGAAGGTCGACCGGGTCGGCGCGTACGGCGCGCGCTACGTGGCCAGGAACGTCGTCGCCGGCGGTCTGGCCAGGCGGTGCGAAGTCCAGATCGCCTACGCTATCGGGCTAGTGAAGCCCATCGCGTTGCGGGTCGACACTATGGGCACCGGCCGGGTCGCTGACTCGGAGCTCGAGCGGGCAGTGCTGCGCTGCTACGACCTGAGCCCCCTCGGGATCATCAAAGAGCTCAACCTTCGGCGACCGCTGTTCCGGCCCATGGCCTGTTACGGTCACTTCGGTCGAACTGACGTCGAAGCGCCTTGGGAGGACACACGCCGCGCGGCCGAGCTCGCGGCGGAGCTCCGTTGAGCGAGCACCTCTACGCGGTCATCCCGGCCGGCGGCTCCGGGTCGCGGCTCTGGCCCCGGTCGCGGCGGCGCTCCCCCAAGCACGTGCTGCCGCTCTCGGGCACCGGACGTCCGCTCGTGGCCGAGGCGTACGACCGGATGGCCCCGCTGGCGCGCCAGGTCCTCGTCCTGACGGAGGAGCGCCAGGTGCCCCTGATCGCGGAGCTCGTGCCCGAGCTGCCGGCCGACGGCATGATCGTCGAGCCGGCGGCCCGCGGCACCACCAACGCGCTCGGCCTGGCGGCGATGACGCTGCTCGAGCGCGACCCGGAAGCGGTCATGGTGTCGACCGCGGCCGATCACGTCATCGGCGCCCTCCCCGCGTTCCAGCAGGCCGTGCGCTCGGCCGCCGCCATCGCCGGCGGGTCGGACCGTCTGGTGACGATCGGCCTGCGCCCGCGCTACGCGGCCACGGGGTTCGGCTACATCGAGGCCGGAGACGAGGTGCGCGTGGGTGAGGAGGTCGCGCTCCGCGTGATCCGCTTCGTGGAGAAGCCCGAGGCTGCCGTCGCGGAGCGGTACCTGGAGGGCGGCCGCCACTTCTGGAACCTGAACCTCTTCTGCTGGCGCTGCGACGCCTTCGTCGAGGAACTGCGCCGCCATGGGCCCGAGCACCACGCCGGCCTGGTCGCGACGCTGGCGGCGCGGCGCACCGGCGACGAGGGCGCGGCGGCCCGGATCTACTCGGCGCTCCCCGTGGAGGCGGTCGACTACACGGTCATGGAGCGGACCGATCGCCTGCTCCTGGTCCCGGCCGCCTTCGAGTGGGCCGATGTCGGCTCCTGGAGCGAGCTCGCCGACCTGCTGCACCAGGACGAGGCGGGCAACGTGGTCGACGGCGTACCTGTCCTCATCGACACGCGCAACAGCTTCATCTCCGTGCCGGACAAGCTCGTCGCGGTGATCGGGGTCAGCGACCTGGTCGTGGTCGACACCGAGGATGCGCTGCTCGTGTGCCCGAAATCGCGCGCCCAGGACGTGAAGAAGGTCGTCGACGAGCTGGGCCGCAGCGGCCTGAGCAAGTACCTCTAGGCAAGTACCCGTAGACAGGAGCCCTCGTGACCCCGGAGATCAAGTTCGGCACCGACGGCTGGCGTGGCATCGTCGGCGACGACTTCACGTACGCCGCCGTCCGCCGGTGCGCCCAGGGCACGGCCGAGTACCTGCGCAGCCGGGCCGCAGAGCCGCTGGCCGTCGTCGGCTACGACTGCCGCTTCGCCTCCGAGGAGTTCGCGTCCGACGTGGCACGGGTGCTGGCCGCCAACGGGGTCCGCTCGCTCCTGTTCGATCGCCCGTCGCCGACGCAGGTGGCGTCCTGGACGGTGATCGAGCGGCGGGCGACAGGGGCCGCGGTCGTGACCGCCAGCCACAACCCGTACCTGTTCAACGGCCTGAAGTACAAGCCCGAGACCGGCAGCTCGGCGCCGGCCGAGGTGATCGCGGAGCTGGAGCGGCGGATCAACGCGGTGAACGCCGCCGGCGTGCGCCGGGCGCCGCCGGACGACCCGCTGATCGAGCGCATCGATCCCCGGCCCGCGTACTGCGCGCAGCTGCGTCGCATGGTCGACGTGGACGGCATCCGCGCGGCCGGCCTGCGCGTCCTGCACGAGACACTGTACGGCTCAGCGTACGGCTACCTGACCGGTCTGCTCGGCGGCCGGGCAACGATGGTCACGGAGCTGCACGGCGATCGCAACCCCTACTTCGGCGGGGTCAACCCCGAGCCGATCCCGCCCAACATCGACCAGGCCCTCGCGACGATGCGCGGCGGGGGCTTCGACCTGTGCATCGCGACGGACGGCGATGCCGACCGGGTCGGCATCGTCGACGAGACCGGTCGGTTCGTCAACCAGCTGCAGGTGTACGCGCTGCTCATGCGCTACCTGGTCGAGATCCGGGGGTGGCGGGGCCCGGTCGTCAAGAGCATCAACATGACGTCGATGGCCGACCGGCTCGGCGAGCGCTACGGCGTTCCGGTGTACGAGGTGCCGGTCGGCTTCAAGAGCATCGCGCCCCGGATGATCGAGACCGACGCGGTGCTGGGCGGCGAGGAGTCTGGTGGGTATGCCATCCGGGGCCACATTCCCGAGCGCGACGGCATCCTGTGCGGGCTGTTCTTCGCCGACATGATCGTGAAGGAGGGCCGCCCGCTCAGCGAGATCCTCCGGGCCCTCGAGGCCGAGGTAGGCGAGCACGCGTACGCGCGCCACGACATCCACCTGCCGCGCGACTCGTACCCGATCGAACGCCGCCGGGTGCTGGACACGCTCGGGGCCAACAGCCCTCGCGAGGTGGCAGGCGTGGCGGTCGATCGGGTGCGGGACGACGACGGCTACAAGTTCTTCCTGCACGACGGGAGCTGGGTCCTCCTCCGCGCGAGCGGCACGGAGCCGCTGATCCGCGTGTACTCCGAAGCGTCCAGCCCCGAGGCGGTCCAGGCGCGGCTGACGGCGCTCGAGGAGATCGTCGGTATCGAGGCCCCGTAGCCGGGTCAGGGTACGGACGACCCGGACGAAGTCCGGCGATCGGACCATCGGGTGTTGCGCACGTAGACGCGGGCCGAACGCCATCGCCTACGCTGACCCTGTGATGGCGCGGAGCACGGGAGAGCTCTCGGACAGCCGGCTCGCGAACCTGACCGCAAACGCCGTGCTCGTCGGGTTTGAGGCGTACCGCGACGAGTTCCGGGCGATCAGCCGGCGGGCGGCTGGCCGGTTCGCCAGCCGCGACTGGGCCGGCGCGGTTGCGGACGCGAGCGAGCGCCTGGACATGTACGGTGGCGTCATCGACGGCGTCGAGCGCGTGGTGCGGGAGACGCTCGGCGACCGCGTGGCCGACGCGGTCGTGTGGGCCAGCATCAAGGCCGTCTACTCCGGCCTGATCGCTCGCCGCGACGACTGGGAGCTCGCGGAGACGTTCTTCAACTCCGTGACACGTCGCATCTTCTCCACGGTCGGCGTGGACGGCAGCATCGAGTTCGTCGACTCCGACTTCGAGATGCCCCCGTTGGACGCCGGCAGCCCGGTCTTCCAGGCGCACGAGCTGCGGTCGGACGCCACGGAGCTGGTGGAGACGATCCTCCGCCACGACGGGCTCCACGCGCCCTATCAGGACCTGCGCCGCGACGCCCGCCTCGCCGCCGCGCGGCTGGTCGAGCACCTCCGCCGGACCGGACTGCCGGAACGGATCGACCGTGCCGAGGTGATCGAGGCGCCGTTCTTTCGCCGCAAGGGCGCGTACCTGCTCGGCCGGCTGGCCGCCGGCGACCGCTACGTGCCGTTCGCGCTCGCGCTGCTGAACACGGAGTGCGGCATGGTCGTCGACGCGGTGCTCACCGACGAGAACGACATCAGCATCCTCTTCAGCTTCACGCGCTCCCACTTCCACGTGGATCTCGACCCGCCGTACCGGCTCGTGCGATCGCTGAAGCTGCTCATGCCGCGCAAGTCGATCGCGGAGCTGTACATCGCGCTCGGCCATCACAAGCACGGCAAGACGGAGCTCTACCGGGACCTCCTGCACCGCCTCCACGACACAGACGAGCGCTTCCAGCTGGCGCCCGGCACGCCCGGCATGGTGATGGTGGTGTTCACCATGCCGGGTTCCGACGTCGTCTTCAAGGTGATCCGCGACCGGTTCCCCGCCGTCAAGCCGACGACGCCGGGCGGCATCCGGGAGAGCTATCGCCTCGTGTTCCGGCACGATCGCGCGGGCCGGCTGGTCGAGGCCCAGGAGTTCGAGCACCTGCAGTTCGAGCGGGCGCGCTTCGAGCCGGCGCTGATCGAGGAGTTCGAGCGCAACGCGGACCACACGGTGGACGTGGGACCGGACGAGGTGGTCGTGCACCACGCGTACGTGGAGCGGCGGGTCACGCCGCTCGACCTGCACGTGCGTCAGTCGTCCGGCGAGGCGGCGACCGCGGCGGTGGTCGACTTCGGCCAGGCGATCAAGGACCTGGCGGCGAGCGGGATCTTCCCGGGCGAGCTGCTGCCCAAGAACTTCGGGGTGACCCGGCATGGCCGGGTCGTCTGCTACGACTACGACGAGCTGGGGCTCGTCACGGACTTCTGCTTCCGGTCGCTGCCGCCGGCGTCCACCGACGACGACGACCTCTCCGACGAGGCGTGGTTCGGCGTGGGTCCTCGGGACCTGTTCCCGGAGGAGTTCAGTCGCTTCCTGGGTCTGCCCACGCCGCTGCGCGAGGTCCTGGAGCGCAGCCACGGCGAGCTGTACCGGGTGGAGTTCTGGCGCGAGGTGCAGGAGCGCGTCCGGCGGGAGGAGATCATGGACCTGTTCCCTTATGACGCGTCGCGGCGACTGCTCAGCACCTCCGGCAAGTGACCGAACGGCGGACGGCCTACGCCAGCGCGGCCGCCAGCGTGATGCGGTGTTCCGATAGTTCGAACGGGCTGTCACCCTCGTCGACGAAGCCGTAGCGCGTGCCGGGAGGGATCAGCAGGACGTCGGCCTTGCCGGCCGGCAGCGAGGGCGGGATCGAGAACGCCGCCTCCTCGCGGTCCGCGACGACGACGCGGCCCCGGCCGGCCGTGACGTGGAGGATGGTCGCCCGCTCGTCGTCGTGCTGGAGGTCGGTCGAAGCGTCGACCACGTAGTGACGGGCCAGCACGAACGTGTCCGCCAGCGTGCGCACGGTGCCGCCCGTGATCGCGACCGGAGCGATCGGCGCGGTCGCCGGCGGGCGCCCGCCCAGCGTGAGCCGGCGCCCGTCGGGCGGGTAGGTCAGGGCTGCCAGCTGCTCCCGCGACCAGGCCCGGTCGAACTCCGGCGGCATCGGCCTGCCCAGGTTCTGGTCGTACAGGCGGTCGACCATGTCGGTGGAGACCGTCGCGAACTCCTCCAGGACGCAGCCGATCACCGTGTGCACGACGTTGAGCTGGTCGATCACGAACACGTCCCCCGGCTGGACGTCGAAGCGGAACGCGTCGTAGCGGGGGTCCCCGGCACCGGCCAGCCAGGCCGCGAACGAGGCCGGGTCGTACGCCGCCGCCCAGTCCTCATAGCGGCAGACGAACGCGTAGCCGCCGGGCAGCACGTCGAGGATGTGGAACACCTCGGTCTTGCGGGTGATGTGCCGCTGGAAGCTGAAGCCCTCGCCCGGCCGCTGAAAGAAAACTGAGTATCCGAGCGGCGTCGCGCATTTCACTGCATAGGATTTGTACTTGAACAGGAAGCCGAGCTCCTGCTGGAAGCGGGCCACCTCGCGCGCCGTGGCCCCCGAGACGCCCCCCGACAGGCCCTCCAGGAGCACGGACTTGAGGATCGCCTCGAAGCGCTCGACCACCTCGATCGGGGCGTCGGCCGAGAGCCGTTCCGCGAGGACGGGCAGGGCGCCAAGGCCGGCCTCGCGGATGACCGCGCCGGCGGCGACGTCGGCCGGATCGCGGACGCTCTCCGTGATCGCCTGGTCGATGTCGCCGGCACTCGGCGTGCCCGTCAAGACGGCTCCCGCCACATGGAGCAGACAGCATATCGAGGAAGACGACGTCCCCCCACCCAACCCTCCCCCGTGGAGGGGGGAGGGAGCGAAGGAAACGACGTCCCCACACCTGGACCGCGATGTCCGTCTGTCCCGCGTCACTTGCTGAACCGCAAGTCGACTCACTTGAACAGGGCAAAGATCGTGTTACGGCGGACTCGCGCCTTGGCTAAGATGATGCGGTCGTGAAGACGCCTCCCGCTGAGGCTCGCGTGCTGCCTTCCATGAAGGCCCGGAGCGAGCGAGACAAGCGCTTCCTCGTCTTCGTGGGGATCATCCTGGTGGCGATCTCCATGGGCTTCAAGTCCGAGATGGTGGGCCCGACGCAGGTGTGGGGCCTCGGGGTGGGCCTCCTGGTGCTGGCGACGCCGGCGCTGATGGGCTATCTCCACTCCGAGACCGGCATGCCCAGCATCGAGCACTTCGTGCCCGTCGTCCTGGGCACCCTGGCCGTCGCGGGGCTGTCCCTGCTGGTGCCCGAGTGGTGGAAGTACTCGCTGATCACCAGCGCGTTCGGGATCGGCTTCTGCTTCGCCGCGCACCTCGACTACCGGCAGCTCAAGGACCGGATCAAGCCGAGCCACATCGTCGTTCAGGAGGTGCTGCTGGCCTTCGGGCTGGCAGGTTCGTTCCTCGTCATCCTCGCCCTCCATCTGGCGCTCCCGCTGAGCCTGGCCAGCATCTTCCTGATCTCACTCCTCGCCAGCTACCGCTCGTTCCGCGTCTTCGGCAACCCCATGACGCCCCGGCGCGCGCTCCTCTTCTCGCTGTTCGTCGCCCAGCTGGTGACCTTCTTCGCGTGGGCGATGACCGTGTACCTCTACTTCCCGGAGGGCGTGTTCACGGTCATGCTCTTCCTGCTGTGGTACGTGAACCGCGGCATCATCAGGCACACCGTCGAGGAGTCGATCAGCCGCAACGTGCTGATCGAGTACGGGGTCTTCATCGCGCTGATCGCTTACCTTTTCTTCATCAGCTATCAGACCAGGTAATCTGGCCTCCATCGGATCCGACATGTCCCGGGGTGACCTCATGCAGACGCGCCTCGTTCGCGCCCTGCTGGTGCCGCTGGTGGTGCTCGCGTGGCTGGCGGTGCTGCTGGTCGTCGCGTGGCTGCTGAGCCACGTGACGCACGCGCTGCTAATCCTCGTACTGAGCACGGTCGTGGCGTTCGCGCTGTCGCCGGTGGTCGACCTGCTCCAGCGCTGGCTCCCCCGCGTGGCGGCGATCGCGATCGCGTATGTCTTCGGCTTCTGCCTGCTGGTGGGCCTGCTCAGCGTCGTGGTGGTCAGCGCGGCCACCCAGACGAACAACCTGGTCCACAGCCTGCCGTACTACGCGGCGCGGGCGCAGTCGCTGCTCCCCGAGGCGCAGGGCTTGCTGGGCCGCTTCGGGATCACCCAGAACGACCTCGACCAGGCCCAGGGCCGGCTGATCGAGTACCTCCAGAGCATCGGCAGCCAGGCCGCGTCGGACGCGTTCGACTTCGTGCGGTCCGTGCTGAGCGCGATCGTGGACACGGTGCTGATCCTGATCCTCAGCATCTACCTGGTCGCCAACGGGCCGCGGGTGGTGGCGTGGGTGCGCGAGCAGGCCCCGCGGAGCCAGGCGAGCCGGGCCAACATGGCGATCACGATCGTCAACCAGGTGGTGGGCGGGTACGTCCGCGGCACTCTGACCATGGCGCTGATCGTCGGCACCCTGGTGGGGGTCGGGATGGGGGTCCTCCAGGTCCGCTACGCGCTGCTGCTCGGCATCCTCGCCTTCTTCATGGAGTTCGTGCCGGTGCTCGGGGTGATCATCTCGGGCACGGTCTGCGTGATCATCGCGCTGTTCCAGGGGCCGATCCTGGCGCTGTTGGTGCTCGGCTACTTCGTGGTCGTGCACGTGATCGAAGGCGACCTGATCGGCCCGCGCATCATGGCGAGGGCGGTGGGCATTCACCCGGCCGTGGCGCTGCTGGCCCTGGTCGCGGGCAGCGAGCTGTTCGGGATCTGGGGCGCGCTGCTGGGCGCCCCGATCGCGGGCCTCCTGCAGGCGTTCGCCACGGCGATCTGGCAGGAGGTGCGGGCCTCGCAGATCCAGGAGCCGAAGACCACGATCATCACGCCGAACGACGCGGCGGAGGCGCGGCGGGAGAGCGCCTAGTACCGCCAGGGGCTGCGCACCTACGCCTGCTTGGCGCCGCCGGCGAACGCCGCGTACGCGCCGAGCCCGACCAGCATCGCCCCGCTCGAGCGGTCGATGGCGCGCCGGGCTCCCGGGGTCCGGCGCAGGCGTCCGGCCAGCGCGCTCGAGAGCAGCGCGTACGAGCCGTCGCTGACGATCCCGAGCGCGATGAAGCACGTCCCGAGCACCGCGATCTGCAGCGCGACCGGCCCCCGGGCCGGGTTCACGAACTGGGGCAGGAACGCGAGGAAGAAGATCGCCGTCTT